>WNGB01000020.1_pt1 | contig 173279 bp, 164 predicted proteins | sample 5400681 | NCBI WGS metagenome assembly WNGB01 (sample SAMN13153367, study PRJNA577476) | soil metagenome | isolation source: 115 cm soil or saprolite under grassland replicate 2 | place: USA:California | collected 2016-06-15 | reverse complement strand
TCCCGTAGAAAATGTTGTCGCCCAAAATGAGCGACGCGCCGGAGGCGCCGAGGAATTTTGCGCCGATCAGGAAAGCCTGGACAATTCCTTCCGGCTTCGGCTGCTCGGCGTATTCGATGCGAATGCCAAGTTGCGTGCCGTCGCCCAGATAATCGCGCAGCATCGGTAAATCTTTCGGGGTCGTAATGATCAGCACGTCCCGTAGACCGCCGAGCATAAGCGTGGCCAGCGGGTAACAAATCATTGGCTTGTCGTAGATCGGAAGAAGCTGTTTGCAGACGATCTTGGTAAGCGGGAAAAGACGCGTCCCAGCGCCCCCGGCAAGTAGAATGGCCTTCTTCATTTTCGATTTTCGATTTTCGATTTTCGATCGCTGCAGCTCCAGCGCAAAAGCAGTTCAGCCCATTGCTTCCAGAACTTTGTGCGTCCGGTCAAATGAAACCCGCCGGTTTTATCCAGCACAAATGAGCCATTCTGTGCTTCGAGCAGCTTCCGATCGTGAACACGGCCTCCAACGCATGTCGGCAAGGCGGCCTTGACCCAATCTCGTGGGAGTTCCGGCCGTGGCTCAATCGTGGCGCTCACCGTGACATCAATGAGTTTCTGCAGGATTAGCGCGCAGACCAACGCGCGCGAGCTCGTCGCGTGAACGTGGGAAATTTTCTTCTCGCGGAGCAATCTGCGCAATACGAGAGCAAAACGTGCCTGGCGCAGGAAAATTGCGCTTGGCGATCGACTTTCCTTCTGTGCTCGCTCCTCTTCCAATTTTTGCGCGAGAGCAGGATTTGCCCGCCATTCTGCCTCGATCACCATCGCATCCGGCAAAAATTCCAACGAGGAGGCTGTTCGTTCCATGGACCGACTCAAACGGACGACTGAGTTCAGTTCGCACACGAATGGAACGATCGAGACGCCTCGATGTTTCATCTCTTCGAGTTCGCATTCGACAAGAGGCAAATCTTTATCGGGCCAGCGATCGATCAGGTATGCGACCGTCGCTGATCGGAACATAGGGCTGTGCCCTGTGTGCCCAGCGGACATGTTGTCTGCTGCCTTCGGTTCAGCGGATTGCAAATCCGCTGGGCGCACAGACTGCAAGTCTATGTTCCGATGCTGGCGGTTGCTGGCGGATGTCCTCTCGAACAGTTCAACCAGCGGCGCAACCGTGTGCTCGATTCGAAAATGCTGTTCGATTCGCGCGCGTCCGGCGCGACCGTAACTCGAGCGCAATTCGGGATCCTGGATCAGTTCCTCGAGCGCTTGGGCCAGTGCGCTTGGATCGCCCGGCGCCACTAAGAACCCCGTTTCGCCGTCCGCGACCAATTCGGGAATTCCAGCAAGCCGAGTCGAAACAACCGGACGCGCAGCCGCCATCGCTTCGATGATCACGGTTGGAAAAACATCGCTGGCGCCTTGCCTGTCGGTCACCGAAGCGAGCGCAAAAATATCGGCAACTCGCAATTTCTCCATCACCGCTCCCTGCGAAAGAGAACCAAGCAACTTTACTCGGGGTGAGAGCTTCAGCATGTCGATCTTTGCCTGCAGCTCGTCTCGCAGCGGACCGTCGCCGATTATTTCGCAATTGAAATCGAGTCCGCGTCGCGCCAACTCCCCGCAAGCATCGATGAGGTTTTCGAATCCTTTGAACGCGACAAGCCGGCCGACGCTGATGATGCGCGGGACCGGGTTTGCCGTCGATGGATACGGCACAGGAAAAAACTCCAGGTCGATGCCGTTGTAGACCCGGAAAATTTCCCCGGTGGAATCCAGGCAATTCTGACAAAGCAGTTCACGGCTGTAATCAGTTTCAGCCGCGACAAACTCGGCGGCGGCGCAGATTTCACGCAGGAGATCATCGTTACCGAGATCCTTCATGAAATCCTGTCCGTGTGCCGTAACACTGAAAGGAATTTTCGAAATTTCTTTCAAGAAAATGGCGGTGTGCGCTGCCCGGTTGGCGAAGTGCACATGAAAATGATCGACGCCGTTGCGCGCGAAAAGGTCCGCAAAGTAGAGCGCGTTGCGCGCGCGCTGTTCGGCCTTGAAGCTCGGGCCGTATTTTTGCTCGTGCTGATCGACAAGCGCGCCGGGCCATTTGCCGGTCGTCTTAGCGTCTTTCTCCCAAATCTTTAAGATTTCCTGGGGAGGCGCGTAGCGGACAGGGGCACGCAGCCTGGAGATATGTTCGTGACGCAAACTGGTCAACGGCGGATAAACGGAACCAATCTCAAGTTCGATGCCAAGCCGTTCCAACGCCAGCATCTCCGCATCGCAAAACGTCTGCGAAATAACAGGATACCGGGAATAAAGATATCCGAGGCGCATCGAGATCGATGATTACGCGCGGCGCGCAGAAATAGCAATTCGCGCAGAGGTAGGGGCGGTTCACCCGAACCGCCTTGGCGCAGCCATCTGGGTGTTGAATTGATTACGGGCCAGGGCGATTGAGGTCAATCGCCCCTACCAATCACGAAAAGCGAACGTCTTTGCCCGGGTCCATCTCGAAATCCAGGATCAACGAATCCGCCGTGTTCGGCTTTATGATCTCCTCCGTGAACTTCACGAAAATCGGGTCTTCGCTGAAGATGGTGTACTTGTCCATCGACTCAAAATCAATCGCGATAAAGAACGGCCAGGGCAATTCAGAATCGACTCGCTTGCCGCATTTGATGCTCAGGACCTCCGGAATTTTCAGCAGTTGCATCCGCGCGTTCATCATCATCGCCTCCACACGGGCGGGAGTGACCTCGGGCTTAAGTTTGTAGAGAACGATATGGTGAATCATGAAAGTTAAAGCTATTAGGCGGTTCCGGTGAGGCGCGCAAGTGCGAATCCGTGCGCGCGCAAATGTTACGGCTGCGGCTACCTGATTAGTCAAGAGGTTGCATCGCATCCGGTCGTCTAAAAATCGCGAAATGCTTGACATGCTGCCGGCCTTCCCGGTAAAAGGGGCATTCACCGTCCGCGCGCAAAAGTCCATTCCGCCTTATGAAAACAAAATCCGCTTCCGACTCCGCCTTCTTTAATCGCCGCGTTCTAATTGCTCTGTCCGTTCTCGCTGGCGTTTTCGCGTTCCCGTTACTTTTGCTTTTCGGCAATCCGGCAACCGCTGAAGGAGATTCTGCGACCCAGTCCGCCACAGGAGGGATTCGCGGTGGCGAACCCGAACAGAACAGCCTGCAGAGCCAGACCGGGACATTGGAAAAGATGATCGCCGCAAGTGGGAGCATTGTGATGAATATCGATTTGAACCAGCTGAATGGGAGCGGCTCGGCGACGCAAAAATTAGAGACGGCCTCCTCGCGAACACTTTCGGAGTTGTCTTTGGTTGCGGCGCCGAATTCATTCTTCACGATTCTTGTGTTTAACGACGTTTTGCGTGGCGTTGAGGCTGGCTCGGCGATGGCGCTCATTCCGAAACCCTCCGCCCTGGCCGGCGTCAACGACCCCGGCTACAGTAATCTTCCCGCTCCGTTGAGCGCATCTCTCCACCAGTTGGTAGTCGAAAAACTCCCGTCGAGCTCGATTTTCGATCTGGCCGTGCGCGACAGCAAGACCGGGTTCGTCTTTTTCAATATTGAAGGAGATCTCTACGATTACGATGCCAGTGCGCAGTTGCTTAGCATCACACAGGGAAGACTCCTCATTTCGAAAGAGTTTGCCAACGCTCTTGGGCGGCCGTCACAAGCCGGTTCAGTCGTTGGAAAAATCTCTGTGGGAGCGGCGATGCAACCGATCGAGATCACGCAGCTTGCTAATGGCGAAGCCCAATCGGTTGTCATGCCGCCCTTGCGAAGCGCGACTAGCCCAAAAGCGCCGACACTGGTGTCGGGACCCGACGTCATCGTCGGGGAGCTGCCCAGTTTGGAGCAGTTTGGAAGCGCCGGGACACAGGTCGGTCTCGCGGTCGGAACAGATTCGTGTAACAACGGTGACCAGCCAGTCGATTGGTTTTCACTGCCGAACAACGATCACCCAGTCGTTCCGCAGAATCTCTATCGAATGAGCGCCGGAGCTGATAACACCCAGCGGTTTGAACAAATTGGCCAATCCTCGGTGAAACATACTTTCTTTGCATTGGAAGGCGACGTTTGCAGTCTTGGCTGCAACACCAGCGGATGCGCCACCGGCAGCCATCTATGCCCAGGATGTTCAGATCCTTATGACGCCAGTCTTAACGCGGGGCCAGACCTGGGTTCGCGCGCCTGGATCAATCCGTTCACCGGCTTCTTTCCAACCAACCCAAACCCGAACGACCACAGTGGCCACGTACACAATGGCGTATCGCACCGGATCATTGTTGAGGTCAATGATTTGAACACGACGCTCAATCCGGGGGCGACCTATTTTGCCGAAGCGGCCTACATCACTCCGCACGAATACGTTTGGTGCCAGGCGCATCCGGGGCAGTGCAACATGTTTAACAATGCTTCCTACCGTAAGTATACCGTGACCGGCATAACCAATTTCACTTTTTCACCCGTTGGTAGCACGGTGCGAATGCAGCCTGCCATCAACGCCTGGACGGGCGCGACGGTGGCCCAAATCGAACCCGACCCGGGAAACGATGGGATTATATTCGTCGGCTACAAGGTGACAAACCCATCTAAGGGGATTTGGCATTATGAGTATGCCATCTATAATCAGAACCTGGATCGTGCCATTCAATCCTTCGAGGTTGTTTTTCCAGGGTTCCAACCGGGAATAAACAACGCCGAATTCCATGCACCGCCGCAGCATCCGGGATGGGCGCACGATGGCACCGTCGGCGATGCCGGATATAGCAGCACTCCCTGGGACTTTACCGTCAATCTCATTCAGCCTCCGTTTTCTGCGACTTGGAATACAGAAACCTTTGCGCAAAATCCGAACGCCAATGCGATTCGCTGGGGCACATTGTATAATTTCCGTTTTGATTCTAGCTCAGCACCGATGGCTAGCACTGCGAACATCGGCTTCTTTAAGACAGGCTCGCCAATTACTGTTGAAGTCCAGGCGCCTTTCATGTCGGACATGACGCCGACACCGACCCCACCGCCTACGCCGACGCCAACGGCGACGCCAACCCCAACGCCCACGCCGACCGCAACACCCACTCCACTCCCACCTACGCCGACTCCAACAGCGACGCCGCCCCGGCCTCGACCAAGTCCGGGGCCTAGCGCGACTCCTCGCGTCTCTCCACCGCCTCGGCCTGGGTAATAGCGGGCCCAAGTCTCCCGAATGCTTTTGGGATCTGCAGGGCTCGCAAATCTCCCGAGAGCCGATTCGGAGAGTTCCTCGAAAGCAGAAGTCGCCGAACGTTGCTAAAAGGCGGCTAGCTACTGGCTACTACGGGTGAATCTCATTGGTCCAAAGAAATTGCCAGGTGGCAACGGCGTTAATCGCGACCGACACGATGAAAAGTGAAACTTCGATCACAGACATTTTCAGCGGACCGTTGCCTGCCAACAGGAGAAACATCCACGGAAGCAGGATAGTCGCGTAGCGGTAAGAGAATTGCCAGCCACCTGGATTTCCATGACACCAGAGCACGAATGTCAGGAGTGCAATCACCATCCAGCAGACGCGCTTGTACCTTCCGCCCTCTCTAAAAAGAAGAACAAGGAACGGACTGCTAATGAAGATCGAGCAGCCAAATGGATAAATCCTGATGAAGGGAAACGTGGCACGGTCGCCGAAGCCTTCGAACAACATTTTGTGGACGTTCCATGGAATGGCGTGAAGCGAAAACAGCCCATGTTGGTACCAGGGCTCCCGGAGCACGTTGGGAATGCGGGCGTATCCAAAATCCAGGAAGGAATCAAATCGCGCGAAATTATATGCCGCGGTCAAGACTCCAAGCGTTAGCGGCAGGACCACGAAGTCGGTGATCGGACGCCAGTTTTCCCGCAACCATTGCTTTGTCTTTGCGACGAGGGGGCTATTGCCGGTGGCTGGCGGCGCCGATAACAAATAAACGTAAACAGGCAGGGTAAGAATTAGTTCGGTTCGATTACCGAACGCGAGGGCAAAGAATGCTCCCGCAAGAAGGGGACGCGGTCGAACCAGCGTGAAATACAACGCGCCTACCTCTCCAAGCAGCGCAAGACCGAGGGCAATCTGCCAGGCGCCACCAAATCCGAGATTGCACCACACCCAGGTCCCAAAAATTGGAAACAGCGCCAGGAGAATCCGTCTGCCGAGAGACTTGCCTTCAAGGCTCGACAATCGGAAAAAGAAAAAAACGCAGAGGCCCGCAATCAATGCCGCCACAGCCCGCCCGGGAAAAGCGTGAATCCAACCTGCTTTCTGCAAAAGCGCGACCGGAAACATGCTAAGGACTGCACCCAGCGGAAAAACCGAATAATAGCTGCCATTAAAAGGCACCATCTCATTCAGCCAGGACGGCGGCTGACTCTGAATTCCCAGATGGCCATCCATCAATGCCAAAGCGATCCGAGCAGTGTAATCGAAATGTTGGAGGATTGGCTTGGTTGAGAAATAGAAAGCGAGCGCTGCAACCAGCGCGAGCCCGGCTGCGATTCCAAGCTCTCGGATCCTCTCCTTCTTCGGTACTTCGGCCGCCATCACCAGCTTCACTTATCTACATTGGGGCGAATTAACCACTGGAAAAAATCACCCGCTCCACATTTCGATTCCAGCCTCGAGAGCATTCGGGTCGCAATCGGCAAGTATCTAGCGGCCAAGACCCCAGATCGCAGTTGTAGCTTGACGGCTTAAAGCCGTCGAGTATAAGCGGAGCATGTTGAAATCTGAGCGTACGGTGCTGGATGTCTTATTTCCAGAGGTGCGAGCCAAACTGTTGCGATTGTTCTTCACCGCGCCGCCGAAGCAGTATTACGTGCGTGAGCTGAGGAACACGAGCGGGCTCGCTCTTCACACTGTTCAGGACGAGCTCCGTAAGCTAAGCGCAATTGGTCTCCTCACCAGCTGGTCGAACGGCTATCACCGTTTTTATCGAGCTAATCGTGACCACGCAATGTATCCGCAACTGCTTCGCATCGTCCAGCTCAGCGAAACACTTCCGCGCACAAGACATTCCGCGTTACATCGACCCAAGGGCCGGCGCGTTCCGGAAAGGCAAACCCCTCGCAAATCTCGGCCGCTGCCCATCGATCGGCCAGTGAACTGGGAACTGTTTTCGCGGCAACCAAAAACTCGACGGCTTTAAGCCGTCGACTCTCTCTTCAACCGGGATGGTGTTTACCGCGAATCCTCAGTCAGATTATCGTCATTTTCTACTCTCTATCAGAATTGCGAGTCAATTGCGATAACGGTCACTGCGTTCTTGCGCGCAGCATCCTTGGTGGCTGGTCGGCATTGTTCACGGCTGCCAGATCATCTGCGAACTTAGGGTCGGCCGGTAATTTCCGCCACAGTTCCCATAGTTCGCGAAACGTGATTGTCCGTGTCCCTGGCAGAGGGCCGAGGGCAGCGACTGGTTTTTCGTTCTTGTGCAAGATGAAAGTTTCCCCGGCGTGCTTAATCTTGGCAAGACAGTCCCCCAGGTTCCGTGCCGCTTCAGTAGTCGATATCTTGGCAGCCATGCGTAAATCTGTAATCTACGCAAACCTGTCTTGCAAGCTGCCAAGGTCCAAAAACTTGGTTAGCTCAGCACAGTCAGGTGGCTCGTTTCCAGCCCCCGAAGACTTTCATGGATTTCACATTCGCGGCCTCGGTCGTGTCCACGTAAAATTAAATGCATGCCTTGGTATGCGATCGACATGTCAGTCGCGCCGCCTCCTTCACGTGAAACCTTCCGATCAAAGAACTTTAGAAACGGGAGAGGCGGAGTTTGTGTGGTTTGAGGCGATTCAGGTCGTTGCCTCTTAGAGTTTGAAGCCGGCCGCGACCGCGTCCTGGTGAAACATGCGGACCGTATCGAGCGAGAGTTCGTCGAGATCTTTGCCAGCGAGTTCGACTAGTTTTTTGAGAATATCGTGGGGAACCGTAACAATGTGGCAACGGCAGGCGGCGGCTTGAAAGACGTTCAGCACCTCGCGAACGCTTGCCCAGAGAAGTTCGGCCTTCGGCAAACCGCGCAGTATCTCGAGCGACTCCTTCATAATCGGCAATGGATCGACGCCGGTATCGGCGATGCGGCCGGCGAAAACCGAAACCACGGCTGGAACGCTCGGGTTTAATGCAGCAGCGACTCCCTTTACCTGACGCGGCCTTAACAGCGCGGTGATATTTAACTTTACGCCCTCGGCAGTCAGGTGCTGGATTAACGGAATAGAGGATTCACCGCTCGTGTTTGTGATTGGGATCTTAACGTAAACATTGTCCTGCCAATCGTGCATCTTGAGCGCCTGCCGGCGCATCTCGGGAAAATCATCAGAGAAAACTTCAAACGAGATCGGTTTCGATTTGACCTCTTGCAGGACCGCTCGGGCGAACGCTTCGTAATCGGTCAGGCCGACCTTTCGCATCAAAGTCGGATTGGTGGTCAGACCCTGGATATAGGGCTTACGATAAAGGTCTACGATGCCCTGGAGATCTGCGCCGTCTGCGAAAATTTTCACAGGCAAATCCAAGATCTGCTGGCTCATTCTTTGAAAGCTAATCGCGGCTTGCGGGCGTAAGCAAATGCTATCAGACAGGTGCGTCGTGGAGAAGAGCATTCACGGCATCGCCGAAGTTCGCCACCGTGAAATCGGGCGCCTCGCGCAAGCTCTCCTCGTAGCCGCGTTCGATGAAGATCGCTCGACAACCTGCGGCGCGCGCACAATCGATATCGCGCCATCGATCGCCGATGACATAGCTTGCGCCAAGGTCGATTTTCAGCTGGGCTGCTGCTCGCAGGATCATGCCCGGTCGCGGCTTGCGGCAATCGCACGGCTCGCCATAACGCTCGCCCGCGTGATAACAAATCTCGATGCGACCAAGCGATGGAAGCGCCGATTGCATTTTTGCATGCATCGCCTCGACCGCTTCGCGATTCTGCGTGCCGCGGCCTACGTCGGGCTGGTTGGTGATCACGACCAGGAGAAAATCTGCTGCCTTAAGTCGCGCGCAGCCGTCCGCTACATCGTCGTAGAGTTCAAAATCCTCGACGCGAAACGGAGGATACGGCTGACCGTTGCGGACGACGGGCCGGTTGAGCACGCCATCGCGATCCAGGAAGACGGCGCGTCGGGCTACTTCGTGCTTTCCCATTTTGTCTCTGCCACCTTTAGAGAGGGGTGGGAGACCCACAGATGCCACACGACAGCTTGAAACGCCTCCGAGTGCGGCGTGACATTCGCGGGATTGACGGTCGGAATCACAATCGCCACATCTGCAACCCGCGCGGTATAGCCGCCATCGCGACCGACGATCCCGAGAATTGCGCTGCCGCGTTCCTTAGCCAGGTGCAACGCCGCCACCAAATTCGGACTTACATTCTTTTCCAGGCTGCCTCCACCTACCGACAGAATAAGAAGTGCGTCTTTTTCACTGAGGCGGCTTCCCTTAAGCCATTCGCTGAAAACGGAAGTCCATCCCTCATCGTTCGTCCGGGCGGTTAGCTCCGAGACATTATCGGTCGGTGTGTAGCATTCCATGCCTGCGATCTTCCGGAAATCGTTGACCGCGTGAGAAGCGTTCGCCGCGCTGCCTCCAACCCCGAGGATAAAAAGCCGGCCGCCGCGCGCGCGCACGGTTGCCAGCAGCTCCACCGCTTTTTCGCAAAGCGCCGGGTCGAGTTTTGAGACTATTTCAGCTGCCTCCCGCAGGTGCTCTTCGGAGTAACTCATGGCGCGATGGCAGCTGGTTTGTTGCGCAGCAGGGAATCAAGTTCCGCAAGACCTTCGCGCGAGCCGATTTCATAGAAACGTTGTTTCACTTCATACGCGGCCATTTGTTTCTCCGACACCAGAAGGGAGTAAACATCCGCCAAGTCGAAGGCTCGATCATCAGAAAATGACGCGAAGACTTCCGCGCTCATAACAGCGATGCCGTAATCAATGTGGCGCATTTCTGCCGTGCGCAGTTTCTTGTCATAGCGATGAATTTCTCCGGCCTCAAACCAGACATTACTCGCATCCCATCGGCCTTGGTTTTCGAAAACTGTCATCAAAGCCGGTTTCCTGCTTCGAACAAAAGCTTCTACGATCGCGGAATAATCAACCGGCATGTATGAGTCTCCGTAAATTACCAAAAATTGTTCGCCGAGCTTCGGAAGCGCGCGCTTCAGCGCGCCGCCGGTCCCAAGGAGAATTGGGCCATCAAAGGAATAATCAATTTGCATACCCAGACTGCTTCCGTTGCCGAGCTCTGCTTTGATCATCTCGCCGAGATAGCCAACACAAAGCACTATTCTGCGAAGCCCTTGAGAATGCAGGAGTCGCAATTGATGGATTAGGAACGGTTCGCCCGCCACCCTCAACAGCGCCTTGGGGATTTTGTCGGTCGCGGGCCGAAGTCGCGTTGAAAGTCCGCCGGCCAGAATGGCCACCGGCCAATCGGCCAGGTCAATCTCTTTCCCTTGCGCCCTCATTGATTGAGAATCTTTGTGCCTTCAGATTCGAATCGGAAACGGACTTCCGTCAATCCTCTCTCGCGCATCGCATGGCGGAGGCGAGCTTTATCTTTGGCGTAGAACATCAGAAAGCCCCCCCCGCCGGCGCCGATTATTTTTCCGCCGAGCGCGCCGTTAGCCATCGCAAAATCATACCACTCGTTGATGTGCTTATTGCTCATCGCGACCGAGCGTTCCTTTTTCCGCTGCCAGTGAACATCCATCAGCCGCGCGAACTCGTGGAGATCACCGCCTTCCAACGCGCGCTGACTTTGTTGCCCCAGTTCTTTCACGAAGTGCAGGTTCTCCACCATCGCCTTGTCAGAGCGCTTGCTCTTGTCATCCTGTTCCCGCAAAATCTTTGAGGCCGAACGCGAGTAACCTGTAAAAAACAGCAACAGGTTGTCCTCCAGCTCGTGCGAAGTTTCTTCCGAGATCTTGAGAGGTGATGCCTGGACCCGATCATCCGGCAGAAAATGAAAACAAGTGATGCCGCCATAGGCCGCGCTGTATTGATCTTGTTTTCCAACCGGCTCGCCCAGTTTTTCCAGTTCAATATGACAGGCCTGCTCGGCAAGCTCAGACGGATGAACCAGATTCTTGCGCAGCGCGTGCAGTGCCTTGAGTAGCGCCGTCGTAAAGCTGCCCGATGAACCGAGCCCGGTCCCGGTCGGAATATCGGCCATGCTCGCGATCTCCAAATTGCGTTCCTGCACGCCCGCCAGTTTAAGCGCTTCCCTGATGATCGGGTGCTTGATCTCCTCGATCGTGGCTGCTTCCTCCAGCTGCGAATACTTCAGGAGAAAACCATCCACAAACCGGCGGTGAACGTTGATATAGACGTATTTGTCGATCGCGGCGGCGATGAGGAAGCCGCCATGCTTGCGATAATACGAAGGCAGATCAGTCCCGCCGCCGCCGAGCGAGACTCGCAATGGAGAACGGGTGATGATCATTCCGGAATTCCAAGCGTGGAAAAGTTAGACCAGCTTGTCCAGCGGATATCGACAACCGTGATCGTTGCTTAGCGGCGTGACGTTCTGCCCAAAAACTCATTCCACTTGGCCCGCGTTTCCGCGGGTACATTCATGTCGGCTTCCAGAAGCCAGGACACCGTGGTGAGCGAGTTTATGACAACCGACGCGGCAACCAACGCGATAAGCACATACCGCAGGTGGAAGGCCGCCCTGGTACTCCGCAGAAAAAAGAGGAAACCGAAGATCAGGAATGGAAAAAACTCCGCAAGGTAACGTTGCGCCAGTCCCATAAAACACAAAATAACGACGCACTGAAGCAAAAAGATCGCAGCAATTGTACGGTCCACGCCTTTGGAACCTCCCGGTCGAAGCAACATTGTCATGCCGATCACGGCGCCGAGCAGGACCCAGGACGAGCACCATAACAAGGAGGAATACGTTTCGGTGAAGGGCATGACATAAAGAGTCGGGTAATTGTAAGGTTGCCGGCGCGCCTTTAGGAACGGAGGGTCATGCTGGAGTTCGGGATGGCGCAAAATGAAATAGTCCGCCAAACTGTAGGGCACGCGCTCAACACGAAACAGCCCGTACTTCACCGCGAACTCCCGTTGGACCGAATTGACGGAGTAACCCAGAGGCATCCCACTGAAATCGCCGAATCTCGCATAAGTCAGAAAAAGATGGAAAAGGAACGCGGCGGCCAGCGGCAGGAAGAGCGCGGCGAAATTACGTATTGGATTTTTGCGAAACAAACGCAGCGCCAGAAGCGGCGTAATCAGAAGGAAAGGTGCACCGAAAGTAGCCCGGGAAAGCAAAGCTGCCCCCGCACAAAACGAAAAGCCCAGCAGGCACCAGGTCAACGCGGCACCTTCCGCCGTTCTAGATCGCAACGCGAAATAAAGCGCAGCAACGGCCCAGGCAAGTCCCCACACGATCGCTTCGTCGTAGATGGAAAGATTTCCGAGAAGTAGCAGCAAAGGAGAAGCGAATGCGAAGCCGATCAGACAGGCATTGCCGAGCACAGCTTTCCAGCGATTTGATAACGGCGACGCGCGTAAGGCCATCCGGATGAGTCCTGCGAATGCGGCCAACGCGATCATTCCTGCGCAAAAACCTGAGATACGCGACCAATGCCCTCGTCCGCTCGGATAAACGTGGTTTAGTGGAATCCGTAGCAAGGCCGGGAACGGGCCAAAATACATGCGCGCCTTACCATCGACGACCATTACTTCGTGGCGAATCGCACCACCATCGACTCCGACGTCACCTCGCAAAAAGTGTTCTGCTTGGGAGTCATAGGCTTCGCTGAGCACCTCATTGACAAGGATCTGCCCTCCCCCTGTCGTGGTGTAAATCCAAAGAAGTATGCCCAGTATAAGAGCGGCTGGCAGAAGGTTGGGCGCTCGGTTTCCTTCGGTCATTTAGAAAGAAATCACACGTGGAGACCGAGAGATGCGACTAGTTCTCGCCCCGGCGATAATCTCCGCGGCTGAAATATTTTTCCAACCAAACGTAGAGGCAAATAAAAAGGTAGCGGCTTCCCATTTCCTTGATTTTTAGCTTTGGAATTCCCGTACGGCGATTGCGCCACGTGATCGGGATCGTAGTCCAGGAGTAGCCACGAACGATCGCCTTCAGTGGCATTTCAATCGTAAAATTAAAGTGGGGCGCGATTAAAGGCCGGCAACCGTCAATGACCTCTTTCCGATAAGCTTTAAACGCATTCGTCGTATCGTTGAGGCTTATGCGAAAGAGCACCTTTATAAAATAGTTGGCCAATCGATTGAGAACCAACTTCATTTTGGGATAATCAATGACGCCGCCACCGCGCATGAAGCGGCTTCCAAAGACACAGTCGTAGCCTTCATTCAGTTTTTGCCAGTAACGCACTACGTCGCGGCAGTCGTCCGACTCGTCAGCCATCATCACGACAACAGCGTCACCGGTCATATGGTCGAATCCGCGGATGACGGCGCGCCCGAATCCTTGCGGCGCAAGATTTTGCACCGGTCTCAAAGTAGGAATGCGGGTCTTGATCGATTCCAGGATCGTCCAGGTTTCATCGGTGCTGCCGTCGTCCACCACAATGATCTCATGTGGCACATTGTGGAGCCGAAGTTCGACGTAGAGATGCTCTACGGTGGATGCGATGCAGCCCGCTTCATCTTGAGCCGGGATAACTACCGAGAGCAATTGCAGCGGCGCTTTGTCGATACGTGGACCACTCATGCGCAGCTTGAAATTTCGAGCCATTCAGGATGGCCTTGAGCGTGTTGCGCGATTTCCTCAAGGATTCGCTCGACCAGAACCGTGGGCTGCCAATCCCACTGTTGCTTTGCCCTAGCTGAGTTCAGCACCATCCAGGGAATGTCATAGGGGCGCGAACCAGAGTCGCGTCCCACGGGATGTTTTCCAAAACGCTCGGCGCACCACGCGCTCAACTGAGCCAGTGACATGGCGGAACCGACGCCGCCGGCCACGTTTTGGACGCGCTCGACTTGTCGATCAGGCGATTGCATTTGCTTCCAAACAAGCGCTGCCAGGTCTCGGGGATGCAGGCAGTCGCGCACTTGATGTCCCCGTCCATTAAAACCGATGTACCGAAGTGGCTGCCGTCGTAGATAAGAATTAATCCAAAAGGCAAAAATTCCCTGGTCAGGTTGGCCGAACTGACCGGCCCCTGCAAGTACTCCACAGCGATTGATCCAGAACGGCAGACCAAAAGCCTCGCCGTACTCAAGGGCGATTACTTCCGAAGCGAGTTTCGTCGCTCCGTAAAGCGAGAGCGGCGGTGAAGTTGAGAAGTTCTCCGCGACACCTTCGCTCGACAAACCAACAACGGAACAGGAATCGAGCTGCGGACGATAGGCTTCGTTTTCGATGGTCAGCGGTAGGCTGATGAGGGGCGCGATCGAATACAGGCGGCTCGTGCTAAGCAGAATTAGACCTGCACTGTTTTTCTTACAGTATTCGAGCAGGTTAATCGTGCCGACCAAATTGTGCTCCAGCAACTGGCGGCTGCTCGATTTGCCGCTGACACCGGCCAGCACACTTGCATTGGCCGCTGCGTCGATGACCCATTGCACTTCCGGTAGCATGTCCAGATCACTCGGGCAGCGCACGTCGCCGTGAAAAAGAGAAACTCCCGATGCCTTGAGCAGCACGCGATTTTGTTCGCTACCGGCGCGTACGAGATTGTCGATACCGCAGAGCTCGACTGTGGAATCAAACTCCTGGAAGGTTTGCGCGAGAGTGCTCCCGGTAAAACCGCAGACTCCGGTGATCAGTATTTTCATTCAGGGGTGGAGGCGCCGTCGGAAATCAGGTTCATTTCGCCGAAACACTTATACGAATTTTCGTTTCCTGGCGACGAATACGAACATTTGTAGGAGAATTGCGCCGTGTTTCCGGCTCGTATTTGAGGTCCCACCGGCACTAATCGATTCGGTCGTCACGGTTTCGGAACCAGCTGCATCTCGCGGGCACGTTGCATCGAGAGGTCAACTACTCTCGCCTGGCCCTGCCAATCAGCGTAGTAGTCGAAGTTTACCTCCAATGGACCGCTCACGCGTTCATACTGTCCGGGCCTATTACAAGAGTATTTTGTTCGTTCCGCATCCTCGGAATGCAATATGTACCGCTGAGCGACCTTTGGATCCGGTGTGGTATTGTTCAAGATTGCCTTCTCTGTGGCCATTGCCGCCACCACCCTCGGCGACAAGAAATATTGTTCTTTAGAATGCTTCTTCAAATACGCCACAATTTCTGCGCCAGTCCGTACGGTATGGGGCCTAATAGTCTCTGCTGCGACCCAAAGAAAGATTCCATTGGCAATAAAGAGGACAAGGAAGCAAGTCACAACGAGCCGGCGAATCCAAACGGCGGCAGCCAGTGCCCTCCATATGTGAAATGCGCCGCGTGCGCAGAAGAACGCAATGAACGGCGCAAACAATAGGTAGTTGCGCACGATCATAACACGATAACACGTGACGAAGAGAACATAAATCACCGGGGCGCAAAGCAAAAGCATCGCCGCGGCTGGCCGCTCCTTCCACATCACGGCGACACCCAAGCACGCAACGGCCCACAATAGGAGACCTGCAGCAGGCCAGTGAGATGTAAGCACACACGTTAAGTACCATAAGAGAAGGCAACCGTGCTGGCCGAACGCACCTACCGTGTAGCCCAAATGTCCCGTTACGTATTGCTGGCCAATGGCCCGCACCGATTGCCAAAAGATTAAAGGTTCAAGAAGGAGCCCAGGCGATGAGATGAGAAGCGCCCCTGTAAAGATTACTACATTATACATGACCTCCTTTGCAGCGTTACGACGAGGCCGGGAAGGCGCGGAAGCATGGACAACTAGAGCAGCGTAGATCATCACCGGCACAAGGAGAATGCCGCTTTGGTACTTCGTGCCGCATGCCAATCCAGTGGCTGCAGCACTAAGCCGTAACCATAACACTGGACGCGAAGCAGAGTGCAGAGCGAGAGCAAAGAACATGAGCCATAGCGCAGTGAATTGCATCTGAATGGTATCAGGAGCGACCCATCGGGCATGGTACCCTATTTCCCATGAGGTAAGTATGACAGCCGACGCAAATACGGCCTCCCACCCGCTTCGCTTGCAGGCGCGAACGGCTATAAAGACCCAAACCCCGGTTAACGACGTCAGGACGAGAAAGACGGCGCGCATGCGGAGAAGAAAAACTTTGCTTTTAGCAAACTCGACGAGCGGTGCGGCCTTTTCTTTAGGAACAAGCTCGTGATATGGCTGCACGTAGAATGGCCTCGATTCTCTCGCTATTTTTACAAGAAAAGGTATCGTTTTGGGCAGCAAGACAACGGTGCCGATATCGAAGACCATCGACGGATAGTTATAGCTGCGTGGCAGGAACACACCAGTCTCCAGCGGCCGGCTAACTTCTTCGAGGGCAAACTGTTCGTCCCAGTGATAGCCAAAATCCAGTCCTATCCATCCCGTTAAAAGAAAGACGGCCAGGAGTAACGCGAGAACAAGTGATGGACCGGCTCGCCTGATGAAGATAAGGTATTTGTTACGAGATGTGACCATGTCTTGGGCTGTTGCCAGAATCATTGGGGGCTTTTCGGGCTGCAGCAAACAGGTTCAAACCGAATTTGTGATACTTTAAATGAATCTGACTCGGCTTGAAGCCGGAACGGACCAGCATCGGCCAGAGATCGCGTTTGCCGTAATACATTTTATGATCGTCGATCTCGACTTTCGGACTGAGGCCAAGCCGGAATGCGGATAATTCGAGGAAACGCTTCCCGATCCAGGTTGGGACATTGACCAGGAGCAGGCCTGAAGGCTTGAGTAACCGCCACGCGGATTGGACGACAAACTGCGGCTCAACCAAGTGTTCCAAGACCGAGATAAGCATCACTACGTCAAAAGTTTCGCTTTCGAGCTTCGGAATTATCTCCTCGATCGTTCCCTGATGGAAAGTGAATCTCTCCAGCGTCTGCAATTCCGGCGCGATCTGGAAATCGACTCCGATGCCTCGTTTCAATTTCGGTTCCAAGGCGATTAACTGGGTAGCGCGGTAGCCGCAGCCGAGTTCCAACACCTCAAGGTCATTCCGGCTTGGGAGATATCGGCGAATCGCCCGCCGCGACAGCCACACTCCCGCCCGATCGGCCAGGCTCAGTCCGCGCTGCCCATAGCTCTCATTCGCCCGCATGCTCATTAGCGAGAAGTTGACGCGACGCGCTGCGCCATTTCCATGAGCAGGGTGAAACAGAACGTCTGGAATCCGAGCACGATAAGCAGAAGGCCGAGGATTGCCGGGTGCGAGATAGCCTCCAGGCGGAGTCCATGGCTCAAATAACGGTAGACCAAGGCGCCAAGGAGCATCAGACCCGCCACCACAAACCCAGCGGATATGAGCATCCCGCGATCGTAGGTCACAAATCTTTGCGCCCGCTTAACAAGTAGCGGCCGCAGCCCATGCATGACGCGCGCAAGTATCCCGATTTGGATCGAGCTATAACCCAGAGTCGCACATGTTACGCCAAAGAGCATCCAGTACAGGCTAAAGCCAATATTTCCAATCCTGACTGGTCCTGCCGCGAGGCCAAGAGACAGCAATAATCCAATCGCCATAAGCGCAATGCCGGGCTTGAGAAGAAATGAATCTGGCGTGTAAACGAGCATCACTTTCAAGTTCAGCCAACCCGCAATCCAAGGCGATAGCCAGCCCATGCGGCGGTGGTGACTGACCCTTCCCTCCCGATCCTTGTAAAACTTCACCGGCACCTCGGCTGTGACAAGACCCAGGCGTGCAGCTTTCAGGACCATCTCGCTGGCATATTCCCAGGACTGCGACTTAAGATCGATTTTCTCCAAAGCGGCCCGGGTCAGTCCGCGCATCCCGCAATGAATGTCCGAGTAATTGCTGCGATAGATGCGATTGAGAATCCAGGTCGTAAGCGGCGTGCCGAAATAACGGTGCAATCCCGGCATCGCTCCCTTCTCGATGCTACCTCGAAATCGGCTGCCCATAATAAACTCTGCTCCTTTTCGAAACTCCTCCACGAAAGGAACCAGTTCCCGAAAATCGTAGGTCAAATCCGCGTCCCCCATCACAATCCACTTCCCGCGGATGTAAGGAATGGCGTCGATGTAGGCCCGGCCAAGCCCGCGCCTGGGAGTGCGGAGGACTTCGCCGCCATGCTCAAGAACAATCCTGGCCGTGTCATCAGTGGAGCTGTCGATGATTAGAATCTGACCTTCAACGCCGGCGCGTTTCAAACCTTCCTTGCACCAATCGACAAACTCGCCAACGGTGATTTCCTCGTTCAACGCAGGCACAACGATGCTTAATTCCACGTTGTCGGGCGCTGCGTTTTTCGGCTTAAGGTGCTCAATAACGTCGGGCGCAGCAGCGCTCGTGGACTCAATTCTATTTGGCATACAATTCCTCTGGCATCGCCGCCATTGCGTCGCTCATGGGGCTTGAACCACAAGACAAACATGCGGCAGGAGGAGGTAATCAAGGTTGACATCAATGTGACTGTCGATGATGAGGGCCGCAATATCAGAAACCGCCGCGCTCATGGTAATACGAAGGGATATCTATCCATCCTCTGCCGATCGAGAGCGCAATGGCCAATACGTAATCATGCTTCAGGTCGCGTTTGCGGCGTGAAAGCGACGGCGACGATTTGCAATCCGAAGGGCGAATCGCGCAGGTTCATTTTGAATAGCCAGCCGAAAATGCGGGCAGCGATGCCGGCGAGCCCGCCGATTTCCCGGTCCGGCCTCGCTTCAGCATCTCGCACCAATTTATCTCCGCGGGCTATCACAGCCAGCCGGTAAAGATTGAAAAAGGGAAAACCGGCGCGGTAAATCTTCTCCACCCGATACCCACCTCGAACCAGGATTTCGCGCAACGATTCGCGAGTAAAATGCCGACGGTGCCCGATGTACCGGTCGAATGCAGACATTCTGCCACCCGGCACGGTGACGAGGATCATCGCGTTTGCACTAAGATACTGCGAAGCCACTCTAAGAAAAGCAGTCGGATCATCGACATGTTCTAGCACCTCGGAGCACACAGCGCCACCGGCCCATCCACGATATGAGTCCATCTCCTTCGAAGGCGAAAAAAGATCTGCTGCAAGGAAGGTAGCCGAAGGGACTTTCTTGCGGGAGATGGCGACGCCGCGCGTGCTTAGCTCCAGGCCAAGCAGCTTCGCATTGCCATAGCGCCGCTGGAACTTATCCAGAAAATCCCCCTGGCCGGAACCGAAATCTACGAAGTTAGCCGACGTGTCGGCAGCACGTTCCCCCCACAGGTCCAGCACGAGTTGATGGCGCATCGCCTGAGCGGGGTTCAAGGCCGCGGAGTCAGCGAACCGTTGCCAGTGTCGCTCCCAGTTGTCACTATCCGCGACAAGCTCCTTCCCTTTGTTGGGTTCGACACTCATCACCAGAGGCAAATGCTTAATTAGGTCGCCGATCAGCTGTCCACCTTGAGAGTGGTCTTGCAGCCATTCGGGGCGACCCTTAATTGAATCGCAAACTGAACCGTTTCCGTATTATGCACCTTCGATCTCTCCCTGCATCGCTTTCATGGCATCAGTCACCGCTTCCGCAGATGATCGGCGGTTTCTCCACCCAAGAGCTTTGATCTTCGAGCAGTCGAACCGCACGATCGGCACGTCCCCTTTCCAACCGCGATCGCCGCCCGTGAACTCGAATTTCACTTCACGATGATCTAACCCGGCGACCTCGGCAGCTAGTTTCGCGATTTCCAAAACAGTGATGTAATCGTCTGTCGCCACGTTAAAAACATCGTATCGGGCTGTCGTCTTGTCTGCGACAACGGAAATTGCTTCAAGAACATCCTCCACGTGGATGTAACTTTTCTTCTGCGTCCCGTCGCCCAAAATCCGTAGCCGAGTTGGGTCGGCCTTAAGACGCCGAATAAAGTCGTAACCCACTCCGTGCGTCTGTCGTGGGCCGACAACGTTCGCGAAACGAAATGTCCTGCCAAAAAACCCGAACATATGGCAGTAGGCTGAAATCAATCCTTCGCAAGCGAGTTTGCTTGCGCCGTAAGTTGAGATCGGCGTACAGGGACCGTAGTCTTCGCGAAAGGCAACCGTGGCGTCTTCTCCGTAGACGCCGCTACCGGACGTATAGACGATGTAGCGCGCTCCGGTTGCGCGCATAGCTTCGAGCACATTTTGAGTCAAATAAGTGCCTTCCCAGAAATCGATATCTGGCTGTGTCACTGCCTTGGCGATGTCGGGATTTGCCGCCAAATGATAGATGGTTTCACATCCTTCCATTGCGGTTTTGAGGGTATCGAGGTCCTTTACGTCGGCCTCTACAATACGTAGTCGGGAGTCCGCTATGTTCTCCTCGAGATAGGACCGGCGGCCAGAGCTAAAATTATCGAATATCACCACGCGGTTGACCTTCTCGTCCTTTAGTAGCCGACGAAGCAAATGGCTGCCGATAAAACCGGCGCCTCCTGCAATGAAGATGTTCATGGTATCGCCGCCGAGCGCCATAGATACCACCTCTTTCTACCTAGGGAAACCAAGCATTTAAGTGCACCGGTATCGCAAATCGGCTCGTAAGCGGGCCCGCTCAAAAATTAGGGAACTCAGCCCCGCCTCAGTCCGCGACTACAGCCTATTTCTTGAACTCAAGCGCGCCCTTCTTGAGCGCGTAAACGTAGCCCACCATCAAGATCGAAATAAAACTGAGCATGCTCCAGAAAATGAGACCACTTTGCTTGATCGCGTCTCTGTAAACCACCGCCCAGGGATACATGAAAACGATCTCGAGGTCGAAAAGGATGAAGAGCATCGCCACGAGATAAAACTTCACGCTGAACCTCGGATGCCCTTCGCCCTGCGGCACCATACCGCATTCGTAAGCGGTGTCTTTGGCTCGTGTGCGCTTTCCGCTCGCTCCAACCAGAACACTGACCAGCAGCGCGGAGCCGGCAAAGAGTATTGCTACAATGATTTGCAGGAGAATCGGCAGATATTCGCGCAGCATCCGGAAAGTCCCCTGAAGCTAAGTCCGGTTTCGCTCGGATCAGTTTATCTTACACCGGCGAGATGGCCATTCTGCTGGGCGATTGCGGCGGCCAAAGCCGAAGGCAAGCCCTTGTATTTCTTGCCGTTCTTCTTGACGGCGCCGCGCGCAACGAGGTTCTGCAATTTCTCATAGGCTCGCAAGCGCAGCATTTCCTCGCCACCGCTGGCGGCGTTCCGGGCCCGAAGATTCTCGTGCACGATGTCGAACAGTTGCTTAAACTCGAAGGACGAACGCCGGGACAGCACTGCCACCAACTCCTCAGTCACCAGGTCCGGGACTCGACGGGAAAATGCGTTTTTCTTTAGAATAGCCATAAGGCGAGAATGATAGCAGAATTTCCGTACAGTGCATTAGTTTTCTTTGGGACCCAGAACAGTGCCGAAATGGCGCAGCTACTGGCGCGAGAAGATGAGGTTTAAGCCCACGAATAACGCGCCTTCGCCAAGGCTACGGCTTCGCAGGCGCGAGTTGACGCGGGAATATGCGGCCGGGGATCATCGATCCCGGCTACAGCGCTGCTTCTGTGGTGGCAGCCGTGTCGGCTGCATTCCGAAGTCCCAGCAGGCGGAACGCCTGCCACTATTAAACCTTGCCTCACCTTACGGCGTTGGCGATGGAGTTGGTGATGGCTGTGAGCTTCCCGCCGGAGGAGAACTCCATCCGCCTAAACCGCTGTTGGCTTTCTGACGTGCCGCGGCACCAGCTCCGCTAAGAATAGCCAGACCGAGCACCGACTGACTAAATGTGATTGGTCCGACCGACTCGGCTACGTAGCCATCGCGCTCATATCGCTGCGACGAAACGATCGGGCTGAGGTGTTTGGTTATTATCTCCGGCGATGGAATCTTGCCCAGGTCAACCGAACTACTTATCTCCGGCATAAAAGCCGCCGCCAACAACAACATAGGGCGAAGCGAAGCATCGAGCCGGGAGTAGAGAAGCTGCGTATCGATATAGGCGAAAAAATTTGTCGGCGCCGGCACCAGCCGCTCGGCGCTTTTGTAGCCTGGCGAGTCCGCAAGCTCTGACGAAGTGCTTCCACTGCGCTTTACTGCCTCCTCCACCGAGACGGGATTGAAACCGGCGACGAGGAGCCGGTCGGACAATGCGATCGTCGGGGTGATCGCTACGAGAGTTGCAGGTGACTGCATCGAAAAATAGCGCACGCCATCCTTTTCCGTCCGGGTCCAGATCGCATCTTGGTCGGCCCGGGTGGCGGCCTCCACGATCCTGCCCGCTTTAGCCGCATCCAATACTGGCAGCGTCAGAAGCAAAGTCGGCCAATGGGCGCTCGAGGGCCAGTCCGCTAACGATCCCAACTCGGGCCCAAAGGCAGCTTTCCAGTCATCGGCTGTAATCCCGCTATCGGAGAATGCCTGAGCAAATTTGTCCATCATGCCGCCGAGGCCTGCTGCTTGATTTAGCGTCTCCATTCTTTCTCCGAGATTGAGCAGCATCGAAAGATAAAAAAACGTTTCTTTGGTGCCCAGCGTTAGTGAAGATCGGGTGAGCTTCGTCTCGCCGTCGCGAGGCTCCAACAGCGGCATCCCGACAAAGAGAAGGTCGCATATTTTGCCGCCCTCCAACCGGGTCGCACCGGAAATACTTCGCACCTTTTCCAGGATGGTCTGCTGCCTGGTCGCAGTCGGCGACTGGATTGCGGCGCGGAGGGCGGCAAGCCGCTGGGCAAATGTCTTTGGTTGCAGATAAAAGAACAGTGCGTAACTCGATGGGCTGTGAGAGATCGCCGCGCGATAGGCCACATCGGTGTCGAGTATCTCCTCTGGATTTTTGGCGCGACCGTCAGCACGATCAAGCAGGCCCTTTAATTCCGTTAGATCAGTGGCCGCGAAAAACCAGGGACGATCATACGCTGTCGCGAGCGTAAACGGAGTCGCAGCGACCACTTCGATTTCGTGATGTTCGTAATGCAGTTTCTCCTGCCTGGCACCAGGATTTCTTTCCAAGAACTTCGACCGCCATTTGCCGATTACTCGCTCTGCGTCTGCGATGCTCCCTTGAAAACGGAAACCGCCTGCAAGTTTTGGATTGTTATTGTCGAGCGATGTTAGCGCGAGAAAAACATTCTTCGGCTCGAGTTGCTCAAAATCCAGCAGCGTTTGAGCCCCGAAAGCTTTCGGGGTCGAAAGGTTGGCCAGCGGCTTGTGAAGAAAATTCTGCACCTCGGGTTCGCGGTAGAGCTTGTAGATGTCGGACTGGCGCCATTGATCGCGTGTTTGGTTGAAGTCCGGCATGTGCGCCACGAAAATTGTCGCGCGCGGCAAAAGCACGCTCACCGATGCGCTCGACGTTTTCTGAGAAAGATTCCAGACGTACCAGCCTGCGACTGCGACCGCCGCGCCGGCGACGACGAGCAAAATTAGACGTTTCATGGGCAGCTACTGTAGTGGCAGGCGTGTCGCCTGCGAATTCTAAATCGTCGCAGCCGACACGGCTGCCTCTACAGAACGGAAAATGGCTCTACGCTCGCGGGTGAAATTGTCGATGCACAGCTTTAAGCCGCTGTTGATCGACATGCGTGTAAACTTGCGTCGTCGAAATATCCGCGTGGCCGAGCATTTCCTGAATAATGCGCAGATCGGCGCCATTCCCCAGCAGGTGGGTCGCAAAACTGTGCCGGAGAAGATGCGGATAAATGTTCGTCTGCAATCCGGCGTGCTGCGCATGTTTTTTCACGATCTGCCAGATCCGCGCCGTGGTTAATTTGGTGCCGCGCTCCGAAAGAAAAATCTCGCTGCTGCTGCGGCGCTTGACCAGTTTCGGTCGTTCGGTGGAAAGGTACGCAGCCAGCGCTTCGCACGCTTTGCGGCCAACTGGCACGAGCCGTGTCTTGTTTCCTTTGCCGGTCACGCGCACAATCCGGTCTTCGAAATTGAAGTTCTCCAGCCGCGCATTTGCCAGCTCGGAAATGCGCAGTCCGCTCGCGTAAAGCAGCTCGATCATTGCCCGATCGCGCAATCCGTGAAGGGCCTTCGTGTCGATCTTTTCCAGAAACTGCTCGACCTGCAGTTCGTTGAGTGTCTCAGGGAGATAACGCTCGATCCGCGGGAGCGCGAGCGCCTCAGCCGGATCGCGCTCGACCATGGCTTTCGTGGTTAAAAACCGAAAAAAAATCTTCAACGCAACCACAATCAATTTGATCGAAGAGGCGGAAAGCCCGGAGCGTTTGCGGTCGGCGAGATATTCGCTAATGAGCGACAGGCTCACCGCGCGTGGATTGTCGATTTTTTTCTTTGCGACGCACCATTGCGCGAATTCGCTCAACGATCTTTGGGTGGAGAGTTGATAATTTTCCGACAAACCGCGCTCGACCGCGAGGAAGCGGATAAACGAGTCGATCGAGTCTTCCATCTTCTGAACTGTAGCGGCAGGCGTGTCGCCTGCAAAATCCCGGTGATAGCAGCCGACACGGCTGTCTCTACAGAACAACCTGTCCGCGACCTTGTTGACAATGAAAGGTTAAATGTTCGATGTTTCACCTGCGATGAGCTTGGATCTGAATACCATCCTGAAAGATTGGCCGCACGAGAACGGCAACATTAAAGTGCGCAAGATAACCGGCCTCGATGGTCGCGAGAAATTGCAACTGCGCGTCGATCTCGGCGTGTTGCAGATGGAAATGAGCGGGCGTCCGGATGGTCAACGTCCGCACAAATGCGAGTCGCTCCTGGAATATCATCAAAAGCGGGCGGCCCGCGCGGGAGAGAAAGGCCAGCCTTACGAGCTTACGCCTGAACAATGCGCCGAGCTTCAGCAGGAAGGCATCCAATATTATCATCGCTACTTGAGTTTGTTTCAGATCAACGATTTCGCGGGGGTGGTGCGCGACACGCAGCGTAATCTCGATCTTTTCACGTTTGTTGCCGAGCACACGGACCGGGAAGAACTGTCCTGGAGCCTGCAACAGTTCCGGCCTTACGTGCTCATGATGAGCACGCGCGCCAAAGCCTCCATTCTTCTTGGCCAGAGCAAATTCGGCGAAGCCATGGCCGAAATCGAGCGTGGCCGCGACGCGATCGCCGATTTTTTTCAAAACTCAAATTTCCCCGAGCTGGTATCGAAAAGCTCGGAGATCGCATTTTTGGAGGAGTGGCTGGACGAAGTGAAAGCGAAGCGTCCGCTCTCGAAGTTGGAGATCATGCAGCGCGAGATGGAAAGCGCGATTGCAAAGGAACTTTACGAGCGGGCCGCGGAATTGCGCGACGCCATCAATGTGTTGAAGGCGCAAAAGCCGACTTAGTTTTCTGGAAATCAGCCGGCGTGCGCAGTAGCACGGTGGCGTAATGCCTTTGCATTTTGGCAGCGGGCATTTAGCTGTGTTGCGATATGAAAATTACATTCTGTTGGCTGGTCCTGAGCGTTTCGTTCCTTTTTTCTGCCCGCGGCGACCTCACGATTGTCTACACGTCAACAATGACACCGGCGTCGAATACCGGAAACGATGAGGCAGCCGAACCAGCCCGAGCGGGCGCAAATATGACAATCAAGATTAAAGGCGACAGGGCCCGCATCGATGCTTCGCCGCAACTCACCACGATTTTCGATGGGAAAACGGGCGAGGTGATCAATCTGTTAAATGACCAAAAGACCGTCGTGCGTATTTCGCCGGACAAACTGAAAGCCGTTACCGATATGCTCGACAAGTTCAGTGACAAAAAAGCGGCCCCAGGAAAACCCAAGCTGACGCCAACTGGCCGGAAGGAAACGGTTAACGGCTACGAGACCGAGGAATACACCTATGACGGGCCCGGTTTTAAAGCCATCTACTGGATTGCGCCTGCTTACCCCGACGGCACTGCCATTCTGGCGCAACTCCAATCCATCAAATCGGAATTCTGGGACGCGGCCAACACCAAGATGCCCGACTTTCGCGATTTCCCCGGCCTACCGATCCGGACGCGCATGATCCTTAGTAAGGAAACGCCCGCAGAAAAGCCCGGCGCCAGCCCATCAACGCACGGTACGGAAATCACGAGCACAATTACTTCTGTCGGCCACGGCCCGATTAACGATAGTGAGTTCACGGTCCCCGGCGATTTTAAGGAGACGAAGTTACCGGACATTTTTAACAAACAGAATCCGGCTCCGTCGATTTCGCCCAGCCCAAATACAACTTCTCGCTAAGAGGTGCGTCGTGATTTCTGTAGCGGCAGGCGTGTCGCCTGCAAAATCCCAACCGTTGCAGCCGACACGGCTGCCTCTAAAAGTTGACGCGTCGTGCATTCATTAGTCCTGGCATCACGTTCGCTCAGACGAGCCGCATTGCTCGCCGAAGCTGGATTCGAATTCGAAACCGTCTCACCCCGTGTCGCAGAAAAGTTCGACGTCGATCTTACGTTGCGCGAGCTGACGATGTGGAACGCGATCCGAAAAGGGGTCCCGGTCGCTCGAGCATATCTGGATAAGGTCGTGCTCGCAGCCGATACGCTTGTTGCGCTCGATGACGAAATCATCGGCAAACCGGCGAATCTGGAGCAGGCGGCGCAAATCCTGCGGCGCTTGAGCGGACGAACTCACGAAGTTTGCTCCGCCGTTTTCATTTGCCGTTTCGCGGCCGGACCACCGGCCATCTTTCATGAATCTTCGCGTGTTCGTTTTCGCCGCCTGAGCAGCGCGACCATCAAAAATTACTTCGCGAACGTGAATCCGCTCGACAAGGCTGGCGCGTACGCCGCGCAAGGTCGCGGCGCGGAGATCATCGCAAAAATTGAGGGCTCGTACACAAACGTTGTCGGCCTGCCGATGGAGAAAACGGTCGCCGCACTGGCCCGATTCGGCATCCACCCGAAAGTTTCATGATTCACAGAAGGGAATATAGGAAACGAAGACGGGAACAATGCGAACATTTTTTCGCACAATTCGAGTCCGAATGGTTACAGCGAACCGTGCCGCGCGTATTAGCTAATCTTTGTCAACTCGCGCTCGAGTTGCGCAGGCGCCGGGTTCGGCTTGCGTCGCAAAACGAAATAAAGGAACCAAACGATAAAACAATTGACAGCCAAAATGAGCACGGCAGCCACGCTTGGGTGATGCCAAATATGCCGCACTTCGACCGGAATCAAGGCTGCGGTCGCAAAGATCATTAGCAATTCCGCCCAGCGCTGTTCCAGATAGACGCCGATTCCTTCGGTGAAAAGAATCGCCGTGTAAAACAGTGCCAAAAGGCCGGTCGCCCGCAACATGCCGCCTGCGAGCACGGCTTGCAGTTTATTGAGCAAAAAGGCCACCGGCTTGCTGTGCTCCATCAGGATTTCGTCCGCGGCCCAATTCGAAAGCAAATCCATCCAGCGGGTGCGCGCGTTCAGGAAAAGGAGCGAAACTCCAAGCAAAAGGAGCAGGACGCCTTTGCCGATTTTGAAGAATGCGATGAGCTTAAGATAGCGATGACGGCGCGGCTCCTGCAGAATCGCAGGACCGTGCGCCGGATTACTCACTGTCGAACTCTTCGCCGAAACTCGCTCATTTCGCAATGATCGGACGTTCCCGGCAACAAATTTCCAGTTTGTTGCCGTCCGGGTCCTCAAAGAAAAATGCGTAGTAACCGGGGCTGTAATCGACGCAGGCTTCCGGGCCCTCCAGCGCTTTTCCGCCCGCTTCGCGCACGATCTTGGCGATCCGGTCCACCTCGTCGCGCGTGTCGGCCCAGAATGCGATCCGAGTTCCGTTTGGTTGATGATTCTTGTCTTCGGTGAATCCGAAGAATTCCGACGGCTTATCGCCGCCCGCGGAATAGAAGGTATGGAAATCGTCGCCTGGACTTTCGTGAACAAACCCGAGTTGCGGCAGGAATTTCCCGTAAAACCGTCTTGCGACTTTCATGTCTTTCACCCGCAAATCGATGTGATCAAGACAACGTGTTTTCATTTTCTCCTCTGTGCCCTCGCCTCAATCCTCTCCCGGGGGGAGAGGAAGACGCGAAGCGACTGGTGAGGGGCTGAGATTTTCGCTGTTCTCGCCGAATCATCAATTTCAATCCCGACCAGGTTTCATCAATCGCGCACACTTTTACATCGACGAATCCAAGCGGCAGTGCAACGGCGCGGATCACGTCTTCGGTCATATCAGTCGGCACTCCGGCTGATTTTTTCGGCCAGGAAACCCAGACCGTGCACGTATCCGGAAGTTTCCTTCGCAATCGGCTCAACTGTTTTTCCAGTTCGCTGCGACGCGTCGTGAAAAGATGGACGAAACTCGAATCAGTTCTCGTCCGATCGGAAAACTCCACGCCATTCGCACCTTCGCCGAGCAATTGCCGATAATCGGCCGGTTCGTTAATGACTGTGACGGTCATCGCCGGCTTTATTCCAAGTTTTTGGGCCAGCGGTGTGCCAGAATAACCGGCCATTCCGACTGGTTTACCGGAGCAGCAGGCATTTGCAAGATTGGAGACGCAATGCGACTAGCGAGCGAGTGTTCACCCGACGAAATATCGGCAATTCCGTTTGCGGCGTTGCGTTGCTTGCGTTGTCGCTCTTCCTGACATCTTGCGGCAATCGAAGCAAGGCCGTCTCAGGAACCATTGAAGTGGACGAAGTGCACGTGGGACCGCGCAGCGGCGGGCGCGTGGAAAAAATTTTCGCGTGGGAAGGGGATCGACTTCGCGCCGGACAGCCGATCGTGGAACTGGACGCGTCCGAACTGCGAGCGCGCCGCGATTTTGCCGCCGCACAAATTGACACCGCGATTCACGACGCTGATGCGCAACAGGCGCAGTTGGAATTCCTGCGCGACGATGCGCGGCGTCAGCAGGATTTGCTCAAGCGCAAAGTCGTTTCCCCGAGCGACGCGGAGCGTGCAGACAGCTCAGCCAAAGCACAGGAGAAGAATGTCGCAGCGGCGAAGATGCGTGTGGCGCAGGCGCGCGCTCAGCTCGCCGATATCGATGCCCAATTAGCGGAAATGCAGGTGGTCGCGCCGAGCGATTCCATTCTGGAGGTGCTGAGCGTGAAAGTAGGCGATGTTTTGCCGGGAAATCGCGAAGTCGCGACCCTGATTCTGCCGCAGCATTTGTGGGTGCGGGTCTATGTCCCGGAGCCCTGGCTGGGATTGATCAAAGTAGGCGACCATGTTCGGGTACGTGGCGATTCGTTTCCGGGAAAAGATTTTGACGGCATCATCGAGCAAATCAGTCGCCAGGCCGAATTCACGCCGCGCAACGTCCAAACGGTGGCAGATCGAATCAAGCAAGTATTCGGCGTCAAGATCCGTTTGCCCAACAATGATGAGCGCCTGCGGGCCGGGATGGCAGCCGATGTCTATTTTCCAAACGTGAAATGAATGTGAACCAACCACGAAGAGCACGAAGGACACGGGGTTCGTCGATTTTGTCATTCCGAGCGGAGTCCAGGAATCTCTAACTAGTCCGGATAATTCCAAAATAACAATGAGAGATCTCTCGACTGCGCTTCACGTCGTTCCGCTCCGCTCGAGATGACAAGCGATGAGTGAACCGATGATTGAGTGTGAAGGGCTGACGAAACGCTTCGGCACATTCACGGCCGTCGATCATGTTTCGTTTTCGGTCGGCAAGGGATCCATCTTCGGGTTTCTCGGCCCGAACGGTTCCGGCAAATCCACCGTGATCCGGATGTTATGCGGAATTCTTGAGCCGAGTGACGGGACGGCGCGGATCGGCGGGCACGACATTGTGCGAGAGATGGAGCCGATCAAGGAGATGATCGGCTACATGTCGCAGCAATTTTCGCTTTACGATGAGCTGACGGTAAATGAGAACCTCATCTTCTCCGGCAAACTTTACGGTCTGCGCGGCCAGAAACTGGATCAGCGACGGGAAGAGCTGATCGCGATCACACATCTCGAGCCGTACATCGACAGGCGGGCGGGATTGCTTTCAGGTGGCTGGCGTCAGCGTTTGGCGATGGCCTGCTCGCTTATGCATAAGCCGACCGTGCTTTTTCTCGATGAGCCAACGGCTGGTATCGACCCGGTCGCGCGTCGCGAGCTTTGGGATTTGCTCTTCGAGTTCGCCGGAAAAGGCATGACGCTTTTTGTGACAACCCATTACATGGATGAGGCGGAACGCTGCAATCATGTCGGCTACATTTACATGTCGAAATTGATCGTCTGCGGCGAGCCGGATGAATTAAAGAAAATGCCCGAAGTGAATCCGCCCGGAACGCGGCGGCTGGATGTGACTTGCGATCACGTGACGACGGCTCTCCATGCCATGCATCAGCTTCGCGGCGTGCGCAGTGCCACGGTGTTCGGTCAATCCATGCATTTGCTGGTCGATGAAAGTGTCAAGCGTGCGCAGATCGACGAGCAATTGCGAAGCGTCGGGGTGAGTCACTCCGAGATCCACGAAATTGGCCCTTCGCTCGAAGACGTGTTTGTCGAGCTTTCGGCCAAACATGCGACGGAACAACAGAAAGCAGCGTGAGATGCATGTCACCTTGAGCGTCTCGTCTCCTGTAGCGGCGGTCTGTGACCGTCGCCGATATCTTAAGACGGAAGTTTGCGACGGTCATAGACCGGCGCTACAACAAAGATGAAACGCCAACCTTTTCGCGGACTCGGCGCAATTCTCTTCAAGGAATTCATCGTCGTCTGGCGCGATCCGATGACGCTTTTCTTCATGTTTTTTCCACCCCTGATCGAGATGATCGCGTTCGGCTACGCTCTCGACAATGACGTGAAACACATGGCCACGATCATCCTGAACGAAGATCGCACCGTTGAGAGCCGTCAATTGATCGATCGTTTCGTGAACACGCAAACATTTCGCGTGGTGGGAGAGGTCCAAAGCCTGGAAGAGATGAAAAGCGAAATGCGCAAGGGCCGCGCGTATGTCGGCTTGGAGATTCCGCCGACGTTCACCCGCGATGTCCGCGCCAGCCGCCCCGCCCAAGTACAATTGCTGGTGGATGGATCGAACTCCACTACCGCTCTCCAGGCACTCAACACCGGGATGGGTGTTGCCTTGACTCAATCGGTGGAAACGCTTCTGCGCGAAACCGGCCGGAGCGGCATGCCGATCGATATTCGCCCGCAAATGCTCTACAACCCGGCGATGCGCAGTCCGAATTTTTTTGTGCCGGGGGTGATCGGCGTCGTTCTGCAAATCGGCACAACCGTGGCCACTGCCATGGCGCTTGTCCGCGAACGAGAACGTGGGACCCTCGAGCAATTGCTGGTCAGCCCCTTGAGCCGCGCAGGGCTGATGCTCGGCAAGCTTGTTCCCTATTTGTGCATCGGCATGGCCATGGCAGTGATCCTTTTCCTCATTATGCGCTTTGTGTTCGACGTTCCCATCGTTGGCAACGTCGTGGGAATGCTGTTTTCAACTTTGGTTTACGTTTTCGCGCTGCTCAGTCTTGGTCTGCTCGTCGGGACCAAGGCCACAAACCAAATGCAAGCCTTGCAGATGTCGATGGTGTTCCTCTTGCCGAGCGTTTTTTTCTCCGGCTTCATATTTCCGCGGGAAACCATGCCCTGGATTTTCTACGCCCTCGGCGCGCTCTTCCCGACCACTTATTTCATTGCGCTCATGCGGGCGATCATTCTGCGCGGCGCATATTTTTTCGAATACTGGCCGAACCTCGCCATCCTTATCTTGATGTCGATCTTGCTTTTTGTTCTTTGCGCCTTGCGGTTTCGAAAGAAGATCGCCTAACGTGTGCGGTTGGCAGACTGGGTAGCGCACGCGTCTCGCGTGCTGGTTGCGGTGTCCCGCCGCAACAATCTTTTGAGACCGTAGTATGTGCTGAGTGCGTAACTCGTAGGAAAGTTCGCGATGGCGAGGACGCCAACGCCAACACGCGAGACGCGTGCGCTACCCAGAAGGTGCACGGTTACATTTCCCGTTATGGATCCGCCCTGTAAGGCGGTGGTGACATGCTCTTGAGGATTCTCTTCAGCGCGTTGCGCATTACCGTCGCCGTCGTTGCAATCTTTGCGCTACTCTGGTGGTTCGGGGTGAGAATGCCAGGCAAAAATATGTCGAACGCGGCGCCGCTCTCATCGGTTGAAATCGAGTTATGCGGCGAACTGATCGCCGATGTGCAAACGCTCGCCGGTCAAATCGGCGAGCGAAATATGGCACGCTATTCGCAGCTCAACGCGGCTGCCGATTTCATCGAGACTTCATTTTCCCGTGCCGGGTTGCAACCGCGGCGCGATAGTTACGATTTGCACGGGCGAGCCTGTCACAATATCGAGGCGGAAATTCTCGCAGCTCAAGGAACGGCGGCGCCGCTCGCGAAACCATTCGGAGTTTCAAAACCGCCGTCGATCATCCTCATTGGCGCACATTACGATTCGGTGTTCGGATCGCCCGGCGCCAATGATAACGGCAGCGGAGTCGCTGCGATGCTTGCCCTCGCGCGCCGATTCGCCGGGAAGCCTGCGCAACACACATTACGCTTCGTCGCATTTGTGAACGAGGAGCCGCCTTATTTTCTGACAGAGCAAATGGGAAGTTTCGTCTACGCCGGCCGCTGCAAAGCCCGCGGCGATCGGATCTCGGCCATGATCAGCCTGGAAACGATTGGATACTTTTCTGACGCGCCACATTCGCAGACTTATCCGGCGCCCGGGCTGGGCGTGTTTTATCCCAGTGTTGGCAATTTCATCGGATTCGTCAGCAACGTTCCTTCACGTAATCTGCTCCGTCGCGCCATCGCTCTCTTCCGAAAACAGGCAAAGATTCCATCGGAAGGCGCGGCGTTGCCGGCGTTCATTCCCGGTGTGAGTTGGTCGGATCAATGGTCGTTCTGGCAACATGGTTACCCCGGCATCATGATCACCGACACCGCACCGTTCCGTTATCCGCATTACCACCATGCCACCGACACGCCCGACAAACTCGATTACGATCGCTTCGCGTTGGTCGTCAGCGGGATGGAGAAAGTGATCGAAGAACTTGCCGGCGCGCCGCGATGAGAAGGATTGGGTAGCACACGCGTCTCGCGTGTTGGTTGCGGTGTCTCGCCGCAACGATCTTTTCCTATGCTTGCATCGTCGAATCTGGCGACGTTTTAAGAAAAGTCCGCGATCGCGAGGACGCGCTCGCCAGCACGCGAGACGCGTGCGCTACCCAGACAATCACTATGGCGCGCGAGGTGAATTCGTCTTCGGCAATAACCAGTCTAACGCGTTATAAAAATCGGCCAAGCCGGCGCCTTCGATTGGGTCGTTGTGATAAGCGCCGCGGAGCGGGATCACGTGTTTTTCACCAGCGTAAGCGTCAACCACCAGCCGGTGAAAACGAGGCGCGACCACTTCATCTTTTTCCGCGAGCAAGAAAATCGCTCGAGCATGAATCGCCCTCGCGTTTGAAATGCTGTCGAGATCTCGCGGAATCTGCAACGCGACAGGACCTGCCAACAGCCAGAGATTCCACCAGCCAAACTGACGCAATATCATTTGGCGAAGCGGCGGCGGATTATGCAGAATCAATCTGGTCTCGGGCCGCTGCGCAGCCACATGGAGTGCGGCGGTTGCGCCAATGCTCGCGCCGAAGAGCACAATCGGTCGTCCTCCTGCCTGACGTTTTAGTTCATCAAACGCCGCGAGCGCCGCCGGCCCGATCCGCGACAGGCGCGCTGGTCCAGTGCTCCCGCCGAATCCGGGATAATTCATTCCCCAGATCTCAACCGCACGATCATTCCACATTTTGGCCTCTGCGGCCGTCCAGCGATCCGCGCGATCCGCGTTCCCATAAAAGCGCAAAACGTAAATGTCCGCCCCGCCTTTTTGTTGCGCAAGTCGCGATCTTGCCGTCCAGACTTCCAATTGACCATTTTGGAATGGCAACATTTTGCGAACGGCGCCGTCTGTCTCGATGGGCGCGGTCGTCGGAAAAAAAATCAGATGATCGGGCAAATGACCGAAGAGAATCACAGCGAAATATACAACTCCGATGGCGAGTAAACGCCAAAGCGGAGGCAAAATCTTTAGCTTCACATTTGTTCGAGGAATGCAAGGACTCGCGACTCGTATTCGGCTCCCGCCGCTTTATGGAGGTCGACATGTCCCGCCTTGGGAACGAACCATAACTGCTTGGGCGACTGAGCGCGTAAAAACAAGGTCTCGATATCTTCCGGCCTCGTGGCGCAGTCTTTTTCCCCACTCATGATGAATACGGGACAACCCACATCGGCTATGTGATCGATCGGCCGCAGATCGTCGGCTGAAATTCCCAGCCGCGCGTGAAGCTGATTTAACAGCAGTGGCGCTGCAAATCGACCCAACCGGCCGAAGTAATTCTCGAGGCGATTTCTTGTCGCGATTTCAATCGTTGGATAGACGGCTTCCAGAATTAGCGCGTCAAGTTTGAGAGGCGGTGTCGCCAGCAGGGTTGCCACGCCGCCAAGGGAGCTTCCAATGACTGCGACACGACTCGCCGGTTCTGCGTTTCGAATAAAATTTACGGCAGCAGTCGCATCACGACTCTCCTTCCAGCCAAACGTGATCCGGTCGCCTTTCGTTTCCCCCGTTGCTTGAAAATCAATCAGCAAGACCGAATAACCGGCGCGATGAAGAAAGCGCGCGCGATCGAGCATGCTCAAACGATTTGCGCGAATGCCGGGCAGAAGCAGGACAGCGCCGCGACTATTTCTGACCGGGGACCACCAACCGTGGACGTTTGCGCCCGAATCGCTTTCGAAGTTGACCGGTTCAGCGCTCAGCTCACCGGGAGCATTTCCAATTTGCGTTTGGACCGGATGAGCGAGCAGCCATCCAGCGGAAAAGACACAGATAACAGCGGTGGCGACCAATGTCGCGAAGATGACAAGGAGTCGTTTCATTTTCGTGCTCTTGGCTGGTTATCTGTTTCGAAGCAGCGCATTCTCTTCGTTTCTGCACCCTATCGTACCGCTTTCTTCTCAAGCTTCCGATATCCAACGACGAGCAGGACGATGAAAGCCGCCAGAAGCGAAAAGAACTTCAGCTGAGCGGAAAGCTCCGACCAGTAGTTAAAGTAGCCATCGCAGACGCTGAAGATGCCGCCGAACATCAGGCCGGTGCCGATAGCCGGGACGGGTAGAAATGCACCGACGACGAGGGTGATGAGACCCAAGGGCACCGCGACCGCGAAAAGATGCTTCTCAAACACTTTCTCAGCGGCTCTATACTCCGCGTCCTTCTTCGTATACTCCGCAGAATTTAAGTCGATCAGCGGTGTGACATGATAGTCCTGCCATCGCGGCTCTGGTGAGAATGTGCTGACTCCGAAGTGAATCATCGCCGGAAAAACAACAGCGATGCCAAATGCGAGTGCGAATTTCTTTGCAATCATGCGCAAATGATAGGCTCACAAACCCGCAATGCGTTTATCGATAATTCTTTGAAATAACATTGATCTAAACGATGATCGCGAGATTAACATTCATCATCTCGAACTCTTCTATCACGTCGTTAAGCACCAGGGTATAACGGCTGCCTCTCGCAAGATGCCCTACGGCATTCAGCAACCGGCAATCAGTGGCCAGCTTTCCAAATTAGAGAAGAGTCTGGGAACGAAACTTTTCCATCGGCGCCCCTTTGGTCTAACTCCCGCTGGTGTAAAGCTGTTCGCGGAAATCGAGCTTTTCTTTGCCGGATTGAGCGAACTTCCGACTCAAATCCGTGGCCAAGCAAGTCAACGCTTGCGGCTCGCTGCTCCCGCCATCATTTTGCGGGACTATTTGCCGAAAATCTTCATCGAGTATAAGCGGCAGCATCACGATTTCCGTCTGACTTTGCACGATGCCAACCAAGCAAGCGCGGAAGAATTGCTACGTAAAAATGAGATCGATCTCGCAATCACCGAGTTGGAAGGACGCCCGGCCTTATCGATAAACTCCTGCATCCTCCTGCGCTTACCCCTGGTCCTGCTTGTTCCCAAGCGCGCGACATTTCGCGCGATTGGCGATTTCTTTAATGACGGCTCGGCGTCGCAAAGTTTGATCTCATTGCCGGCCGATGAAGTGATTTCAAAGCATTTTCAGGCCGGCTTGAAGAAGCTCGAGCTCTCGTGGACGCCCGCCATCGAGGTCAGCTCGCTGGAATTGATCGAGTTCTACACTTCTCTCGGTTTCGGCATCGGTCTTTCGATCGAGGTGCCACGATCAAAAGCAAAGGGCAGCTTGCGCCCACTTTCGCTGCGAAAATTTCCGCCGCTGACGATTGCGGCACTCTGGAGCGGAGGGCTCTCCGCACCGGCTGCGGCGTTTTTAGATGATATCAAAAGTCTCGCCAGCCAGCTGAATCGCTGACACTTGCCTCGGCGGAGCTAATCGCTCGCGTCTTTGAGCATCGACTTGATCTGATCGCGCAGCTCGGGCGAATTCTCGTGCCCGTGAGCTGAAACAGCATGCTGCACTGCTGCATCGAGCACTTCCTCTTCCGTGCCTGAGACCTTCAGCGAGCAGTTTTTCTCACTCAGATAATCCCTGCAATCGATCGATTTGCGTTGAGCGGCCATAAGATTTGAACTCAGTTTGTTTGTTTTGCTCGCGGTTGTCCGTAGTCTCCCTCAGCTATTCCGCGAAAAGAAAGGTCTTCATCGAGATCGGGCCAATGAATGCCAAACGGCGTAAGCTCGATGTGGTTTAATTGTTCGGGAGTCGCGCCAGCAAGACGCGGATTTGCCGACACAGGAAACCGCAACTCTTTCCCGCTTTGCATCACAATTATGATATTGCCGTCGCGATACGCGCGGTGTCGATCAGAAAACCCTCGTCTATGTGTTCATTCGTGTTAATTCGTGGTTAACTTCTGAAGCTCAGCTCTTCTTCAGCTCGGCCAGATCTTTCAGCACTTGCTCGCTGTGCTCGGCGGGCTTCACGCCGGTGTAAACCTTGGCGATCTGCCCCTCGGGATTGATGACGAAAGTGTTGCGCGCGGCGAGCTTTTCTCCCTTGTAGTCCATCACCGATCCATATTCGGTTGAGACCGTCGCGTCGGGGTCCGCCAACAACTTGAAGTTGAGCCCTTCCTTCGCACAAAAGTCCTTGTGCGACTGCGCAGTATCGACACTGACGCCGAGGACGACTGTCCCGGCCTCCTCGTACTTTGTGAGATCGCGCTGGAAATTCCTTGCTTCCATCGTGCAACCGCTCGTGAAATCTTTCGGATAAAAATAGAGCACCACCCATTTTCCGCGGTAATCTTTCAGACTGACCTGACTGCCATCGCTGGTAGTTAAACTGAAATCCGGCGCCGGCGTTCCGGCCGCAGGCTGCTTTTGTGTCTCGGCTGCTTGCACGAATGCCAATGTAATGAGTCCGACAATTGCTGATAAGAATATTTTGTTCATTTTTGCGTCTCCAGTTTGCCTTCAGCAAATTATCAGGAATCCCTCGTAATCAAAGCGTCAAGATTGACGCGTTGCCAAGCGGCGAAAGGAAAGGCTTGCGCGCACCCCTGCGTTTGGCCCAAAACTGTGGCAAATGGCCAACGTGATCGCGTCGCCCAATGCTGAATTGAAGCCGGTGAGGCTGCTGCTCGGCTTGGTCGCGTGCGCCGGTCTGGTGGTCTCATTCTTAACGCTGCTGTTCGGCTTCATGTCCATTCCGGCAAACTCCGTCGGGGTGAAGACGCGCTTTGGCGCATATCACGACCTCGTAAATCCCGGTCTCGCTTATGCCATTCCATACGTTGACGAAATTCACATCGTGCCGACGCAGCGGCTATTGAAACTCGAATTTGGCTTCACGTCGCCGAACGCCACTAACATTTACCAGGGCGACGTCGAACCGGAGGAAACCGAGACGATGATCACCGGCGATCTCAACACCGCCCTTGTGCCGTGGGTGGTGCAGTATCGCATCACCGATCCAAAATTGTACCTCTTCGGTGCGCGCGAACCGGAGAAAACGTTGCGCGATCTTTCCGAAAGCGTGATGCGGGAAGTGATCGGTGATCGCACGGTGGACGAAGTGCTCACGATTGGGCGACACGACATTGAGACGGCAACTTTGAAACGTCTGGCAGACCTGTGTTCGCAGTACGGCCTGGGGATTCAGATCCAACAAGTACAGCTGGCCACCGTGCGTCCGCCGCCGGTGGTGCAGGCTGCCTTCAACGAGGTCAACCAGGCGCAACAGGAGAAGCAAACCGCGATTAACCAGGCCTGGGCAGTCTATAACGACGCCGTTCCGAACGCGCGCGGTCAGGCGAAGGAACGAGAGAAGCAAGCCGAAGCGTATGCCTTCCGCCGCGTAAACGAAGCCAGAGGCGAGGCGCAAAAATTCTCGCTGTTGCTCGCCGAATATCGCAAAGCGCCGGAGGTGACTCGTCGCCGTCTTTATCTCGAAGCGATGCAAGCGATTTTGCCCAGCTTGCAAAAGAAAATCATCATCGATGACAGCTTGAAGAGCATTCTCCAGACATTACCGCTGCTGCCAGCGGAGCAGCCCAGGACGTCGCCATGAACGTGATCGATGTGACTCCGCGACCTGCGGCCCTCTCGGCCATCGTGCGATTTTTGCAAAGCCGGTTGATGTCGATCCTCGGCGTTTTTTTCATTTTGACCGCGCTGAAATGGGGAACGTTGCTCTTCATTGTCCATCAATACGAAACAGCCATCGTCACGCGTTTCGGAAAAATCATTCGCACCGTCACAACGCCTGGACTGAAGATAAAACTTCCGATCATCGACAAACTGCAGCGATTCGACAAACGCATCCTCGCCTGGGACGGACCGCCAACCGAATGTCCCACCAAAGACAAGCTCTACATCATCGTCGATTGCTTCGCGCGGTGGCGCATCAGCGATCCATTTCTCTATTACAATCGCCTCAATGACGAGCGCAGTGCGCTTTCACGTCTCGATGACATCCTCGGCAGCGAAACGCGCACTGCCGTCGCGGCGCACGATCTCGTCGAGATTATTCGGGTAACCAAAGGGCGAAAGCCGTTGCGCGACGAGGAGCTTGAGAAAAGCGGCACGCTTCTGCCCAGCTCCATTCCCGATGTCGAGTTTGGCCGCGGCGAAATCGAGAAACAGATCACCGAACGCACCCGGCAAAAGATCGCCGACTTCGGCATCGAATTACTCGACGAACGCTTTAAGCGCAGCAAATACAATCCCGCAGTCGCCGAGAAAATCATCGAACGCATGTCGAGTGAGCGGCATCAGATCGCCGCGCGATTCCGTTCCGAAGGCCGTGGCGAAGCCGCGAATATCAGCGGCCAAAAAGAAAGCGACGTTGCCGCGATCAGTTCTACTGCCACCAAAAATGCGCTCGAGATTGAAGGCAAAGCCGATGCCGAAGCGGCTTCTATTTATGCCGCAGCCTTCAATCCTCCCGAGGCACAGGAACTTTATTCCTTTCTCCGCAGCCTCGACGTCATGCGCGCCGGATTTGAAAAAGATACCACGGCCGTTATTTCGACGAATAGCGAACTCGGTCGATTGCTTAAGTCCATGGCGCCAACCAGCGCAGCGCCAAAGCCCACAGGGCCGTAGCGAGTTTCGCCGTTTTGATTTCACAAATCTGGACAATCGGACATTCGACGCGGACGATCGACATCTTCATTTCGTTGCTGGAAGAGAACGGAATCAAGTTGGTTGCCGACGTCCGCAGCCTGCCGGGATCGAAGCGCTATCCGCAGTTTAACAGAGAAGTGCTCGCAAAATCACTCAAGGAACACGGAATTCGCTACGAACATTTCCCGGAACTTGGCGGGCGAAGGAAAGCAAAGAAGGATTCGCACAATACGGCTTGGCGGAATGCTTCGTTTCGTGGTTATGCCGACCACATGGAAACGGAAGAATTTCGCCGAGGCATTGAACGTCTTCTCGATTTTGCGAACAAGGCGGGACCGACCGCGATCATGTGCGCGGAAGCAGTTTGGTGGCGTTGCCATCGCGCGCTGATATCAGATTATTTGAAAACACGCGGTGTCGAGGTTGTGCACATTATCGATACAAAAAAGACCGAGCCGCATCCCTACACATCCGCGGCGCGCCTCGTCGGCGACACGTTAAGTTACGCGAGCAACACGGATCCTTAATTTAGCGCGAATCGAAGCAGTTGATGTCCCTCGGGCCTGATTAACGCCGGCGGGTTTCGCGCCATGTGCGATGCGCGATGTAAGCCGGCACCGGCGGCGTGAACTTCTCGCGTTCCATCATTTGCTCAGCCAACCAGTGAAACCACTCTGAGCCCGTCTCTCGGTTTAGCTCGCGGCGCCACTGCTCGGCCCAAACACGAAGCTTTTGCCATGAAAGAAGGATCGGACCGCTAAAGAAATCATCGACCAGATCCAGGGTGAGCTCGCGGCGAAATAGCAACACACCGATGCTTTCCCAAGTCAGCGAAACCAGGTAGACGGCATCTTCCCCGTCGGGGCCGAGCACTTCGCGAATTTTCTGTGCGTCGGCGCCATCCGGCAGCGAAAGCACGCGGCGCAGTGCACTCGTAAACGCCGGGCTCTGAAACGAGCGGACCAACTCGAGCATCGCGTCGCGTCGGCGTCGCTGGCCGTAATATCTGATTTGCGCCGCCGCAAAGATGACGCCTGCCGTCACCGCGAATGCGTTGATGAGGTTTGCAAAAGTTGAGATGTCCACGTCAGCGAGGATCGGTCACGCGCCCGAGGAAAAGGCACACGCCGCTCGGAACATGCTGAATTGCATAGACGAATGGCCGATCGACTTTCACTTCAATCGGCGGTGGCGGGGGCGATCTCAGAGCGCTCCCGGCCATCATGGCCACGGCGGTGGCGGCTGCTGCTTCGGTTCCTTTTTCGTCCACGGCTATAAAGGTTTTGTGAAAGACCTGCGAGATATAGAGATAATCATTCGGTTTCCGTGGTGCCATTCGGTCGAAATTGGCGCTGCCCCGCGGTTGATCAAATGCCGTCTTCATCCCGAGCGCTTCGAAGTTTTTTGCCAGCGCAATGGTCGGTAGCTCGATTTTGAACTTCGGCAGATGAAGATCGACATCGCGCGTTTCGAGCTTTGCGCATTCCGCCAGTATCTGCGTAGTCAGCTTCGATTCGAGCGCGTGTAGACCATTTATCTCGTCCGGAAGAAGAACAAGGAATTGGAGATCATTGCCAGTGTAGGGAAGGCTAACCGCGATGAATCCCTCGCGCCCAACGTAGCCGAAATGCCGATCCATCTTCCTCATCATCGGAACCTCGACAGGCGCGCTTCCCAGGACGTGGAACGGCTCCGGCTTCGTCGCATTCTCCGAGAACGGATCAGCCCAGGACGCCTTTAGATAAAGCGCATTCGCCAGGACAAGTCGTGTCGTCTCATTAAGCGCACCGCCGGGAATGAGATCACGAATCCGCTCGTGTGTTTGGTCTGCCACCCATTTATTGATGTGCTGCGTGGCTCCGGAGGCGTCGGCAGTGAAATCGATAGGCTCAAATGCCGTGCCGTAATTTTGTTTAACAATCGACAGAAAAGCCTGGCGAAAATCGTATCCTTTCTGGGCAAAGAGGCGATTAGCGATCGCCAGTGTGATCGGCTCGCTCGGACCGCCGAATCGCTTAGCTTGTTTTACGAGTTCGGCCGTCTTTGCGCTCATTTCTTCGAGCGAACGCTGGAGCGAAGCGAATGACGCCGGCACTGCGCTTGCGTCGCTGGGAAAATGCAGGACGCGCGCCATCTCGCTGCGGGTCTCGCCGTCCGCACCGGCGAACGTCATCGCCAGTGCGCTTTCGATTGAGTAGGGTGAAACGCAGAGGTTCTCGTTGCCTGTGGCGAGCTGGCGGTGAAGATCGACGGCGAGTTGGTTCGTTGCAATGGCGGCCAAATCGAACTCGGCTGCGCGGCAACAGATGGCAGTCAGCAAGAAAAGGCAAACGATTGTGAAGGATTTCATCGGCGACAAAGAACGACAATGTGATTTATCTGGACGCGCGCAAAGATTTTCTTTGGGGGAGCGCACTGCTTTGCCAGTCAACCATTGCAGCCGGTCGCCAGGGCTGATTTAGTTCGAGACCTCTCAAGTCCATGGCGGCGCAGCGAAAACCGAATTTGATCTTCTTTTTGCCGGATCAGCAAAGAGCGGACACGATCGCTTGTTACGGAGGCGTAAAGGTTCACGCGCCCAATCTGAACAAACTCGCTTCTGAATCAGTGGTGTTCGAGCGAGCCTACGTTACCCATCCAGTCTGTACTCCCTCACGCTCCTCGCTCATGACCGGAACGTGGCCGCATACCAACGGGTGCACGAGGAACAGCGTCTCGCTCGATCGGCGATTCCGCAGTTTCGCTGAGTTAGTAAACGACAAAGATTATCGGACTGCATATCTAGGGAAATGGCACCTTGGGGAGGACGGACCGGCGCGCCGCGGATTTCAGCAATGGATTTCGACGGAAGAGCCCGGTGACTATACGAATTTCCTCGTTTCAGCGGGTCTGACTCCTGACGGAAAAAATGGGGCGTTCTCGGAGCTCGCGATCAGCAACCTGCCCGTCGAACTGTCGAGACCGGGATTTCTCGAAAAGCACGCGTGCGAGTTCATCGAAAAACATTTTCGCGATCCGTTCATTCTCGTAGTCGCATTTGTGGAGCCGCATTCACCTTACAATGGTCCGCTCAACGATGAGCATCCATTGAGCGAGATCGATCTCGATCCGACCGCCACGCTTCCCGAGAGCGACAATATTCCTCTGCGCTATCGGCTTATGCGCGAATGGCAGCAAGCCAGGGCGATTCTCGATCGGCAGCGTTTGCCCCATCAGTTCTTCTTTGGCGTCAGTCCCGACGAATATCGCAGCATTAAACAGCGCTATCTGGGGTTGGTTACCCTGGTCGATCAAAGCATCGGTGCCATTCTTGGCTGCCTGGAGCGATTTGGCTTAAGCGACAACACAATCGTCGTGCATACGAGCGACCACGGCGACAGCCTGGGGGCACATCACTTGTTTGCTAAAGAAGTGATGTTCGAAGAAGCCGCGCGGGTTCCGTTCCTGATCCGGCTGCCGGGCCAAAGACGCGGCAAACTCATTCCGCAACCAGTGAGTCACATCGACTTCATCCCGACATTGCTTGATCTTCTCAGCCAGCCAAAGCATCCCCAGTGCGCGGGCAAGAGCTTGCTGCCGGTAATCCACGACGAGGCGCTGCCGCCGCAAAGCATATTTATCGAGTGGGCCCCAAACCGGACCAAGATCAAGAAGGGAACGTCATTGGCGTCCCGGCGCACGGTTAAGCGTGCAATCGATGAATCCACTCGGACTGTCGTATCCTCCGATGGCTGGAAGCTTTGTCTGCGCAACAAGGATTTAAACGAGCTATACAACCTGAAAGATGATCCTTTGGAGACGCGCAACCTTTACTCAGATCGACAATATGCACCGGTGATTTCACGCTACGCCGACGAGATTCACCGCTGGCAAGAATCGACGCGCGATAAGCTCAAGATCTAAGTCAGTGCGGCGCGGCTACCGCTCAAAACGATAGCCGTGCAGTTCGATTTCCTTTGCAAAGGCGTTCTCGACGATTCTGCGTTGCTTGTCGTTAAAGACCAACTGATACGGTCTCCGGTCCGTTCGGTATTCCGATTTGGCTTTGACGCCAAGCGTGTCGTCGAATGGGACGTTTAATTGTGAGAACACTTCGCTGAGCTCGGCAGCGAGGTTCTCATAATGGAGAACTCGATCCACGATGATTTTCGCGCCGGAATCATCAGTGTATCGAAAATAGTTAATTGGGAACCGGCCGCGAACGAGATACTCATCGAATGAAAGCGAACCGCCTGCGCGGGCGGCGTGCATATGGTAGTGAGACAAAACCTTGTCCCATGGATTTCGTTCAACGCAAAATTTGAAGTAGCTGTTCCAAACTCGGCGAGGAACGCGTCTTTTCACGAGTGATGCCGGCATATGATTGTAGAATTTGTCGCGACTAACGAATGCGGAATGCAATACGGAGACGATTTTGTGCGGCCTCTCAACAATTTCAGGGATTGGGTTAATGAATCCCTTGTAATTACGAGGCTGATGCCCTTCGACCGGTGGAAAGATCGGCGTTACGATATCCGTCGAGCCGCACTGCTTCGAAAGAAAAACCTCAATGCTCGTGCCGGCGGTCTTCGCCGTTTTGATAAAGATGAATCTGTGTTTGTGAGAGATGATCATGGAACGGTGGTCGGGCGTTTTCGGCAGCTTGCCGAAAGACCATCGCGTCGGCAAGCTGCCGACGCGTGCAAGCAGGCTGCCTGCGCTCCCCGAAAATCTGTCGCACGACCAGTGAGTGCCCGCGTTCGAAGAGCGATGGAATTCTATAATTTTCCCATCGTTACATGGTGGCCGTTCGGATGGCGAAACCATTCCGGTAACTCAATCCCACTCGGCAGGATACTATCGTAACAATTTTGCGTAATTACGCCTCCTTGCGTGCTTTCTCCAAAGACCGCGAAACTTTCCTTCGTTACGAATAACCGGTGCTCAGCCAGCTTAGGCACGTCATTTTTTAGTGCATCCATTGCCTTTGCATTAGGAATGTGGTCCGGAAGATGAGTGAAGAGGTGCCGTAGGACCTTGGCCCGGAGGAGCTGATGAATCCATATTTGGAACCAGGCTTTGCGTTCCAGGTAAACATCGCCAAAGGGATTTTTGATCTGCTGTCGATAGAGAGCGCGTTTGGGATTGTCCAGTGTCGCTCCGCATCTGCAGAATAAAAGGCCGCTTACTTCTGGCGACCGCATGGCGTGGGAAATCAGGCTCGCAATCTTGTTGGTTAAAAGTTGAATGGGGTATTTATCGTCGGAAGCCCAGTAAACGAGCTCCTCATCATCCAAATTGGCGATGAGTTCCAGAATCGTGAACGGGATATCGGAAGCTTTTCCGCCGGGCGCCTTTACATACTTCACACGCTCCGTGTCCGGACGCTGGAGTGTCTGATAAGGAACGAGGAACACGAAGGGATGATCCGGCCAAAGTCGCGCATATTGCAGGATCATGTGATCGGTAATCGCGCGATGGCGATCGTAGCTCAGAACGATCGCCTTTATTTTATCCGGCGAACTCATAACCAAACCGCTCGATATCCACTTTAAACTTGTGTGCGATTACGTCTTTTGTTCGGGGAGTGTAATATTCTGTGTAGTGCCGCGCCCGCGGATTGGCTCTTCGGTGCGGCAACTTCTCGGCGATGCCGAGCTTTTGCGCTACAAAAGCCCAGTCCTCGTCGAGGCGTTCGAACTTCCCGATGAAATCGGCGAGCACATTTCCATTGGGATCGACGAACCAATCCAATTGGTAGCGATGCGGAGAAGAGTGGACGCAAGTGCTGCTGCTATACTGGATCCAATCGACAAATTCCTCGAAATTCATTTTGTCTCTGAGTTGTAAAGCCTCCGTGCGCTCGTAGAGGGAGACGACACGATCCCAGGGGTTCCGAACAAATCCGAATTTAAAATAGGTCTCGAATTGCTTTCGCCCAATCTCCATGCGCCGCTCTTTCGGCAGCATCAGATAAAGAGATTCCAGAATCCGGTTCTTTCGCCCGCCATAATGGGTCCAATACGTCTCCATATGATTTTTGATCTGCCACAGATTCAGGTGCGGTTTCCAGGCTTTGCCGAGGATGCCTCTGACGCTGGTCGAACCAGTCTTGGGCACCTCTACGAAAATGCACTTGTAATTGTGAGAGATCACGTCAGCGCGCTTGCTTATCTAATATTGTTAATCGCCTTTGGCGCTTGCGAAAAATGGGTCGGCCGGGACTCGAACCCGGAACCAACGCCTTAAAAGGGCGCTGCTCTACCGATTGAGCTACCGACCCGCGCGGGATTAAGTTTGTAATCCAGATCGCGCGCGGTCGCAAGATTGTAGGGCAGGCGCCCTCGCCTGCCAATGATAAACCCGGCAAGCGGGGCGCTTGCCCTACAATTTCAAAATCCCGAGCAAATTATGCAGCGATTTTTTTGGTCGATCCAGCTTAAACACAGACAAGCCGGCCGCCGCGGCTGCTTTCCAGTCGCGCTCCGAATCGTCACCGACATGCAAGACTTGGTTTGGCTTAAGATCGATAAGTTTGACCGCGCGATGGAAAATCTCCGGATCGGGTTTGTCCGCGCCCAGTTCACTCGAAATAAAAACGTGCGCAAAATATTTGGAGATGCCGAGGTGGCCAAGGATGAAGCGCAAACGTCCATCGAAATTTGAGATGACGGCGAGCTGAAAACGCGGCTGCAGTTTCTCCAAGACGCTAACAACCTCGGGATACAGTTCCCAGGCGCCGGCCTCGGCGAAATGTTCGTAGGCGATTTCAAAAAAATTATCGCGATCAAATTCACTCAATGAAAGCGCCGCCTGATCAAGCACGAGATCAACCAGTTGGCGCCACCAGCCTTTGTCATCGTCCGGGCGCGGTCCGTCGATTGCGGTACGCGGTGGCATCTGGTTCCAAGCCGTGTGAAACGCGCGATCGAGCTGTCGTGCATCGAGCGTCAAACCGACCTCGCTGCCGACGAGCGCGTAATGGTCGCCCACGGTCCTGGTTAGAAAAAAGAGCGTGCCAACCGCGTCGAAGAAGATGGCTTTGATCATTGGAAGCAAACGTTCAACTCCGAAAGAATCGCGAGCAAGCGTCCAAGCCGCCTTCGCAATGCTTCGGCGTGGCAGGCCCTCAACGTTCAACGCTCAATTCCGGAGAGCGTCCGCGCTGTCGGCGCTTTAATATTGGCACACGACAGCCCGGGTCCCTCTCGCTACATTGGAGCGATGCTGCCGACCGAGCATAACGATCCGATTAACGAGAAGATTCTCGCGATTTCGGAGGACAAGATCGAGGGGTTCGTGCGCGAGCCGTTCGATGAAATCGCGCGACGCTCAGGTATGAATGTCGATATTGTGATGGCGCGCATCGCCGCAATGTTGCGCGCGGGAACGATCCGCCGTGTCCGACAGACTTTGCTCGCGACTAATCTCGCTGATGGCGCGCTCGTGGCGTGGAAGGTTTCTGAGGATAAGATCGAAAACGCGTTCGATTGGATGTTTCAGCGAGATCCTTTTTCCGGGCATGTGGTCCTGCGCTCGACCGACACGGTCACGTCCGGATCGGATTATAAACTTTGGACAACCGTGAAAGTGCCGCACGGATTTTCCCTGCAACAGCATTGCGAATTGCTTGCGAAAAAAGTCGGCGCGGAGCGTTTCCGAGTCATGCCGGCGAAAGGAATTTTCACCCTCGGCGTTGGTCACGTTCGACGAAAAACGATTGAGCCGGGCAGCAGATCGGAAGTGCCTGCGAAAATGGTTCCAGTGCAGGTTGTCGATCTTAGCGAACATGAATGGCAAGTCCTGCTCGCGCTCAAGCGCGAATTTAGCCCGGAGGAGATTAAACCATCGCCGTGGGTTGCGCGCGCCGATGAGGCTGGCATCTCGCTTGATGAATTTTATCGCGTGGCCGAGCAGCTGAACGCGCGCAAGATCATCGGCCGCTTTTCAACTTTTCTCGAACACGTCAAACCGTCAACTGGTGGAGTACGGGTCACGCGATTCAACGCGCTTTTTCACTGGGCCGTGCCGCCGGGCCGTGAGATCGAAGCGGGTGGCGAAGTCGGGCGGCATCATATTCTGACGCATTGCTACTGGCGCGAGGCCGGACCGGAGTTCAAGAATGTCAACATCATGGCCGTTGCGCACGGGACGGACAAACAACTGCTGCTCGAGCACAAAGCAGCGATAGATCGGCATCTGCAGGCGAGCGGCATCCCGATCTTTTATACGAACGTGTTCTGGGGTGGACGCAGCGAGATCAAGCCATCGGAAATTTCACCGCAAGTGTATCGCCAATGGTGGGCAGAGCAGACGAAAAGTTAAGAACGTTACATCGTTACAAAAGTTACAAGTGTTACATCGGGTGCTCCGCGGGAGCTGGGTCTTTTGTAACGATGTAACTTTTGTAACTTCTTGTAATCCTTGAACTGCGTCAGCCAAAACGCTCTTGGTAGCTGCGATCCAGATTGCGCAAAAGAGCGATGGCAAAGTTCTGACGATCAACTTGTCGACCTAACGCGATCGCAAGCGAAATTGCCCGGGACTGCAACTCTTTGGGAAAATCTTCCAGTGCCTGGTTCACATTGATTCCAATTCCGACGATGGCTGAATGCGGCGCTTTTTCGCGCGCGCGCATCTCGACGAGAACACCGGCAACCTTTCGGCCGTCAATCTGGACATCATTGGGCGATTTGATGGTTGTTTTGAGAGGGAACTCGTTTTCGATCGCTTCTGAAATAGTTTCGGCTGCCCAGGCGGTGAGCAGCGGGGAACGGTTTATCTCGATCCTGGGCCGCAACAGGATTGAGAACCAAAGCCCTTTTGCCATCGCAGATTCCCAACGATTCCCTCGTTGTCCGCGGCCAGCCGTTTGGTGTTCGGCAAAGAGAACCAGGCCCTCATTTGAATTGGCTGTCGCGATTTGCAAGATCGCATCGTTGGTCGAACCGGTTTGATCGAGGACGATAATTTCGCGGGCAATGACGGCGCTGCCGAGGGCGGCTCGCATCTCATCAGCGACAAACCGATCCAACACCTCAGCCGGGGACATGGGTCATCTCCAGGCCAATATCGATGGCGCGTGCGGCGTGAGTGAGGCTACCCACGGAAATGTAATCGACGCCGGTGGCCGCGATGCGGTTAACGTTCTTGAGAGTGACGCCGCCGCTTGCTTCGAATTTGATACTGTCTGTTTTGAGCGCGACAGCCTCCCGAATTTGAGCGGGTGCCATGTTGTCGAGCAGGATTACGTCTATCCCCGGAATTTCGACGAAGGCGCGAACTTGTTCCAGATCATCAGCCTCTACTTCGATACGGATGTTTTGTCGCTCTTCGCGAAGCTGCCTGATCCGGTCCGCGAACCCGGAAAGTCCGTCAAGAGTCATCAGATGATTATCTTTCACGAGCACCATATCGTATAAACCAAAACGGTGATTGCCTCCGCCGCCGGCGAGCACGGCTGCTTTTTCCAAGCTCCGCAGACCAGGAGTGGTTTTTCGTGTATCCAGAATTTTGGCCGGATGACTTTTAACGGCGTCGACGAATTGGCGGGTCAGCGTCGCGATGCCACAGAGGCGCTGTAGAAAATTCAATGCCACACGTTCCGCCTTGAGAATCGAACGCGCCAGGCCGCGGACCTCGATGATCACATCCCCGCCAACAACTTGGTCGCCGTCACGGTGAAGAATCTGAGTATCGATTAATGGATCGACTTGCCGAAAAACTTCCGCTGCGGTCCCAGTACCGGCGACAACGGCTCTTTCACGCACAATAATGCGTCCTGTCGCGTGCAAAGTTGCCGGCACAAAAAAGTCAGTGGTGATATCACCCTGTCCAATATCTTCTTTGAGCGCGGCGGCGATCGGATCGTAATGGTCGGGCTTCATTGGTATTGGCGTGGACTCTGGGCTGATAACGCATCGCCCACGAGCGCAGGTTTTCAACTTGGCGTTCCGTAATTGCAAAGTGCGAGCACGTCTTCCGGAGTTTCGGAGCAATGGCTACCTTTGGAAATTTTTCTGGACGAATGATCCAGACAAAAAAAGATTCGGGCAGCACGCGCGGTAAGGAGAAACAACGAATCTAGAAACACGCGCTACCGCCCGAATCGCCTTAACCTGCTTAATTGGACAGTAAAAGCTGCCGCCCGTTCGAATTTTTTACGAAGACTTCGTGTCTGATGTTAATTATCAGGCGCTCAGTGAATTATGCCAAATCCCTGTTAGAACTAAAATGGGGCGCTCGCCTGACCGTCGCTACAATAGGCTCCCCTGCGCGCCAGTACTCGGCAGGGCCGCCTCGGCGCGCACCTCTTGAAGCAGCGATTTAAACTCACACTTCTCGAGCGCGGCAATCAGCTTCGGATAATCGGGCTCAATTCGAAGGTCATCGATCGCCACTGGCAACTCCAAATGACAATCCAGCTCGACCATTTTCCGGTTTTGCAAAATCTGGTCGCGTGCGTTCGCGAGCTTTTCGCGGGTGCGCTGATTCTTGACCTTGTCGATGTTAACCAGTAGCGCCTCCAAGCTCCCGTGCTCGCGAATCAGTGCTGCGGCTGTTTTGCGACCCAGGCCGACCCCCGGGATGTTGTCCACCGAATCGCCCGTCAAGGCGAGGACATCGCCGATGAGTTTTGGGGATACATCCCACTTTGCAGTTACTTGATCTTCGCCCAGCAAGGCGAAGGCATCTTTCGGCGAAGCGAGATCGGCTTTTGCGGTTGTGTAAACTTTCACGCACGGCCCGACCAGCTGATACAAATCCTTGTCATTAGTAGCGAGCACGACTTCCATTCCGCGGCGCTTGCAGGCAGCGATGGCATAACAACCCATTAAATCGTCCGCCTCGGTATCGGGCAGGGAAATGTTTTTAAAGCCAAGGAGGGGCGTCAACGTTTCCTGGATGAACTCGAGCTGAGGGACCATCGGCGTTGGCATTTCTTTGCGCGTCTCTTTGTAAGCAGGCTGCAATTCTACTCGCCGTTGCGGCACGCCTTTGTCCCACACCACCGCGCCGAGCTCCGGCTGCAAATGTCTAAGCATGAGACGGAGCGTTTTCGTAAAACCAAAGATGGCGTTGGTCGGTTCGCCACGAGAGTTCGACAAATTCGGGATCGCGAAGAAGGAGCGGTAAACGTAGTAATGGCCGTCAATTAGCAGCAGTTTCATTGCAAAACCCGATACTGGATTCTGGATGCAGGATGCTGGATGATCAAGCCATGGCGCAGCAATGGAGCATTCGTGTGCACGGCAAAGAATACGGTCCCGTGGACGTCGAAACGCTGCGCGAATGGAAAGCGGAAGGCCGGGTCCTTCCTGGCAACGAAGCTCGGCGAGCAGATAGCGATCTTTGGACAACGGCGGAGGACATTCCTGGTTTATTCGATATAGAGGCGCTCGCCGCGGCGCGCGCGCGCGGACTGGCACAACCGCCCCTACAAGGCCGGCGCAGTTTTGCTGAGATCCTCATGGAGACGCTTCGGCTTTACCGCAAAGGTTTCCCGCAATTTCTCGGTCTTGTACTCATCGTCGGAGCACCTTCGATCTGCGCGCAGTTAGTTAATTCCACGCTGGGCGCGTCAGCGGACATGGAGCTGAATTTTCGCACATTCATCGTCGCGGCCATCGGGCTTTGCATGCTGCTGCTGAGTCTGGCGACGTGGCCTGTCTTTGTCGCCGGCATTCAAATTCTCACGGCTGAGTTATCCGCTGGCCGTGAGGCGAGGCTATTCAAGCTTTTCCCGCACATTTTGAAGCTTTGGCCGCGCGTGGCGGTCCTCTGTATATTCGTCTACGGTGTTTTTTTGCTGCTGACGCTGTTTGGGCTGCTCATCGCCGCCATTCCGGCCGTCGCCGGGCCGTCGCTGATCGGGGTCGCGCTCGCGCTCGGTTTGCTCGTATTGCAAGTGTGGATGTTCGGGCGGTTTTTCATCAACGTTCTTTTCTGGCAGCAGTTCGCCGTTCTCGCAGACGCCGAGCCTGCGAATGCATTGCGTCAAAGTAAAGAACTTGCGCGGAGTGGTCGTGATCTTCCCTGGTTCGAACGCCCGTTGTGGCAGGGTGTCTTGATCGCCTCAATCTGGTTCGCGTTTGTATTGGTGCTTCAGATCGGAGCAGAGTGGCACACAATTCAGCCATATTTTCACGAACTGACTACGACCCAGGAGCCACAGGCGTTACTGCAGAAGATTACCGAAAGCCAGCGCGCTCACGGCTTTGATCCTTTCAGTTTCAGCCTAAATTTGTTGCAACGAATTCTCCAACCGTTGCTCGGAATCGCCTTTGTCGTGCTTTACTTCGACAGCAAGACGGTCAGCCGAATGGACTCGACCGGTCGCGAGGTCGACACCGATGCTTAGGACTGCTCGCCAGCCCCTTCGCGGCTCCGCACGAACAACGGCGCGATAGTGTGGAAGTAACGTCCGACGTAGATGAGATAGCCAACGAATGATGCGAGCTGAATACTGATCAACCAGATGTGATCAGCGCGAGCGATGAACAAATCGGGAAATCTCCAGATGGCAAACGCGCAGCCGAGATTGAGAAGGAAAAGTAAAGGAACAAGCAGCCGGATATTGAGCAATTGATCGGCCGCGGCACGGGTGTAAAGGGCTCGTTCGGCATCGTTGTTCGATTCGATGATGCGCGCGCGGATCATCCGCATGTCGTAGACAAAAAGCAGCCAGACGACTCCTGCATAAGCGGCGCTCAGTTGAAACCACGCCAGAGGACTATCGAGCCGGCTGAAAAGAATCGCCTCGCCAAGTGCGCAACCGATGTAAAAGAAGTTGTGCCCAAATTCGAGAGGCCATTTGATCAAAGTAAGCGTGTGAATGATTGACCGTGACCAAAAAATAAAGATCACGCACAGACCGGCGGCAAGATAGAGAAAATTCTCCCAATGCCGCACCGACATCGTCGCGCGGGCATTATCCGTTAAGAAAAAAAGCGCAACGCCCTGGATGATGCTGGCGAGAGTGAGCTCAATGTTAACAACTGTAGAATCGAGTTCGCGGCGGCTCTGCCTTGTCGGATTCACGGATGCGACTCGTAATCGTTCGGCAACTGGAATGTCAAGCTATGGCGGGGATGTCACGTGTACCAGGCGGGGACACTTGCTTTTCCGAAGCTCTTTTGCTACGCAGGAAACTCGGTGAGAAACTCGTTCAACCCGGCACGTCATAATCTATGAACAAATATATCGCGGAATTCACCGGCACATTTTTCCTTGTTCTCACGATCGGTTGCACCGGGATCGGCGCCGGCTCCGGGGTAATTGCGCCGCTCGCAATTGGCGCGGCGCTCATGGTGATGGTCTTCGCCGGAGGGCACATCTCAGGAGCGCATTACAACCCAGCGGTAACGCTTGGCGTTTTGATTCGAGGCCGACTGAATGTAGTTGACGTGTTGCCTTACATTGTGGCGCAACTCGCGGCAGCAGCAACCGCGGCGGTGGCGGTGAAGTTTCTCCGCGCCGGGATCAACGTGACCCCGATCGCTCCAAAGATCGGTCCAGCTTTGCTCGCGGAGTTTTTGTTTACCTTCGCCCTCGTCTATGTGGTGCTCAACGCCGCCACGGCGGAAGGGACGTCGGGAAATTCATTCTACGGCCTGGCGATTGGGATGACGGTAATGACTGGCGCGTTCGCTGTCGGCGACATTTCCGGCGGCGCGTTCAATCCCGCCGTCGCGCTGGGAATTTCCATCCTGGGCATCTCGACGTGGGATCATCTTTGGATTTATCTGCTAGCGAACTTCGGAGCTGCTGTGGTGGCCGCTGTCGTCTTCAACCTGATCAATCCGCCCACCCAAACCACACCGATCGCAACGGACGAGCCGCCTTACAAAACGCCGCAGTAAACAGCGCTGCGATGGCCCAGAAGTAGCGAGGCCGACCGACCGGGTCGGCCAACTCGAGAGAACCCCCTGGGTGAATTGCTAGCGCAAGGCAGGGCGGGCTTCAGCGCGCCAAGACCACGTCTTTTTTTGTCCAGGTGTGGACTTGGCGGCAATGAGGGCAGGTGAATTTGGGTGTCTTGACTTTGGCTGCAGCCCAGAGTTGCTCCTCGATGGTTTGACCAGTCGGGGTGAGTTTCGCGGTGGAAGGACACCGTACGAGCAGCCGTTTAATGACCGGTCCGTTTTTTACTTTCCGTGGCGAAGCGGTTGCGAAAAATTTCATCTTAATTTCTTTCTATGCGAGCCGATAAACGATGCGGGCCTTGTCGATGTCGTAGGGAGACATTTCGAGTTTCACGCGATCGCCAATCGTAAGGCGAATAAAACGTTTGCGCATTTTTCCCGAAATATGCGCGAGCACGAGGTGTTCGTTCGCCAGTGCGACGCGAAACATTGTGCCTGGAAGAACGGACAGGATTGTCCCCTCCACCTCGATAGCTTTTTCTAAACCCATGTTTGATTGGGCAAGCCGGCCCTGGAAATGTTTCCGGGGCCGGCTGCACGATTCTTTACCGGCGAAAACTGGCGTACGGCCGGCGATTATTGTCAGACGGCCGCGGGCGCTCTTCGCGCGGGCGCGCTTCGTTGACCGACAAAGCGCGGCCACCGATTTCCTTGCCGTTGATTGCCGCCATGGCGGCATTGGCTTCAGCCGTGTCGTTCATCGTGACGAATGCAAAGCCGCGGGATTTGCCCGTCATGCGATCCATCATCAGCGATACTTCGGCGACTTTGCCGTGTTGTTCGAAAAGATCTTGAAGATCGTTCTCGGTGGTCTCAAAGGAGAGATTTCCTACGTATAGTTTCATTGTGATTTGGTTTTGGAAAATAACTGCCAGCTACAGAGCCGTTCCCGAGAATCGGGTTTCAAATCACCACTGAGAAAACCTCACCTGACGATCTACCACGCAACGAACAGAACAGAACTAATCCAATAGGCGGCCAGTATCGCCTGCTTTGGGCAAAACGCAAACAATGCTTTGCCCAGAGGAAAATCCGGCAGCTTTTTGCACTTCTGGCCGGGACGGGCGCCGCGACGCGATCTGGTCAAGTCATTCGATCAAATGTCCTGTGTTGACTGTACAAGCTGCTCCGGACGGTTTCCAATTGCGCTTCCTTCTCGAACTCAACAAACAAATACTTATCGACTAGAATTCGCGGACTGGTGTTCAATTGCATTATCTCTTGATAAACCTGCTGGCGCAGCGCGAATGGCGTGCTGCTCGGTTTCCGTAGGCTCTTCCGACAGGTCAGCCAACTCGCAAGCCAAATAAAAGGATAAGCAAAAGGCAGAAGGACCAACGAAGTCGTTTTTGGATAGGTGAAAATAATTCGCTTAATTTTGAAACCCGATAATTTCGCCAGCAGTCGCAGCCTTTGTATTCCGATCAGGAAAATGTGTCCAAGGTAGATCTCGCCAGAAAGCGAGGAGTCAGCCATCCAAATGGAGTCTGCTTCATTAGCGGGCATCATTTTAAGGAAATATTCGGTTTCGAACAGAAACTGACTTAGACGAGACTGGAGATTCGAATGATTAGGCGTGGTGATAAACAGAGAGCCAGTCTCTTTGATGACCCGGTTGAATTCTTGAAATACGCGGTACTGATCGCTGAAATGCTCGATGCCCTCCTGGCAAACCACAACGTCGGCAAAATTGTCCGCTACCGGAATGCCTTCCATGATGTTGGCCCGCTCGCAGGTCAACCCATCCACCTTGAAGTATTCGGGAAACAAATCGTAAGCGCGCACGACAGCCCCCGCTTCCTTTAAGATTCGCGAGGTGACACCGGAGCCCGCCGGAGCATCGATTACGACTTTGTTTTTGAACTTCTGCTGATTCCGCCGAATGAAGAGCTTAACGTGATACTTGATGCTATTCGTGTTGTCCTCGTACTGCATCTGAGGTCCCTAAAGTATGAGCGAGGCGGTTCGGGAAATTTTCAAGCGCCGATTTTCGATTGTCGATCTTTTCCTTAGCGGTGGCGATTCCGGCACAACTTGAAAATCCGACGTCGAGTTGTTTCCTTCAACCCCTGACGAAACAAAATCCCCGGCCCACTCAAATGCGTGCCTGGAGGGATTCGAACCCCCAACCTTCTGATCCGAAGTCAGAAGCTCTATCCGGTTGAGCTACAGGCACATCGACAGCGTTAAAAAGTTACAATGTTACAACGTTAAATCGGCAAAAGCTTTTCCATTGTAACGATGTAACTTTTTTAACAGTTTAACATCTGGACATCGGGTGGCCGACGGGACTCGAACCCGCAACAACCAGAACCACAATCTGGGGCTCTACCATTGAGCTACGGCCACCATCACTGACGCGCAACCAAGATTCTAAAATTCCAATCTTCTTTTGCAAACAAAGGGCTCGCTTTTTCCAATTCGCTGCCCTAATTCTCAACGCCGGTGGAACAAAAATCTACCTGGCGGCTTACCATGACGCCTCGTCGGCATACGAGGCGAACCGGTTCGGTTTTGCTAGCCCTCTTCTCTTTCCTGCTTGCTGCCGACCTTCTTGTGGGCCAGCAAGACGATCCAAGCGAAATCTTTCTTAAAGCTTACCTGTCGGCCCAACAGGGCGCAAAACTGGAGCATGAAAACCGCTTTAAGACTGCCCTGGCCAAATACCGATTTGCCGGAAGCTTGATCGAGGAATTGCGTAAATCACACGCTGAGTGGCAGCCCGCCATCGTGGAATATCGCGGCCGAAAAATCAGCGAAGGCATCCTGCGAATTCAGGAGAGGATGTCGAGGCAAAATGATCTGGCCACAGATGCAAAACAGTTACCTGAAATCGTTCCCTCACTGCCTGAGACTGACGGGGCCTGGTCTGAACCCGGGCCCGAAGCGGTTGCGCCGCCAGGAGCCGAAACGATTGCCCAAGGTTCGAGTGGCGCCGCGATTAAGGAAGCAACCAGGAAATTGCGCGGCAAGGTCGATCAACTGCGAGATGCACTTGAAAAATCTCGCGGCGATCTCGAGACCGCGCGAAAGGAAAATGAACTCGTAAACGCTCGGCTGAAGGACACAGCTTCCAAGCTCGAGCAATCACAAAACGAAATCGAGAAATCCAGGAAATCAGAGGGCCAGGCTCGTGATCAACTCGCGAAGGTTGAGGATTCGTTGAAAGCGCTTCAGGCATCGCGAGACAATGGTGCCAAGGAACAGCAACAATTGAGTGCAGAGGTCGCCCGTCTGAAAGATGCCGTTGCTGCCGCAGAAGAGGCACGTGTCACTGCGGAAAAGCAAAGGGACGAGACCAATACAAAATTTGCCGACGCGAGCGAGCAAATCACCACGCTTTTACAGAAACGCGATAAAGCGCTCGCTCAATTGCACGGGATGAAAGAAGCAGAGCAACGTCTCCAGGGAGTCCTCGCCGAGAACAGCGACTTGAAACAAACGCTGGCAAAGGCTGAGGAAAAAGTGCGTGAATTTGGCAAGGATGCACCGAAAAATGCGGATGAACTTGCCGGCGTAAAACGGCAGGTGACACAACTGCAGCAGCAATTGACCGAAACTCAGAAACAAAATCAATATTTTGCGGCCAGAGTTGCCGAGCTTCACGTTCAACTGGATGAAACCAGTGTGCAGCTTCAGAACGCGAAGCTCACGGGCGCAAGCAGCGAGGACACAGGACAATTGGCGAAAGAAAACGAACTCCTGCGAGACATCGTTGTCCGCGGACGCCAGGAGGAAGCGCGTCGTTATCAGACAAAGGAGCGAATGCTGGCGGAGTTAGATAAACTGAAAATTAAATCGGACGCTTTGAACAAGCAGATCGAACTCCTCGCGCAGCCGATCACGAAATTGAGCAGCGAAGAGCTCGCCCTGCTGCGGCAGCCAGTGGTCTCCATTTCCGACCAGAATCCCGGCATATTGAAGGCGAGCTTTATTTTCGCCAAAAAATCCTCGCCAAATTTCGTGAAGGTGGCGGAATCGGCTGCAACGGAAAGATCGGTTCGTGACAGCGGTGGAGCGACAACGGATGGCTTGAGCGACGCTACTGAATCCGGCGACTTCAAACCGGACGTGCCAGATGATCTGCTAAAGATTGCACAGAAGGCAAAAGAGAGTTTCGATCAGGGCAAATATCCGACGGCCGAGAAACAGTATCAGGAGATTCTGGCCAAAAGCCCCAAAAACCTTTACGCGCTTTCCAACCTCGGCGTCGTTTATCTTCGTACCGGCAAGTTTGGCCCAGCGGAATCAACTCTGAAGGAGGCTCTGACGATTTCGTCCAATGATCAGTTTTTGCGCACTACGCTCGGAATTGTTTATTATCGGCAATCGAAGTTCGACGACGCCCTCGCCGAGTTGACTCAGGCAGTCGAGATCAATCCGAAGAGCGCTACCGCTCGCAATTATCTGGGCATTACCGCGAGCCAGAAAGGGCGAATGCAAGAAGCCGAAAAGGAAATACTTCAGGCTATTGCAAACAATCCTGATTACGGAGACGCCCATTTTAATCTCGCGGTCATTCTCGTCACGACGCAGCCTGCTTCGAAAGAATTAGCCAAACGACACTACACCAGGGCCACTGCACTCGGCACCCAGCCCGATCCGTCGCTCGAGAAATTGTTGCAGTGACCGCAAGATCAGCATCGAATTGTTGCGTTCATTCGGAGCAGACAAGCCTCGCTCTCTAAATGCGCTTTCTTCGCGCTTTCTCAATCGGCGTAATCACCGCCGTCGTCGGAATGTTCCTGGCGATTTTCGCCTCTGATTACCTCACCCGACTCTATCATGTCTCGGACATGGAAGGACAGCGCGGCATGGCCGTCATCTTCCTCTTCGCCCCTCTCGGGTTGATCATCGGCTTTCTCATTGGAGTAATCGCGGCGCTGCGCACGCGCTGGGCCGGCTTCGTTGGCTTCATCAAGACACAGGGATTGTCCATCTTGATCGTGATTGCGATTGGCGGCGCAGTTTCGGGTGTTCTCTGGCTTGGCGCCGATAAGCCGCCAAAGATCGATGGCAAAGAACTCATGCTCGAATTCGAACTGAAAATTCCGCCGGCCATCCAAATTCCTGCAGAGCTCAACGATGACACGATCCGCGCCAGCCTCTATGTGGACAATAGGGAGAATCGCCATGCCAGTATCGACCTCAAATCGATGACAAAGCAGGATAGTTATTTGATCGTATCGGGAACGGTCGAACTCATGTCTCACAGCGCCAATCGATCGCTTTTCGCCTTGATCGGCAACGAACCAGGCGCATCGCAGTTCATTGATTTAAAAACTCTGCCGGCTGCTCCTCGCAGAGAAAACGAAACCTGGTCCGACTGGATAGTGGCAACGCAGCGCGCAGATCTTTCTCCTGTTCCCGAGCCTGAAAGAATAGCCGTCCGTTATCGCGTCCGCCCACGTCACGATTGACCCTGTAGCGGAGATCTGTTCATCGCGCTGTAGCCTTGGCGAAAGCGGATGACCGTCGCATAATCTAAGTCCAGCGATGCGACCATTCCTCACCGCCAATTGGCGTTATCTGGCGATGCTGAATTACGTCGTCGATCCGCGTCTGATCAAACCGCTTATTCCGCCGGGAACCGAGATCGATTACGAAAATGGCGAGACATTCATCAGCGTCGTCGGTTTTCTTTTTCTCGACACGCGACTCCTCGGCTTGCCCATTCCGCTCCACAGAGATTTCGAAGAAGTGAATCTGCGCTTCTACGTGCGCAAGAAATCAGCTGACACGTGGCGGCGCGGTGTCGTTTTCGTGCGTGAGCTCGTTCCCAGGCGCGCTATCGCCAACATCGCGCGGACATTCTATGGCGAGCCTTATCTGGCTGTGCCAATGAAGCACGAAATCGAACATGTCGATCTCAGCGTGCGCGTGAAATATTCGTGGCGACGCGGTTCGGAATGGGAATCGATCACGATGAAGGCGAGCGGCGAACCGCAATCTATTCCTGCAGGTTCGCATGCCGAGTTCATCACCGAACATTATTGGGGTTACACCCGTTTGCAGGCTGGCTGCAGCGAATACCGTATCGAACATCCACGCTGGAAAGTTTGGAACGCAAACAGTTTCAAATTTTGTGCGGACATCGCCACACTTTACGGCGAAGAATTTGTTGAAACCTTGGGAAGCCGGCCGCACTCCGCATTTATTGCCGACGGTTCCCCGATCACCGTCGAGCGAAGGTCGCTTCTCCTGTAAATTTCTTCTCAAGAAGAATGCGACGCTCCCAGAGCGCCGCTACAGAATTACCTGCGCGCCAGCAACTGCCTCAGCACAAACGGCAGAATCCCGCCGTCGACGTTTTTTGTCATTCCGAGCGGAGTCGAGGAATCTCTTACTATTCTCTGACAAGGAGGCTACTTCCGCGCGAGCAACTGCCTCAACACAAACGGCAGAATCCCGCCGTGGCGGTAATAATCAATCTCGATCGGCGTATCGATCCGCAGTCTCACCGGCACGGAGCGTTTTTCTCGATCCTTGCCCTTAATTTCGAGCGTTACCGTTTGTCCCGGTTTAATTGTATTCGACAACCCGATGATCGAAAAGATTTCCGAACCGTCTAGTCCAAGCGATTGCGCGCTGGCCCCTTCAGGAAATTGCAGTGGCAACACGCCCATCCCAACAAGATTCGAGCGATGAATCCGCTCGAAACTCGCCGCCACTACCGCCTTCACGCCCAACAGACGCGTTCCTTTCGCTGCCCAGTCGCGCGACGAACCGGTGCCGTACTCGTGGCCAGCCAGAATGACCAACGGAGTTTTCGTTTCCGCATACTTCATCGCCGCGTCGAAGATCGACATCTGCTCGCCGCTCGGTTGATGAATGGTGGCTCCGCCTTCTGTTCCGGGCACCATTAAATTCTTGATCCGCACGTTCGCGAATGTCCCGCGCGTCATGACCAGATCGTTGCCGCGCCGCGAGCCGTAACTGTTGAAATCTTCCGGTTGGATCCCGCGCAACTTTAGATATTCGCCCGCCGGCGATGTCGCCTTGATCGCGCCGGCCGGCGAAATGTGATCTGTAGTGACCGAATCGCCGAAAATCCCAAGCGCCCGCGCGCCGCGGATTTCCTCAATATGCCCGGGCTCCATCGAGAAATTTTGGAAAAACGGCGGCTCATGAATGTAATCGCTCTTCTCATCCCATTGATAAATGTCGCCCGTGCTCGATGGAATTTCGTTCCACTTGGGATTTTGATCGGCGAAATCGCGATAAAGTTTTCGGAACGTTTCCGGCGCGAGTGCGGATTGCATCGTATGCCGGATTTCACTGAGATTCGGCCAGAGGTCGCGCAGGAAGGTTTCCTTCCCGTGCCTGTCTTTCCCGAGCGGTTCGCGTGAAAGATCGATATCCACTCGACCAGCCAGCGCGAACGCGACCACCAGAGGGGGCGACATCAGAAAATTCGCTTTGATGTTTTGATGCACACGCGCTTCGAAGTTGCGGTTCCCCGAAAGCACCGAGGCAGCAACCAGATCGAATTCGTGGATCGCCTTTTCGATTTTCGGATGGAGCGGTCCGGAATTGCCAATGCACGTCGTGCAACCGTAGCCAACGAGATTAAATCCGAGCTCGTCGAGATATTTCTGTAATCCGGTTTTGTCCAGATAATCGGAAACAACACGCGAACCGGGTGCGAGCGAAGTTTTCACTGCCGGATCGACGCGCAGACCGCGCTCGACTGCTTTTTTCGCAAGCAAACCGGCCGCAATCATCACGCTGGGATTGCTGGTATTCGTGCAGCTCGTGATCGCTGCGATCAGGACGCTCCCATGACCAATGCGACTATGCCCGCGAGTGAATACTTCGCTGGATTCGGCTTCAATTTCTCTCCCGGGATCCGGCGTCGGCCGGTTCGCGATCATCTCTATCTTGTTGAGCTCGTCACCCGGATTAATTCCTTGGTCTTCCTTTGTATCGCTCGAAGCCATGTCTCCGTTCCGCGGCGCGCTGCCGTTCAATTCCACGAGATGCTTTTGGCGAAGATCGACATTCTTTTTGCCGTAGCCGCCCGCCTGGACCGGTTTTTCAAGCAACTCGCGAAATGTCTTTCCAAGTTCCGGCAAACTGATCCGGTCCTGCGGCCTCTTTGGGCCGGCGACGCTGGGTTGCACCTCCGCCAGGTCAACTTCGATATCGACGCTGTAATCAATTTCGCCTTTCCGCGGCATCCCAAACATATTCTGCGCGCGGAAATAATTTTCGAAAGCAAGGCATACCTCGTCGCTGCGTCCCGTAGCACGCAAATAATCCACCGACTCGTGGTCAACCGGGAAATAGCCCATGGTCGCGCCGTACTCGGGCGACATGTTCCCAATGGTCGCGCGGTCGGGAACCGGCAGCGATGCTGCGCCTTCGCCATAAAACTCGACAAATTTGCCCACGACTTTTTGCGCGCGAAGCAAATGCGTGATGTGCAGCACCAGATCGGTCGCTGTTACTCCTTCGCGCAACTGTCCACTCAGGTGGACGCCCACCACTTCCGGCGTCAAAAAATAAACCGGCTGGCCGAGCATGCCAGCTTCCGCTTCGATCCCGCCGACGCCCCAGCCCACGACGCCGAGACCGTTGATCATCGTTGTGTGCGAATCAGTGCCGACCAGCGTGTCGGGGAAGAATACGTCCGACTTCTGACCTCTGACCTCTGACTTCTGACTGAGAACGCCTTTTGCGAGGTACTCCAAATTTACCTGGTGAACGATGCCGATGCCCGGCGGGATGAGTTGGAAAGTTTTGAAAGCTTGTTGGCCCCATTTTAGAAACTGGTAACGCTCGCGATTGCGCTTGAATTCCATATCCAGATTGAGTTGCAACGCTCTCGCTGAACCGAAGAAATCGACTTGGACCGAATGATCGACCACCAGATCGACAGGCACGAGGGGCTCGATGATTTTCGGATCGCCACCGAGCCGTTTTACGGCGCTGCGCATCGCGGCAAGATCGACAGCGAGCGGCACACCGGTGAAATCCTGTAGGACGATGCGCGCGACGATGAAAGGAATCTCTTCATTGGCCGGCGATCGTGCGTTCCAGTTCGCCAGTGTCTCGACATCTTTGCGTCGGACTTTTTTCCCGTCACAATTCCGCAATACCGATTCGAGCACGATGCGAATGCTTATCGGCAGCCGCGAAATCTTGCCGATCCCGTGCTCTTCCAGAGCAGGCAGCGAATAGAGAAAGCCTTCGCGGCCTTTGTCTGCGTCGAATTTTCGCAACGCTTTAAATTCGTCTGTCATGCAATTTTGTCATGTCGAGCGAAGTCGAGACATCTCTTACTATTTTTTTGGGTTTGATCGGAATGGTGCGAGAGATCCTTCGACTTCGCTGCGCTTCGCTCAGGATGACAAAGTTCGATCATATCAAGTTTGTTATTGCAGCTCAGCCAGCTTCGCTTTGATCTTGTCGAAGTTCGGCAACTGTTTCGCGTCGTCGTTGCTCTCGGCATATTGGATCACGCCGTTCTTATCGATGACGAACGCGGAGCGTTTCGGGACGCCGGCCATTCCCAGATTTAGTTGCGGCAGGAATGAGTCGTACATCACGTCATAAGCTTTTGCGACTTTGTGTTCATAGTCGCTCAGCAGTGGCACGGTGATCTTTTCTTTTTGTGCCCAGACTTCCTGCGCGAACGGATTGTCGCCGCTGATTCCATAAACGGCGGCATTCATGCCGCTGTAGGCAGATAGACCGCCGCTCACTTCACACATTTCTGTCGTACAGGTGCCCGTGAACGCCATTGGAAAGAAAAGCAGCAGCGTGTTTTTGGTTCCGAAATTATCGCTGAGTTTGATTTGCTTCGGCCCGTCGGCGGTCTTCGTCGACAAGGTGAAATCTGGCGCTTTGGTTCCAACGGCTAGTGACATAAATGAGTCCTCCAGTTTGAATTAAGTGTTGGGACTTTCAGTATAAGGTCGACATGTAGCCGGTCAAAGGGATCGTTAAGGTGTTGAAGGGTTAAAGCGTCGAAGCGGTGCATTGTCCCATCGTGAATCGTTGAATTGTGAAGCGTTAGATCGGATAAATTGCCGAGTCTCGATTCACGGATCACGATTCACTGCTCATGGAATTATTCTGGTGGTTTTTCACGGTTGTGCTGTTCGCTGTCGGTCTCATCGGCACCGTCCTGCCCGTGTTTCCCGGAACGATTGTCATTCTGGCCAGCGCGATCATTCACCGCATCATGCTTGGCCCGGAGAAGAGTATCGGTTGGTGGACCATCGCCATTCTTGTGCTTTTGACCCTTGCCACTTATGCGCTCGATTTTCTGAGCGGTTACTTCGGCGCGAAATATTTCGGAGCGACACGATGGGGAATGTTCGGCGCTATTCTTGGCGCGCTCATTGGTGTCTTTTTCGGAATCGTCGGATTATTCATCGGACCGGTAATTGGCGCGATCCTGGGAGAATTCATCGCCGGCAAGAGAATGATCGACGCCGGACGGGCGGGCTGGGGAAGTTTATTGGGAAATCTCGGCGGAATGCTTGGCAAACTCGTCATCGCCCTCGCGATGATCACGATTTTCTTCCTGACCGTGCCGCCACCGTTTTGAGATTGGACGGCTTATCGGGCGCGCAAGCGCTTTGGAGTGCGACAGTGTTTTGCCGCTTTACGACGTGTTTCCGTTATATCCGCAACGCTACAGCCCAAATTCATTGCGTCTTACGAACATTGTCGCGTGCGTCTTCTTTAGGTGCCTGCCGCTGGTAGGGCAAGCGCCCCGCTTGCCGTGTTGACGGTAGGGCAAGCGAAGCGCATGCCCTACAATTGCTTTGGTTGCGGCAGAGCCACGCCGCGCAATCCGCAGATCTCTTTTCTTCCTGGCTAATTGTGATAAATTAAGCACGATGGCAGATGATCGCTGGTGAGCGGCAACGCTTGCTGGAGGAAAGTCCGAACACCATACGGCGACATGCCGCGTAAAAAACGCGGGCGCCGCGATTGCAAAATCGCGGCGACGGAAAGTGTCACAGAAAAGACACCGCCGGTTCTTTGGCAACAAAGGCACAGGCAAGGGTGAAAAGGCGAGGTAAGAGCTCACCGCTCGCGGAGGAATTCGCGAGGCAGGAAAAACCCCATGTGGTGCAAGACAAAACAGAGGAAGGGCAGCCGGTCCGCTATTCCTCGGGTATCGTCGCATCACGGCGAATGAAATTCGCCGGGCTCTCGGAGAAATCCGGGTGAGATAAATGATCATCCGGTCGCCACGGCGACCTGACAGAATTCGGCTTACCGCCATCGAAATATGAAGGGCGCTTTCGGAAACGAAGGCGCCCTTCGCTTTTTGATCAATGGTGACGCGCAGTTCGTTCGTTCTTCCCGGATGTCTTCAACAGTGAGCGATTTGCATCAACAACGGTCTTTGGCAACGCGCGCTTTTCGAAAAGCTCATTCACGGACTGGTATGGTCGGTACTGAATAATGCGTTCCGCACGCACGGGACCAACGTCAGGCAACGTCTGCAATTCCTCAGCTGTCGCTTCGTTCACATTTAGCACCAGAGAGGCTTTGGTAAGGTGACGGTCTTTCTTAGCCGTGCTTGAACAATGTTGTGCACCGAATGCGATCAGGAGGATTGCGCCAGCTAGAAGGATCAGTGCATGTCCCCACTTGATCTGCGAAGCTCCGTCGTCGCGCCGCATGTAATCACGTTCAGCAATGCCCATCGCTGACTCCGATCGGTGCGAGTCGAGACCTTAATCGCTTTTCTTTGTGTCGGTAAATACGACTACCAGATGCGGCACGGTTTCCTCCGTTTTGTTGCCCGCGTTGGAAAGCCAAGCTCAGGCTACTGATGGACGGAGACTGGATTTTTTCCGCAGTAGTGGCAGCACTTTTTCCACAAGTGCGTTGGCTGTGATGCCGTGTTTTTTGCGCAGGATTGGAACGGCGCCATGCTCGATGAATTGGTCGGGCCAACCGATGCGCGCGACTGGCGTATTGATCATTTGCGAATGCAGATGTTCCATCACCGCGCAACCAAAACCGTTATACAAAACATGATCTTCGATCGTGCAGACGACCTCGACGCTGCGAGCGAAGAATTCGAGCGTCCCGGTATCCATCGGCTTGATCCAGCGCGGGTTGATCAACGCAACGGAAATTCCTTTCTCTTCAAGTTTGCGCGCGGCTTCTTCCGCAATCTCAAACATGTTACCTAGTCCAAAGATCGCCACCTCGCGACCGTGGCGCACGACTTCCGCCTTGCCAATCTCGAGAAGTTTCGGTTCCGGTTTGATTTGCGCGCCTGTTCCTGAACCTCGCGGGTAGCGGACGGCGATTGGGCCGGAGTTGTAGTGTGCCATTGTCCAGAGCATGTCGACGAATTCGTCTTCGTCCTTCGGCTGCATGTGCACCCAATTCGGGATGTGGCGCAGATAACCGATGTCGAACAAACCATGATGTGTCGGGCCATCGTCGCCGCTTAATCCAGCGCGGTCCATGCAGAGCCTGACGTTTAGTTTTTGGATCGCCATATCGTGAATCGCCATGTCGTAGGCGCGCTGGAAAAACGTGGAATAGATCGTGAGAAACGGGGTCAGGCCTTGCGTCGCCAACCCGCAGGCGAAAAGCGCGGCGTGCTCTTCCGCAATGCCGACGTCGAAGTAGCGAGTGGGATGCGCCTTGGCGAAATGCGAAAGGCCCGTCCCGCTCGGCATCGCCGCCGTGATGGTGACGACCTTCTGATTGGTCTCCGCAAATTTCGCCAATGTCTTGCCAATGATTTCCGAATAGGTGGGCGTCGGTGTCGGAGCGGTCTCGCCGCTCTCGATCTTGTATTTGCCGAGGCCGTGAAATTTGTCGGGCTGTTTAATGGCCGGTTCGTACCCTTTGCCCTTCTTGGTGAGAATGTGCAGCAGCACCGGCTCGTCCTGGGTTTTCAAGAACTCGAATGTCCGGATCAATAACGGGATATCGTGTCCATCGATCGGGCCGTAGTAGCGCAGACCGAGTTCCTCAAAGATCACGCTCGGCACGAGCAAACCTTTGACGCTTTCTTCCACCTTGTGCGCGAGCTGCACGCCGGTTTTTCCAAGGATCGCCTGGACGAAATCGCGCGCCTTATCATGCAGATGCGCGTAAGTGGGATTCGTCACGATGCTGTTTAGGTAATTAGCGATCGCGCCCACGTTTTTTGCGATCGACCACTCGTTGTCGTTGAGCACAACGATGAAGCGCTTGGTATGCGTTTTGACATTGTTGAGCGCTTCGTAGCTGATTCCGCAGGTGAACGCGGCATCGCCCGCGATTACGACAATGTTTTCATCGCCGCCGCGGAGATCGCGTCCCACCGCCATGCCGAGACCAGCGGAAAGCGCCGTGCCGGCATGACCGGCACCGTAGCAATCGTGTTCGCTTTCTGTGCGCAAAAGAAATCCGTTGAGTCCCTCGAATTGACGCATCGTATGAAAACGATCGAGCCGGCCGGTAAAAATCTTATGGACATAGCCCTGATGGCTTACGTCCATGACAAAGCGATCGCGCGGTGTGTCGAACACGCGATGCAGCGCAATGGTCAGCTCGACTACGCCGAGATTCGGTCCCAGATGTCCCCCGGTTTGAGAAAGAACTTTGATCAGCTCATCGCGCACTTCCTGCGCGAGCTGGGGCAAGTCTTGTTCGCTTAGCGCCTTGATATCCGCAGGCGAACGGATCCCATCGAGCAATCGCGCTGCCTTGGCTGTCGCGTCGGAAGTTGGGGCGGATTCAGAAGAGTCTGATTTCTTCATTGGTGTTTTGGGGTTCGACCACACTGGCAGGCGCTGCGGGCTCGGGCGTTGGCTCGAAATCTTTAACTGTCGTCTTGCCGGCGCTGTTGCGAGCAATGATCTCGATCTTTTGCTCGGCGTTGGCAAGCCGTTCCTGGCAAATTTTTACCAGATTCATTCCTTCTTCGTAGCGCACGATTAGATCTTCCAGTGGCAGTTTGCCCGATTCCATCTGCTCGACAATCGCTTCGAGGCGCTCCATCGCTCCCTCGAAGTTAGGCTCGGTCTCGCGCTGCTTCGGTTTGCTGCTCACGGGCAAACGAGGAATTAAGCACAATCTGCCGCTGAGAAAAGGACGGGTTCATTTCATGCCGACGACGACCTTTGCGCCATCGACGAACTGCTTTTCGGAAAAGACTAAGCACGTGTCCGGCGCGCCGCCGCGCTAATGCGATTTCGGCGTTAGCGAAATATTCTCGTAAAGTTTCTTACACGTCGTCCCAGTCAGCTCAGTTTCGCTGTACGCGTTGTACATCACCTGGTGCAGGTCCGGTTTAACGAGCAAGTAGTCGATTCGCCAGAACTCCGGTTTTGAACCGGGTGTGGAGGTTACAAACGAGTGCGCGGCGCAACCTGAGATCGAATAATCGCGCTCTGAGATCAACTTCACGTTCGGAGCTCCTGGAAGATGAAGCTTTGCTTGCGCGAAGAATTGGGGAGCGATCGTCTGCCACCAAACTTCAGGCATGACGACGCGTCGTACTGCAATGGCCGCCGTTTTTCCAGCCCAGCTCTGATCGCGATACGGAACATTCCCGACAGGCGTTGGCAAATATCCAGTCGTAGAGCGAGTCGGTTTGAAGGATGGAGGAGTCTTAACCGTCAGTTCCAACGGCGACTGTTGGAACACAGAATCAGGTGGTTTTTCATCTGCCCGCAGTGCGGGCAGGCCCAGCATCAGCGCGATGGTCACCACGAACTTTCGATCGACCGCTGCTTTGACTATGGCGTTCACCCGATTTGCTTGTTGTACGCGGCCGCGTCTTTCAACTGCTTGAGATCGTCGGCGTTATCGACCTTGAGAGCGAAGATCCAGCCCTGGCCGTAGGGTTCGCGATTGATCAGGCCCGGATCTGCTTCCAGCGCTTTGTTTACTTCGACGACAGTGCCTTTCACCGGCGCGTAAATGTCACTCGCAGCTTTCACCGATTCGACGACTGCGATCGCCTCTTTCGCGTTCGCCTGTCGATCCATCTTCGGCAGTTCCACGTAAACCACGTCGGTCAATTCAGCTTGCGCATGATCGGTGATCCCAACACGAACGCTATCGCCTTCGCGCTTAATCCATTCGTGACTCTCGGTGTAAAGCAAATCGTCGGGAACATTCATGATTTTTTATAGAACGGTTTCTTTTCAATGATGGCGGGAAACTTTCTTTCTCGAATTTCGATGTCGATCTGCGCACCGATCTTGGCGTGCGAAGCCGAGACATACGCCATCCCGACGCCCCAGTTCAAGCTCGGAGAAATTGTGCCACTGGTTACTTCGCCAATGCGCTCGCCGTTATCGAAAACCGAATAATGCGGGCGCGGCGGTGGCCCTTTTTCTTTCATCCGAAACGAAACGAGCTTTTCTTGAGGACCGCTCTCTTTCGTTTGCAGCAAAGCCTCGCGGCCAATGAACTTTGACTTTGTAAGATCGACAAAAAAACCGAGACCGGCTTCGATTGGATTCCGCTGCGGTGACAAATCGGAACCGTTGAGCGGATAACACATTTCGAGTCGCAACGTGTCGCGCGCGCCAAGACCGCACGGCTTGATACCGAGCGTTTTGCCTTTTTCAAGCGCGGCATTCCAAAACTTCACGCCATCGTTCGCGCGAAAGAAAACTTCAACGCCGTCCTCTCCGGTGTAACCGGTCCGCGCCACCGAAACGGTCGCCTGCCCGCCGTAACCTTGACGAAGGTGGGTTCCGTCGAACGGAAGATCAACAATGTGATTTCGCGGCGGCAGATCGACATCATCGCCGAAAAGCGCATGAAATAATTCCGCGACGCGCGGTCCTTGAATTGCGACTCCGCCAAAATTTGCGCTGCGATTACTAAGTTCACGAGAAGCGGCGGTCTCCAGTCCGCCGCCGGGGCGATCTAGAGATCGCCCTTCCTTGAGATATCGATCCAGCCAGACGAAATCTTCGTCCGTTCGGGCTGCGTTCACGACGAGCAGAAATTTCTGTTCGTCGATACGATAAACGATCAGATCGTCGATGATTCCGCCGCGCTCGTTCAGCAGAAACGTGTATTGCCCGGCGCCGACATCGAGCTTGTCGATGTTATTTGTGAGCATGGTATTGAGCCATTCACGCGCGCCGCTTCCTTCGACGATCAATTGGCCCATGTGCGAAATGTCGAAAATGCCGACATTGTTTCGCACGGCCTGATGCTCTTCGACGATGCTGGTGTATTGCACCGGCATGAGCCATCCGGCGAACGGCACAATTTTCGCGCCAAGGCGTACGTGTTCGTCGTAAAGTGGCGTTCTTTTCGGCGCGATCTCACTCACGCGGGCAAGCTAGACTTCGCGGTCAGAGTGTCAAAGGTGGATCGGCCGCTCCGCGGTCGATGTTAAATAAATACGGCTCCGCCGCTTAAATTAGCATTGAGCTCGCCGCGGGACGAGTCCGTCCGACTGGCAGACATGGGACTGCTTGATCCACCTTGAAGCGCTGCCGTGTTCCTTTACCGTGCCGCAAACATGGCCTGGCTGGATAAACTCGAACGCCGTTTTGGCTTTCTCGGCGTTCCCGGACTAACGCGCATCATTGTCGGTTTGACGGCGCTCGTTTGGGGGCTGATCTGGCTGAACCCTGATTTTCGTTTTGCGCTCGATCTCGATCCGGCGCGTATCCTCCATGGCGAAGTCTGGCGGCTGATAACTTACATTTTTCTCCCGCAGACCCTCAGTCTTTGGGTCATTCTTGCCCTCTGGTTCCTTTGGTTTATTGGCGAAGGACTCGAGCGGGCGTGGGGCGCGTTTCGGCTCACCCTTTATTTTCTTGTCGGCATGATCGGCACGACCGCCGCGGCATTTTTCTTCGGCGCAAAATTTTCGAACGGCATGCTGATCGTGTCGTTGTTTTTCGCCTTCGCCCGGTTTTATCCCGAAGAAGTCATCTACATCCTTTTTGTTCTGCCGATGAAGATCAAGTGGCTGGCGTGGGTCATGGGCGCGTTTTTACTTTTCGGATTCGTCGTCAATGGACCGTCGTATCGGATGGCGCTGGTGGCCGCGTTTACCAATTACCTGATCTTCTTCGGCCCGGAAATTATTCGCGAGGCCCGGCATCGCACCGAAGTCTCGGCTCGACACAAGCGTTTTGAATCGCACGCACGGAGCGAAGCCGAGCCGCTTCACAAATGCGCAGTCTGCGGCGCTACCGAGTTGACCGATCCGAATCTGGACTTCCGCGTCGCGCGCGACGGCGAGGAATATTGCATGGCGCATTTGCCGGCAACGAAGAGCGTCCCGACGTGACGGCCGATCACGCTCGGCCGGGATGAAACCCGCTTCGCCACATGACCACAGCGACCAAAATTAGAAACAAAACAAAGAGCACAATTGCCAGCACTACCCACCAGGGCAGACTGAATTTTCGGTCGAGTTCTTTGGCTTCCTTGCGTGTTGCGTCCGCCTCCGCGTGCTCTTTGCAGCGCGCGAAGAGCTCGGCCGCTTCGTTGAATGCGCGGCGCGCCAAATCTTTGTTACCCGTTGCGCGATAGATTCGGCCGAGAAGTCGTTTTACGACTGCCATATTGTATTCGTCGCGAACTTCGCCAAATAGCACCGTCGCCTTCTCGCACGCTTCGATTGCGCGCTGCGGTTGCTGTTGAGCGCGATAGACGCGTTCGAGATTCGTCAGCGTCATGGCCTGGCCGGAGTTGTCGCCTGCCTGGCGTTTGATTTCGAGACTTCGCCGGAAAAATTCTTCGCTCTTTTGCCAATCGCGTTGGTTTGCGTAAGCATTTCCCAGATTGTTATAAACTTGGGCGGGACGAAATTCGTCGCCGAGCTCCGCCAGATGTTTCAGGCTTAGCTCGTAAGTGCCGACGGCCTTGGGAAGGTCGTTCAATTTGAGATAAAGCGTGCCGAGACTGTTGTAGCCGTCAGCCAGGCTCGACAAATCATGCGCGTTTTTCGCGAGTGTGATTCCCTTCTGCAAGAGTTCCTCCGCTCGTGGTAATTGACCTGAATCGCGATAGGTCGATCCGAGATTGAGATGCAGATGAATGATTTGAGCGAAACAATCGGGCCGTTCATCCGCCCTTTCCAATCCCTGCTTGAAAAAATCAATCGCCGCTGCCCATCGTCGTTGTGCGTCGCTAATTATGCCAAGCCGGCATAATGTTTTTACCTTCAATTGCGTCGATACGCCCTCCGTCGCGAGCACGCGACTAAAGAGTTCCTCTGCTGTTTTCCACTGCTGCCGGTCGGCCGGGAGCTTGCCTTCATGATATGCGACGGTCGCAGCCTCGACCGGTTGCAACACGCCATCATATTCGTGAACAAGTTTGATCAGCGTCTCGCAGGTGCCGAGACGCATTTCTTCGCGCCGCTGACGGCAAATGCGCTCGAACTCGGCCAGCCCCTCAGCCCGAGAAGCGCCGATGAGATGAAACATCCGATTCCGCATGGCCCGTTCGACCACGTCGGATGTTTCCGTAGCAGTTATCGTCTGCAGTTGCGTGGCCTGCGCAGCGAAATATTCGGTCAGCCGTCTGCTGGCGGCGCCAAATTCAGCCTGTCGGCCGGGTTCGAGCCACTGGTCAAACAGATAACGGCGCGATTCTTCGTGCATGGCGAGCGATTCGTTCCGCTTTGCGATCAGTGAGAGTTTCGAGAACGCGTCGAAATACTTGTTCGCTTGCGCGTCGCTCAATTCCGGCGCGAGCGTGCGCAAGATCGACACGTCGAACTCATGCGGAATAGCGCAGAGTCGCAGGCATCTCGCCTCGTCGGGGTCCATCTGCTTTAAAAGCAAATCGACCGCGCCGCCAGATCCTTTGGCCGATAATTCGTTGAGCAGCTGCTGAAATTCTTCCAGCCGCTTATCCATTTACTCGGGCTCGTTTATCGGGAAAAAGCTGGAAGTAACTATCGAGCTGCAACGCGATCTTGAGCGGGATGCCGCTGCTCGCGGCCAGCAACATTTGCGCGACGGCGGCACGGCCGTCGTCCACGTGGCCACTGCGCTCAAGATAGGTTTCGATGTCTGGCAAACCGAGCGGCTGAAGCGGCGCTTCTTTCACGCTCAAGGCAACGGCGCCTTCGAGTTGCGGTTTATTGCGGCCACATAAAACAAAACGAATGTTCTTCAATCGGCCTTCTTCCAGGGAGGAAATCAATCCAGCCCAAAGCCACTTGTGCGTTTCCTCCGTCAATTCCTGGGTGTCGTCGAAGAGGACGATCAACATTTCCTTCTGCACAATCGGCGCGAGATCTTTTAAGAATTCGGTCGTGAGCAGATTCATCCTGTCGCGCGGCGGAATATTCATTGTCGGGTCGGGCACATTGATCATGCAATCCTTGATAATGATGCCGGCGACATCCCCGTGAATGGTGACGTTTTCCAGCTTCGCGCGTTCGAGCACGCTTTGGGCTCCGCCCGCGATATCGATCTTGACCGGCGCCCGTGGCTGCAACGGATTTGGGAAAAAATAATTTACTAGTTGAGTGAAGTTCGGGAACAATTCGGGCCCGAGATCATCCCGAATCTTGCGCAGGATTTCCAAATAACTGTTGAATCGGTCCTTGCTGACGAACACCTCCGTTTTGCGCAGCTTGCGTGAGGCGCATTCGTGAATCAGCCGTGCCAAAAATGACGATTTCCCGATGCCATCGTCGCCCCACACGATCATGATCGGCTTTTCGTCGTTCTCGAGCATCTCGCAGAATCGGCCAAGCTCGGCTTGTCGATCCACGAACGCCGCAAGCACGTTTCTCATTTCTTGCCGTCGCCTTCTTGCTTGTAACCGGTGATGTCACCGTGGACGTCCGTATCTTTCAACTCTCCGCCGCGTAGAACGTCGATGTCCTGCGACACATCGCCGCCGCTCTTCTTGATGCCGGCAATGTCGCCGCCGACTTTTGCGCCGCTCATTTTCAATTTTTCGCCCACGCTCACAGTTGTCGCCTTCTTTGCCTCGGCTGATTTAACCCGGATGTACCACTTTCCGATTTCAAAGCCGCGGCCAAACCAAATCGCGAGCGCGACAAGAATCACGATGCCAACCGCAACCACAATCCAAAATGCAGGATCTTTTGGTAACATAATTTTCTCCGATCTTTATCTTCTCAAATCTTCGGCCAACGCCGCTGCATCATAAGCTTCCTTGCGCACGCGCAAATCGTAATACATCAGCACGATCCCGATGATACTTAGCGGGGCGCCCAATGAACCCACTATGACATCAAAAAGCCGACCGCCAAAATGGCCAACGGCGTGTGGAAACAAAAGCACGAAAGGCACCGCGAGGATGACGTAAATTACGATCCAAATCATCAGCAACAACGCAACGATGCCGAGGTTTCGCCAATTGTAACCTTGCCCGATTGCCTTGCTTCGCTTGAGCGCCGTCAGGCCTCCCAGTCCTTCGAGAACGACCACGCACGGCGTGAACATGAACCAGAGGATCGCGATGATCCCGGGCACGATTAGAAGCACCAGGCCAATCAGGTCGAACATGAGTTGCAGCAGACTTGCGGTAAACATCTTCACGAACAAACCGAACACTTTCTTGTACGAGCGGATCAGACTTGGCGCGTTGCCCACACAAATATCCGACACCGAAATCGTGATCGCGCCGAACGCGAGCAAGCGGACGATCGTTCCAAAAAACAAGGCAATGAGCCATGATACCCTTGCGTGCGCGGCGTAAGCCTCGGTTTGCCAGATTGAAAACGGAATGATTGGCAACAGATAGGTCAGAAAAATGACGCCAAACCCCTTGCCGTAAATCGCAAACATGTTGCGCAGCACATCCCCTGCCGATTGCTGACGGATATAGTTAACCACGGGGCGTTTTGCGTTCCGTATATGAATTTTCCTCGGCTTGTGCAAGGCAACTCTCGCCGCCGGTAGTGTCCCAATTTGGAGACGGATCGGCTAATCGGCGTCGAGCAAACGTTTTGACGATTGAGCCGTAATCCCTTATCATCCTGTATAGGCGACTTCGGATGAGAGCCGACATAGTATCATCTGAGTCAGATCAAAGCTCAGACGAACAGTTTCGCAGCTATGGGCGTTTCGATCCGTTAGAGGCCAAGCGACTACTGAATCTCTTTGAAGAGGCAGGCATTCGCTTTCAAATAGCTCCGGAATCCATCATTCGTCCGATGGGGGCGGGAACACAGCTTCGGCGATACGATTCCGTCGAGATACTTGTTCACGAAGAAGATGACCAAAAAGCAAGACGAATCCTGCGTGAACAATTGCGCCTTTCAAATTAGGACACTACCTCGCCGCCATCCTGGTCGACATCGTCGAGCAGTTGCTTGACCCAAAGAGCGCGAAGCGGAAACTAGCGCGATGACTGACAAGAACACCTCGCTCGTTCCTGAAGAAGGCTGGCACTGTCTGCATTTGTTTTACCGGATGGAGTACGGACAATGGCAGTTGCTCAGTCGCGAAGAGCAAAATGCCGCGAAGACGAATCTCTCCTCGCTCGTCCAGGATGTTCGGGCGATGGAATCCACTCAGCTGTTGACCCTCAGCATGGTGACGCCGAAAGCGGACCTCGGCTTCATGCTGATCACGCCGGATTTGCACAACGCGAACAAGATCGAGAAGCAGATCTCCCTCTCATTGGGCGCCGATGTGCTCACGGCGGTTTACAGTTATCTCTCGCTCACTGAGGAAAGTGAATATATCACAACAGAAGAGGATTACGCGGAGACGCTGACAAGAGAACAAAACATCAGGCCGGATTCGGACAAATTCGCGCAGGCGATGGATTCGTTTCGCGACCGGATGAAACATTACCGGCAGGAGCGGGTTTACCCGGCGTTGCCCGATTGGCCGGTGGTTTGCTTCTATAATATGAGCAAACGCCGCGGGGAGCAGCGCAATTGGTATGCGCTCCCATACGAGGAGCGCCGCAAATTGATGAAGGGCCACGCGACGGTGGGCCGCGAGTTCGCTGGCAAAGTGAAACAGCTCATCACCGGTTCAACCGGCCTGGACGATGCGGAGTGGGGTGTGACTCTGTTCGCTCGCGACACATTTCAGATCAAGGCGATCGTTTACAAAATGCGGTTCGATCCGGTGAGCGCCGAGTATGCGGACTTCGGCGAGTTTTACATCGGAATTCAATTGCCGCTCGACGAATTATTTCGCCGATTGCAGCTGTGATGCTCTTCCTCTTCCGCTCAGTCTTAATCTCACTCTATACGATTGATTAAGCGGGGAGTAAGATTCAGAGGAAGAGGAAGATTTGCTCGGATGGGTGACAGAGCGGTCTATTGTGCACGCCTGGAAAGCGTGTGTGCCGAAAGGCACCCGGGGTTCGAATCCCCGCCCATCCGCCATTCCCTCCGCGGGTTTGCCTTTTGCTCTGCGGATCTCGTTTAAGTTGTGGGCCAGTCGCGTTTCTTCAGGACTTGCAGATCCTGGCGCAATTTGGCCATACTACCGTGCGGCAGTACGCCGCGAAAATTCACGCCCGGATAAATCATGCAATCCCGGCCGAGCACTGAGCCCGGGTTAATAACGGCGTTGCAACCAATCTCCGTTCGGTCGCCGACAATCGCGCCGAATTTTGTTAGACCGGTTGGAATGTTACCATCGGGAGTCACGACGGCGATTTCGCTGTGATCGAGTTTTACATTCGAGAGAATCACGCCTGCGCCAAGATGAGCGTGGTGACCGAGGATCGAATCGCCGACGTAATTAAAGTGCGGCACCTGCGCTTCGTCGAACAGAATGCAATTCTTGAACTCGCATGAGTTTCCCATCACCACGCCATTCCCGACGATCACATTCTCGCGCACGTAACAGCCGCTCCGAATCTGGCAGTTTTCTCCGATCCATGCAGGGCCTTTCAGCACCGCACCCTGCTCGACAACCGTTCCCCTCCCGACAAAAACGTGATTGCTGATAAACGGTTTGCCCATCAACTCGCCCAAAACCGCGGGTTTCAAACGAAATTGCAGGTAACTCGCGATCTGTTTGAGCGCGTCCCAGACGTGGTTTTGGTTTTCGAACAGCTTCGGATGGGCCGTGTGTTCGAGATTAAGAAAGTCGGCAGGCGCAAACATGGTGTTTCTGTCCGTCTAAGATGATCAAAGTAGCACGCGACATGCAAGTCTCTGGGTAGCGCACGCGTCTCGCGTGCTGGCGATGGTGTCCCGCCATCGCGAACTTTTCCTGTGGGATCGCAACGCGCCGCGAGCTCATATCAATGAAAAGATTGTTTCGGCGCGACGCCGAAACCAGCACGCGAGACGCATGCGCTACCCAGAAAACAACGCGCCGCGCGGCGTGAGTTTTTGTCCTTCTTTCGTGTCGCGCAGTTCCCAGCCGAGCGCGGAAATGCGATCGCGCAGTTCGTCGCTTCGCTTCCATTGTTTTTCGCGCCTCGCGCTCTCCCGCATTTTTGCCAACTGCGCTACTTCCAGTGGGACCACGACTTCGGTCTCCGTTTGGAGATTGAGCACAGTGTTGATGCGCTTCCACCAATCCAGCCACGCGTTTGCGGTCGCGGTGTCCATTTCATTTTGATCCATCGTGCGATTCGTTTCCCGAATCGATTCAAATAAAAATCCAAGCGCCGCGGAAATGTTCAGATCGTCATCGAGCGCTTCTTCAAATTGCTGCCCGGGCGCCGTCGTGTTCCCCCCCTTTTCGATCTCCCTGTTGGCGGTTTCACGAAGTCGCGCCAGCCATTCATCGATCCGAGCGAGTGCCTGCCGCGCTTCCTCCATTCCTTCCCAAGTGAAATTGAGCGGAGCGCGATAATGCACGCGCATCAGGGCGTAGCGAATTTCGCCGGTGTACCCCTTCTCCAGAAGGTTCGGGAGCGTGTAGAAATTCCCGAGCGATTTCGACATCTTCTGTCCATCGACCAGCAAGTGGGCGCAATGCAGCCAGTAACGCACGAATTTTTTGCCGGTGACGCCTTCGCTCTGCGCGATTTCCGCTTCGTGATGCGGGAAAATGTTATCGACACCACCACAATGGATGTCGATCTGATCGCCGAGTAACGCTGTCGACATCGCGCTGCATTCGATGTGCCAGCCCGGCCGGCCGCGGCCCCACGGACTTTCCCACGCCACATCGCCGTCTTCGTCGTCCCACGCTTTCCAGAGCGCGAAGTCGCCGATGTGTTCCTTGTCGTATTCGTCGTGCTTTACGCGACCGGTTGACTGCAATTGTGTGAGATCAAAGTGGGCGAGCTTCCCGTAATTCGGGAATTTGTTGATCCGAAAATAAATTGATTTGTCTTCGGCTTGATAAGCGAGGCCACGCGAAATGAGCGTCGCGATCATCTCGATCATCCTGTCGACGTAGAGTTGGTCGGTCGCAGCCGGAAACTCATCGGCACGTTTGATCCGCAATGTTTCGATATCCTCGAAGAACGCCTGCTTGAATGGCGCGGTAAATTCCGAGAGTGGAACGTTCGCTTCGCGAGCGCCGCGGATCGTTTTGTCGTCCACGTCGGTGATGTTCATCACGCGATGCACTTTGTAACCGCGCAGTTCGAGATGGCGTTGAAGCAGGTCCTCGAAGATATACGCCCGAAAATTTCCAATGTGCGCCCGGCTGTAAACGGTCGGCCCGCACGTGTAGATGCCGATCTTGCGTTCGGCAGGATCGCGCGGCGCGAAATTTTCGAGCTGGCGTGAGTACGTATTAAAAAAACGGAATGGCATAACTTACGGATGGAGTAATGGAGTGTTGGAATAGTGGCGTAGTGTAAAAGCCCGAGCGCATTACTCCATTACTCCAGCACTCCATCACTCCGTTTCCACGGTTGCCACCGCCATCGCGGCGATGCCTTCGCTGCGACCGATCGCACCAAGGCCTTCGTTTGTTGTTGCCTTGATGCCAATACGCGATTCGTGCACGCCGATCGCTTGCGCGATTACTTGTCGCATCGCCGGAATGTGTGGCGCAATTTTGGGTGCCTCGGCAAGAATTGTCGCATCAACATTGATCGGTCGCGCCTTGTTCGCCGCCAGCAGAGCGGTCACCTGACGCAGGATATCGATGCTGCTCATGCCGCGAATTGATTGGTCTGTATTGGGAAAATGTTGTCCGATGTCGCCCGCGGCAACCGCACCGAGCAGCGCATCTGCGATTGCGTGCGATAAGACATCCGCGTCCGAGTGTCCTTCCAGTCCGCGTGAATGCGTAATCTCCACCCCGCCAAGGATCAGTTTTCGTCCTTTGGCAAAACGATGCACGTCGTAGCCGATTCCACATCGAATCATTGGATTAGAATTTTAGATCGATCAGGCCGTTGGACGCCACAATGCGGTATTTATCCTTCATGTCTTCGCGCGGTCGAAGATCGACAGTTCCACCGGCGTTTTCAACCAGGAGCCATCCGGCTGCGATGTCCCACAAACTAATTCCCTGCTCAATATAAGCGTCGAAACGTCCACAGGCGACGTAAGCCAGGTCGAGCGCGGCGCTACCGAGCACGCGGCATTTGCGGACGCGATGAATCATTTTCCGGAGCAGCGGAAGGTTCGCGTCGATTGTTTCTCCGGTCTTGGCCAGCCCGATCGAAATCACGGCTTCAGCCAGGTCCGCGCGGTCGCTCACGTGAAAATCACGGCCATTCAACTTTGGAGTCTCGCCTTTTTGTCCTGCCCACATCTCGTCACGGATTGGATCGTAAATCACGCCTACCATGATCTCGCTCCGGACACGCAACGCAATCGAAACGCAAAAATGCGGAATGCCGTAAAAATAATTTACCGTCCCATCAAGCGGATCGACCACCCATTGATGCTCGCTGGATTGATCGCCCGCGATTCCTTCTTCGCCATAAAGCGCGTGGCCGGGGAATTCTTCGAGAAGCAATTTGGTAATTAACTCCTGCGCCTGCACGTCAATCTCCAGTTTAATGTCGTGTGCATGAGCGGAATTGACGCGCAATGGTTGCTGAAAATTTTGACGGAGCAGGTCGCCGGCGGCGCACGCCGCTTTCTCGGCCGCATGGAGATAATGCTTCATGATTAAGAACTACCTCGCACAATGGGCGCAGAGTGCGCAACGGAAAACCAGAGGGCGCGCAGGATCGATGACAGTAAAAAAACCGGGAGGAAAATAAATTTTCCTCCCGGGTTGAAGTTAGGGGTTGTAGCCCCGAAAGCTTTCGGGACTGTTAACGAGCGTTGGGCCTTAATGCCTCTTTTTCTTCGCTGTTTTTTTCTTTGCTGCTTTCTTTTTTTTCTTTGCCATCGACTCTATTCCCCCCTTTCAATCCGCAACGTGCGGAAATCTGTGAAGAGTTGGGAATGACTTCACTTACACGAGTTCAGTAATCATGACATTTTTTTTGTCAAACGTTTTTCGCGCGAATTTATTAATATTTTTACAAGCTCGCGCGCGATAATTTTTTTTGATGCGCGCGAAATTTTTTCTTTTTTGCCGTTGCGAAAGAAGATTGTTACTTCGTTTTCGTCGCTTTCCATTCCCAAATCTGCGCTGCTCACATCGTTCGCCACGATGATATCGCAATTTTTTGCGCGCAGTTTTTGTGCCGCGTTTTCTTCGATGTCATTTGTTTCGGCGGCAAAACCGACGAGGAGGAATTGTCGATCTTTATGTGGGAGTGATGCGAGAATGTCACGAGCGGGAATGAGATCGAGGGTGAAGTGCTCATTGCGCTTTTTGATTTTCGTCGCGGAAACCTCTCGCGGTTTGTAATCGGCCACAGCAGCGCACATCACCAGCATGTCGCATTCGCTCGCGTAGCGATGGACGGCGTCGTACATTTCATCGCTGGTCAGGGTCGAAACGAACTGCGCGCCCGGCGGTGCATCGAGATTGACCGGACCGGAAATCAAAGTGACAGCGTGTCCGGCTGCGAGCGCCGCTTCGGCGATGGCATAGCCCATTTTCCCTGACGAGCGATTCGAAATGTAACGAACGGGATCGATCGGCTCGCGAGTTGGGCCGGCCGTGATGAGAAATCTCACGCGATCAAATTATCCTGGCGCGCGAGCAGGAACTCGGCGCGAAACGCGATGTCATTCACTTTCCAAAGGCGCCCGAGACCTTCGTAGCCGCACGCCAGCATTCCTTCTTCGGGTCCAATAAACTCGACACCGCGGTCCCTTAGTATTTTCACGTTCTCCAATGTCGCAGGGTTTTGCCACATTTTTCCATTCATGGCTGGCGCGAGCAGAATCGGAGCGCGCGTGGCGAGCGCAATCGCGGCGAGCGGATGCCCGGCCAGACCGTGCGCGAGTTCGGCGATGATGTGAGCTGTGGCTGGCGCGATCAGGAGCAGGTTCGCGCGATCGGCAAGCTCGATGTGACCGGGCCGCCAATTTTCCTTCTCATCGTAGAAGCTCGTCGTCACCGGATTTTTCGAAAGGGTCTGCAATGTGAGCGGGGAAATAAACTCCGTCGCGTCCTGCGTCATCACGACAAAGACTTCGTGGCCTTGTTTGACAAGCAGACTGGCGAGCTCCGCGGATTTATAAGCGGCGATGGATCCCGTGACCCCAAGCACCACTGATTTTGTTCCGGGTCGAATGCGCACGACTTTCCGCGTGCTCGTTTTATCGCGTTTGCCTTTGGCGTCTCTTTCCATGCAAGGTCGACAATTTATTCGCGAATCAAATTTACTCCTGGATCAAACGCCGGCTCAAATAACTCTCTGCTTCCATGATATGGCGGAACTTCTGCAAATCTTCTTCGACCGAACCACTGATAATAGTGTAACGGTAATCGTGCCATAATTCCATTTCGCGCGCGGCGGTGGCGAGACGCGATTCGATCTGTTGGGCCGTTTCCGTTCCGCGCTTGAGCAGGCGCCGGCGCAATTCTTCCAAATCCGGCGGCATAATAAATATATCGCTCAACGCTTCGCGAATGAATGGATCGTCGCAATTGCGAATGGCGGCTGCGCCTTGCGTGTCGATGTCGATTAAAACATCCACTCCGCTTTTTAAATTGCTAACCACCGGCTTGCGCAAGGTCCCATAATAATCGCCGTGCACCTGCGCGTGTTCTAAAAAACCGCCGGCGGCAACTCGCGCGCGAAAATCTTTATCGGAAAGAAATTGGTAATCTTCGCCGTCCATTTCACCGCTGCGCGGCGCCCGAGTGGTGCAAGAGACAGAATAAAAAAGTTTGGAAGTTTGGCGAAGCGCTTCAACCAGCGTGGTCTTGCCCGCGCCTGAAGGCGCAGAAATAACAAAGAGAATTCCGTGGCGGGTGAACTGTTTACTCAAGATTTTGAACCTGCTCCCGAATCTTCTCCAATTCCGCTTTGCAGGCGACTACGCGCTGCGAAATGGCGGCATCGTTGGCTTTCGCACCGAGAGTATTGAGCTCGCGAAAAATTTCCTGGGTGATGAACTCCAGCGCGCGACCGACCGGTTCGTTCCGGCGCAGATGATGCGCGAATTGGGCAAGGTGACTTTCCAGACGTGTCAATTCTTCCGAGACGTCGGCACGATCGGCGAAAAAGGAAATTTCCTTCAATAAACGTTCGTCGTCGGTGGCAATGGGTAGCCCCGCCTTTTGAATCCGATCGAGGAGCGCCGCCCGATATCTCTTGACCACGTCGGGATGGAGCGTGCGAAGCTCCTTAAGGTTTTTGCGGATCGCTTTCAGACGATGGATCAAATCCTTGGCAAGATGTTTGCCCTCGCGTTCGCGCATCTTGATTAAATCGGCAAGCGCGGCGCGCAACGCACGGTCGATTGCGGGCCATGCTTCTTCCGCATTTACAGCTGGTTCCGGCAATCGCATGACCCCTGGCGCTTGAAGGATGGTGCTGATGTTGATTTCACCTGGCGCGTTTAATTCCTTTTGCAATGCGCGCATAGCTTCGTGGTAAGAGCGGGCCAGCTCGGTGTCGAGTGCCAGCTCGCGCGCGCCGTTTGCGCCGGTGTGAGAGGTGATGTTGGCATTGGTCCGGCCACGCGAAATACTTTCATTGATCGTCTGGCGAATGCGCGGCTCGAGCTCGGCCAGATCGCGTGGGAGATTAATCACGATGTCGCTCTGTTTGCGATTCACCGAATTGAGCTCGACGCTAAATTTTGTCCCGCGATGATCCGTCTCGCCGCGACCGTAACCCGTCATGCTTCTCATAACTCACTCTTTCTCCTGCGCTGTCGTCGCCCCCGGCTTTGTTTCGGCCACAACATTTTCGCGAACATAAAAGAGGTTATCGCAGAGTAAGGTTGAGCGTTCAACACTCAACGTCGAATACCAGCCTGGTCATCCAGGACGCTTTGAGACCAGCGCGGCGATTGCCCTTCGATGAGGCGAAGGAACCGGAATAGAGTCGAGCGAATCAACTCTGATCCAGCGCTGTGAGTGATTGGCGATCTTCTTTCGCTGCAGCGCGTAAACGTTTAACGCGACGCGATGGTTCGTGAACGGAAAGATCGACCTGTACACCGGCGGTTGATTTGCCGATCTCCTTTGCAACGGCGGCAAGATCCACATGCCGCGCCAGCGACGACTGGCTTGCTGAAGCAAAATCGTTTTTTGCCTGGCAATGAACGCGTGATGCTCGGTTAGCTGTAATGTCGGAGGTCGCGCTTTTTTTATTGGAACAGTTTCCGGGTCTTTTGTGCGACAAAATGTTTTGACCGGACAAATCGTGCATTTTGGTTGGCGCGGAGAACAAATCAACGCGCCGAGATCGACAAGCGCCGAATTGTAAATGCGGGCGGAAGATTTTGGAACCAGGGTCTGGGCGCGTTTCCAGAGCTCTTCGCGGCCGGCGGCTCGATCGATCGGGCTGCGAAAATCAAACAGGCGTGCCAAAACGCGAGCAGTGTTGGTTTCAACAATCGGAACTGACTGATCAAAGGCGAACGTGGCGACGGCATTGGCCGTGTAACGGCCAATGCCGGGCAATTCGCGAATTGCCGCGAGATTGCGCGGAAACCTGCCTCCATGGAGATGTTGCACCGTTTTCGCAACCGCATGCAGATTCCGAGCTCGCGCGTAATAGCCGAGGCCTTGCCACGCATGGAGGATGTCGTTTTCCGGAGCCCGGGCCAGGGCGGCGAAATCCGGGAAGCGGCGGAGCCACTCATTATAATAAGGGATAACGGCGGCAACCTGAGTCTGCTGGAGCATGAACTCGGATACGAGAATGGCGTAGGGGTCGCGAGTCTCGCGCCAGGGCAGTTTTCGGCCGTTCCGGCGGTACCACTTCACAAGCGCGTGTCGGAATTGATTTGTTTGGAAAGCCACAGATGAACGCAGATTAACACAGATGTCTGAACGCCGGATCCTAAACCGTTTTGTTATCTGTGTTTCATCCGTGTTAATCTGTGGCTTAAATGAATTCATACACGCATCCGCTCATCAACGAACAGGTGACCAAGCTGCGCGTATTGCTCGAAGAGCTCGGATTCGAATTTTCTGCAAAGGAATACACGCTTTTTTTTGCGCAAAAGAACAGGCTTAGCGTCGCGGTTTATGAGAAAGGACCGAAGGTGCTCGTGCAAGGCAGGGGTGTGGAGGAATTCGTGCAGTTCGAGCTGGAGCCGAAGATTCTCGGTGAAGCAAAGCTGGGCTACGAGGAAGTGCACTCCCCGGAAATGTTCGAGCCGCACTTCGGTGTGGATGAGAGCGGAAAGGGCGATTTTTTTGGCCCGCTGGCGATTGCAGGCGTTTATGTCGACCACGGAATTGCCCGCAAACTTCTCGATGCCGGAGTGCAGGACAGCAAGCGAATCGGCTCGGATGCACGGATCCGCGCGCTTGCTCAAATCATTCGCAAGACTGCGAACGGAGTGGTCGAGACGGTCTTGATCGGTCCGCAAAGATACAACGAGCTTTACAAGAAATTCGGCAATTTGAACAAACTGCTCGGGTGGGGACATGCGCGCGTAATCGAAAATCTGCTGGCAAAAAAGCCCGATTGCCCGCGGTCGCTCTCGGACCAGTTTGCCGATGCGCGCGTGATCGAGCAATCGTTGTTGCGGCATGGCCGCAAGATCGACATCCGCCAGCGGACGAAAGCGGAATCAGATGTCGCGGTTGCGGCTGCGTCGATTCTGGCGCGTGAAGCTTTCATCAACTGGCTGGAGCGCCGAGGAAAAGAGCTTGGGTTCCGACTCGAGCGGGGAGCATCTGCGAACGTAAAAGAAGTCGCGAAAAAGCTCGTCGAAGGAAAGGGGCCCGGCGCATTGCGTGAGGTAGCCAAAGTGCATTTCCGAACCGCGCATGAGGTCGCGCCGGATCATTATGCGGCCCCGCCGCCACGCGAGAATTGGCGAAAGTAGCAGCGGAAAGCCCCATTGAGGATTGGGAGAGACGGGAAATTGCCACTGCGTTTCGCTTTCTTGTTCAGGAGGTTAGCCCGTTTAGTTTTTTTCGTTTTTGTGCTCAATCTGACCACCGCCATGGCTACATGAAGCGATTACTAGATTAGATATGGCAAAGCTAACCAAACGCGACATCGTTGTCGCCATCAGCAACCAAACCGGCATGGTCCAGCATCAAGTCTTTGATGTCGTCCAGCGCACGCTCGACAAAATCACCGACAGTTTGGCCAACAATATCCCCGTTGAACTGCGCAATTTTGGCGTTTTCCAGCCGCGATTGACCAAGCCTCGCGTCGGGCGAAATCCGAATCAGCCCGGTAGCAGCTTCGTGATTCCGCCCCGAGTGACAGTGAAATTTAAAGCAGGCAAGATCATGCGTCAGCGTGTCGAGAAACTTTCGCGCCAGCTCAAGGAAGCCGGCGAAGGACGTGAGAAGGCTGCCCTGTCCAGCCCCGATGCCGGGTAGATGAAATATTCCGCGCCAAATGTTGGATAGGCGGTGGAATGTCGCCGCTCAGCGCTTGCGCATGAGCCAGTAGATCTCCCCCGGCCAGGAGGGAAATTTGCTGCCCCACCACAGATTGAATCGAAGCCATGCGGCAGAGTTTTCCAGCAGGCTTCCGCTGCTCCGCATAAAGAAGGCGCCGCTGATGAACTCGATCGTGCAACCGGCTGCTTCAGCCATTCGAATGACACGCTGTGGAGAAAATACGCTCACATGGCCCATTGGCTGTGCCGTTTTGCGCTCGCGCTTCTGGTGGGGGGCGACGAGAAAATCGGGAAGGACTGGGGAGCCACCGATCAATACTCCACCTGGACGTATTCGGCGCGCAATTTTCTGCAAGGTCGTATCCGGCTCGAATAAATGCTCAAGCACGTGCAGCAACACGGCGGCGTCATAATTTCGAGGGAGATCAAAGTCATGGCTCTCGAGATTTGCTTCCAGAACGTCCTCTTTCTTAATGCCGACTTTGCGAAATTTTTCAGGATGGATTACCGCATCCAGCACCATCCATCGGCCAACATTTGGCTGAACAGGCGCCGAACGGACAAACTGGAGGAATTGTGCCTTTTGCACGCCGATCTCGACGAGGTCTATCGGCGCGGCGCGTCTGGCCGATTCGATGCACAACAAATGATAGGCAAACCAGTAGCGCAACAAGCGGATGGGGTAACGGACGCTCTTCGCCTCGGCCGTCATGTTGAACCGCTTTGAGCGAACAGCGGCGTTCTCTGCGAGAAACTGAAAGTCCCAATCGAGAGGTCGATAGGCTGACACGTTTTTTCTTTGCACGACGTTCCTGCTAGAGACTAAGACGGGAGCGAGAGGAATGCTGCGAGTGAAGCACGCTACGAACGGCAGGTCGGCTCCGGCTCAAGCAGATTGGAGATGGCTTCCTCGAGTCGCTCAAAATTGATCGGCTTGGTGAGGTGCTCGGAGAACCCCGCAGCCCGGGCCTCATTTATGTCCTGTTCCGTTCCAAAACCACTGAGCGCAATTCCGGGAAGAGTTTTACTGCTTTGCACTTCTCGCATTAACTCATAGCCACTGCGGTCCGGCAGTCCGATGTCGCTAATGAGAAGATCGAACTCCTGAGTGCGCACCTTTTCCACAGCCTGCTGAGCAGTATGGGCGACTGTAATCTGGTAACCGCGGCGTTCCAGCATCCTCTTCATGCCGGTGCAGGTGTCCTCATGATCGTCCACCACCAGGACACGCCGATGTCTGGGCAGGTCGGCTTCTCTTTTCAAAGCGGCGCGCCGATCCTTCTTGGCGCCATCGCCGTCGCCGCTAATCGGACTTGGCACCGTCGTCAACTCCAGAGAAAAAGTGGAACCTTGATCCTTTCCGGGGCTCTCCACCCGGATTTTGCCACCGTGCGCGTCAATTAGCGCCTTCGAAATCGTCAGGCCGAGGCCAAGACCTCCAAACCGGCGGGTGATCGAGGTCTGTCCTTGCTCGAAGGCGTTGAAGATTTTCTCGATCCTTTCCGGCTCGATGCCCATCCCGGTATCGGCAATCCGAATGTCAATCTTCTCCGGCGCGGGGTTGGCGGTTTCGATCGTGATCCGGCCTTTTTCAGGAGTGAATTTCACGCTGTTCTTGATCAAGTTCCAAAAGACTTGTTGCAAACGCGCGGGATCGCCTTCGACGTGCGCATCCGCGGCGCGAAGACGAAATTCCACTTCGAGATTTTTCGCGGCAATGTCCTCGCGGCAAATTTCGTAGGCACGGTGGAGGATTTGGTGCACGCAAATCGTCTCAAAGCTCAACTGCAATTTGCCTTTCGCGATGCGTGTGATGTCGAGCAAATCGTCGATCAAGCGAGCTTCCAGCTCGACGTTGCGCCGAATGACCTCGAGGGCTTCGCGAACCGTCGGCGAATCCGGAATGGTCGCTTCCAATTCTCCAACCATCGCGATCACTGGCGAGAGAGGGTTGCGTAATTCGTGAGAAAGCAGCGCCAGGAATTGGTCTTTTGCCGCATTTGCGCCAATCAGCTCCTGGCGCAGTTTGACGTCGCGCGTCTTGTCTTCGACGAGATAAAGCACGCCTTGGATTGTTTCATGCGAGCCCTGTAACCGCAGCAGATCAATATCCAGAAAGTGTGTCATACCCGTTTTGTCTTTCAACGGTTGCTCGATAAGCTGAAATGGGGTTCCAAAGGAAAGCACTCTCTCAATCGCCTCGCTTGGCGCAATCTTCACGTCATCGAACGTGGCTTCGGTGATATCGCGACCGGGCGGCATGTCCCCGAAACGCTGTGCCATGTGCGCGAACGCGTCGTTTGCCTGAAGAAAACGACGCGACTTTGGATCGATAAAGGCAATGCCGCTCGGCATGTTGGCCAGGATCTTTTCGTTAAAGACGACTTCACGTTCGATACGCCGGGTAGATTCCAGCTGGCGCTGATAAAATCTGATGCCCAGCCAAGCGAAGACCGCTGTGAGAACAACCAACCACGCCGCCAGGACGGTCATTCGCCCGAGAAGATCATGAACCGGTTTGTAGGCCAGGGTTCTCGGCTGCTCCACTACCGCGACCCAACCGGTTGATTCGATAGGGCTGAAAGAATAAAGATTGCCATTACGCTCGAAATGCCCGCTCTTGCTCTGGCGGATTTCTCTGAGCAAAATCCCACCTTCGGGTGCGGTCGTGTTGGGATTTGGCTTGAAATCATTGGCGAAAAGGGAGTCGCCGTTTTGATCCAACACCTTGAAAACGAGCTTGTCGGGAAACGCGATGGCGGATAGGCGCTTGCCCATTCTTTCCACCAGGACAGAGACGCCTACATAACCGAGGATCGCGTGGTCTGGCCCCCGCACGACCCCGACGATATCGGTGGCCAGTCGCTTGTCCTGCAATCTGGGATGAACCGCCGAGACGAAGGCTTCGTTCGATGCCGCTGCCTGCTCTCTCCAGTGATCGGAATCGAAATCCTTGCCGATCATCTCCGGATCCGTTGGGATTGACGCACGCATGCGCCCGTCTGGCGCAGCCATGAACATTCCGTCGATTTGCGGATGCGCATAGAATGTCGAGCTCACCCATTGCTGAGCGAGCGGGTCGGGATCTGGCGTATTCAAAACTCGCGCGACTTCCGGCAGCGTTTGATAATATTCAACGATGCTACTGATCCGGCTAAGCTCATGGCCAACGAGATGGCCCACCAATTGGATGAGGGTTTGCCGGTCGCGCAGGATTCGCGTTTCCAGAGTGTCGCGCAGGATCGTATAGGAAACGATGAGCGTTAAGACCGATGGAATCCATCCCGCTAGGAGAATCGGCAGGATGATCTTCCAACGCTCGAAACGGTCCCGCCTCCGTTTCTTAACTTTGTCTCGCAATTGCATGTCCCTTGGCTGCGAAAATTGGCCCATCACCGTTAACCCGCTCGCCGCCTCAGGCAAGGCGAATGTCGGCGGCCCCCTAATACCTGCGGCTTGGTCGCCTTGACGAATCACGAGGTTTAACTCGCGCGCCTGCGCGCGGCCCAACGTAATGTGGCGGGCTTTTCGAAGGCAAACGTGCGATTTTTAAATTGACGCATCGGCTGGAGAAGGCATCATGACGCCCTTACCCCGAAAAACTTTCGGGGCTGCGGAAACTCCCATGCAAGGTAGCCTCGGACACATTATCTGGACAGTCTGCTATTTGAGTGTGCTGGCCGGTCTTTCGGCCTACGGCATTCACCGTTATTTCATCATTTATTTATATCTGAAAAACAGAAAGCGCCCACCCGTTCCGGCCGGCAAATTTGAAGAACTGCCGAAGGTGACCGTGCAGCTGCCAATCTTTAATGAGGTTTACGTGGCCGAACGTTTACTTCGCTCGGTCAGTGAATTGGACTATCCGCAGCAGCTTCTCCAGATCCAGGTACTGGATGATTCGACAGATGATACGCGTGAGATCGTCTCGACGTGTGCGGACGAACTGCGCCAGCGCGGCTTTAACGTGCAATGTATTCATCGCGTGGCTCGCACCGGTTTCAAGGCTGGCGCGCTGGCGGGGGGCCTGGAAGCCGCGGAAGGCGAGTTCCTCTGTATTCTTGATGCCGATTTTGTCCCTCAACCAGACCTTCTGAAGCGGACTATTCATTTCTTTACCGATCCGAAAATCGGAATGATCCAGACCAGGTGGGGCCATCTAAATCGCGGCTACTCTCTCCTCACCCGCATGCAGGCGATTTTTCTGGATGGCCATCTCTTGTTGGAACAGACTGCGCGCAGCCGAAGCGGCCGTTTTTTTAATTTCAATGGGACCGCCGGTCTATGGAGACGTTCGTGTATCGAACAAAGCGGAGGCTGGCAGTACGATACGCTGTGCGAAGACCTCGATCTTAGCTATCGCGCCCAGCTCGCGGGCTGGAGATTCATTTATCTTTCCGACGTGGTAACTCCAGCGGAGTTGCCAGTGGATATGAATGGCTTCAAATCTCAGCAGCACCGATGGACAAAGGGTTCGATCCAGACGTGCAAGAAATTGCTGCCTACGATTTGGCGCAGCCAGCTTCCGTTTCCGATCAAACTGGAAGCCACTGGTCATTTGATGTCCAACTTCGCCTATCTGCTGCTTGCCTTTTTATGCGTCCTCTTGCATCCCTCCGCAGGCGGGTTCCAGGGCGGATGGCTGCGGACGCTGGTTATCGATATTCCGATCTTCTTCGCCGCGTCGGTCTCAGTTGCGGTTTTTTATGTTTGCGCTCAGCGCGAGCTGCATCCCCGCACGTGGAGAAAACAAATTTTGTTTCTGCCATGCTTACTCGCCCTCGGCGTTGGGCTTTCCCTCAACAACGCGCGCGCTGTGCTGGAAGCGCTCTTCAATCACCAATCCGATTTTACGCGCACGCCAAAGTATGGAATCGAACGCAAATCGCAGCCGTGGCGAACTTGCAAATATCGGCTGGCGAAACCGATGTTGCCATTGGCGGAGCTGGCCTTCGCGATTTATTTCACCTACTTTGTTTGCTTCGCGATTGGGCATGGCCAGTTCCTCTCGGTGCCCTTCCTGCTCATGTTCCAGGGCGGGTTCCTTTATGTCTGTCTCTCCTCATTCGCCAGCCGCTGGCCAAAAATCAATCTTGGCAGCTCACGCGCGGGCACTGCAATTCCTGCGTGACAAACTCTAATTATCGGCTAAGAAGGTGCGCATGTTTCGTCCCCTCGCTCTAATTTTCAGCTTAGTTTCACTTGCTCCCGCGCTTTTCGCGACACAACTCGACCCGTCCCATCATCTGATCATAAGCATCCGCGATCAGAGGCTGATGCTGCTGCAGAATGGCGCAAAAGTGGCAACCTACCCCGTTTCCACATCCAAGTTCGGACTGGGCGACTTTTGGGGACGAATGACAACTCCTCTTGGTTACCTCGCGGTCGCGAAAAAAATCGGTGACCACGCACCGGTCGGCGCTGTTTTCCACAACCGGCGATTCACCGGAGAAATTCTTGCACCAAATGCTCCGGGTCGCGATCCAGTGATTACGCGCATCATGTGGCTGCGTGGACTGGAAGGTCAAAACGCCCACGCCTTTCATCGCTGCATTTATATTCACGGCACGCCGGAAGAGAAGACGATCGGCCGTCCAGCCAGCTACGGCTGCATCAGAATGAAATCGAGCGACGTCGCCGCGCTATACAATCAAGTTCCACTCGGGGCGATTGTGCAAATCGTCCCCGACAGGTTGCCCAAGGTGCCAAAGTCTTCGCCCGCGCCATCGGTTGATACTCTCATGGCCCGGAGTGACGAGGGCAAAAGCCAGGATCAGCTTAGCTCCGCGCGCCGGACAGACAAAGCGACGCCTTTGCTGAACAAGAGGGTGGCAATCGTCCAAAATAATCCGCGCGCATAAATGGCCAACACGAAATCGGCCGCCAAGCGGGCCCGACAGACAACGAAGCGATCACTTCGTAATCACAGCGTTGTGACACGTCTCCGGACGATTCAGAAGCAGGTGCGTTCCGCGCCAGCCCCTAGTGCTGATCAAATCCGCGCGGTCATCTCGGCGATCGACAAAGCTGCCAAGCGGGGCATTATTCATCGAAACGTCGCGACTCGTCGCAAGGCGCGGCTCAACAACGCGCTAGTAGCCGCCAAATAACCTGCTGAGCCGCTTCCGTATGGGAAGCGCGAAGTTGATGTGTTTGTAACGCGCGCGTTGCGAATCTCACGGAGACGCGGTTACAGTAAATGCCCTTTGCATATGTCACGGGAGAGATAGATTCTGCAGAATGATTCCCGCTCTTCTTCTCATTTTTTCGGCCGTCGCTTATCGCGTCACGACGGGGCTCTTGATTCATTCTGGCGCAAACTGGCTTTCCAACTTTACTCCGCTCGCGGCGATTGCGCTTTGCAGCGCGGCGTACCTTCCGAAGACGTACAAATTTTCGGTGCCGCTCGTTACGCTTTTTATTTCCGACGTGGTCATAAATTTTCGCTACGGCGCGCCGTTGCTCGACCCGCAGATTCTCGTGCGTTATTTCGCGCTGGCGGCCGTTGGAGGCCTCGGAGTTGTCTTGCAGAATCGTGCTTCGCTCAAGACGCTTTTGCCGGCTTCGATTGCTGGATCGACGATTTTTTATACGATGACGAACGCGTTCTCCTGGTTGAGCGACCCAGGTTACGCAAAAAATCTGGGAGGACTCATTCAAGCGCTCACGGTTGGCCTGCCTCAGTACAGCGCGACGCCGAGCTGGATGTTTTTCCGCAATTCACTAATCAGCGATCTTCTGTTCACTCTGCTCTTTGTTATTTGCATGAGCTTCGGCCGAAGCGCTGAAAGGTCGCGTACCCGGACCGCGCGGTTCCATCCCGCAGCTGCGGGATGACCGCCATGCAGCCGGGGGAGCAGCGCGACGAAGTCGAGATGCTCTCGCTTATGTTGTTGATCCGGCGCTTCGAGGAACGCGCCAGTCAGCAGTATCAAGCGCAGAAAATAGGCGGCTTCTGTCATCTTTACATCGGCCAGGAAGCGGTCGTGGCAGGCGCCATCGCGGCTGTGCGCGAAGACGATTACGTGATTACCGCTTATCGCGATCATGCGCACGCGCTCGCTCGCGGCACAAGCGCGGACGCATGTATGGCAGAGCTTTTTGGAAAGGAGACTGGCTGCTCGCGCGGCTTGGGTGGCTCCATGCATTTCTTCAATCGGAAGAATCACATGTACGGCGGTCATGCGATTGTCGGCGCTCACGTTCCTCTGGCGGTGGGAATGGCTTTTGCCACCAAGTACTTGGGCGAAGATCGAGTCACCCTCTGCTTCTTCGGTGACGGCGCGATTAATCAGGGGTCTTTCCACGAAGCTCTGAACCTGGCCGCGCTGTATAAGTTGCCGATCATATTCATTTGCGAAAACAATCTCTTCGCCATGGGCACCTCGGTGAAGAGATCGACATCGCTTAAGCAAATTGTCGATCGGGCGGAGGGCTACGACATTCCGGGAGAAATTGTCGATGGGATGAACTTTCGCGAAGTGCGCGACAAAGTCGCCGAGATTGTGGATTCGATTCGGAAAGAGCCGCATCCAGCATTCCTCGAAGTCCGCACGTATCGCTACCGCGGTCACTCGATGTCCGATCCGGCAAGTTACCGGACCAAGGAGGAACTCGAGAAATATCGCCTGGATGATCCAATCACGCGTTTGCGTGCGCAGCTCACTCGGGAGAGGAATTTGACTAACGAACAATTCGATCGGCTCGACAAACACGCGAAGGAAACGGTGCTGACTTCGGTGAAGTTTGCTGAGAAAAGCCCGGAGCCGCCGCTCGACAAGCTTTACGATTACACCTACGCCGATGGAGCCACGGAGCCGGGCCGCCCTCGGCCCGCGGAGCCAGCGCAGGAGCGGCGCGAGAGCACACCATCTCCAAATACGAATTAGCGATGAGGGAGATTACTTATCGTCAGGCACTCAACGAAGCGCTCGCCGAGGAGCTTGAGCGCGATCCGAACGTTTTTCTCATGGGCGAAGAGGTTGCCGAATACCAGGGCGCTTACAAGGTAAGCCACGGTTTGCTTCAGCGTTTTGGGCCACGACGGATCATCGATACTCCAATCAGTGAAAACGGATTTGCGGGCCTCGGCGTCGGAGCGGCGATGGTCGGGCTGCGACCAATCATCGAGTTCATGACCTTCAGTTTTTCGCTCGTTGCTTTTGATCAGGTTGTGAACAACGCCCCAAACATGTTCACGATGTCGGGCGGTCAATTTAATATCCCGATCACATTTCGCGGCCCAAATGGACCCGCGCATCAACTCGGGGCGACCCATTCGCACGCCACGGAAAACTTTTACGCCAGCGTGCCAGGCCTGAAAGTCTGTACACCGGCCACGCCGCGTGACGCAAAAGGATTACTCAAGACAGCCGTGCGCGACAACAATCCAGTCCTCGTTTTGGAAGCAGAACTGCTCTACAGCTCAAAGGGAATGGTCGAGCCGCCGGATGAAGAACTGCTAATTCCGCTCGGGAAAGCGGAAGTGAAGCGCGAGGGTAGCGATGTTTCGATTATTTGTTACTCGCAGACCGTTCCGCTCGCGCTCAAGGTCGCCGCCCAGCTGGAAGAGGAAGACATCTCCGCGGAGATTGTCGACCTTCGCTCCATCAAGCCGCTGGATGAAAAGGCGATTTTGGACTCCGTCTCAAAAACGCATCGCGTGGTAATCGCCGAACAGGATCATCCGTTTTGCGGCGTAGGCGCGGAGGTTTGCTACCGGATTCAGAAAAACATTTTTGATGAGCTCGATGCCCCAATTCTTCGCGTTTCACAGGAGGATGTACCGATGCCGTACAACGAGCGTCTGGAGAAGGCCGTATTGCCAAACGCGGACAAACTCATCGCAGCCGTAAAGAAAGTTTGTTACGCATGAACCAAGTTAAAAGAGTTACAAATGTTACAAGGTTAAAAAGGGAGATCGTTGCATCATTGTAACTCTTTTAACCTTTTAACTTTTCCACCATGCCTGAAATTCAAATGCCCAAACTAAGCGACACGATGACCGAAGGAACGCTGGTGTCGTGGAAGAAAAAAAAGGGCGACAACGTTTCGGCGGGGGAAGTGCTTGCCGAGATCGAGACCGATAAGGCGACGATGGAGTGGGAATCGCCCGAAGATGGAACGCTCACTGAAATCTACGTCGAAGAAGGCGGCAAGGTAAACGTCGGCGACAAGATCGCGTTCATCGGTGGCGAAGGCGAAGAAGCGCCGAAGGAAGAAGAAAAAGAGAAAGAGCAAAAAAAAGAAGAGCCGAAAGCCGAAGAGGAAAAGAAAGAAGAGAAAGCGGAGCCGAAAAAGGAAGAAGAAAAAAAGGAGCCGGAAAAAGGAACAGAGAAGCCCAACAAAGACGAGAAAAAGAAGGCCGACAAGGAAAAAGAGAAAAAAGCGACCAAGGAAAAACCTGTAGAGGCAGGCGTGTCGTCTGCGCCAACGCAGCCAACACCGCCGCAACCGCAGCCTGAAGAAGCGCGGGTGAAAGCGTCGCCGGTCGCGCGTCGAATCGCGGCCGAGCTCAGTGTCGACCTTGCCGGCGTAAAGGGAACCGGACCGGAAGGTCGTGTGACAGAGACCGACGTGCGCGCCGCGGCAAAATCTGTGGGGGCAGGCGTGTTGCCGGCACAAAAGCAGCCGGCACGGCTGCCCCTACAGAAAGGCGAAAGCGCTCGTATTCAACTTTCCGGAATGCGCAAAATCATTGCGCAAAGGCTGGTCGAAAGCCTCGGTCCGGTTCCGCATTTTTATCTCACCATTGAACTCGACGCCGGGCCGCTCATGGAAGCACGCGAGGAGTTGAAGTCCGCCGGGGAAGGTGCGGACGCTGCCAAAATCACGGTAAACGACTTCGTTTTGAAGGCGGCGGTGCAAGCGGCAGTGAAGATTCCGCGTGTTAATGCCTCCTTCGATGGCGACGCGATTCTGCAATACGCAGATGTCGATCTTGGGATGGCTGTCGCGATTGAAGAGGGGCTACTGACACCGGTCATTCGGGCTGCCCAAAATAAATCGCTGCGTGAGATTAGCGAACTGGCCAAGGATTTGGCGCATCGCGCCCGCAACAAGCGGATGAAGCCGGAAGAATTTCAAGGCGGCACATTCACCGTCTCAAATCTCGGTGGCATGGGGATTAACAGTTTCTCCGCCGTTATTAACCCGCCGCAAGGATTCATTCTCGCAGTCGGGAAGATCACAAAAGTTCCGGTGGTGGATGATTGTGACCAAATGGTTGTAGGCCATCGAATGTCGATCACCATGAGCTGCGACCACCGCGTAATCGACGGCGCTCTCGGTGCGGAATATTTGAAAGAGCTACGGCATCTGCTGGAAAATCCGGCGTTGCTCTTGGTGTGATTCGCACATCATGCGTTGACGCAGTCTGGGTAGCGCACGCGTCTCGCGTGCTGGCAAGCGCGTCCTCGCGATTGCGAACTTCTCTTGTGCTGCGCCTGCTCTGAAAATCTGGCTTTAAAGAAAGTTCGTTTCGGCGCGACGCCGAAACCAGCACGCGAGACGCGCGCGCTACCCAGAATCTCCGCCGCGTACCGTGGCCGTTGTCTCCCACGTCATAAAATCATCAAGGGTTTGCTGGGTTTTAGCGGCTACAAATTCGACAACGGTCGCGTCGTCGACGAAGCCTAGAAACGGAGTCTGATCCGGAATCAAATCGAATGGGTCGACCAGATAATTGAGACCAGCTACGATCCACATAAGAGCATCATTCGAAACCTGCTTGTATTCACCGCGCTCGTACGCGCGGACCAGCCGTAGCATCGTCTGAAGATAGGCCCAATTTTCCTTGAACGGTTGCTTGGGAACAGACGCCGCCTTTCTCGCGGCTTGTTCAAAAAGCGAGCGGAGACCGCCGGAACCGGCGACACACAATTTTGCTTCGTTGAGCGCGCGGGCAAACGCCTCGCTGCGTAACGCTGGTTTCTGATAGGAAGAATGCCTTTCGGCGCGCGATTTTGCTTTTCTCATCAGAATAAGATGAAAGCATGTCGCTTCGCGGATGAGAAGCCGATTCTTGATTAAGATTTTGTTGCCAGAATTAGCGGCGAAGGCCCTGGCGCCTGAAGCTGTCGTACTTTCTTGAAGCCCGCTTCTTGCAACCAGCTCTTGATTTCGTTGAAGCTGAAGGTGTCGCCACGCTCGCTGTGCACCAGCATGTTCACGGCAAAGATCAATCCATTTAAAGGTCCGGTGCGATCATCCTTCACCAGCCATTCGCCGATCGCGACGGTGCCGCCGGGCTTAAGAGCGCCGAAAACCTTCTTAAGCAATTTTCGACTGCGATCCTCGCCTTCGGTGTGAAGAATATGTCCCAACGTAGCGATATCGTAATCATTGCCGACATTGGCTTTGAGAACGTCGCCTTCGATGTAGGAAAAACGATCGGCGACGCCGAACTTCTGTGTGATACGTTTAGTAGTCGGAATCATTTCAGCCCAATCCTGTGCCGTGACGCGGACGAGCGGCGATTGCTGCGCCAGGGCGATTCCCCAAATGCCGGAGCCCGCGGCAACGTCCAGGACGCGCACAGGCCGGCGCGTTTTCCCAACTTTGAGGGCCCGGCCGAGAGTCGCGGCCGCGGGATAACTCATCGGGATGATATTCTCGACGAGAAGGGAAAAGAACTTCGGCCCGGTCGCCTCCTGATTCACCGCCATCGGTGGCACTCCCGTTTTCATCGCTTCGCTCAGGTGGAGCCAATCCGGCACAAGATGAGTCCCGGCCATCGCGAACAACCCAGCGAGCGTGCCTGGCTTGTTGCTTACCAGAAACGCTTCGCTTTCCGGGCTAAGCGAGTATTTGCCCTGTCGATTTTTCTTTAAAAGATCGAGACCGACCAAGGCGTTCATGATGGCGCGCAGGCCTCGCTCGGACGCACCGGTTGCGTGGCCGACTCGCTCAAGGGTTTTAGGGCCGCCTTCCAACGTGTCGAAAACTTTGTTGTTCACAGCCGCGCCAATGATAAGCGGGGTCGCGTAAGCGGAACCAAATTGCATCAGCCGCTCGGGACTGACCGGTGTTTTCTTTCGAGTTTTCGCTGGCATTGTTTGATTGAAATTTCGGGATATATCCATAGGTAGCAAGTGCGGTAGAGCTGGCAAATTCGCGCACCGTGTCGCACAATTCTTCTGCCGGAAAAATGCTGCGCGCGACCTCGTTTATCATTCACGCTGGACGCGGGGAATCTTCGTCCCGCAGTCGCGGGATCGGGTTCGTTAAGATCGAGGACCAACAGATAATCACCTTCGGACTGGCGCGTTTGGTGCCTCTCGAGAGGGGATGCCAGTTTCGTAGAGTGCGATCTGCGCTTTAATCAGATCGGCCAGGGCTGCATTGTCCGTGGCGTTAGCCAAATCCAAGGCGCGCCGCGCCGTTCTCACAGCCTCTTGGAATCGACTTGTCTCAGCATACGCGGCTGATAATGTCGCGACGATAACGGGATTCCTGCCTCCCGTCGTTACATCGGCATCTTCGGCCAACTGGACCGCCTTGGGGCCATTGCGTATTCGCGCGTCTGGAAAGGTTGCCAGTAGCCAGGCAAGATTGTTCTGCGCACTTACGTCGGACGGCCTGAGTTCCAGTGCCTTATTGTAATGAGTCAGGGCGTCGTCAAACTGTCCCATGCGCATGAGCGTATTTGCCAGGTTGTTGTGGGCGTCAGCGTTTTCCGGCTCCATCGCCAGAGCTGTTTGCAGATGAGCAACGGAGTCTTCCACGCGTCCGGTCTGTAGGAAAAGAGCCCCGAGATTGTTGTGTGCCTGGACGTACCTGGGGTCAATCTCAACTGCTTTATTATAATGAGCGGCTGCTTCATCCGTGCGTCCCATCTGAACAAGTGTATTACCCATATTGTTATGCGCCTCGACGTTACTGGGATCGAATTCCAGAGCCTTTTCTAAATGCGCGTATGAATCGGCGGTCCGCCCCAGCCGCAAAAGTGCGTTGCCCAGATTGTTGTGTGCCACAGCGTAGTCAGGCTGAATTTCCAAAGCCCTGTTAAATTGTGTGATGGCCTCATCCACTCTTCCTGTCTTCAGAAGCGCAGTGCCGAGGTTATTGTAAGCCATCCATGAGCCAGGGTTCCGGGAAATCGTCCAGCGCCAGAGAGTTTCTGTATCGCGATACATCCTGCATTGCCGCCAGGTCAGCACACCCAGCGACAGCAAGAGGGCACTGCAGGTAACCAGCTGGAGGAGCCATCTTCTTTTCTCGAGCAGACTGAACGCGGTCGTGATTCCAGCCGCCGCCAGCGCCAGAGGTCCAATGCAGGCGAGATATTGGTAATGGTCGGCGACGAACGTAAACCGGAACGTATAAAGCATGATCACTCCCAGCGTCGGGCTCAGAGTGGCCACGAAAAACAGCACCGCAACTTCGGGCCCCCGCCCAATCCGGCGGCTGCCGGAGCGGGCGAAGTAAATCACAGCAGCAAGAGCGGCCGCCGCTAACAGCCAGGCGTAATCAAGCGGATTGCTCGCGGAAATGGCCCAGCGCGGATAGGTAAACGTCAGGTTCGCCGGCCACAGCAGCTTGTCCGCATAAAACCACAGGGCACGGCTTGCTATAAGAATCCGCTCCAGGAGTCCGATCTCGAAAATTTCGCCCCGTGCTCCTTGGTGATATCGCTCCCACCAGATGCTGACCAGTCCCATGCCGATACCCAGCGCCACAAACGCCGCGATCTGCATGAGCCGTTGCCAGGTGATCGGCCTCTTTTCCCACCACAAAATCAAAAGCAACGCCGCGGGAAGGGTGCAGGCCGTCGTCTTGCTCAGGAGCGCCAGCACATAGAAGACGAGCGCCAAAGCATAAAATTTCCACGTTAGTCTGGCCTGCTCTTTTACGAATCTGGTCCACGACAAGAGCGTCAGCAGAAAGAAAAAACCCATCAAGACATTTTTCCGTTCCGTAATCCAGGCGACCGATTCCACCTGCACCGGATGCAGCGCGAAGATTGCCGCTGCGAGCCACGCGCCGGGCACGCGCAGAACATAGAGCAATCGCCAGACCAGCAGCGCGTTAAGAATGTGGAGCAGAATGTTAACGCAATGATAGCCCGTTGGGTTCAATCCCCAGAGCGCGCGTTCGATCCGGAAAGTTGTGTAGACCAGCGGAAAATATTGTGACGGTGAATCCAGAGAAAACCAGATGCGCTTCAGCCCATCCGGCACGGTAAGCAATTTATTTCCCGTAACGTAAACGTCGTCATCCCAGATATAACCGGCATGCCACGCTTGTTGGTAAGCGACGGCAGTCGCCAAAACTAAGACCAGCCCGAGAATCCAGGCGCGGTTGCGCGTGTGCGTCGAAGTGCCCGCTTTTGCGAGCGGATTACGTTTGTTCTTCATTTGCCTTTGCAGCGAGTGTGAGTGGCGACTCATACGATAATCGCGAAAACTTCAGTGCGATGTGAGGATATGTCCTTCCAGCGCCGTCAATACCGTCTGGCCAAGAGCTGATAACAAGCTAATAATCGCAGCGTGAGCAAGGAGACAATCGAGCAGCCGATATCTGTGTCTCACTTCCGCACCCCCTCCGGCAGTTCCCGAAGACTTTCGCGAGAAGATTCCGAACCTTTGCGGAGCCGGAGATCGCGAGAGGAAATGGAGGCGGCGGAGAACGCGACGCTCGCGCCATTTGCACAGAAATCAGGCGAGTCGCGCGGTCGAATATTCCCGGAGCCCAGCCACGAGTACCGCATGGAATTTCAACGCGACAGGGCGCGGATTATTCATTCGCGCGCTTTTCGCCGGCTCGAGTACAAAACGCAGGTTTTTCTGAACGGGACTGGCGATCACTTGCGTACGCGCTTGACTCATTCGATCGAAGTGGCCTCGATCAGCCGTACCATCGCGCGCGCCTTGGGACTGAACGAGGACCTGGCCGAAGCAATCGCGCTCGCCCACGATCTGGGCCATTCGCCTTTTGGCCACTCAGGAGAAGAGATGCTCGCCGAATGTATGCGTGACCACGGTGGGTTCGATCACAACCGCCAGAGTCTGCGGGTGGTGGAGCTGCTCGAAAATCCTTATCCAAACTTTCCAGGCTTAAACCTGACGTTTGAAGTGCGCGAAGGTTTGCGAAAGCACGAAGCTTCTTGCGGTCCACTGATGCCTGGGGAAGAGAAGTGTTGCTGCCCATCATTGGAGGCGCAGATCGCGGATCTCGCGGACGAGATCACTTATTACAGTCATGATCTGGATGATGCGGTTGATTTTGAAATCCTGAGCGCGGCGCAATTGGAAAAAAACGAGATCTGGCGACGAACCCATCGCGCGGTGATTTCTCGTTATCCTGATGCGCGCGAACCCGATCTGCACAAGTTGATCATTCGCGACATTATCGATATGCAGGTGCGCGATGTAATAACGACCAGCGCGCAATCGATTGCTGATGCCGGCGTGAAAAGCGCGAAGGAAGTACGTCGACAGCCAGCGCCGCTTATCCGGTATAGCGACGCTTTATTCCAGGCGAACCGCGCACTACGGAAATTTTTGTATCAGAATGTTTATTATCATCCGCGCGTCGCCGACGTGAACCGGCGCGCCTGCGACATGTTGAGAAAAGTCTTTGAGGCATACGTGGTCGATCCGGCGCGGTTGGGCGAGGGTGCGACGAAACGGATCGACACGGAGGGATTGCACCGCACGATTTGCGATTACATCGCCGGAATGACCGACCGATACTTGATGGAAGAGCACGAGCGAATCGCCAGCTCAACCAATCGCGGCTAAGATCCGACAATCATTTGTCGGCGCTCATCTTACAAAATTCCTGGCACACGCATTAGCGCCTCTTGTAAGGGACGGTTATTGCCTCCGCGAGCTTCGCGGCGATCAGGTCGTTCCCGCGCTGGTGGCAGCAGTCGTCTTCGTAGATCGTTTCCTCGGCATCCTTGAGGAGCATGGTCAGATCCACGAAATGGACGCCGTCCTTCTCGTGACAAGGGCCAAACATCCATTCCCGCCGCGGTAAATCAACGGTGATTTTACTAGCGTCCGCGGAGGTTTGCGCTCGGCGACTATCGAACTCGAATCGCCTCTGCCAGACGATCCGCGATAATGGTGTGGCCTTTCGGCGAGAGATGCGTGTCAAAGGGCAGATAGACCAGTTCGCCTTGATCGGCATGTGCCCTCAGCAGGGGAGTGGCATCAACGAATGAGACACCCAGTTCTCCGCACAATGCCTCCAGATGTGCTGCAATCGTGCTTTCCTTTTTTATCTCCCGGTATCCCGCAAGCCATTCTCGCGTCCAGTCGTTCAACTTTGTGCGTGTTTCCCCCATGACGCGGAATTTCATGGGCACCAGCAGGATGATTAGCCGAATATTGTTCTTTTGACAGATCGCGCTCCCTTGGCGAATAGCTTGCGCGAACGGCGCCCATCCGGGATGCCGATCTGCATTTTGCGCTTCACTGGGCAGTGGGAAAAAGCGGATTGGGTGTGACGTGCCCGCGGTATCCTTGAAGGTTCCGCCGAAATTCCACGTTCCGGGCTTAGCTGGGCGTAGAAACCTAAATATTCGGTAACCGGGGGAACGCTGTTTCCAAGCCTCAAGACGTGTGGCTCTTCCCACTATCCGGTTCTTGAGGAAGGGTGGCCGCCCCGCGGCCACCCAATTCTCGAACTCTAAAGATCCCGGAAGATCGTTGGATTCCGCAATTTGCCAGATCACTGTCTTCGGCTGGCCCTTGAGTCCATACCGGTTCAACACAACCAGCTCCGAAGGCGGACAATAACCGGCGCGCCCGAGATTGCGTGCGCTTAGGTGGAGGCGCTGCCCAACTAAGTACGCATACGATTCCTCCTCCGGAATATTGCCTGCTTCCGTGTAGGAATCCCCCAGGAAGACCAGATCCGCCTTGTCCATATCGCGTCCATTGCGGAAGCCTTCGTTGTCGGTTTTAAAAGTAATCCAGCGAGCGTATGGATCTTCATCACCGGCCAGGAATGCCAGGTCGCCGCGGGAGAGTCCCGTCCAATTAAGGTGCGGTGGCCGTTCGAAGGGTAGTTCATCAGCGGCGGAAGTTCCCCCGCCCACGTCCAAATACCACGGATTGTCCATCTGATTTCGCGCCGGCAGCAGAAACAATAAACCCTCACCCACCGACCAGGCGACGAGGGAAGCCAGGCATATCGCAAAAAGTTTCAGTAAAATCGGCCGTGCGATTTTTTTCCTGGCTGCTTTCTGGCGGGCCTTAACTCGTTTCGGAATAGCCATTGCGGAAAACTTTACACCCTAAATGAAAATCACTCCGCGCCGTCCTTCCGGAGGCGGATTTGCTCTTCCAAGAATCGCGCAATTGAATCTGCGGCCAAAGCGTTCGCAAATTCGTTGGGATGTGCGTCGTATCGATTGACCGTGAGTTTGCGCGGCGGATACGGCGCAAACACCGGCAATAGATCCAGGTGCGGAACTTCAATGCTGCGCCAAAAGTCGTTTAGCTGCCGGTGCGCAGCGCGAAACTCATAGTTGGGGCCGATCAGATGCAAGAAGGGAAAAGTAACGACTGACAATTGCCCGCCGTGGGAGCGCACCACGTCGCGCATCGCCTTTAGTCGTGGCGTGTGTGCCTCCCAAGGGGCGCCCGCGTAGGCTTCGCGGTCGCAGCGGTAGTAATCGGAGATTTCCGGAAACGCAAACATCCACATGCGATAATAGATCGTATTGAGCAGAAAACTGTGTTCGAAGAGAAAACTGGGTCTCTGTCGGCGGAGACGTTTATTGATCTTCGCATAACGCTCATTCCATTCCGGCGTTACGTCGTCGATGTCGTTAAGACAGTAAACGAGCACGACCTGGTCGAATTCGTAGTTCTCCTCGACCAATTGTTTCATCAAGCGCAGCTCCGCTCCACTCTCCAGGCCGGGTTGGGCCATGACATGGACCTCCCATTCGGGATGCTGATGACGGATGCGATTTGCAAAACGGTCGTCTACGTTGCGCAGTCCATGGCCTGCAGTAAACGAATCGCCGATGAACGTTATTCGTCGCTGGCCAGGCACCGGCGCTAAAGAGACGTAATCTTGGTTATCGCGTACTCCGACATTGTTTAGGCGATAGTAACGCTTAAACCAGCGGGCAGAAGTCTTCGTGAGGGTGAAAGAGTCGGTCGTATCGTAGCAGAACCTGAAGTACGCTTCGCCGAGCAAGACGACGAGGGAACCGACGAATACAAAGACCAACAAGTTGCCCAGCACTATCTTCGCCCAACGCAATTTCTTTGTTTCGTGTTGCCGGTACTTACCAAAGAACAGGTACACGCCGAACATGGCCGCCAGAGACACGGCACAAAACCCTGCGAAGACAAGATTCTCTTCCATTTTTGAAACTGTCGATAGAATCGGGGAAAGTCTTATACTTAGGCCCCAATTTATGTCGACCTTCATTCTCGGCCTTTCCGCTTTTTATCATGATAGCGCAGCGGCGTTGGTGGTGGACGGAGAAATCATCGCGGCAGCCCAGGAGGAGCGTTTCACGCGAAAGAAGCACGACCTCAATTTTCCAAAACAAGCTGCGGACTACTGTCTGCGTGAGGCTGGGATTCAACCCGAGGACCTGGACTACGTGGTTTTTTATGAAAAACCTCTGCTGAAGTTCGAACGTCTCCTCGAGACCTACCTCGCGTTTGCGCCGCTTGGAGTGCGGTCATTTTTGATGGCGGTGCCGCTCTGGTTGAAAACAAAACTCCATTTGCCCAGAGAAATCCGGAGCTCGCTCGATGGCCGCTACAGCAAACCCATCGTCTTCACTGGCCACCACGAGGCACATGCGGCCAGCGCGTTCTTCGCGTCGCCGTTCGAGGAGGCGGCGATTCTGACGATGGATGGCGTGGGCGAATGGGACACGGCGAGCGTCGGCATGGGGCGGGGCAACAGAATAGAATTGCTCAAGACGCTGGCCTTTCCGCATTCGATCGGCCTGCTCTACAGCGCGTTCACTTACTTCACCGGGTTCAAAGTCAACTCGGGTGAATACAAACTCATGGGTCTCGCGCCCTACGGCGAGCCCAAATATGTCGATCTAATTTTGACCAAGCTCATCGACCTGAAAGAGGACGGTTCGCTGGCCTTGGACATGCGCTATTTCAATTACTGCCAGGGATTGACGATGACCAACGCTGAGTTCGAAAAACTTTTCGGCGGTTCGCCACGCAATTCCGAATCCATGATCACACAGCGCGAAATGGATTTGGCTGCGTCGATTCAGAAAGTCACCGAAGAAGCCGTGCTCCGCATGGCGCGCACCGCAAAAAAACTGACGAGGGCAAAGTATCTTTGTCTCGCGGGGGGCGTCGCGCTGAACTGCGTGGCCAACGGGGTTTTGCTGCGTGAGAAAATTTTCGAAGACATCTGGATTCCTCCGCCTGCCGGCGACGCGGGTGGCGCGCTCGGCGCGGCATTGTTTGTCCATTACCAACTGCTCGAAGGTGCGCGCGATCCGCGCGGGCAGGACGCGATGCGCGGCTCGCTGCTCGGTCCAAAGTTTTCCAACGATCAAATCCGTACCTTCCTCGACGCGAAGGGGATCATTTACAGGTATTGCGAAAGCGAGGACGAGCTTCTATCCGCGATCGTGGACGCCATAAAGGATGAAAAAGTCGTGGGCTGGTTTCAGGATCGCATGGAGTTCGGGCCCCGCGCGCTCGGGGCGCGAAGCATCATTTGCGATGCGCGCAACGAAGCGATGCAATCGCTCATGAATTTGCGTATCAAGTTCCGTGAAAGTTTCCGACCCTTCGCGCCCAGCACCCTCATCGAAGACGTGCCGGAATATTTCGAGCTCGACCGCGAATCTCCTTACATGCTGCTCGTTGCCGATGTCCGAAAAGACAAGCTCTGCGAATTAACAGACGAGCAAAAGTGCGCCATGAACGACCCCGATCTGCGCAAGCGCGTCAACGTCAAACGCTCCGTTATTCCCGCTGTGACGCATGTGGATATGTCGGCACGCATCCAGAGTGTGGATGAAAAACGCAATGGACGCTATTACCGTCTCATCCGCGAATTTAAACGGCAGACCGGTTGCGGCACCATCGTCAACACCAGCTTCAATATTCGTGGTGAACCAATTGTCTGCACGCCGCAGGACGCCTACCGCTGTTTTATGGCGTCGGACATGGATGTGCTCGTGCTCGAAAACCATGTTTTGCGCAAAGAAGAACAGCCGCAACGCAGTAAGACGGAGCGGGACAAATACATTGATAGCTTTCACATCGATTAAAGCGCCATCATGAACCCATTCCGTGATGTTGATTGGAAGCCGGATCTCGCGAAGAAACGCAAATTCGCCAAAAGTCTTATCATTGGATTGCCCGCACTGGCGGTCTTCTTCTTGCTCGTTACCTGGTTTGGCCTGCACACATGGAAACCAATTTTCCTATGGCTCGGCCTGATTGGTTTCCTCCTCGGTGTAGTGCTTTGGTTGCTGCCGTCGATTGCCCAGCCGTTTTATCTCGTCTGGTATTTCATTGCCTGCTGCATCGGCTTCGTTGTCGGCAATATTCTGCTGATCGCATTCTATTATATTATCATTACGCCTATCGGCCTGGTCCTGCGTGGATTGGGAAAACTGTCGCTGCAAAAGAGTTTCAACAAAAGCGCGTCCACCTACTGGCGGGATGTGGAAAAAAAAGTTGATTTGCAGCGCTATTACCGCCAGTTTTGATTCCGGCAATGAGCCAAAAAAACAAATCCCAGTTTGCTTCGACTGCTGCGGGAAAACAGCCCAACGTGCTTAGTGAGTTTTTCGCGATGATGAAGCAGAACAAAAAATTCTGGCTGGGTCCGATCATCATCATCTTGCTGCTCTTTGGCGTGCTCATTACCCTCGGTTCCTCAGCCGCTGCGCCATTCATTTATAGTCTCTTTTAGAACTCGTTTTTTGGAAACGGGCCGTTACTAAGCGGCCGCGGTGCCGTTTTCTTCCCGCAGATATTGAATGAGAAGCCGCAACCGTCGATTTGTCGAAAGTTCTTCCAGGATGCGCTGGCGGTGCAGCGGGTCGCTCACGAAGGTTGACGCAACGAGATCAGCGAGCATTTCCGGGTCGCGCAAATCGGAGAGATACCGATCCACTTTTGGTGGAAGTGGCCGCTGCCCATCCCCTTTAAGGCTGGAATAGAGCTCCAGCACTTTGGCGGCGAGCGCTTCGGTTTCGACCGAGGAAACAGAGTCGGTTTCGAGCGAATCAATTGTTGCGATCGGGAATGGCGTTTCCTGCTCAAAATCCCTGAATCGTACGCGCTCCAAACCTTGCAGGATCAGGTTCGACGTGCCGTCGCCGCGTTTGACACAGGCGCGAATGAGACCGACCCCGGCCGTGTGAAAAAAATCGGCGGGCGATTGCCAGTCTGCACAGCCCGGTTTGATCAATGCGACGCAAAACATCCGGTGATGAGCGAGGGCGTGTTTCAGCATCTGCCGGTAGCGGAGCTCGAATATGTAAAGCGGAAGCAGCGAGTGTGGAAAAAGCAAAGCGCCGGACAAAGGCATGACTGGCAATTGCTCAGGCAAAATTACAGATGCGGTCATGGCGCAGGTGATCCTGCTCTAAGATATATGCGTGGTAGTAAGAGCAAACAGCTGCACGCTAACACAATGACGAAATCCGAATGACGAAATCCGAATCAATGACGAATGACGAATGAGGAAGCCCCTAGCCGTGCGCTCTCTGTCATTACGGTTTGGGTATTTCGTCGTCCTTCGTCCTTTCCGCTCTGTCATTGTATTTCGCGATCGTCCCAAAACGAACCCTCTGCGCGCGCGCTTCGATCTTCGGATTTCGTCATTCCTTCGTCATTCGTCATTCGTGCTTCGTCATTTCTTGCGAGCAACGCACAGAAAACACGTCCTGTGTTCCCATCGTCCAATTCCGAATGTGCGAAGTTGTTCGAGCGACACTTGGCCTTCGATTTCGGTCGCCGCGGCGACCGAGCCGTAGATAAGAGCCGAGCCACGATAAGCGAGCAGAACGCGGGAGATTGCGCCAAGTTTGCCGATGCCCATCGCGCTTACGGCGAGATCGAGATCTTTCTTTGTGATGAAATCGAGCAATCGCGCGAGTTGCGCTGGTGTGTCGGTGCGCGTTGCAACTTTGAAAATATCTGCGCCAAGCGATTTTGCCCTGCGCGCTTTCACCTGCAAGCGGTCCAAAACTGGTGTCGCTTTGAGGTCATGAAATGAAATGATGCGCCGCACATTTTTCTTTCGCGCTAATTTGCGTAGCGGGCGGAGGGCAGCCGCCGAGCGTAATTCGATATCGATATACCGGGCATGGGGTAAGAATCGAGAAAGCAGTTCGCGGCGCTGACGGAGGTTCAATTTATTTGCACCTCCTTCCTGCGGATGCCGCGCGGTGATTATGAGTGGTACCCGGAGTCGCGATATTTTTTCTTCCAGTTCTTCCAATCCGGCGGCTGCCGGACCCACGAGATGGTCCAGCCGCAGCTCAAACAAGTCCGGCCGCTCGCGCATTCGGGTGGCCAAATCCAGGTCCGTCTGCGACATGATCACACCCACCACGCGAGGGTGTGGACCATCCTTGGTCGGCCTGCGCATGGTCATCAGTGGTCAGGTTTCGCGGCGCAAAAGCATTCTCTCAACGTACTTGGCCAGAATGTCGAACTCGAGATTCAGTAAATCGCCGACTTTAGCGCGATCGAGATTAGTGTGGCGTTTTGTGTGTGGAATAATCCACACGACGAAGCTTTTCGGAAGGACTTCAGCAACCGTGAGGCTGATGCCGTTCATTGCGATTGAACCTTTGCTGACAACGTAATGTGCGAACCCAGCAGGTAGCTGAACTTCCAAACGATGGTCGCCTGCGCGCTCTTCAAAAGCCAAAATTGGCGAAGTGCAATCGATGTGACCCTGGATAAGATGTCCGCCGAAGCGTCCGTCTGCGGAGAGAGCGCGCTCGAGATTTACGGGAGTGTCAGGCCGCAGTGCTTTTAGATTTGTACGATTAATGGTTTCCTCAAGAAGATCGAAAGTGAGCTGATCGCCGCCCTGCGAGCTCAATGTCAGGCAACAGCCATTCACGGCCACGCTGTCGCCGGTCCGTATTTCTTTCGCGATACGCGGCGCGGCAATTTGCAATTGGCTGCCTTTGTCCGTGGCGCGAACCGCAACTACAGTGCCGACTTCCTCGATGAGCCCGGTGAACATGACGAGCCATGTCTTAGACCAAATCCATGAAATGACGAAGCACGAATGTCGAATGACGAAGGAATGACAAAGCCCAAATGACGAAAACGTTTTTCAGGCACCCGCGAATCACGCGAATGGACGCGAATAAATCAGAAGGGAGAGATCGCGCGAAATGACGAAATCGGGCTGACGAATGACCAATTAGTGTCGAAGGTCGAATAAAGACTTCAGTTAGGCGCTTTGGCAAATTCGGTTTTCGTCATTCCCTTCGTGCTTCGTCATTCATCATTCCTATACATCTCTATTCGCGTTAATTCGCGTGATTCGCGGGCTGGTTCCACTGGCCGGTTTGAGGCCGAAGACAAAATCATGTCATCCGTGGATTGATGATGGATTGCCGGGATCACCGATCCCGGCTACAACATGCCGCGTGCCCATTCTCTCTGATATAATCGCGATGCCTCGAGATCCCACCCTGTTCGGCGTCCCGCTCGATTTCATTTTGTTCGGTCTGACGTTGATCGGCGTCGCGGTGTTTCATCGTCACACCATGCGTGTCGCGCTTGCGGGACTGGTTATAATCACGATCTACAAAATCGCCTTCACCGGCTTTAGGACTGGCGATGGCGTTATGGGTTTTGTCGCTCACGTCGAGCACGAATGGGTCATCCTCGTTAACCTGCTTTGTCTGCTGATGGGTTTTGCGTTGTTGTCGCGCCATTTCGAGAAGAGTCAGGTGCCGGCAGTGTTGCCCAAATATCTTCCCCGTGACTGGAAGGGCGGGTTCATTTTACTGGCGATGGTGTGGCTGCTTTCCAGTTTTCTCGATAACATTGCGGCGGCCTTGATCGGCGGCGCGATGGCGCATCAACTTTTCCGAGCCAAGGTTCATATCGGGTATCTCGCCGCAATCGTTGCCGCGTCCAATGCCGGCGGCTCTTGGAGTGTCGTTGGCGACACCACAACCACGATGATGTGGATTGCCGGCGTCTCGCCGGTGCAAGTCTTCCACGCGACCGTTGCCGCCGTGACGGCGCTGTTTGTTTTCGGTATTCCGGCGGCCATCAAGCAACACAAGTATTCGCCCATTCTCGAACACCCTCACGAACACACTGGTGTGGATTGGATAAGGATCGGGATCGTGGGGCTGATTCTTGTTGTCGCGCTTGTGACCAACGTGACAGTGAACACGAAGTTCCCCCAGCACACGGATCGTTTTCCATTCATCGGCGTCGCAGTTTGGGTAGCCATCCTCATATCCGCGGGAACGCGCCGGCCGGATTGGGAACTGCTGCCTCGGGCGTTGCGAAGCTCCATTTTCCTGCTCTCGCTTGTGCTAATCGCCTCGATGATGCCGGTGGAGCGTTTGCCGCATGCATCCGCCAGAACAGCGTTCGGCTTGGGGTTTTTATCCGCGGTCTTCGATAACATTCCGCTGACTGCGTTGGCGCTCAAGCAGGGCGGGTACGATTGGGGTGGGCTCGCGTATGCGGTGGGTTTCGGCGGATCGATGATCTGGTTTGGATCGTCGGCCGGCGTGGCGATTTCCAGCATTTTCCCCGAGGCGCGCTCGGTAGGTGCATGGATCAAAGGCGGATGGTTTGTCGCCGTTGCCTACGTCACGGGATTCATTGTGATGTTGATGGTACTCGGCTGGCATCCGGAGCCACAGCGGCGACCCAAACCTGAACATTTTGTCATCCCAACCGCAGCGGAGCGTTATCGGTGATCGGTGATCAGTAATCCGTTATCGGTTTAGGCACGCTTTAATGCTGACCGATCACTGTTCACTGATCACTTTGATTTGGCCCTATCCGTGCCATCCGTGAGATCTGTGGTTCTCTTGTAAATCTTCCGCCTTCTTAATTTCGTGCGAATTCGCCTGCCACGCCCGAGCGAAGGCGGGTATCCACCTGTCGGCCGCAGCCCTTGTGCGAAGGCAGATTCGTGGTTGACAGGGCGTTCAAAAAAAGTGAAAAAAAGTGAAAAAAAAACTTGTCAGCCCTTTGAATCTTCAATAAACGGGGGAGCGTGGTGACAAACAGGCCTCAACAGCCGTTCAAAAAAACTTTGAAAAAAGTGAAAAAAAAGCTTGTCATTCCTTCAGAGATTGGATAATTCCTGCGAAAACCTAACCAAACCAATGGAGAAACTAATGATAAAAAACGTGCTAAACAAATTCGGATTCGTGCGCATTGCTCTTGTAGCAGGCGCCGGATTACCCTTGCTTTCTGCATCAAACGCATTTGCCCAGGCCCCGCCCCCGCCACCTCCGACCGAGGCAGTAGCCGAGCGAGTCATCGTGACCGGTTCGAACATTCCGACCGCGGCAGAGCAAGCCTCGATTCCGGTGACAACCTACTCGGCCGTGTGGCTCCAGAAAGCGGGCAGCAATACCCCGGTGGAAGGATTGCGTCAGCTTCCTACCTTTGTCGGAAACGCCGCGACGGAAAATAACTCCAATGGCGGCGATGGCACGGCCAATATCAATCTGCGCGGCATTGGCCCGGAAAACACGCTCGTCCTCATCAACGGCCGGCGCGCCGCTTTGGGTAACGGTTTCCCGGACGTCAATCTTATCCCGCTCAGCGCGATTAACAAGGTTGACATCCTGAAGGATGGCGCCTCAGCCATTTACGGCTCAGACGCGGTCGCCGGGGTGGTCAATTTTATGTTCTGGAATGATATACGTGACTACGGTCCGATATATGAAGGGGCTGAATTCGAGGCCCGTTACGGGACTACGACGGACAAGGATGCGAATGTGCGTCAGGCGTGGATTCGCGGCGGGGTCACCGGCTTGGATGGCAAAGTGGCCATCTTTGCCTCGGCTGAATATTACAATCGCGCAGCTCTCATGTCGAGGGATCGCACGATCTCGGTCACAGGTGATTTGAGCAGCAACACTACTGGCATCGAAGTTAATCCCAATATTGGCGTTACTGGCCTGGGTCTTGGCGGCTTCAATAACAATAGCCCCACCTTTGCCGGAGCGTTGACCTCTAACACTCTTGGGAACCTTGTTTTGATCGATCTCTCAAACAATGCGCCGACTCCGGCCAGCTACCGGCCATTTCTGGGAAGCGTCGATCCAGCCCGGTTCAACTTCCGCGCTTTCACGCCGGCGATACCGCCGATGGAAAAGTCTCTGGAGTACGTGACGGGGCGATACAAGGTATTTGGCGATGCGCTCCAGGTTTACGGAGACATGATGTACACGCACGAAAGACAGAACAACGGTCTGGCGGGCGCTCCGTTTGCCCTTTTCTCTGGTCCACGGGAAGAAGGGGGGGACTCAGTAGAACTATCGCCCTTCAACCCGTTTGGCAACGATCTCGCTTTTGTGAGATATCGCCTCCAATCTGAGTTGGGTAACCGCCGAAGCACATTCGATAAAGATTACTGGCGTTGGGTGATCGCCGTGAAGGGTGACTTAGATTTCGCGGACAACCCTTTCATCAGCCATTTTGGGTACGACAGCGGCATTGTGTACGAGCGCTTCGAGGAGGAAGAAACCGACACTGGCGATGCCCAGCGCACCCTCATAGTGGAGCAAGTGCTGGCCGGCGTTTTCAATCCGTTCATCGGCCAGAACGCGCCCCCAGTTGGGGTCGCTCCGATCTATGTGAACGGGGTTCAGGTGGGGACGGCGCCTTATAATAACATTGCTGGCGCACAGGCGTCTGCTTATCTCGGCCACTCATTCTTTCGGAACAAAACTTTTGAGTGGGACGTGACGCTCAACGCGCATCTTTTGCCGAACTTGTGGAACGGAGGAGTCGATGTCGCTGGTGGTTATGTCCATACATGGCGGCAGGACCAGCAGATCGGCGACCCGGTGCAGGCGGCAGGCGATCAGCTCGGGTTCAACGCGGTGCCTAATGCCAAGTTCCGTCAGGAGGTGGACGCCTGGTTTGGTGAAATCAAGATCCCGTTCGTGACCTCGACGATGAACGTTCCATTCGTCAATTACTTTGAGGTGGACTACGCCTATCGCTTCGAAGAGTTTGACGATAGCGACCTGACAAATCCGAATCTCCCGATAACAACAAACGTATCATTTCCCCATGCCACGAGCAGCTTCGATAATGGCGGCGACCACCGTGTGACGGTTGGTTGGCGACCAATTCCCGATCTGCTGCTGCGCGGGACCTACGGCACATCGTTCCGGTCACCAACTCCATCCAATCTCTTTTTCCCGACCTTTCAGGACTTCCCGCAAGTCTTTGACCCGTGTGGAACTTGCCCTACAGCGGGCACGCTTCAGCCGCAAAAAGGCGTTTGGATTCGGGGAAACACTGGTCTCCAGCCGGAAGAGTCAACTAACTGGACAGCCGGCTTGGTGTATTCGCCCAAATTCGTGCCTGGCTTCACGCTAACGGCCGATTGGTATCAGATCTACACCACGAATCAGATCGTAAGCGGGAGCAACTTCGCGCAAGTCCTCCTGTTCGAGAACGTGATCGATCCGGATGGTTTTGGCAACGGTTCCGGAACCGTCGAGGGCCCCGGAGGCACGGGCCTTGGGATAACCCGCGATGTCCATGGAGGTCTGTTAGCAATCGATTCCGTGCCCGGCAACGCGGGTGTCCGTTTTGTCCAGGGCTTGGATATCGCGGCCAATTACGAGCTTCCAACGACGAACTTCGGCAAATTTACGTTCACGCTTGGTTACAACCACTTCTTCACCTGGAAGGCGTCGCCGGGCCCGGGCTTGGCCTTCAACGATTTCCTGGGCAACTATAACAACGGGACCCTTCCGCTGGCCCCGGGAGCCATTCCCTTTAACAAGGGCTTTGTCCGCTTGGAATGGGAATATAAACTTGGACCCGGTAATCTCGATTTCGTTGCCCAAGGCAACTACATCGGCGATTACGAAGATGATCCCAGCTTCCTTGTAGGTAACGAAAACCTGGCCCCACCGACGGAGGCACCGAGCTGGGTGCTGCATCGGCGCGTGACAGACTACGAGACGCTCGATCTGCAGGCGAGCTACGAGTTTGTCAGGCCGCCAATGGAAGCGCCTGTCCCTGGCTACACCAAGGAGGGGAAGGACTTCAAGAGCCCGCTGGGCAAGGAGCCAGTGACTCCCGGCGTGGTGGAAACCGGCTCGTTCTGGCAGCGGATGCTCTGGGGCACCAAGATCACCGCGGGCGTGGTCAACGCATTTGACCGCCAACCACCGACGGTCATTGGGGCGTTCAACGACAACTACGATACATCGCTCTACTCGATCCGTGATCGTTTCTGGTACGTTGCCCTGAGTAAGAAATTCTAGCCCCTGTAGCCACCGGCGTGTGGCCGGTCCTGAATTGGGCGGGCCCCGAGAATCTCTCGGGGCCCGCTTTTTTTTTGAGGAGAACCACGGATTACCTGCCTTCGCGCGAGGCTACGGCGGGCAGGCATGGATGGCACGGATAAGAAAACTCGGGCACGAAGAGAAGAATTTCTCTCGGTAGCCGCGTGTTGCGATCGAAAACTCGAAGAGCTTGTCGGCAAGCTGCCGAAAAGGACAGGCTGGCAGCCTGTGCTCCCCAGACAAGACGGCGCGTTCGAGTTTCTATATTGGCGTGGCGCGACAACCTGCATTGGAAAGATTTTGCCAGCGCGCTCAGGTTTGATAACCTACCCATATGAGCTTGGAGCAATTGGAACGCGCGATTTATGGACTGACACCAGAGGAACGCCAGCGACTGGTGGTGTGGTTTGAAGAAAACCGGCGAGAATTGCTCGGCGATGCGTCGAACGAATTGAGCGGTGAGCAGGAGGAGGAAATCATTCGTCGGCGTGATCTAGCTTTGGCGCATCCTGAATTGCTGGAGCCGTGGGATGGTGCCATCGAGCGCGTGCGCGAGCGACTTAATGAGTTTCGGCATCAGAAAGCTTCCTCTCGCTGAACAAGACGCACTGGATGCCGCAATCTAGTATGAGGAATGCCAGCCGGGATTGGGCGAGGAGTTTCTGAACGAAGTCGATCGCGCCGTTCAGATGCTAAGCGACTCCGCTCTGCATCATCGAATCCGGTTTGCGGATGTGCGCCGGGGGCCAATACACCGTTTCAAGTTCTACGGTGTCTATTACATTGTTCGAGCAGGAGAGGTTTGGATACTGGCGATTTTTCATGGGCGCCGCCACCCGCGACGACTGCAAGAACGGCGCAGACAAATCAGGTAAAAAGGCGGGTGTTTCCGATCACCGATCCAGGGAAACGATCGCGACGACGATATAAAGGATCGTGCGAAATCGCGATACGGTCATTTCTTCTCCGAGGCAGAACTCTTTGCTTTCACCGCTTCATCGACCAGCCTGCGTACTCCCTCGGGGTTCCGGTCATTCGGTCCCATTTCGCGTCTATCGACAAACAATGATGGGGCGGTTTTGACTCCCACCGAGTTGGCGTGCGCTTGATCGGACTCAATGCGCTCCCTGGCTTTGTCGCTGTCCATGTCTCTTTTAAACCGATCGAGATCGAGTCCGAGCGTTTCCGCATAGGAAATAAACAGCGTCCGCGCGTTGTTAGCGCTATTAGCGCTACTCCAAACGGCCTGTTCCCGATACAACATGCCGTGCATCTCCCAGTAGCGGCCTTGCAGACCGGCTGCTTCGGCAGCCAACGCGGCATCGCGAGCAAACAGGTGGATCGGGAGCGGAAAATTGCGAAAGATTAACCGCACACGCGGATGATACTCTTTGATCACCTGATCGAGAAACGTGGCGAGCTTGGCGCAGGACGGGCACTCGAAATCACCGAATTCTTCCAACGTAACCGAAGCCTCCGGGTTGCCGCGAATGTGCATCGATTCGGCATCGCCTTTTCCCGAGACGCTCTTGTCTTCGGGGATAGTGAGCAGATGCGGCAGCTTTGCGCGATAGAGAATCGCTCCGCTCCCAAGCGCGGCGATCGCAATCGCGGCAACAATAATAAAAGGCAGATAGCGTTTCATAAATTGGCGTAAGCGCGAGAAGTTTCAGCGCAACAAAAGGACACCGCAAGCCATGTTGTTCGCCTGGTTGTTCAGGATAAGTGGCTGACCCTTGGCCTAACAAGAGCTATCACCGGGAGCGATCACTTTGGTCTGTAGTCATGCGTTCCCGTCTCCGTTGTGTGAGGAATCTGAAGTAAAAATCATATAACTCATCCAGACCGCGAACCGGCGTTGCCCAGACTTGCTTTTTTTCCGATCTGATCTTTAATCACACGGCGATGGCGACGCAGCAAACATTTGCCTCAGCTGCAATCCCCCTTTCGGCGAGCGACCGCAAGGCTATGGCATCTCCGTCGCGACCAAAGTCATTGTGGATTCTCGATCGGTGGCGGGACCTGTTATTCTTTGTCGGCACGCCGGTGTTGCTGATTCCGCTGTTTACGGTGGCTCAGACGCGGTGGAGCGCACAGGATATTTACCTTTTTGTCGCGGCCTTCGGCGCGCTGGGCCATCACTTGCCCGGCATGATTCGGGCGTATGGCGACCGCGCGCTTTTCCAGCGATTCAAAACGCGGTTCATTGTCGCGCCACTCGCCTTGCTGGTAGTTTGTATCTGGTCGTCGCTCTATAACGTCCAAGCCGTGCAGCTTGTTGCCATGGCATGGGGAATTTGGCATGGCATGATGCAAACCTACGGCTTCGGCCGGATTTATGATGCGAAAGCGTCGGGTGGCGCCGCGGCGCGGGCCCGCTCGGACCTGATGCTTTGTTTTGGCTGGTTTCTGGCGGCTGTGCTCCTATCGCCGATGCGTTTCCGCACGCTGCTTGACCTTTACTACGAGAGCGGCGGACCGGTTGTGCCAGTCGCTCTCGTCTCGCTGTTTCGCGGCGGAGTTGTGCTTGCGCTCGGGGTGGTGACAATTCTATTCGTATGGCGGCAATGGAGCGATTGGCGACACCAGGGCTGGATGAGTCCAGTGAAAATCGGGCTCCTGGCCAGCAGCATCGCGTTTTGGTGGTACTGCAATAACGGGGTCCAGAACATTCTGGTGGGAATCGCCCTCTTCGAGGTCTTTCATGACGTGCAATATCTGTCCATCGTTTGGATTTATAATCGCGCCCGGGTGGAACGAGATGCAAGCATTCGCGGTTTCATGCGCTTTGTTTTCCGGCGCAGCGGGGCCCTGATTGGCGTTTACGTGGGGTTGGTGCTGGCATATGGCTCGCTCGGTTTAATGGCGAACTCCAGCCTGGCGGTCGATTGGACCCGGCATATCCTCCTCGGTGTAGTGACCGCATCGGCTTTGCTCCATTTTTACTACGATGGATTTATTTGGAAAGTTCGCGAGAAACAAACGCGCTCGATGCTGGGGATCGATGGGGCCGGTGTGTCAGCTTCGGCTCGCCGCCGATTGCCGGGTTGGGCTGGCCACAGCCTGCGTTGGGCGGCGTTGGTAATTCCTTTTGCTGCGCTCTGTGGCGCGCAATTGGCCGGGCGAGTCGTTCCACCTCTCGAGCGCTTCGGAAAGGTAGCCGAGGTGCTGCCACAGGATCCGCAAGCGCAACTCAACTACGGCAAGGCTTTGCATGAAGCGGGGCGGGTGCAGGAAGCACTCATTCGATACGAAAACGCGATTGCCCGAAAGCCCACACTCGTGGAAGCCGAATTCTACCTTGGCCTCGCCCTAAGCGATCTGGGGGACTGGGACCGCTCCCTTGCACACTATGAGCGCGCGCTTTCACTGGATCCCAAGTACGCGAAAGCCGAATGTAATCTCGCCGGGATATTGGTCGGCAAACATATGTACGATGAGGCCCGTCGCCGATACGAACATAGTCTCCAGCTCGATCCCACTTTGTTTCTTGCTCATAAGGAACTTGGAGACTTGCTTTGCCATGCAGGTGAGTATGATGCGGCGATTGACCATTACAACGAGGCGCTACGGCTTCGCCCCAATTTCCCGGAGGCGAAAGATAATCTGGCGTTCGCGCGTTCTCTCGCCGGCACGACTGAGCGACAGCAAGACATTGCGCGACAAGGGAGGGGCGCAATAAAGAAGTCTCCGATACCAACGCGCGATCAACCGGATCGCCCGAGAACCGTCCCTGCCGGGCGCAAACTTCTTCCCTGGCCTCGCCGGGAGCGATTCCCCGGATAAGGCGCGGCGAGATCCAAGTGATCGGTGATCAGTGATCAGTTGTCGGTTAGCATGATTATACTGTTCACAGATCACGGATCACATTGCCTCTAATCCAGCATCGAGAATCCAGCATCCAGTATCCGCACCTCTTGCAATCCGTGGTATATTTTCCGAAACATTTGGCCGTTCACGGGGTCTAATGATTAGAAAGTTTAATCAACATCTATGAATCTAAAATCTTTCATTGCAGTAAGTTGCCGGTTTCTGCGTTTGGCAATTGTTCCAATCGTGGCGTTGAGTTTGGTGGCGGCAAGCGTCACAACAGCAAGTGCCGATTCCCAGAGCTCTGCAACGCTCACACGAGGGGGAGTCAAATACGTAAGGAAATACGTGAAGATTGTCGGCTCCAATATTCCCGTTCCGGTGTGGGTAGCGGAAGGTCCGCTACCAAAAACAACATATCCCATCCGAAGTTATTCGGAGGATGAGATAAGGAAAATTCCCGGTGCTCAGACTCCAGCTCAGGTCCTGGCCAACGACCCGAGTATCACGATAAGCGGCAGACACTAATCGATCGCGGAGCAACAGCCCCGATTCGGGGAGATTCTTTTCAAAACTCGACGCATTCAGAAGATTCTGACCGATGAAAGTGAACATGGTTTTGTTGTCGTTGGGCCTCATTGCAGCGGTGGGTTGCGCGGACACCGTATCAGCAGTCGGGCTACAGAGGCGGGTTCACCGAAGCCAGGCTCGCCCCGGACATATTCGCGATCTCATTCGCCGTCAATAGCTTCACCTCGCCAGAGCGGGTGTCGGATTTCGCCCTGCTCCGCGCAGCGGAATTAACGCTCAACAACGGGTACAACCGTTTCACCCTGCTCAACGTCGCCAGACGGTTCCAGCATTTCGGCAGCCAGATTTTCAGCGGCTGGTCTCTTCCGCCGCGTAGCGGTCCAGGTAGCTGCGACGGCTCCGTTACAGAGGGTGGCGGCGGCGCCTCGCCGTAGGTCTTTGTGATAATCGAGGAAAAGGGCTTCCTGCCGAAGCTGGTGTGCGCGGCGAGGGCCCCACTGCTCCGCGACAGGGACGTCGCAGCTACTACGACAGAGACGGCGCGTTTGGCAAAAAATTTCGTGTATCAGCGACCATGGAATGTAAACATGCTGCGATGTTGCGCGGTCAAAACATCGTTGATCAGCCGAGGCAGTGCTCTCTTCTCTTTGCCTCGGAACCACCGCGCCGCTCTCCAAATTACCTTCTGGTGTATCAACGCAATCTTTAGGCTGTGGCTCGAGCGGGTATGAAACAAGCATCGCGCTTCTCCCCCTCGTGGGTGGTGGCAATCTGCGTCGCCTTGGCAGCCGTTATCTGGACCGTTTTCGGGCAGACGCTGCGGCATGATTTCATCAATTACGACGACAATCTCTATATTTATGAAAACCCGAATGTCGTTTCCGGTCTGACACGCCCGGCGATTCTTTGGGCGTTTACTCACGCTCATGCCGGCACCTGGCACCCTCTCACTTCGCTGTCCCACATGCTTGATTGCCAGATGTTCGGGCTCAGCGCCGGCGGCCATCATTTCACGAATGTGCTTCTGCACACACTCGCTGTGGTTTTGCTTTTCCTGTTCCTGCGACAAGTCACTGGCGCGCCCTGGCGCAGCGCCTTTGTCGCGGCCGTGTTCGCCGTGCATCCGTTGCGGGTGGAATCGGTGGCATGGATTGCGGAACGCAAGGACGTGCTCAGCGGTGTCTTCTTCATGCTTACTCTGCTCGCTTATGCCCGTTATGTCTCGGGCCAACGTTCTCTCCTTCGATATTTGTTAGTCGCGTTTTTCTTCGCTCTTGGGCTGATGGCAAAACCGATGCTGGTGACGCTGCCTTTGGTTCTCCTGCTGCTCGATTACTGGCCCCTTTGTCGCTTTGGTTCGCACTCGTTGGGAAATGACGCAAACTTCGCGCGCCGCTCCACCTTTTCCCGCCTCGTCGCAGAAAAGATTCCTCTTTTTCTCTTGAGCCTCCTCTCCTCATTCCTCACCTGGTGGGCTCAGCAGGCATTCATGCGATCAACCAGCGAGATCCCGCTGGTGCTGCGCGCTGAAAACGCAATCGTCAGTTACGTTCGCTACCTTCGGCAATTGCTCTGGCCGGCCGATCTGGCTCCGTTTTATCCCCACCCACAGGCAACGCTGCCTCTGCTGCTGGTCATCGCGGCTGCTGTTCTGCTCGTCGCTATTTCGGCGGTAGCCTTATATTATCGTCGCAAGCGTCCATATCTGACCACCGGCTGGGGTTGGTACCTTATTATGCTCTTGCCGGTAATCGGCTTGGTGCAGGTGGGAGACCAAGCGCTGGCAGACCGTTATACCTATCTGCCGCAAATTGGGATTGTCCTTGCGATCACGTGGACAGCCGCCGAGGCAACCGCTGGCATTCGGCAATTGCAACGCTTCGTGGCCTTCACCGCTGTCGCGGTAACGGTCACTCTCGCGTGGTGCGCTTGCTATCAAACCCGCTACTGGCGAAACAGCGAATCGCTTTGGATGCACACGCTGGCCGTGACAGAGAACAACGACCTGGCGCACAACAATCTGGGCGACGTGTGGTTGAAGAGTGGACATGTCGATGACGCCATCCGTGAGTACCAAGCAGCGCTGAAAATTACGCCGGAATCTCCGGTCGCTCGCAATAATCTAGGATCGGCTTTTTTCAAACAAGGGAAAGTCGCCGAAGCGATTCAGGAATTCCGGCGCGTTCTTTCCCGCGATGTGCAAAGCATCACAGGCCGCTTTAATCTCGCCGCCGCGCTCCTGAGGAGTGGTCGCGCCACCGAAGCAGTCGCTGAATATGAAAAAGTCCTGGCGATCAAGCCGGATTTTGCGCAGGGCCATTTGGCTTTGGGACACGCTCTTATGCGCGCCGAGCGTCTCGCAGACGCAATCGCACAATTCAAAATTGCGGTGCAGTTGCAGCCTGGCTATGCCCATGCACGTAACAGCCTCGCGACCGCCTTCGCCGCGAAGCAGCAGTGGGGCGAAGCGATCCGCTGCTGGCGAGAGACTCTGGAAATTGATCCCAATGACGTTGCAGCCCAATCTGGCTTGGCATGGACACTGGCGACAGCTCCGGATCCTACGTTGCGAAATGGCGCCGAAGCTCTCGCAATCTCACAACGCCTCTCCCAAACCACTGAGGCGTCGAACCCAATGATCCTTCGCGTTCTCGCCGCCGCCTACGCCGAGGCAGGGCGGTTTCCTGAAGCGATCGAAACGACCGAGCGCGGAATCACTCTCGCAACTTCGCAATACCGCTCGGACCTCGCAGCTCTCTTACAAAGTGATCTGAAACTCTTGCAATCCGCGCAGCCGTTGCGCGATGCCGGCAAATCACCGATTACTCGTTAGGGGAAACAGGAGAAGGCGGAGTATGCTCAAAAGCTGGCGCAGCAGGCGGCATGGGCGTGACGGGTTAACGGGAACGGGATCTGCGCGGCATAGTCACCATTGAAGATTTAGTCCGGCGATTTTCCTCGTTGAGAAATTGCGGCAGTCGGATGATTGGCGGGCGCAAGCATTTTTGCTGGAACGGCGCTGGCCTCATGAGTTTGGCCGAAGCGATGCGCGTCCGCTGCCCAAAGAGCCGGAGGCCAGGCCGGCGACGAGTAGCGCGCAATCACTACGCGACTAACGAGCCGTCCCTTTGTGAACTTGGTTCGAGTTTTCAGATTCCTCGCACAACAGCCACAGACAGGCACGATTTAGAGATGATCGCGAATGATCTCGAAGATCACTGTGTTATCGATGACCCCGCGGAGATCGTCTGTGCCAGGACCGCTGCCAAACGCAATGACATCCTCGACCGTGCCGAGAGCTGCTTTTGTGTAGACGGCAGCCGGCTCGCGCTGTTCCGCCACCGGTTGCTCATTTCCGTTCCCGTTCGGATTGCCGGGCATCTTTGCTGCTCCGTAGGATTTGGTACCATTCGGGCCGGTTGCCCAAGTTATCCACGGCTGTCCCCCGGCGTTGAGCCCGAGCAGGGCGATGCCGCTGTCCTGGCGAAATGGAAATCCATTTAAACTCAATCCGCCGATTGCAACATCGCCGCAGACGATGATCGTCGACTTTGGCCCGGCATAATTGCGCGCAACAGCAACTGCGCGGTCTAATTCGATAGTTTGGCTGAGTGTTCTTTCTCCGTTATTTTCTTGCGCGGCTGTACGCATTAATCCCGCATCGACCACGAGGAAGTATCCGCCAGTGTTGTATTGAAGTAATTCGATCGCCCGCCGCACCATGTCCGAAAGACTCGGTTGTTGGCTTCGCTCTTCGACTTGGTTGGCAAACGCGAGCTCCGTTTTGCTGAAGGCGCCGAAAAGTTTCGGCCGGCGCCACGCGGGAACCGCTTCCAACTCGGCCCGCGTTTGAACGATATCGAACCCGTTGCGACGGAGATCGAGCAAAAGATCGCGTCCGTCTTGTCTTTCACCACCCTTTGCCACCGGAAGAAATTGTGCCGCCCCGCCGCCCATTGCGATGTCAATTTTTGCTCCATTCACAAACTTAGTCGCAATCCTCTCGAAGTCATCTGGATCGGTCGGATGGGCGTAAAAAGCTGCGCTGGTCGGGGCGGTTAGTTTTACGTCTGTCACCAGCCCAATGGCTCGTCCGCGCTCCCGCGCCAATTCAATAAGGTTCTTGATCGGGTTCCCGTCACCAGTCGTCGCGATAGCGCGATTGGTCACTCTTACTCCAGTGGCAATTGCGGTTGCCGCGGCGGCCTGATCGGGAGCAGCGAAATCTTTCGAGCAATTGGTCAGCAGGGCCAGATTCGCCATTGAATCCAGGCTCAGACGATGGTCCGCCCCACCGGCAAAGGCTCGTGTTGCCGCGAGGCGACCCGGAGCAAGTCCTTCTCCGATAAACAAAATGATTCCGAAAGGCTTTCGGACGACCCAATGTTGAAAATAGAGAACACCCAGCCCGGCAAAGGCCAGCAAACAAAAAAGGGCCAGCAGCTGATTGCGCCATTTCATTTGCTCTCCTGTAGCGGCGGTCTGCTTGTCACGCCGGAGCCTAGCGAAGGCGGCTGACCGTCGCAAATATTGATGAACGCTGATCTTGATCCTCTTAGCGCCGCGCTTCGCAGAGCGAAGCGTCTACAAAAGAACCACTTGTCGATCTTGGTAATCATCGGCAAAATGCCTGACATATGGCTGGTCCGGTCATGCTCATTATTCGCGACGGTTGGGGCATCAATCCAGGCGGCCGGGAGAAGCGCGAAGAAAATTCGGACGCAACCCTGCTCGCGCAGACGCCGTTTCACGACCAACTCTACCGGGATTATCCAAGCGCAAAGTTGAGCGCGAGCGGGACTGACGTCGGCTTGCCGGATGGACAAATGGGCAATTCAGAAGTTGGCCATCTTAATCTGGGAGCCGGCAGGATCGTCTATCAGGACCTGACGCGAATTAACGAGGCGATCGCGGACGGCGAACTCGCCCGCAACCGAGTATTGCAGGAAGCCTTCGCCAGCGCGCGAGACCGTCGGCTTCATCTCCTCGGGCTGGTTTCCGACGGTGGCGTCCATAGCCACTACTCGCACATGATTGCGCTTGCCAATGCTGCTCATGATGCGGGCGTCAGCGAAATCTTCGTTCACGCGTTCACCGACGGACGCGACACCTCGCCAACTGGTGGTGCCGGTTATTTGAAAATCTGCGAGGAGAAGCTCCAGAAAAGCGGTGCCCAGATCGTCACGGTGGTGGGACGCTACTTTGCGATGGATCGCGATCGGCGCTGGGACCGCACCAAAAAAGCCTGGGACGCGATCGTCCTTGGCCGCGGTGAAATCTGCAAATCATCTCCCTGGGCCGCTGTCGATCAGCAATACAAGGACGGCAAAACCGATGAGTTCATGCCGCCGCTGGTTTTTTCCTACCCGAATGAACAACGCGTGCGCGATGGCGACGCCGTTTTGTTTTTCAATTTTCGCGCCGATCGCGCGCGGCAATTATCACAGGCTTTTTTGCTGAAGGATTTCGACGGGTTCGACCGCGAGCTGTGGCCGCGAGTTCATTTCGTCACTCTTACCCAGTACGATGTGACTTATTCCTCGCCATTCATTTTCGCTACCGAGAAACTGACGCACATCCTGGGCGAGGTCGTTAGTGTGGCTGGCAAATCGCAACTCCGCATCGCTGAGACGGAGAAATATGCGCACGTAACCTATTTTTTTAACGGCGGAATCGAGAAGGCGTTCCCTGGTGAGGATCGAAAAATCGTACCGTCGCCTAAGGTCGCCACCTACGATCTGCAACCTGAAATGAGCGCAAGGGAAGTAACCGACGAGGTCATCGCGCGCATGGCCAATTACGACCTGATCATTCTTAACTTTGCCAATCCGGACATGGTTGGGCACACCGGAATCTTGAAAGCTGGAATTAAAGCGGTGCAAACGGTGGATGAATGTATCGCTCGCATCATCCCAAAGCTTCTCGAGCTTGACGGTAAATGTATTGTCACGGCCGACCACGGAAATTGCGAGCAGATGCGCAATCCCGACGGCTCACCCAACACCGCGCACACCAAGTATCTCGTGCATTGCGTCTACGTCGCCAAAGACGCGCGGAAGTTTCGCGTCCGGGACGGAATCCTTGCCGATATCGCGCCAACACTCTTATTTTTGCTCGGACTGCCGCAACCAAAGGAAATGACAGGGCACAATTTGCTCGTGCCAGCATAACATCAGATCGGGGAGCAGGTGCGGATCGAGGCCCCGCGATTACGTCGCAAACAGGGTCGCCGTCAAAGAAACCGTTTGCTAATAATCTCTTTCCACCGTAAAAAGCGGCCCTCCATTCCCTCCCCAGATGAACAATTTTGCCCGGACGACGCCTTCCCAAGCTTCGGATCAAAGCGTGCTTCGCCCCAAACCGCATCCATGAAGAACAAATCCACATCGCAATCCGCTTTCTTTAGTCCTCGCGTCTTAATCGCTTTTCTTTTTTGCGCAGGCATCGCCTGTTCGGTGCTTACTGGAGCGTCGCTGGGTTTTCTCCGTTCCCAGGAATCTGCAAAGACTCCGCAAAGAACTCTGACGTTCGGAGAGCGCGTGGCTTATCAGCGAGTCATCGAGGCGGTCTACTGGCGCCACCGAATCTGGCCCAACGAGCGTTCGGAGCCAAAGCCATCGCTCGATGCGGTGATGTCTCAGGCGCAGCTTGAAAAGAAAGTCTCGGATTATCTGCGCAACTCACAGGCGCTGGAGAATTACTGGCAGCGGCCGATTACGGTCGAGCAATTGCAAGCTGAGATGGAGCGCATGGCGCAGCACACCAGGCAGCCAGAGGTGCTGCGCGAACTCTTTGAAGCGCTCGGGAACGATCCCTTTGTAATCGCGGAGTGTTTGGCCCGGCCTGCGCTCGCGGAGCGTTTGCTAACAAACTTGTATGGGCACGACGAAAGAATTCACGGCGAATTAAAACAGCGCGCCGAAGCTGATCTGCAAGCACATCCCAGCTTGGAGCAAATGAAACAGGGCAGCGGGAATTACAGCGAAATCGAATTCGTCAGAAGCGATGGCGCCGGTGCCGAAGGCAACCGCGGCGCCGAACCTAGCCTTAAGCTGAACAGCCGCGAGTGGGACGAAACCGTCCAAAAACTCGCGGCAATGTTTAGCGATCATGCTGTAGCGGCAGGCGTATCGCCTGCAAAAGGCGCGCCGACATCACAGATCAAAACAGGAGTATTAAGCCTATTGCAGGAAGATGAGGCGCGGTACTATGCGACGGCAGTTATCGAGAAAACCAAAGATCGTTTGAAGCTCGCTACAGTTTCATGGCCTAAAGAGCCATTAGAGTTCTGGCTAGCGAGAGCAAAAAGCCAGGTGCCTGCTGCAATGGCAGCGCCAGCCGGCAGCTACACGCTTCCCGAAATAGCGGACGGTGCTGGCTGCATTAATAACACCTGGACCGCCACCGCTGGCCCACCCGATGGCCGACAGCATCACACCGCAGTCTGGACCGGCAGCGAGATGATCGTCTGGGGCGGCGAACTCTATAACCACGTCAGTTTTGGCACTGGCGGGCGATACAATCCCAGTACGGATAGCTGGACAGCGACCAGCACCACGAACGCCCCTGATCCGCGAATTAGTCACACGGCAGTTTGGACGGGCACTGAAATGGTCGTTTGGGGTGGGTATTTTGACGATGGCAGTAATCACTATTTGAACACTGGGGGCAGATACAATCCGGGAACAAATAGTTGGGCCGCCACGAGCACCGTCAATGCGCCCACCGGCCGATCGTCGCATACGGCAGTTTGGACTGGAAGTGAAATGATAGTGTGGGGCGGCTTTAATGGGTCCGACGGTTTGAACACTGGCGGCAGGTACAATCCCAACACGAACAGCTGGACAGCGACCAATACCGTCAATGCGCCCGCTCCCCGAACCGATCACACGGCAGTTTGGACAGGCAGCGAAATGATCGTCTGGGGCGGGTGGGATGCCCATGGCACCACCTTCAACACTGGTGGGAGATATAATCCCGGGGCGAACAGTTGGATGGCTACGAGCACGACCAACGCGCCTGATGCCCGACTCGGTCACACCGCGGTGTGGACTGGCAGTGAAATGATCGTGTGGGGGGGACTCAGCTTCGGCTATTGGGATACCGGAGGTAGGTACAATCCTAACACGAACAGCTGGACAGCTACGACCACCATCAACGCGCCGAGTGCCAGGTCCGAGCATACCGCGGTTTGGACTGGTACCGAAATGATCATCTGGGGCGGTAGCAACCTTGGCAGCGATGGCGGCAGATACAATCCTACTACGAATACTTGGATAGCGACCAGCATGACTAACGCGCCTGACGGCCGACGAGGCCACACGGCAGCGTGGACCGGCAGCGAGATGATTGTGTGGGGGGGCTATAATAACGGCAGCGATTTGAATACAGGTGGGAGATATAATCCAAGTGCCGATAGTTGGGTGGCGACAGGTAGTAACAATGCACCCTCGCCACGGGCATATCACAAAGCAGTGTGGACCGGCAGTGAAATGATCGTCTGGGGAGGATTTGACGAGACGAATGTTTTCAACACAGGCGGGAGATACGATCCCAGCACCGACAGCTGGACAGCTACTACGACGGCCAACGCTCCATCTGCTCGATCCAATCACACCGCAGTCTGGACTGGTATTGAAATGATCGTTTGGGGCGGAAACGCCGAGAACACCGGCGGAGAATATAATCCCGCCACAAACACCTGGACGGCTACCACCACCGCCAACGCGCCTACCGGGCGGGGCAATCACACCGCGGTCTGGAGTGGCAGTGGAATGATTGTTTGGGGCGGTGTTGACTTTATGGGCTTTGTCTTGAATAGCGGTGGAAAATACAATCCGAACACGAACAGTTGGTCAGCCACGAGTATCGCGAATGCGCCAGATGCGCGAACCTTCCACACGGCAGTCTGGACCGGCAGCGACATGATCGTCTGGGGTGGATGGGATGCCGGCAGCACTTTTTTTAACAGTGGCGGCAGGTATAATCCCAACACGAACAGTTGGACAGCTGCCAGCACTAGTAATGCGCCCGCTGGCCGGGAGAATCACACCGCAGTCTGGACGGGTGATGAAATGATCGTCTGGGGCGGCGACGATGAGAATGGATCTTATCTGAACACAGGCGGGAGATACGATCCCAGCGCCGATAGCTGGATAGTTACCAATACCACTGGCGCGCCTACTGCCCGAACTGATCACAGCGCAGTCTGGAGCGGTAGTGAAATGTTTATCTGGGGTGGCTTTATTAACTCAGGCCTTGTCAACAGTGGCGGCGGATACAACCCCAGCACGGATGGTTGGGCAGCCATGAGCACGACCAACGCGCCCTCCCCGCGATACCTTCACACCACCGTCTGGACTGGCACTGAAATCATCGTCTGGGGTGGAACTGCTAGCCTCAGCTATCTCAACAACGGTGGAAGATACTGCGCGCAATCCGGTTCGCCAACTCCCACACCGACACCAACCCCGACTCCGACTCCCACCCCCACACCAACAGCAACGCCAACCCCGACTCCGACCCCAACTCCGGCTCCTCCAACCCCAACGCCAACGCCGACGCCGACGCCAACCCCGACTCCTACGGCGACACCGACAGTGACCCCAACGCCAACCCCAACGCCAACTGCTACTGCTACGCCCACCCCCACGCCTCCGATTGCCTCACCGTATGACTTTAATCACGATAGCAAACCGGACTTCGTGCTTTATAAGGGTGTCACGCGCCAAACGGCTGTCTGGTACCTGCACAACAATGTTTATGCCGGCGGCGCGTTCGGTCCAACTTTGCCAGCTGGCTGGAGTCTGATCGATGTGGCGGATTTCAATCGGGACGGCAATAACGATTACGCGCTGTTTAACTCCAGCACGCGTCAGACGGCGATCTGGTACATGTCCGGGGTCACGCTTGTCGGAGGCGCCTTCGGCCCCACCGTCCCAAGCGGCTGGACGCTGGTTGCGGCCGGCGATTTTAACAGCAACGGCAAGCCGGATTTCGTGCTTTACAATTCCAGCACGCGCCAAACGAGGGTGTGGTATCTAAACAACAATGTTTATGCCGGCGGCGCTTTTGGTCCGACTCTGCCGGCTGGTTGGAGGTTAGCGGGGGTAGCGGATTTTAATCGCAATGGGAAAACGGATTATGCACTGTTCAAACCCAGCACGCGCCAGACGGCGATCTATTATTTGTCGGGACCGGCGTATGTCAGCAGCGCCTATGGCCCGACGATTCCAACCGGCTACGAGTTAATGGGGACTGCCGATTTTAACGCGGACAACAAGCCGGATTATGTCCTGTACAAGGCCAGCACTCGACAAACAGCGCTCTATTATCTCAATAACAATGTTTATGGCGGCAGCGCTTACGGTCCAATTCCTCCCGCAGGCTGGATCCTGGTCGCGCCTTAAGCCAGCGGAACACAGCCTGAATTCGGGCGCGAGTCGATTTCGCCATTTCCTACAGATGCAAAGTGGCGCGTGCGCCCAATACGTCCGCGAACGTGATCTCCAGTTGTCGATTGAACGCTCGCGTTCCAGCCATGGCGATTCGCTGTAGTAAGCAAGCTCGATTTTCTGCGGCTGCTTCGTGCCAAACCGGTTTGCGGATGAGGGCGAGCGCGCCATCCGATTCCACAAGCGCGCCCCACCCGACCGGGATCTCCGAATCGCGAAATAACTCTTGAGGCAGAACGAGGAAAAATAAATTCGCGCAGCGGTAGCGAATCAACTTGTCGAACTTCGTGCAATCGCAGAGCCGATTTTGCAGCGCTTTCAGCTCGCGCAATACGCGGGCATAACCGCGGTGTCCGATTACGGTGAAATCAGGCAAATCGAATTCGGGGAAGAGCGAATCACCGTTCCGCAAGTTCGGATAGTGTGCGCACAAGCGCGATTCGAGAAGCTGACGACGTTCGCAAATCGTTTCGAGACGCTTACGTGCACCATCGCTTTGGCAATTGTCTCGTCGTAAATCGCAGAGCGCTTGTTTGCATTCAAGGATCGCGGTTGATCCAATCGTTTTTGGCTCCGGTCGATACGCGGCCACGTCGGCACGATACCGGCACCCTGGCAGGCTCGCTTCCATCGCACACGCTGAATATCCTTGCGCCTGGGCCCACAGGAACGCGAGTCGTTTTAGCCGGGCATGTCTCTCAGTTTCGCCCGGGACGCCTGTTACTCCCGCAGCCATTCCGCCAGTTCGCGCGCCCAGTAGGTAACGATGATATCTGCGCCGGCGCGTTTGAGCGCAGTCATCATCTCAAGAACGGCCGCGCGTTCCTCGACAATCCCTTTTTCGGCAGCTGCTTTTACCATCGCATATTCACCGCTCACATGATAAACGGCGGTTGGTTTGCCAAAACGTTCGCGCACCCGCCAGAGGATATCGATGTACGGCAAAGCTGGTTTTACCATCACGATGTCTGCGCCTTCATCGATATCCAGGGCAACTTCACGTAGCGCTTCTTCTGCGTTCGCGTAATCCATCTGGTAAGAGCGACGATCGCCAAACTGCGGTGGGCTCTCGGCGGCGTCACGAAACGGACCGTAAAAAGCCGACGCAAATTTGGCTGCATAACTCATAATCCCGATTTGATCGAAACCGGCAGCATCGAGCGCCTCGCGAATAGCGCCAATGCGACCGTCCATCATGTCGCTCGGCGCCACCATGTCTGCGCCCGCAGCGGCATGGGAGAGCGCAGTTTTGACGAGAAGCTCTACCGTCTCGTCGTTCAGGACATGGAAATGATCCCCGTCGATGCGCGTCACGCCACAGTGACCGTGGCTCATGTATTCACACAGGCAGACGTCGGTGATGGTAACGAGATCCGGACATTTTGATTTGATGGCTCGCAACGTCTTTTGAACAATACCGTCTTCGGCATAGGCGGCGCTAGCCTGTTCGTCTTTCTGTTCGGGAACCCCAAAAAGAAGAACGGCTTGCAGCCCGAGATCTTGAACACGCTGTGCTTCACTGCCAACTTCCTTCAGGGAGAGCTGAAAAACACCCGGCATGCTCGCGACCGGCCGGCGCTTGTCCAATTTCTCGCTTACGAAAAGCGGGAGAATAAAATCGTGAGCGCTCAATTGTGTCTGGCGGACAAGATTTCGCAGAGCGGGGGAACGCCGCAAACGGCGGGGTCGATGCACTAATTTTCTCACAGGCAAAGGGTACCCGGTTGGCGGAAGCGTCGCAAGCTCGGTCGCCGCGGCGACACGAATCCGTTCCACGGACGGACTCGCCGACTTGACTGGGGCGAGCGTTCCATGTAGCCGGTGCATGAAATGCCGCTTGCGATATGATTGGCCCGGGAAAAAATCGCAGCCTCGAATCCTTGCGGGGCTGCCTTTATAACGAATGACCGATTACTTATTGGTCGATATCAGCAATTCGTACACGAAGCTGGCGTTCGCGTCGATAACGCGGCTTTCGACTCCCGTGCGGATCGCGACGACTAAGCTTTCCAGCGGCGTGGTTACGGGATTTTTGAGAAGGCAAAAGGTCAGGAGAGTCGTCGTTTCGTCAGTCGTGCCGGGAAAAAATCCCGCGATTTTGAAAGCCGCCAGAAAGGTCGAGGTGCTCTGGCTGGATTCCACATTGAAACTGGGCATAGGGATTGATTATCCGAAGCCGAAATCAATCGGAGCGGACCGATTGGCGAACGCCGTGGCGGTTACAGAGCTTTACGGATTTCCCGCTATCGTGGTGGATTTCGGGACTGCAGTGACCTTTGATATCATTTGCGGTCGCCGGAAATACATCGGCGGCGTGATTGCGCCCGGGCTGGAAGCGATGACCAGTTTTCTTTATCAGCGCACGGCGCTCTTGCCGAAGATTTCTTTGAAAGAGCCGCGATGCGCAATTGGTAAATCGACAACCGAGGCGATGCGGTCCGGTGCAGTAATTGGTTATCGCGGACTGGTCCGTGAAATCCTGACGCGAATCAGAGCAGAGCAGTTTCCGCGCAAGAAGCTCCATGTTGTGGCTACAGGCGGCTACGCCCGGCTTATTGCCGGACAGTTGCCAGAGATCGGCGCGATTCGGCCGCATCTGACATTGGAGGGATTGCGAATCGTGGCGAATTTGAATTAATGATTTGGGGAATTGCGAGAGCGTGACTGTCGAGTTGATACCGGGTTGCCAATTTTTCCGAATCAGGCTGAAAATTACTGCGTCCAGCGCAACTTTCGACTTGTCAGGAGCGGTGATCGAAGCTTCAATCCATACTTCATGAGAATCTGGATGATCGCTGCGGTCGCAGCGCTGGGGCTTGGGTCTTTGGCGGCGGAGAATGTCGCGCCGACCAAATCGGAACTGGAGGAAATGTATGGCAAAGCGTTTCGTGAGTTCGACGCGAACAATTTTCCGCAAGCGTTAAAGGAGCTCGACGCAATCGACGCCCGCCAACCTGATCTGGCCGCGTCGAAGAATTTGCGGGGCGTCATCCTGATGCGGCAAGGCGTCTACGACAAAGCAGAAGCAGCGTTGCTCGAAGCGGCCCGGCTTGATCCGAAGTTTTGGAATGCGCGCTTCAACCTGGCGGAGATTCCGTTTCTGAAAAAAGATTGGGCGGCGGCGCGGAGTCGTTTTGAGGAGCTTTTTTCGAGTAGTGAATCCGATCTGGCAAGCGAAGCTTCGCAGCTTATTCAATACAAGATTCTTCTGACTTATCTGCTCGAGGGAAAGGAAAACATGGTCGACTCCATTCTGGCCAAGTTGGAGCTCTCGCGCGATACGCCGGCAGTTGACTACGTAAAGGCGGCCGTCGCGCTCCAGCACAAGAACCAGAAAGAAGCAAAAGATTGGACGAACGTAGCGGAGAAGAATTTTTCGCCGCAGCTGAACAAACTTTTCGCAGAATCACTGTATGAAGTCGGATGGCTGGAAAGACCTGCGGGTGAGGCGCGTGCCTCGTTACCGCTAACGACGGCCGTCGAGCGTGCCGAAAAAGGAAAGGCTCTCTCGCGTTCAAAATTCGAGCAGGCTCAACAGGCGCTGCGGCAGCGCGATTTCGCGACGGCCCGTAAATTAGTCGACGAAGCCGATCAGGCCCAACCGAATCAACCGGCGCCCCTGAATTTGCGTGGCGAAATTCTGATGGAGCAGAAGCAGTTTGATGAAGCCGAAGCCGCCTTCAAGAAAGCAGCCAAGCTGGATCCGAAATTCCGCGAGGCGCAGTACAATCTCGCACAAGTTCCATTTAAGAAGAAAGACTACGCCAAGGCACGGGAACGTTTCGAAGCGCTCTTGGAGCGAACTCCCGGCGGCGATAAGAATCAGGCAGCAGAGCTCATGAAATTTAAAATTTACATGACGCTTTTACTCGAAGGGAAAGAGAGCCGCGCACAGGGGATGATGGAGCAGTTCCAGTTCACAGGAGACACGCCCGCCCTCTATTATGCCCAGGCGGCATGGGAATTTAAGCATAACAATCCGGAGAAAGCCGCTGACTGGACCGCCTCGGCGACAAAGATTTATTCGCCAGCGCTCAACAGCGTTTTTGCCGACGCTTTTTATGACGTTGGCTGGATGCAAAGTCCAGAACCCGCGGCGGCGCCGGAGCCTGCCCTGGACACAGCCACTGCCATTGCAGCGCAGGCGGAGGGCAGCCCGGCAGTGGAGCCGAGTCCTATTCCCGACGCCCTCGTTGCTGCAAACAAACAGGCGGAGAAGTCCAAGGGCGAATCTTCTGCTACTTCGGCCCTCGTGACAAACCCGCCCGGCACAGACACGCAAACCACAAGCGCAGGAGGAGGGGCGGGGCAGCCGGCTGCGACGGAAACCGGCGCTCGGCCAGAGGAAGCGCCCGCTGCTGCGGTTTCGGGATCGTCTTCTGTGGGATCGATAACGGCGACAGCTTCGCCCGCTGAGGCGGCGATCGCCGCATCTGCTCCAGCCGGACAAAATGAACAGGCAGCCGCTGGCGAAGCAAAACCCTCCGTGGCACCCGCCATGCCGGCGGCCCTCGGCGCATCCGTTTCGCAACCCGGCATTTTCGGAGTAAGTCGCCGAACGTGGATTGTCGGTGGATTGCTGTTAGCGGGCATCTTTGCGTTGGCCTGGGTGGTTGTGCCAGGTCTTCGCCGTAGCTACGGATTCAACATCGCGGGTTATCCGCAGCCCGGGTCTATGGCAACCTCACCGAGACTTGGCATCGCTCCGGCAGGAAAGAAAGTTGCGCTGGGCAACGGCTTTTTTGGGGGGCCCCGTCAGGTTTCGCTACGATTAACAGCATCGAAACCTTCGCTGCGTCACGCGGCCTTGCCTTCAGCCAAGGCTACCCGTTCTTTGGATGGATTGGCGGATTTGGTAGCGAAAGAGACACAAGCCTCGACTTATCACAACGCTGAACAACGCAAATCGCCACCGCTCACCGAACCATTGTTCGAGTCGGAATCAGTAGAACCGGTTGTGGAATACCCAGCGGAAACGTCGCGACAACGTGAACCCGAATCGCCGTCATTTACTGAACCGGTCTTTGAGTCCGCCGTCGGGCCAGTTATAGAACAGACCGCCGATACTTTGCAGCCGAGCGTACCCCAAGCGTCTGAAATGGTTGAGGTTTCGCCAGTTAGTAAATCTTTAAGTGAACCCTCTGCGATAACGAAAGAAGAGCCGATTGAAATTCCGAGCGCCGCAGAGGAATTCGAACTGCCTGCTGCAGCGACACTAGCGTCAACAGCGCCTCAGATTCTACCGACCGAACCAGAATACCTCGCGCCGCACGAAGGCCCCGTGACTTTAGCGCAATCCTCCGTAGCCGAAGCGGTCACAGCGCCGGCGCCTGATATAGAAGCAGAAATTTCCGCCAAGCCCGAATTTTCGCAAATAACCACACCTGTAACCATGCCTGAACCAACCCAAATCCCACCTGCTCCAATAACCAAACCTCCGGTCGCTCCCGTGAGCAAACCTCCAGCTGCTCCGGTGGCCAAACCGCAACCCGCTGCGACGATGCAAACATCGGTACAGCTCACCTTCTCTTTCGAGATTGCAGCGATGCAGCTGACGCCGAGCTTCAAAATGGGAGGTCTGAATGTGCGGCCCATATCCAAGGTCGTCACGATGCGTTTGGCGCCGTCTCAGCAAGCGCAACCTGGAATGAATTTGCAAGTCAGTTTCGAGATCGCAAAGATTCAGCCGCTCGGAAGCGCCCTTGGCACAATTCGGATGGTGCCGTCCCAACAAAGGCCGCCTGTGACCGGTTCGTCTTCAGTTGCGGTCGCGGGCCTGCAACTCGTATCGAATTCTGAAGCTGCGCCAGTCCAACTCACGCCGTCCCAACCAGGGCAGGCCACCGTCTTCGTGACAGTCCCCTGCCAAATTACGACAATTGAGTTCGCACCATCACTTGAGATTGCATCGGTTGTACTCAACTCGAGTTCCAAACAGGTTCGCCTGCAGTTACCTGGCGCCGGTGCTGGTCCCCGCGAAGGAGCGCCGACGTTCGAAATTACGAATTTGCAGGTGGGCGATAACGGCGACATCGCCATGATGCACCTAAATCTGGTGAGTTCCGGACCGAGGCAATCGTAAGCGAGAACGTTGTAACCGTCGACTCTGGGCAGCGCGACGAGCGGCTCTTAGCCACGTCTCCGCCGCGCTTCGCACAGCAAAGCGTCCACCGTTCAGGTACGCTTGCGGAACGGGTTTCGATTTAGGGAGCGCAGTTGTTTCGGTAGAAACTCTCCATCGCGGCGAATCAATTTGCCGTCGAAATAAATCTCCCCACCGCCGTATTCCGGGCGTTGGATGCTTACCATGTCCCAGTGAACCTGGCTGCGATTCCCGTTGTCCGCTTCATCGTAGGCTTGCCCCGGAGTAAAATGAAACGATCCAGCGATTTTCTCATCGAACAATATGTCTCGCATTGGTTGTAAAACGCGGGGATTAAACCCGAGCGAAAATTCGCCGATGTAACGCGCCCCTGGATCCGAGTCGAGAATCTTGTTCAGCTTCTTCGTTTCGTTGCTTGTCGCATCGACGATCTTCCCGTCCTTGAACTCGAGGCGGATGCCATCGAAACCGATCCCTTGATAAATGCTTGGAGCGTTGAAGGTCACATGACCTTGGACCGAATCTTTCACCGGGCAGCTAAAAACTTCGCCATCCGGAATATTGCGATCGCCACCGCAGATCACGGCCGGAATTCCCTTGATACTAAACCACAGATCCGTGCCGGGGCCCTTGATTTCGACGCGATCGATCTTTTCCATCAACCGCTTGAGCGCCTTCATGCCTGGTTGCAGTTTGCGATAATCGAGTGTGCAGACATCGAAATAAAAGTCTTCAAAGGCCTCCGTGCTCATTCCGGCAAGTTGTGCCATCGACGGTGTCGGCCATCGTAACACGACCCATTTGGTTTTTTTTACTCGCTGGTCCTGCACCGGGCGCATTTTCCTGGCGAGCAATTTCATCTTCTCCGCCGGCACATCGGATAGTTCCGTGATGTTGTTGCTGCCGCGAACGGCGATGTATGCGTCCATTTTTTTCATTCGTGCCAGTTCATGGCTCGCCAAAAGATTGAGCTGCCGATCGGAGGCTTCGAGCGCAACCGCCCGATTAACTCGGGCATGATAGGTTTGCACAAAGGGGACGCCTCCCACTTTCCGCGCCGCTCGGATGAGAGCAATCGTCATTTCATCGGGGGTGTCGAATGTTTCGATCAAGACATTTTCGTTTCGTTTGAGCCGAACCGAATAGTCCACAAGGAGTTTCGCCAGATTGTCGAACCGAATATCGTGCATATGAGGCTTATGATTCCATTGGGCAAGCGAGATGCAACCGAGCTCTTTAGTGACGCCCGGCTAACCCGGATTGACGAGACGCGCGGCAAAGGCGCCGTCGAAATGGTCTCGAAACGGCAAGCCAAATTTCTGGTCCGTGAGTCGCATCTCTGGAAACTTGGCCAACACGCGCGCAACCAGCTGCTCATTTTCTTCCATCTCGAGACTGCACGTGCTGTAAACAAGAACGCCACCCGATTTTAACAAGCTGATCACGGAGCGCATGATCTCAAATTGCTCGCCTGGCATTCGGGTCAAATCTCCCGGACGGAGTCGCCATCGCACATCTACCCGGCGTCGCATCACTCCAGTATTGCTGCACGGCGCGTCGACCAGGATTCGATCGAATGGCTCGACCGACGCGATTTCTTCCGGGATGCGACCGCGTGTCCAATCATGACGCGAGGTGTGACAAACCCTGACACCGAGTCGAGTCATATTTGTTTTCAAGATCGCAAGCCGCTCTGGATCGCTTTCGCATGCCACGATCGTTCCCTGATTTTTCATAAGCAGCGCGATGTAGCCCGTTTTTCCACCTGGCGCAGCGCAGGCGTCGAGTATTTTTTCTGTGGGTTTGGGATCAAGAGTCTCGCAGGCGATCACCGTGCTCGGGTCTTGAATGTAGCAATGGCCCCGGTTGAGAGCATTTGTCGGCAATGCGTGAAATTCTACAAAGTCAGAATTGCGGGTCGCCGGCCTCGCCTCCGGATAAAGCTGAAGAAACTTTCCGCGATCGATTTTTAACCGGTTGATTCGGCCATAAATTGGCGGAGGGAGATTATTCCATCGGCATAACTCTTCCGCGTTTTTTCCCCCGAAACGCTGCTGCCACCGTGCGACCAGCCACTGCGGATGCGAAGTTCGAACGGACAAGGGCTGCGCGCCGGTCCGGTTGAGAAATTCGTCCCGCTGTCGTGCCGCGGCGCGCAACATCGCATTGGTTATTGCTCGCTGATGCTTGGACGCGAGTTCGACGGTTTCGTAGACCGCCGCATGTTGAGCTGTGTCGAGGAAGAAAAGTTGATACAGGCCAAGTCGCAAGACATCACGAAGACCCGCTTCGACCCGCGAAGAACGCAGACAGCCGATCCAAAAATCCAGCAATGTTAAATTGCGCAGGACGCCGTAAAAAAGCTCGAGGGCAAACGCGCGATCTGAATAAGTGAGCTCTGCTTTCGCAAGCAATCCCGAGATGACGGAATCGGCAAAGCGCTTTTCTTCCCGCCATCTTCGCAACGCCGCCAGCGCGATTTGGCGACCAGAGGACTGCGCCATAAATCCCCGGAAAAGTCTATCCTGGCTTCACATTGGCCCGCCCAATCGAATGGTAGTGAAAGCCCAGATGTTTCATCGTTTCAGGATCCAACAGGTTTCGCCCGTCAAAGACAATTGGTGTCCTCATCTTTTCCTTAACCATAGCCAGATCGACATTGGCAAATTCATTCCATTCAGTAGTGATGATGAGCGCTTCGGCATTGTTCACCGCGTCGAGAGCGGACGGAGCAAATTCGGCGGCGGCGATTGTTTTTTCGGCCCGGGCCTTTTCCATTCCTTTCGGATCGTAGGCAACGACGTGCGCTCCTTCGCGCAGCAAGTCTGCGACCAGCGCTATCGCGACGGACGAACGAAGATCGTCGGTATCGGGCTTGAATGTGAGTCCCCAGACTGCAATTCGTTTTTCCCGCAAAACCCACAGCGTTTCCCGAATCGTCTTCAAAAAACGCTCTTTTTGCGCCGTATTAATTCGCTGAACTTCCTTGAGTAACTCGAAAGGGACACCAAGCCGTTCGCTGATGGTGATGAACGCGGCAATGTCTTTGGGAAAACATGAACCGCCGTATCCAATCCCGACATTCAGAAAATCCCGGCCAATGCGGTGATCCATCCCGATCCCATCCGCGACTTTCTCCACATCGGCGCCGCTCGCTTCGCAAATCGCCGAGACCGCGTTGATGTATGAAATTTTGAGGGCGAGAAATGAGTTTGCACAGTGTTTGATGAGTTCGGCGCTGTTGATATCGGTAACGAGAATCGGCGCCATGAATGGTTCGTACAGCTTCTTCATCAGATCGATAGCGTGCTCGCTTTGCGCTCCAATCACGATGCGATCCGGATGCATTAGATCGGCAACCGCACAGCCTTCGCGCAAAAATTCGGGATTGCTGACAACGTCGAAGTTTGCGCCGTGGCGATTGTATCTCTTGATCGATTCAGCCACCTTTTCACCTGTTTTTACTGGCACCGTGCTCTTGTCCACGATCACCCGATAATCCGTCAGCACGCCCGCAATTTCGCGCGCGACTCTCTCGAGAAAACTCAGATCGACATCGCCGTTGGCCTGCTGTGGGGTCGGAACGGCGATAAAAATGACTTGTGCGTTGTCCACTCCGTCCTGAATGCTGCCGCTGAAACGCAATCGCTGCGCTGAGACATTGCGATGAATGACTTCTTCAAGTCCAGGCTCGTATATCGGCACTTTGCCAGCTTGCAGAAGCTTGATCTTCTGAGCGTCATTATCGACACAAATCACATTGTGACCGACATCAGCGAAACATGCGCCGGTAACCAGGCCAACATAACCCGAACCAATGATTGCAAGATCCATAAGCGAAGAGAGGCCCAGAGAAATCAGCCGCCGCGCTATCGGCTAAACGCGCTCACGGAGCTTAGCATTGCGCGCGCACTTTCGTTCATTCTCCTTCAGAACTCGGATCGACGTTCAAATCAAATCCAAATTTCGGGAACGCTTTCAGCGTTACGGTAAATATGACGCCGTAATCTTTGACCCCCAGATTGTCGCGTATCACTCCCCCGAACGAGGCCACCCAGGTCGTCAGATCGCGATAAATGGAATAACGCTGCTCTTGAAGAATGTCGGTTGCTGCTTCGTATTGCTCCTGGACACCGATTCCCCAGTTGTCATTAATGCGATAATATCCACCGACGACAAACAAGCTGCTATCGAGAAAGAACGGATTGTCGTTCAAATAGCGATGCCCAAAAGTCACTTGCAGATTGGCCATCGGTTGAACCGTAGCCAACGTATTGACTTCCGTAAAACCCTTCGCAAAAGCCGGCACTTGGGAGTTGATCGAAAACGACACCCACGGCAGCGGGGTAAAGCGGATATTATTGAAGAGATTTGAGAAATCCGTGCGGTTGTATGGATTGTCGAAGTTCACGTCGACAAAGGTATCTAGTTCAAACCAGGTCATTGTTCTGTCGTCGCGCCGCGTTTCCAGTTTGTTGCGAACGCCGAGTCGCCAGACTGTCCAACTGTCAATCGAATCGATGGGGGTGAACTGTGGGAAGTCAATCGCCCGTAGCTGGGTCGAGGGCTCAAACCGATCGAATCCCAAAATTGATGTCGGATTAGGTCCGTTTTCTTTAACGTACGAAAAGTCTGTGAACGGTTGAATAACGTGCATAAGTCCATCTAGCCCAAACGCGCGGCTCTGTACGTTCTCCCATTTTCGCGATATCTTGAACGAGGCTTCTGCACCTGTATCAAAAACCGTGCGAAACGTGTCTCCATCGAACTTAACCGGGTTAGCTAACGTCGGGGGTGGGAGAATAAAGTCAGGCACGAGCGGATTTGAGGGCGGTATGAAGGTCGTCGTCCCAAGGTCCCATGTCTCACCGTAATAGGTGCCGCGAAAGCCAACCCGTGGCACGACGGAAAGCCATCCAAAATACGTGTTTGGATAAGTCAGTTGATGGAACGTGTCGAAACGAGTGGTGCCATAATTCTCAAAAGCGGAGCCCTGCGGATATTGTAGCTGCAAATTAGCAACGCCTGTTTCCCCTTCATAAAAAATCGGTCCCCCAAAAAGCGAGTGGCGCTTAACGTCCAATACCACTTCCGGCAAACGTTCTGTTGTTGTGAAAAACTCGTTCGCCTGAAAACGCGCGATCCCAGTCAGGGTAAAATTTGGATCCGTCTTCGTCAGCGCGACCACATTGTCTGGAACGGGATCGATGCGAAATTCCCCCTGGTAGAAGTCCTGCATCACGTATTGATCACTTAATTTTGTCAGGTTAGCGACGCCGTAGATGCTTTCGGTAAAGTTCGTCCGATCTTGCAGGCTAAGCCGGTATCGTGCGGTAGGAACACCCTGTCGTGGCACTGCTGTTTGATTCACCTCCGGATTTTGATCCTGCAGGTAATAGGTTTTGAGTTTTGCCCAGCTTTCGTTGTCCTTTCCATATTCGACGCTGGAATCAAACCCAAGGGCGAGGCCACGACGGCCCCGATAATCGAGCCGAACCCGTCCCTGGATATTTTCTGTGATCGGAAAGGTCACCTGAGTAAGAAGCGATGGCCCCCATGTGCTCAGGTAGGCTGGTGCGATCGTAAAACTGAATGATTCATCGAGTGATTGGTAGAGGTAGGGGAACCAAAAGACCGGGACCTTTCCTATGTATGCCGTGACGTTCTGGAGAATCACCCGATCTTTTTCGTAAACGCGCATTGTTCTCGCCCGAAGATGAAAATCAGGCTTCGGCGCGTCATGCGTCGTAAAAGTTCCGTTAGTTATGAGGTAGCCGTTCTCGGAAATTTCGCTGATATTTTCGCCGCTCAAGAAAAATGGCTGCGATGTTGTTCGCGTTTTTATTGCCCGAATCCTTTTTGTCTCGGTATTAAAAACAGCGCTCTCGGCGACATAGAAGCTCACATCACGATAGATTCGTACGTGACCTTTCAGTTCCACGTCATGCGTGTTGGAATTGTACTGCGCGTAATCGGCATAAATGTCTGTGTCGCCGACATGAATGGCGACATTTTCCCGAGCTGTTGCCAGCCCGTTTTCATATGTCGTTCCTCCGGTGGAGGTGATTTCAATCGGAGCATTCTCCGGTGTCTTGATCTCTCCTTTGATCAAGCCGGCGCTGGCGAGAAGAGTGGCGAGCAGCAAAACCGGCTTTCGCATGGCGGACGCCGAAGGTACTGTATGAAAAGCCTCCTGCAAAGCCAAAAGCACTCCGCGCTCGTGAGGGCATCGCTGGCAAGCGTGAAGGATTCTCCTGCCAATCATTGGATCGACAACTCCGAAATAATTGGGGCTCGCGAACTTTTTCGGAGTCGCAGACCCGCTACTTGCTGATTGAGTCCACAGCTCAAAACGATTGCGCTGCGCGCACCTGCCATGGGCATTCGCGAGGCCGAAGTCCGTAGCGAAATAGTCGGCCCTGCATGAAGCAATGGCGGAAGTTCGCCGCTCTGCAAAGCCTGAGTTCCTAGGATGACCTGCCACAGTCCCGCGGCGCCAACGCTTTCGCCCAGCGCTGGCTTGGCCGTGTAAACGAATGCATCCGGGATAGTCTGCCTTAGCGCCTCGCACTCTGCGTGATCAATAAACGTGCCGTTAGCGCTCGAAATGACGAAATCAATTTCCATTTGACCGAGATCGCACAGGATTCGCCTTAATACTTCCTCCGCTTCTACTCGTCTCTTGTAACACATCCCAGGATGAGTGCGTTCAATTACTATCGGGCCATCTCCCGCCTCCGCTGCGCTACGGCGTGGCAAGCGTGCCAGCAGGACCGCTCCCGCTCCTTCACTCAAAATCATCCCACGTTTTTTCGCGCTGAACGGTTCCACCGGAGGAGTCAACCGAAGCAGCCGCCATCGCCGATATGCGTCGCACAAAAGCCAATCGGCTTCTTCCGCGCCGACGACCAGGCAATAGTCAAGCGCTTCACTTGCCATAAGGTCGTCCGCCATTTTTATCGCCAGGAGACCCACCGCACTGTCGCCCACCAAAGTGTAAGTCGTGCCGGTAATGCCGAGAATCGCTGCGAGATGGCTCGCCGGGGCGTTGAAGACTGTTTCCGGAAAAAGAAGCGGACTGGCTGATTGAGCACCCGCTTCAACGATATCACGGTAAAATCGCTTCGTGTAAATAACCCCGCCGTTTGAGATCGCGAAAACGAGAGCAATTCGCTCCGCACTCTGCGAATCGACCTTCACTCCGGCTGCCTCCAACGCCTCCAAACCCGCGGCTGCGGCGAAGCGCGATATCACACTGGCACGGCGCAGGCGCGGGTGAGGCGCCAGACTGGTCAGCACGGATTCAGGTACTCGGAAGGCGCTATAAGATCGATCGCCAAATTGTTCCGAGATTTTCGTTGCGGTCGCCTCATCTCCTTGGAGCAACTGCTCCCAGACCGGATCAACGCCGTTTCCGAGAGGTGTTATCCACCCCATGCCGGCGATGGCCAGACTCATGCCTCGGACTTTTGGATCACAATCGAAGCGTTCGTCCCACCAAATCCGAACGAGTTCGAGAGAACGGTGCGCAGAGCCATGGGGCGCGCGTCATCTGCAACGATGTTTAGATCCACACCTTCATCTGGAGCGCGAAAATTGATGTTGGGAGGAAGAAACTGATGCTGGAGTGCCAGAAGGCAGATGATGGCCTCGATCGCGCCTGCCGCGCCTAATGAATGGCCCATCATGCTCTTGGTCGAGCTGACCGGCACGTGATCAAATAATTCGCTGACTGCTTTGCCTTCCGCGGCATCGTTAAACGCCGTAGCTGTCCCGTGTGCATTGATGTAATCGACTTTATCCGCTGAAAGGTGGGCGCTTTGAAGAGCTCGTTCCATCGCCTGTCGCGGTCCGATACCGGAGGGATTCGGTTGCGTCATGTGAAAATTATCCGTGGAAATACCGTAGCCGATTATTTCCGCGAGAACGGGCGTGCCGCATTCCCGAGCGACATCGAGATTTTCCAGCGCCAGAACCGCTGCGCCCTCCCCGAGGACCATACCGGTGCGATCCCGATCGAATGGGCGGCATTTTTCTGCTGTCGAGGCCTGAAGCGAATCAAAACCGACGAAAACCAGCTCCGAGAGCGCGTCATACCCGCCGGTCAACACGCGCTGGTAACGGCCGGATCGCACACACTCATAGGCATGACCAATCGCGTTCGTGCCGGAAGCGCAGGCATTCGCAATGACCTGACAGGGAGCGGAAATTCCGAATGCTTCCTGCGCGTCAATCACCGGCTTTTGCGCGGTGTAATTCGCGACCCAGGTCGGCGAGTGCCGCAAATTCCCATTTCGATACAGTGAACGATAATAATCTTCACCGTAAGACATGCCCCCGCTCGTTGTTCCAATGACCGTCAATTCAGGTTTGAATCCGGGTCTTTGCGCCAGCGCTTCTGTCAAGGCACTGATCATCATGTGCGACGCACGATGTAAACGGTTTGGGCGATTCGTCTCGTGTTGCTCTTTGAGCAGGCGGTCGCCCGACACCTGCCCTGCAGTCTTGCATCGACATCCGGCCACCGAAAATCGGGTTACTCGCGTGATGCAGTCTCGGGCTGCTCGTAGCGAATCGAGGGTTTCGCTCAGCCCAAACCCGAGCGGGCTCACGACGCCCGCAGCTGTCACGACCACGCGGGAAGTGACGTTTTTTCCGTTCCCAGAGCTGGTTTTGGGCATTTTTGATAAAAAGGTTGATCCGCGATTTTCTATTGCTTTCTTAATAGAAGCATTTTACTAGTGGGCCGAAAAGGAAACGGAAGCTTGGAAGTTGGTGGATTGTCAGTTGAGTTTATTCAGTGGCGATTTGAAATCCGATAAGCGGGAACAGTGACCTGGCTGCGTTTTCCAGAATAAACTCAATGGGAACCAAATTATACGTAGGCAATCTTTCCTTCAACACGACGGAAAACGAACTGCAGGAACTTTTTTCACAGGCTGGCGCCGTGCAGGAAGTTACTCTCATGCAAGATAAATTCACCGGCAAGTCGCGTGGCTTTGCTTTTGTCACGATGGGCTCGGAGCAGGATGCTCAAAATGCCATTTCCAAACTCAACGGCCAAACCGTTGAAGGCCGGGCATTGACCGTAAATGAAGCTCGTCCGCGAGAGGCACGGCCACCCGGTGGTGGCGGACGCGGTTACGGCGGTGGCGGAGGCGGCGGTGGCTATGGCGGCGGCGGCGGGTACGGTGGTGGTCGCCGCGACGGTGGCCAGCGACGAGGCCACTAACTCCGAAAGCATCCACGAGTTAAAGTTCGCCAGAAGCCCTTCAAGATTGGGATTGGGCAGGGCTGGATTCGAACCAGCGAAGGCGTAAAGCCAGCAGATTTACAGTCTGCCCCGTTTGGCCACTTCGGTACCTACCCGTCGGTGCTCCGAAAACTTTCGGGGTTGATATAGGCTCGCGGCCGACGCGCCGCAAGTGATTTGGGCGCTTCGATTCATCGACCGCCGGAGAAGCCTCTATTCGAAGAACTCCGCAATCGCGCCGACCACGTATCGCTGCGCTTCCCGAGAAATCTCCGGATAAATGGGTAGTGCGAGCGTCTCACGCGCGGCGCGTTCGGTCTCGGGAAAATCGCCCTTCTTGTAACCGAGATAGGCAAAACATTTTTGCTCATGTAACCCCAGCGGGTAATAGATCGCCGTCTCGATTTTGCGCCTGGCGAGATGCTCGCGCAAATCATCGCGCGTTGGGGGGGTGCGGATAACGTATTGATGATAAATGTGGTGGTTCGTTAACCCACGATCGCGATAAGGTTCAGCCGGCAGGACAATTTTTTCCGTCAGCCCAAGGCGCGCGAACTCTGCGCTATAAAAATCCGCTGCCGCACGTCGCGACGCCGACCAACTTTCCAAGCATGGCAACTTAACGGCGAGAATTGCTGCCTGGATTTCGTCGAGGCGAAAATTTCCCCCGACGACAGAGTGGGAATAGCGCGGTTTCATTCCGTGATCGCGAAAACTGCGCAATTCCCGCGCCAGCTGCTTATCCCGGCAGACGATCATGCCGGCATCGCCCGCTGCCCCGAGATTTTTTGATGGATAAAAGCTGAAAAAACCGGCTTCTCCCATCACTCCTGCTCTTGCTGTTTTCCCGGCAAACGGATATTCCGCACCGATTGCCTGCGCCGCGTCTTCGATCACATCAAGCTGATAGTGCTCCGAAATTTCGTGGATCGCGTCCATTTCGCAGCACAAACCGAACAAATGGACCGGGACAATGGCGCGAATCCGCAGGCGTCGGTCGTCTGTAGGGGAAGCTGCCAGCTTCCCGTGTTCCTCTTGGGGGAAGACAACGTCTTCCCCTACAATCTCACATTCGTTTTCAAGAAATCCTTCAAGAGCGGTCGGCGAAAGGTTGTAAGTTGTCGGATCGATATCTACAAAAAGCGGCCTCGCGCCAACCCGTGCGATGCATCCACCCGTGGCAAAAAATGTGTACGGCGTTGTCACGACGGCATCGCCGGGCCCAATTCCAAGGGCCATCAAGATGGCTAGAAAAGCATCTGTCCCCGAGGAAACACCGATAGCGTGGGCTGCCTTGCAATAAGCACAAATGGCTTTCTCGAAGGCCTCGCCTTTCGGTCCAAGGATGAATCGGTGACTTGTCAGAACCTCGTCAATAGCCTCGCGGATCGGCTCGGTGAGGGCGCGATATTGTTCGCTAAGATCGAGCAGCGGCACGCGCATGGCGCCAAAAGCATGGCAGTTTCAGTCCTCCGTTCAATCCGAAGTTTAGCCGGGTTATGCTTGTAGAGACAGTTGTGTCAACCGCCTGATTTCAGATTTCAGTGGTTGATCAACGCGAGCCCTGTCGCGCGGTTGACCCTCCACGTCGAGCAGGATAGCCTGTCGTTCATGGCCTTATTACGCGGACTTTTCTGGCTTGTTCTCTTTATCGTTTTGGCTTTTTCCTTCGTAGTTCTGTTCGAGTACGGACCACACGATTTCGTCAGAGGTTGCCAGAAGGAATTTGCCCGGGTGAAAACGTTCGTCGTGAAGCAGACTGAGAAGGTCGAGAAACCCAAGAAAAACCGCTGACCGTTATTCCACGAACTCTACCTCGATCGGAGCATCGATGTAGCCTTTGTCGCGTGCGTCACCCAGGAATTTGCGGACGGCTGTGCGTCCAGTCTCACCGTAATCGCGAGTAAATTCATTCACATACATTCCGATAAATCTGTCGGCGAGGTCTGCATTCATATCACGCGCATAAGGAAGGGAATGGCGCACTGCCTCCCCCCGATGCGCCAGACCGAACTCGATGCTTTCACGGATAATTTTGAGCAGATCGCGCTGAATTGGATGCGGAATATCCCTGCGCAATACGTTGCCGCCGAGGGGCAGCGGCAAACCCGTTTCCCCTTTCCACCATTCGCCAAGATCGACAATTTTCTGAAAACCTGACCGGGCATAGGTGAGCTGACCTTCGTGAATGATTAAACCCGCATCGGCGCGTCCGTTTTTTACCGCGTCAAAGATTTGATCGAACGGCACAACCATGTAATCAAATTCTCCGGCAAAAAGTTGCAGCGCAAGAAACGCGCTCGTCATCTTACCCGGCACCGCGATCATACAGCCGCGCAACGATTCCTGCGGGTCGACACGTTGATTTGCATTTGGGATTTGGGATTTGGAACCTGGGATTTTCCTGACAAGGATCGGTCCATATCCATCCCCCATGCTCGCCCCGCAGGACAATAACGCGTATTTATCCGCAACGTACGCGTAAGCGTGGATCGAGATGGCGGAGATATGAAGCTCACCCCGGAGCGCGCGCTCGTTCAGAGTTTGGATATCTTCGAGTCGATGTTCAAATCGATAACCGCGGAGATCAATTTTATTTTCGGCCATCGCATAAAACATGAACGCGTCGTCCGGATCAGGTGAATGACCCAGTGTAAACACGCCGCGCTCCGCCCCCATGGCCGGACGCTATCCGCTTCGCTGCTTAGCGCAATGAAGCGGAACTCTTGCTGTTTCTCCTTTTGGATTCCTCTTGCCTCGCTGAAGGCTCGGCGGAGGCGGGGAGCCGTCAGGCGCAGAATCGCGCGACAGCGCGCGCGCTTTTCGGCATCGCGGCCGCCGCCTTCGGGGTTTTTGGGTCTTTGCCCCCTTTAGCCGGCTGGCGCGCCCGCTGCCCGCACTAGATCATACAATGCGCGGTGAGGTAAAGCCGAGCGTAGCGCTGCCAGCCGTGGGAGGTGCCTTTAGGAGGGACCCAAAGGCGATTCGGCACGGCTTTGCCTCACCGCTGTTGTATGATAGCCCGCGATCTTTCCTGGCTCTGCGACAGGGTGTAACGGGGCGCGGGGACGCAGAGCCAACTCTAACTTTCTTTTCGCGGGCGACTCGTGCAAGCAGCGGGCGAGACCCCGACAGGGGCCGGGGCAGGCAGACGGCGGAGCGGGGCGCTCGGGAGCACGCAGCGTGACGGCAGAGGACTCGTTAGGGGATTTTGGGGCGAGTGCTCTGCCGGCGCGATGCGTGCCAGGGTTCTTCGAAGGCGGTGGCCGCGATGCCGTTCCTTTTCAACCGCAGCAATGCTGCGCTCGATTGCTCGATTCTGCCTTAAGGTGTGATCGCAGCCTTGGGCGATGACGCCCGCGACGCTCCCGTTGTCAAGATTTGTTGACTGATCCCTATTCCCCTTTTTTTCCCTCTCCCCTCTTGAGCTCGCGCCGGATGAGGCGCTCCAAATCAGCTTTGTCGCGCTTCGACATGCCGTTAGGAGGTGTGATTGACGTGAGTCCCGCTTTCGAGGTGGAAACCTGGACATGTGTAAAGCGCTTTTCTTTCGTTAGCGCCGTTTCAAGGCGCTTGACCTGCTCCTTTCCGATGCCTTTCAATCTTATTGCTCCGGAAGGGGCGATAGTCATCCGGTTATCGGAAAAGGAATAGACCTTGCCTGTGCGCGCTTCGATGGCAACGTCGTAAATTGCAGAACGTTTGTCTTTTCCAGGGAGATAGAACCAGACGGTAAACAGCGGCAATTCAGGCCTAAACTCGACGACAGCTGGAGTCTGTTCCACGGCAACTCCCCAATTCTTTGGAAGTGATATACCGCGTCTGGAAAGTTCTTTTTTGGCTATCTCAATGGCAGCCTGAGCAATAATAAAGGTTCGCGGATTCAGAAAATCAACAACTTTGCCCGACTCCCTGTCCACCATCACCTGGATGCCTTTCTCGGCTGCGGTCGGAGGGGCGAACACGACCCAGTAAACTGGCCGCACAGGCTCTGTGTCGCTGAACACTGCTGCTGCCCACGGATTTCGATGCTTCGGAAGCGACAGCCCGCGTCGGGCGATTTCCCGTCTTGCTATTTCAATCGCCTGTTGTTCTGTAATCTCCGAGCGGGATTCCTGGGTGACGGTCTGATGAGAGTTGACTTCACTAGTGCAGAGCACCATCAGCATGGATGAGAGTAGCGCCGTGCAAGTTTGACATCTCATCGACTGGGGCTCCGTGGGGGGCCTCCCAAACCCAGGGGACCACCGCCAAGCATGCCAAAGTCAGGCACATCCCCTTGCTGGTTGTCGATTTGCGCAGCGTCCATCTGAGGTTGGATTGGCGCCTGGCCGGTGTCGATTGCCCGATCGATCGCAGTCCCCGGAATCTTGCCTCCAAGCGGCCTACCAGCGTACGTCTCACGCTCGGGAATACCCTGCTCGCGGCGCACCGGATTCTCGTTCAGCCGGACATTGCGACCCCCAGGGTAAATGTCGTCTCTTCCTTTGTCGCCACGCGTAGTCGCATGGCCGAATTCATGTGCTTGGATAGCAGCGCGTCCTTTATCGTTCGTGGGAGGCAATTCCTTTGGGTTTGTGCTGAAGTCTCGCCTGCTTTTAGGATCTAAAAATAACGGATCCTTGGGGTTGAAATACATGTCGTTGGTTCCTCTTCTCCACTGAGTCACTTGATTGCCCGTGGTCGGTTTTATCACGAAGGTTCGATTTGGCTCCCTGGCTAGGATTTCAGCGCCTTTCGCCTTACTGCCTAGCGTCTGCATTCCCCTCGTAAAGGCTTCCCGCCCTCCTGGCCCTTTTTCCGGGTAATCGTCTGAGAACACCCAGTCGAATAACCCCATGGGATCGGTGCGATCGAGTGGATCATTGTGGCAGTAGCGGAACAGATTGTAATCGCCGGCATCGAAGCCTTTCGGATCTTCGCTCATGAACCGGCCCAGTGTCGGATTGTACGCTCTTGCCCGATACTCGTAGAACCCAAACGTGGCTGCGTACTCACGCCCCGTGAACAGGAAACGATTCTTAAACAAAGATGTTGTACGCTCAGTGCCGTTCGGCGCGTAGATTGTGGGCTTGCCGAAGGCGTCGTATTTGTATTTCTCGATCACGGTGCCGGCAGCACTGGTCAGGTGTGTCACGTTTTGATTGCGATCCTGGTGATAATAAAACGGTTGACCGCCGTTTACGGTCGTGTCGGTGCGCATCAGGATTTCATCGATCCATTTCCCATAGACGTTGCGCGCCACGATCGTGCCAGCTGAGGTGTATTCGACAATCGGTTTTTCGCCATCGTAAATGTAATAGGTGGTCGCGCCGTTGAGAGTGCGTTTCACGCAACGGCCGAGCGCGTCATAGGCAAGATCGTACGCGTTGCCGGGCGATGTCACCCGGATCAGCCGGTCATCGTTGATATAGGTGTAACTAACGCTGTTGTACGCGCCGACCTCATGCTCGGGCCCGTTGCCCACGGTGAGCCCTTCCGCTGATGTGTACTGATTCAGGTTATTAGGCGCGTAGGTCCTGTTCCCACCGGTACCGACAACGGAAGTGCGATTGCCTGCTCTATCCAGAACAGCGCGCGATCCATCTAGAGTTTCGTTCGCCACATCATCTCGACATGTGATTTGCGTCGCCAAGCTAAAAGCTCATTTCCAGCGGACTTGGATATTCCTTCAAGCCGGGGCCATTATCGTATTTGATGATTCGATGTTGAAATCGATTGCCGTCACTAACAAATTGGACCTCATAGCCCTCGCTTCCGTCAGGTCCATATATCTCAAGCACCAGTTTGCCGCCCTTTCGGAACACGAATAAAAGCTTTGGTATTTCGGGTCGAGCCAAATCCTTCAACCCATTATGCGGAACGACGAGTCTGACTCCACGAACAGTCAGCTCAACATCGCTTAACACGCGTACAGCCTTTGACTGCGAATCCGGAGTACCGAAGCCGAAAATGTACTCTGGTATCTGAAGCTGTTCTGCAAACGCTTCCTGCTTACTAACTGTCTTAACACTACAGACGGCAACAAACTTATCTGCTGGGCCTTCGCCTCCTGTGACTCGCCCCGTTACCTCGATTCGCTCAATTCTACCAATTTGCGACGCATCCAACGCATCCTTCGGTTCGCTTATCCAGCCCGCTCTTGCCAGACAAACAGCGGCGCATACTACCCAAATCGCGATCAATCCCATGATCGGGCTGGCCAATGTTACTGTGCGACGAGTAATGAAAGCGCGGCTCATGGTCTGGAGCTCCGTGGGGGCCCTCCCAAACCCAGGGGACCACCGCCAAGCATGCTAAAGTCAGGTATTGACGTGTTTTGGCTCTCGATTTGCGCGGCATCAAGAGCTTGAGGTCCCGTCTGAGCCGAATTTGTTGAACTCTGGGCAGCGTCCGATGAACCGATCTCCTTTGCTGGAAGGGCCCGGCGGACCTCCATGCCTTTAGGTACTGCTGCCCCATTTCGTACGGTTTTCCTGGTGGAATCTTGGTTTCGGTCAAAGACGGCTTTTATCCCGTTGTATGCCTGTTGAGAAACGGTCTGACATCCCTTGGAGTCTCGTTGCCCACGAGGACCCTCGGGATGTATTAGGATATCTCCTTGTTCGTGACCTGCGGTTGCTCGACCCGGTTGATCCCTGAACTGCGGTGCAGTGATGGCTGGAGTACCTCGTTTGTAATTTCCATCCTCTGCCTTGGGCAAGACCAAGTATCTACCCGCGGGAATACCCTGTCTATTTGGATAGAATGGGTTTGCGTTAACTCGCGCGGCTCCCATAAACCTCCCATTCTCATAAACATTCATTATCCCAGCCGATAATCTTGGATTTGTGCCCGTATACATGTCACGAATTAGCACGAATTCAGCATCTAGCCCCATCGGGTCGGTCAGATCGAGTGGATCATTATGGCAATAACGGAACAGATTGTAATCGCCGGCATCGAAGCCTTTGGGGTCTTCGCTCATGAACCGGCCCAGCGTGGGATTATAGGCTCTGGCGCGATATTCGTAGAACCCGAACGTGGCGGCGTACTCTCTGCCCGTGAACAGGAACCGATTTTTGTAAAGGGAAGTAGCGCGTTCCGTGCCGTTGGGCGCCAGAATTCTTACCGCCCCAAACGCGTCGTATTTGTGCCATTCCTTTGCGTCCTTCCATAGGCTACCAAAAGCGAGGCGATTGTCATCGATTTGCGATGCTGCGCATGCTCTCGATCTCGCGCTTAATAAACGATGCAACTGCATCGATCGCGTCCTCATAGTTAGTTCGTTTCTCGCAACGACCTTCCTTAGCCAGCCAGCCAACCTCGTATTTGCCGTCGTCCCGTCGGACAACGTACCACCCACTAGGCGTCCGTTTATCTTCTGAGTACTGAATCCAATCCAGAACGCATTCATCACACTTCACCAGTGCATCTCGGATTGTGACTTCCGAAACATTATCAGCGATTTCGAAATAACCAGTCTGGTCCAGAAGGGAATAAACTGAAACATTGCCAATCTGCCTAAATTTCTGGGGTATGGCAATTATCCGACTGACCACATCGTTGGCCTTGTTCCGATTCAAGTCTTCACTGTTCATCGACAAAGCGTTCCATTATGGCGACATCTCTGGCGGTGGAGGGCGCATCCTCGAGCCGTCTTCGCTCAATGTATATCCTTTCTGGGCCACATAATCCAGCTCTCTACGCAGCTGTCCAGAAACACTTTCTATACTCTTTATTGGCTTATCTAACATGATATCGCCTCTCCGTGCGATTGCTCGATCTAAGAACCTTTGATTCGCCCCCCAACGTTCGGCATCGGTCATTCTGTTCCAAATGGCCGGCGGTATGTTAAATCGCTTTGCGCCCAGTTTGTCGGCCACTTTTAGGTAATTGGGGAATTTGCCAATTACGGCCGAAACTTCTTGACTTGCAACACGAGCACCTTGAACCGATTGCTGCACTCGCATCGAAGTGCCGAGGGTAGCGACGGCCAAGTATTGCTGAGCGACCATTGCCGCAGTCCAACCGACTGCGTTTCCGTAATTTCCAGCTTGGAAGTTTGCAACCGCACTGTCCCATTCCGTCTGGCCCGGTATGATCGCTTGTGCCCAAGCAGGGCTTTCCAGTCCCAGCGGGTCTGTGAAATCGATGGGGTCATTTGCACAATACCGAAATAAGTTATACTCAGCTTCGTCGGGATGCGTGCCAAATGTCCAATCCGCGGGTGCCGTACCCAGCCCAACGCGACGCACGAAGCCTTTGGGGTCTTCGCTCATGAAGCGGCCCAGTGTCGGGCTGTAGGCTCTGGCTCTGTATTCGTAGAACCCGAACGTGGCGGCGTACTCTCTACCCGTGAACAGAAAACGATTCTTGTAGAGAGAAGTGGAGCGTTCGGTGCCGTTCGGCGCGTAGATCGTGGGCTTGCCAAACGCGTCGTATTTGTATTTCTCGATGACGGCGCCGCTCGCATTGGTCAGGTGGGTCACGTTTTGATTGCGATCCTGTTGATAATAAAACGGCTGACCGCCGTTTACGGTCGTGTCGGTGCGCATCAGGATTTCATCAATCCATTTCCCATAGAGATTGCGCCCGACAATCGTGCCAGCTGAGTTGTATTCGACAATCGGTTTCTCGCCATCGTAAATGTAATACGTGGTCGCGCCGTTGAGAGTGCGTTTCACGCAACGGCCTAGTGCGTCGTAGTAGAGATAATAGCTGTTGCCAGGGGATGTCACCGACTTCAGCCGCTCGTCATTAATGTACTCGTAATGCACTCCTTGATAATCGCGCACCTCGTGCTCGCCCCCGTTGACCACAGAGACGCTTTCGGCCTGAGTGTACTGGTTGAGAATATTGGGCACGTAGGTCCTGTTCCCACCGGTACCGACTACGTTAGTGCGATTGCCCGCTCTATCCAGAACGTAGGTGTTCCAATACTCTGTGGGCACATCCGGCTCCTCCATGGCCGGAGGGGGAGAGGGCTCGCCCTGATCCTCCGGAGGCGGCACTCCCTCGGCTTCCGGATCTCCTGTCCAGCCGCTCCACGGATCGGTCGTATCGGGCATATCCTGGTCCGGATCGGGCTCTGGTCCTTCGGGCATGTCAGTGCCCACTCCGTATTGGGCCCAGTACATTTCACCGTCCCAGTAAAAGCCAAACAGGTCGCTTTTCCCGTCCTCGGCGCGCGCCACTTCAGTCAACCGGCTCATCCGATCGTAAGTGTACCCCTCACGAAAAAAAGAACGTCTCGTTCCTTGTCACGTCCCGGCGCTTCGATTTAACATCGGCAAGCTCATAGACATCTGTGTAATGTGAAGATCAGACCCCTTTCCCTTTCTCAGTTAAGCCGTCAGTTTCACTCAGGATGTGATTCCACACACGAGACGATTTCCGGGTCATCCGAGAGAATAGTTCTAACTCCTATACCATCCACGATCAACCATTTGGCAACATAACTCCCGGCCGCGTCCGAGAAGGAGCCGGTCAACGTCATGCTCCTTGCGTTAATCAGCCGGACGTGAAGTTGGCTCTTTAGCATTTTGCCGGCAGCGGGCTCATACATGCACGAAACTTCTAATTGTGTGACGCTCTTTCCTCGCCTCAAAACGAGTTTTTCAAGTTTTGTAGAAGGGGGACCGCCTCCATCAACTCCGTACACCGGGCCGATTTCTCCCCCTTTTTGACGAAAAACCTTGTTATCGAATGGAACAATGTGGTATTCGAGCGTAATACCGTGTCCAAAATCGAATCGCCCGTTTTGTGCTTCTAGCTGTTCGGCATTCCCAGCAAGCAACGCTACTAACGAGACGATTACTACTAGTGGTATCAACTTCTTCATTGAGATACACTTCTATGCGGAGATGGTCGCGTTTGCTGCCGTTCATGTCCAATCCAGCTAAAAAACGATGTGAACGGTGTTCTCATATACCCTTGCCGTCCTGAACGTCTCATCGTCCGGGGCTCCGTGGGGGCCCTCCCAAACCCAAGGGACCACCGCCAAGCATGCTAAAGTCAGGCACTTCTCCTTGCTGGTTGTCGATTTGCGCGGCATCGAGCATCTGCTGCGGCAGTACTGCCGTGGGCTTGGCTTCACCGGAAAACACATGAAACTTGCCATAGACAGTCCGCTCCGTTCCGTTGGCGTCAGTAACAGTTCCTTTCTTGGTCGCGTCCAGGATCTGCCCAGCTTTCTCAAAGCTTTTGGAATCATTGGTTGTAACGCAACCTTCAGATGGGCCCAGGTGGAATCTGAATGTTCCCCGGCCAGTATTTCTCTCTTTGTCGTCACGCTTGCCGTCTTTTGCTTCAAGGGCATATGCTCGCTTGCCGTCCAGAGGGGCATCTCCTTTAGCGCTCGGAATGCGATTTAAAATCTCGTAATCCCCTCGTGGCAGTGGCCCCAACTTCCGCGTCCGCTCTTCACTTGGATTATTGCGATACGGCACACCCTTTGCATTAAGCTTTTCGGATCCGGCTCCTCCGCGAAACACAATGCTCCTCCCTGTATCCCTGTCGATAACCGTGATCAAATGTTGTGCTTCATTAAGATATGCATCGACTTCCAATCCCATTGGGTCGGTCAGATCGAGTGGATCATTGTGGCAGTAGCGGAAGAGGTTGTAATCGCCGGCATCGAAGCCTTTCGGGTCTTCGCTCATGAAACGGCCGAGGGTCGGATTGTAGGCTCTGGCGCGATATTCGTAAAAACCAAACGTTGCAGCGTACTCGCGCCCGGTGAACAGAAACCGATTCTTGTAGAGAGAAGTGGAGCGTTCGGTGCCGTTCGGCGCGTAGATCGTGGGCTTGCCAAACGCGTCGTATTTGTATTTCTCGATCACGGTGCCGGCAGCACTGGTCAGGTGTGTCACGTTTTGATTGCGATCCTGGTGATAATAAAACGGTTGACCGCCGTTCACCGTCGTGTCCGTGCGCATCAGGATTTCATCGATCCATTTCCCATAGACGTTACGCGCCACGATCGTGCCAGCTGAGTTGTATTCGACAATCGGTTTTTCGCCATCATAAATGTAATAGGTGATCGCGCCGTTGAGCGTGCGTTTCACGCATCGGCCTAGTGCATCGTAATAGAGATAGTAGCTGTTGCTGCCGCTGGTCACCGACTTCAGCCGCTCATCGTTGATATAGGTGTAATTGACGTTTTGGTACGAGCTGACCTCATGCTCGGGCCCGTTGCCTACGGCGAGCCCTTCCGCTGATGTGTACTGATTCAGGTTATTGGGCGCGTAGGTCCTGTTCCCACCGGTACCGACAACGGAAGTGCGATTGCCTGCTCTGTCCAGAACGTAGGTGGTCCAACTTTCCACGGGCACATCCGGCTCCTCCATGGCCGGAGGCGGAGAGGGCTCCCCCTGATCGGCCGGAGGCGGCACTCCCTCCGCTTCGGGATCTCCGGCCCAGCCGGCCCACGGATCGGTCGTATCGGGCATGTCCTGGTCCGGATCGGGCTCTGGCCCTTCGGGCATGTCACTGTCCATTCCGTATTGGGCCCAGTACATTTCACCGTCCCAGTAATAGCCAAACAGGTCGCGTTTCCTGTCCTCGGCGCGCCTAACCTCAGTCAACTGGCTCATCTGATCATAAGTATACGCTTCGCCAGAAAGCGAGTTCGCGCCGCGTTTCACGTCCCGCCGCTTCGATTTAGCGTCGACAAGCTCATAGACATCTGTGTAAAGTGAAGATCAGACCCCAGATCACGTCTTCGCCTGTGGGCGGTCCGCTGTCGCGCCAGAATTCGTCCGGGTCTTCCTTTGGCGGATCCTCTGGCGGTGGCAATTCCTCACGGCGTTGTGCTACTCTCACCGTGTGCCGCCCGTCGGACTTTTATATATCGCTGTGCGTTTGGTTCGCCTAACCTATATGCTAACTGCAGCCACCGTTCTGCTGTCTTTTCGTCGCGCAATCCGAGGCCGTAGTGCATAAACAGGGTCCAAGCAGCGTTTCCGTCCCCTGCGACAGCTTTTTTCTTGAGGCGCATGACTTCCGCGTCCGATTTTCGCAAAGCAGAGTCTCTGTGGCCGCCGCCGTGCTGGCCAGGCGCATTACAACTCGGAACACCCATCGTCGTAAATGTAATTATCAAAATTAAAGTCAGTAACACTGCACTGAAGCGCGACGTGGTACATGCTCGTACTATAGACTGAGGTGGTCGATGTTGCTCATTTGCTTTAACAATCCGAATCCGCAATCCCCTTGAATGGCATCTCATGGCCTGGAGCTCCGTGGGGGGCCTCCCAAACCCAGGGGACCACCGCCAAGCATGCTAAAGTCGGGCACTTCTCCTTGCTGGTTGTCGATTTGCGCGGCATCGAGGATGTCTGACGTCGATCGTTTCGGATCGGAGCCTGGTTCTGTGTTACTACTATCTTTGTTTCGACTGGCCCCGGGATTGTTCGTGTTCTGATTCGATTGTGCTGGGATGTATTTGATCCATTGCCCACGCTCATTTTTTGCCGGTTGATCAGGATTCTTTTTATCTATGGGCGCAACTAGGCCTTTTTTGCCTTTTTCCCAAAAGACGTCATTAGGGCCAGATGTTGGTTTGCCGGAAGCTTTGGCGAGTTGGTCCGCGATCGGGTTCTTGCCTTTTGCTGCATCACAGGCCCAGAGCTTAATTTCTTTCGCCTTCGAATACGCAGGGTCTTGCTTAATGCGATTGAGCAATTGTTTCGCGGTCATCGCGCGACTGTGCTCATCGAAAATCGTGCCGCTTAAGCCGTGTGCACCGATGTCGTACACCTGGGGTCCGGAATCATATACTCGGTGCCTTTCACCCGCCGGAAACATTGTCAAGTCCTCCAGCCCCATCGGATCGGTCAGATCGAGTGGATCATTGTGGACGTAACGGAACAAGTTATAATCGCCGGCATCGAAGCCTTTCGGGTCTTCGCTCATGAACCGGCCGAGCTTCGGATTGTAGGCTCTGGCGCGATATTCGTAGATGCTGAATCTTGGAGCGTATTCGCGTCCTGTGAACAGGAACCGGTTGCTGAAGGCGGTGCCAGAGATCGCATCTCCCCATCTGTTGTAAAAGGTCGGTTTGCCAAAGGCGTCGTAGCGGTATTTCTCGACCGCGGCAGTGGCAATGGTCAGGTGCGTCACGTTGCCGTTGCCGTCCTGCTGGCAAAAGAGCCAGTGCCACGCGTTGTCCGCGCCGTAAGCGCCGCGCTCGGCAATTTCATCGATTCCTTTGCCATAAATGTTCCAGCCAGCCAAACCGCCCGTGGATGGGATTTCAATGATCGGCTTTTCCCCATCGTAAATGTAAAACGTCGTATCGCTGTTGAGCGTCCGTTTCACGCAACGGCCCAAGGCGTCATAAGCAAGGTCATACGTGGCTGGGCCGGTGACACTGATAAGCTGCTCATCGTTCCTATAGGTGTAAACGACACTGTCGTAACCGGTGATCTGATGTTCGTTGCCGTTGGTCACACTAAGGCCCTCAGCCGATGTATATTGGTTGAAGGCATTGGGGGCGTAAGTCCGTGTCGTCCCATCGACTACTGAGGTGCGATTGCCCATTTTGTCCAGTTTATAAGTCACGTCGCGCGTGCTCGCCGGTGCATCGGGTCCCTGAAGCGGCCACGGCACCTCTACGCTAATCGCTGCTCCAGCAGGGATGAGATCGCCCTCGTTGGGCGCCAGCATGGGTTCTCCGCTGGGCGGCTCACTTTCCCGCTCAAATTCGTCCGGGCTCTCCGCCGACTGAGTCTCTGGCGGAGGCAATTCCTCACCGGGCGGTGGCGGTTCGATTGGATCGGGAGGCAGCTCCGCTGGATCGGGGGGCGCTTCGTCCGGTGGCGGCTCGATTCCCGGCGCCTGGATACCGGTCACGCCGTATTGCGCGGTCCAAAGCTCGCCATCCTTGTAATAAGTCAACACATCGCTTGTGTCGTCTTCCCGCGTGATGGTGGTGACCCGGCTCATCGCGTCGTAGCCGTAGATTTCGGAGCCGATGACATATGCGCCTCGCTTAATGTCCAGGCGGCTAACCCGGTTGAGATTATCCCGGGTGTAAATCTGCCGGGTGGCGGTCCAGACATTTCTGCGCTCCGTTTCGTTAAAAGCTTTGTCGTAGTAATACTGGAAGTAGATGGAGCCGGGATTGCTCGTCGGCGCGATTTTTTCGAAGCGTCCGAGGGTGTCGTAGGTAAACGTGTAATCGTAATTTGACGACGTGACCCAGAGACGCGTTTGCTTGCCGTCGTCATCATAGTCGTAATTGACGTCCCGAGTGCCAATCCCGGTGAGGGCCTGCCGGTCCAGGGTCAGCCGCCCGGCATCATCGTATTCACGGGTGACTGTGGAGATGATATTCGTGTTCCATGAGCCGGTGCCATTATAGGCTTGATGGAGCCGACCCACGAGGTCGTAGATGTAATAGGCCCACTCGGCGTGATTGTCCCAAGTCATCGTCTTGCGGCGATTACGACTATCGTAAGTAAAATTCTGCATCTTCCCGCCAACCGTGCGTCGGCTGGCCAAGTTGCCGGCGTCGTCGTACGTCCACCCCTGGTATTGGCCGGTGTCGGGGTAAATCATCCATATCTTCCGATCTGACGCATCGTACCCGAACGTGGTGATCTTGTTATTGGGATTTGTCACCTCCCAGATTGCGCCCGAAGGGTAATACTCAAAGCGCGTGATCGAATCCTCGACTGTGTTGTTGTTGGCCGGATTTTCCTTCGGCACCTTGTGCGTGATCAGCCGGTTCAGCGCATCGTACTCCTTGTATTCGGTCGTTTGGTCGGGTCGATCGATGCTGGTGATATTGCTGGCTGGATCGTAATGGAACACGGTGGTGTGATTGAGCGGTTCTCTCAAACGCCATTTGCGGTTTCGCTCGTCGTAATCGGAATAAGTTGTGTAATTAGCGTCGCCGCTTCCAGTACCGCGCCCGTCGGTCACATAATCCTGATTGCCAACCGCATCGTAATGGAACCAGGTGGTCGATGCGGGCGTGCCCGTGCCCACTTTGGTGGAGATTTTGCGAAAGTTTTCGTCGTAGCGATTCTCCGTCCTGACGCCAGTGGGAGTCGTAACGAAGCGAACGGATGCCGTGGTATGAAGGGTTGGGGATAAATTCTGATTCCCGTTGGTCAGCTCGTAACTGTAGTAGGTAGTTTTTTGGTACGGATCGGTCACTGCGATTTGGCGTCTGTATTCATCATATTGGTAGGAGGTGCGTTTACGCAGCTCGTTTTCCTCCCACATTTTGTCGCCGTATCTGTTATAGCCAAACGACTGATACCGGCCGTCGGCATGAATCTTTTTCGTGATCAATCCGCGTCCAGGCACAGGCGGGCCGGTCGGATTGGTCACGCCGCCGTTAGTCAACGCGCGATCGTATTCGTAAGTCTCTGATGCTGGGTACCCGGAGACATTTTCTGGCATCGTCTCGGTCTTCAGCCGGTCAATCCAGCCGGGCTTTCCATCGGCGGCAGTGTAATAAGTGTACGTCGTTTGGGGGTCGCCGCCGACCGGTGTCGAGTTGGTGGTAGGGTTCCACTTGGCTGTGAGAAGGCCGCGGGTGTCGTACTGGAAATGCTGGTATTTGCCGTTTTTAAGGCGATGGGTAGTCACCTGACCAAAGGGGTTGTAGGTAAACGTCTCGAATGAGGCAGGAGTATTTGCGTCCGCCGGATAATCCGTGCGTGTAATCCAATGACGATTCGGGTCGCGGGTGTGCGTGGTTACCTTACCGCCTTCGTTGCGGCTGGTTTCAAGATAATAAATATAAATATTGGAATAGGTGTACTCGACGTAGGGGTTGTTGGCACCTGGATAGGTGATTTTTGTAATCAGACCAGTCGCGTTCCGATCGATCTGCGTCGTGTAGCCGCGCGCATTGGTCACACTCTTGCGGACAGCACCGCCGCCGAGCAGGGAGTAGGAGATATTCGTGTTGTGCCCCTGGAAATCGCTGTAACGACTTAGCTCGGGGAAGGGTGTTGGGTATTCCAAAGAATCGCCGTAATGGAAGACGCGCGTTTGACCGTCGCCCCGGGTTTCCCATCGCTTATAATAGCCTGGTGAATTCTCTGGCTGACCGGGAAGTGGGTAGGTGACTTGGGAAACGATCTCGTCTGTAGCCTTGTTTTTCTCTGCGCTGATCTGGCCCCAGGAAGCGCCGCCGGCAACCTGGTTAGGACCTACATATTCATATTTGATCTTCCGCATCGGGCCATTGTAACGCACGTCATCGCAGGTGCTCACGATGTGCCATGGGACAGCGTAATAGCTCTCGGTAACATTGGCCGGCTCGTAGGTATAGGTAGCATGGGTACCATCATCGTAATCTACCCCAGTTAAGTCATAGACCCTTTGCGGCCCGACGTAGGTCGCAACCTCTCCCTGCGTGTAATTGTAATCTACTCTCTCAATGAGGTTCCCTCGGCCGTCGAAAGCCTCTACGTGGTTGATCAAGTGCGCGGTGTGATTATAACCGTTCTCTGTCCATGTGTGGGTTTCATAACTGATCTCCAGATAACGCCCGCCCGGTTCGGTGACCCTGACCAGTCTCCCCGCGTTGTTCCAAGTCAGAGTAGTCGTCAAGCCGTAAGGATCCACGATAGCCACCGGGGCCAGCCCGACATTTGTCACGGGCCTAAATTGCACCTTGCCGCCGTCGGCAAGGAGGAGATCGTAATAGCCCGCACCGTAATTGCCTCCACCTGTCTTCTGCACTTCCTCCAGGACCTGGTCCAGCGCGCGCCTCATTGGTCGGTAGTATCCTCCTCCAGCTAAACCGAGATCCACCGTCCGGCCATCGGGATAACCGATCCTGCCTTCGGGGCCGGGCTCAATTGGAGGGGGCGGCGGGGCCCAAATGCCCAATCCCCAGTTGTAGGAATGGGTCCAACCTCCGCCCTGCCCAAAGAAGGAGGCAACCGTGCCGCGCGTGTTCAAGTAACGCGTCCATTTAAGAGGGTAGGCGCCCACGCTCCCGGGTACCGTTATATCGTCGATCGCTCGTTTTGCGTTGCCTGAAAAAGGATCATAATACCCTGCTGTTGTTATACTTCCGTTGTAATCCCCAGCAGGACCATTGGGATTATCATTGCCCAGCCCCGCTCGAAGTCCTTGCGCAATCCAAAGCAAAAGAAAGAACGAAAAACCCGCGGTCGCCCCCCGGCGGCTAGAAGAACGTGGTTTCATGGGGGATTTTTCGACTATTCCCAGGGCGCCTTGACCCAGAACTGAAGAAGATGTTGTTCGTCGCCAACCCGCACCATCACCCGGTATCCTCCCGGTCCGCCACCCGGTTGAAAGGTGAACGGCACCACCCCATCCTCAGGCACAACCGCGCCAGTGGTCCCGCTGATCTCGCCGCCGTCGTAGGTGCCAATCAGGACAGGCGCTCCCACCTCGTCGTTTGAAAACTGGAGAGTAACCGTGACTTGCTGGTTTGGGAGCAACGTCACCGTAGGCACAATCCCCTGTTCGCTGCCGCCGCCTCCTTCGCTACTGGGAAGGGTGACCTCCTGGCCCGGGCTGAAGCTGATCTTCACGTCCATCGGCTCAGGCGTCGGCGACGGTGTCTGCCCAAATAATCCGGCCGAACAGGCAAGCTGAACGATCGCAAACAAAATCAGCGCGACGGCAGCGTGCAGAAATTTCATGGCACCGGATCTGGGGGAGAATGAAAGGGAAATTGACAAGTGCGGTCTTTTAGCAAAACCACTTATGCGCTGGCAAGAACTTTTTTTTAAAAAAATCTAAAAAAGAAAAACGGCCACCAGGGAGCGCCCGGGATCATTCGCCTTCGCCAAGGCGACGCCGGACGAGCCGATCCCGGCTACAACGAGCGAAGAGTTGCGGTTTGCGTTAGCTGCGCGCTTCCGGTAGCCTCAGGCGCATGGCGAGGTCTGGTCTTGGCAAAGGTCTTGGCGCCCTTATTGGCACGCCCACGGCCCCGGCGCGAGCGGATGCTGTCGAGTCGGGCGAAAGGGTTCACCAGATTAATCTCGCAAATATTGTCCCGAGCGCGTTGCAACCACGGAAAAATTTTGCCCTGGAAGCATTGCAGGAATTGGTCGATTCAATTCGGCAACACGGCATCATTCAACCGCTAATCGTCCGGCCCGCCGCAGCGAGTCCGTTCGGCGGCGGGCAGGTTGGCACTCGGTTCGAATTGATCGCCGGCGAACGCCGCTGGCGCGCTGCGCAGGAAGCCGGCCTGACTCAAGCGCCGGTAATTATTCGGAGCGCGGGCGACATGGAGGTCCTCGAATTGTCCCTGATCGAAAATTTGCAGCGGGCCGATCTGAATCCGATCGAGGAGGCGCAGGGTTACGCCAGGTTAGCCAGTGAATTTGGAATGCGCCAGGAAGACATCGCGCTTAAGGTCGGGCGCAGCCGAGCAGCAGTCGCTAACGCAATGCGCTTACTCGATTTGCATCCACAAGTGCAAATTTGGCTCGCTCAGGATTTGCTTTCCGTCGGTCACGCAAAAGTGCTGCTCGCGTTAAAGGCGCCGGAAGAACAACTCCTGGCCGCGGAAACCGTGTTGCGACGCAATGCCACGGTTCGTTCCACGGAACGGCTGGTGGCACGCCAGCTCGGAATCGGCCGTTCCCGGAGGAAGTCCCGACGCGCCGGGGCTGAACAAGCGGCTAGCTCTGCGGCAATCGAGGATTTACAGAACCGGTTGCAGGAGCATCTCGGGACGCACGTGACTGTTCACCATGGAGAAAAGCGCGGGCGGATCGAGATCGAGTACTACGGAAATGACGATCTCCAACGGGTCGTTGCTGCTCTCGGGCTGACGCCGAGCGAGAGCTGACCTCGCTCCATCGCGTTGAAGCATCGCTCTCGGGGAACATTCGCGCGGAGAACCGCGTGTGCGAATACTCGATAGGCTCCATGTTGTGATCCGCCTCTCCCCGACTGTGGGGAGAGGATTGAGGTGAGGGGGGCCCGATGACCTGCAACGACAAGCAATTTCGCTTTCCGCGAAAACTGCCGCGACTAAAATTAGTTTGTGGTGAAGCGTGCTCGTTGCTTTCGCCAGAAGCCGACAGACTGTGAGCGCGTTCTCTGGCGCCGTTTCCGAAACCGAAATTTCGCTGGCTACAAATTCCGGCGACAGCATCCGATCGATCTCTACGTCCTGGATTTTTATTGTCCGGCCGCCAAGCTCGGCGTCGAAATAGATGGTTCAGGTCATGGTTATCTGTTGCGTGAGACACGCGATCACGCACGAAGACGAATTCCTCGCCAGCATCGGAATTGCCGTGCTGCCATTCTGGAACCATCAAGTTCGCGAGGAGCTTGATAGCGTTCTGAAAGCGATCTGGTTCGCGCTGGAGGAACGTTGCCCGAAAAATCCCTCACCTTCATCCCCTCCCTTTCACAAACGGAGAGGCGAATTATTAGAGGCCCATCGTACGAATACGGGGAAGCGAATTTCTTTGCGAAGAGCGCGAAAGGCAAACGTCGCGTGTTGCGGTTAATTCTTGATAAAGCTGATGTCCCCGCTGCGTTCCACGCGTGCGAGTCGAATTTTAGAGAGATCGTCGATGTGAGCGTGGAGGCGCATGTCCTCCTCCAGATCATGCATTGAGACGTGGTTGCGTCGCATCATGCGAAGATCGCACTCGCCATTGCGGACAATGGTGTCGGGCGAGCCTTTAACCAAAATTCCAAACTGATGTGAGCGGTATGCCAGGTGAGCGAAGAACCGATGGAGCAAGACCAGAACAACGCCTCCGCCGATTGTGGCAAGAAAAGGCGCCGAACCGTTGATGGCGCGTGAAAGCACCGCCGCGAGAATGACGAGCAGAATGGCATCGAACGGGGTCTTGCGTGCGAGCGAACGTTTGGTGCCGAATCGGACCATCATCAACGTCGCAAGAAAAACGATGATTCCACGAAGGGATATTTGAACAAACGTCAAATCGTGCGGTTCGACGCCCAAACCGAGCAATGTTTCAAAAAAGTTCAAGAATGCATTCATAGAATAAGAGTGTATCGCCGGAAAAAACTTTGTCGCGGGCTTGCCGATTTGAGGATGGGGTAGGCCAACGGAATACATGGGACTCATTCGGCTTGCGAGACCCATGACCTAATCTGAAATACTGGTTTCGGTTCCGGCTCACGTTTACCGCTCTTGCACGACGAACTTTCGCATGGCATAAGACCACGCTCGACCGGTTCAAACCGGGCCAGAGAACATTGAATTATGCCGACAGTCCCACCTCCTTCCCGCGATGCAGCGCTCGAAACGCGTGTGTTTTGGGAGCGATTCAAATACCAGATCGTTGCTGCGCTAATTATCCTCCTGGTCACTCTTGTCGGCTTTACAGGTTATCGGTTTTATTCCGATCGCCGCGCTGCCACGGCATCGGCCCTGTTAGCCAGCGCAAAGGGCGCGCAAGAATACGAACAGTTGATTGCGCGTTACCCGGATACTCCCGCCGGCGCCGATGCTTATCTTCTGCTCGCCGAAGCTCGGCGGCGTGAAAGAAAGTTCGCAGAGGCGAATGCGACCCTTCAGGCTTTTATCACCAAGCACCCAAAGCATGAATTCGTGAGCACGGCGCGAATGTCGATGGCAACGAATCTGGAATCGATGGGAAAGACAGACGAAGCGCTGTCGATGTACCAACAGATCGCATCAAGCTATCCAAACAGTTTCAATGCCCCGCTGGCGCTTCTTTCGCAGGTGTACCTTTTGAAAGCTAAGAACCAAGCCGAGGAAGCACGTCGCATTTGCGAGACTATTCTGACGCAATACCGCACGAGCTTTTGGGCGGGCGAGGCGTTCCAGGAATTGCGCTTGTTGAAACCAAGCGGACCTTCGGAGCCGGCAGCGGCCGCACCTACGATACCACAGTTTTTAGCGCGCCCGCCAATGGAAGAACCGCAAGCTGCGCCGACTACTCCACAGGCTGCGCCGCCGCCAGCTCCAAAACCCCCGAGATAAATATTCTCGAGTTCAGGTCACATGCGGCGCATGAGACCGATTAGCGTTTCGAGAACTGGAAACGTTTCCGCGCGCCGGGCTGTCCGGATTTTTTTCGCTCTTTCATGCGCGGATCCCGGCGGAGTAGACCTTCGGTCTTCAACGCGCCACGCAAATTGCCATCCACTTGAAGAAGAGCCCGCGCAATGGCGAGTTGGACCGCGCCGGCCTGTCCGGTCGCGCCGCCGCCGCTGGCGTTGATCGAAAGGTCGTAAGCACTAACGGCCTTTGCAGTTTGAAGCGGTTCCAGCACGACGTTCTGCAATGGTGTGGTCGGAAAATAATCTTCAAAGCTCCGGCCGTTGACGTCGATCTTGCCGCTGCCCGGAGCCATCCGAACTCTGGCAACCGACGTCTTGCGGCGGCCTGTAGCAGTGAATTCCTGGGTCTGCGGCATAAGATTCCTTTCAGGCTAGTTTGACCGCGTGCGGCTGCTGCCCGGCATGGGGATGAGAATCACCGCGATAAACTTTAAGTTTTCGATAAACTGCGCGACCGAGCCGGTTGTGCGGAATCATTCCACGCACGGCGCGCTCGATCAGTAATTCCGGATGCCGAACGCGGCGCTGCCCGACATTCTCGGATTTATGACCGCCAACGTATCCTGAAAAACTCATGTAGCTTTTCTGGTCCTCTTTTTTTCCAGTCAACCTTACTTTCTCCGCATTGATCACGACCACAAAATCCCCCGTATCGACGTGCGGCGTGAAGATCGCCTTTTCTTTGCCGCGCAATAAGTTGGCGGCCTTTACCGCGACCTGCCCCAGCACCTGGTCCCTGGCGTCGATCACCCACCATTTGCGCGGGACTTCGCTGGCTTTTGCAGAAAAGGTTTTCATAGGGCGGAAAAGGCACGAAAACTACGGGCGGCGCCAGAAAGTGTCAAATTTTCGCGGTGGACAATTTCCTGCACGGCCGCAACGGCATAAAATCTCAGTTGGCGACTGACACAGCCGCCCTACAATTGTAGGGCGTTTCTGTGAAACGCCCCGCACGATGAATACCACCTCCACAAGAACCGCAATCACGCCACGGCGCGACGAAGACTTTCCCGAATGGTATCAGCAAGTCATCCGCGCGGCCGAACTGGCCGAGTCGTCGGATGTGCGCGGCTGCATGGTGATCCGTCCCTGGGGCTACGGCATTTGGGAGAATATGCAGCGGCAGCTTGATGCGATGTTTCGGGCGACTGGACATCGCAACGCATACTTTCCACTTTTTATTCCGCTTAGTTTCTTCGCCAAGGAAGCGGAACACGTCGAAGGTTTCGCCAAAGAATGCGCTGTAGTTACCCATACCCGGCTGGAGACGGATGCCGAGGGAAAATTGCGGCCGGCGAGCGCATTGACCGAGCCGCTGGTGGTGCGGCCCACGTCGGAAACGATCATCGGCGCCACCTACGCTAAATGGGTGCAATCCTATCGCGACTTGCCGATTCTCATTAATCAATGGGCGAACGTTGTCCGCTGGGAAATGCGGCCGCGTCTGTTTTTGCGCACGACCGAATTTCTCTGGCAGGAAGGACACACCGTCCATGAAAGCGAGGCGGAGGCGCGTGCCGAAGCGAAGTTAATTCTCGAGCTTTACGAGCGGTTCGTCCGCGACCATCTCGCGATTCCGGTTTTCACCGGCGAAAAATCGGAGAGCGAACGTTTCCCTGGCGCGGTGCAGACGTTATCCATTGAAGCGATGGTCCAGGACCGGAAAGCAATCCAGGCTGGCACCTCGCATTTTCTCGGCCAGAATTTCGCGCGAGCAAGCGGAATCCAATTTCAGAATCGCGACGGGAAACAGGAATTTGGTTGGACCACAAGCTGGGGCGTGAGTACCCGTCTCATCGGCACTGTCGTGATGGCACACAGCGACGACGACGGCCTGGTATTGCCACCGCGGATCGCGCCAACGCAGATCGTGATTTTGCCAGTCACGCCAAAGGAAGAAACGCGGGCCGCGGTGCTCGAAGCCTGCGATAAACTCGCGCAAGAATTGCGCGAGAGACGGTATTTTGATTTTCCGATGGAAGTGGACGTCGATCGGCGCGATCTCGGTGGCGGCGTAAAGAATTGGGAGTGGATCAAGAAAGGCGTGCCATTGCGCGCTGTAATCGGGCCGCGCGACTTGGAAAAAGGATCGGTCGAAGTCAGCCGGCGTGATCAACCGGTGAAGACGAAGGAGTCGATGCCAGTGGAAGAGTTCGTATCCCGCGCGCCGGAATTTCTCATGTCGATCCAGAACACCCTGTTTGAGCGGGCGAAAAAATTCCGTGATGAGCACACCCGCATCATCGATTCGAAAAAAGAGTTCTACGATTTCTTTACTGCGAAAGATTCCGCCAAACCGGAGACCCACGGCGGCTTCGCCCTCGCGCACTGGAACGGTTCGCGCGAAGTCGAGGAACAAATCAAGAATGACCTCAAAGTCACAATTCGCGTCATTCCGCGCGACGAATCAGCCGAAGCTGTCCGCTGCATTTTCACTGGAGAACCAAGCGCCCGGCGCGTCGTCTGGGCAAAATCGTACTAGGCTTCATCCGCTGTAGCGGCGGTCTGCCTGGCACGACGTAGGTCGCCGCGGCGACCGAAGGCGGCTGAACCGTCGCAAACCTCCTCGGAAACCCCGCTCGTTGGCTATTGACGGCGAATTGCGCTCCTGTTTATTCCCGCAGTCGCTGTGGAATTGAAGCTTTACAGTCGCGAATGGTGTTCGTGGTGCATTGACGCCAAGGAGTATCTCACCGAGAAAGGGTACCGCTTCGATATCATTGATGTCGGCCAGGACCGGCAGGCATACGCAGAGATGAAAAGGCTTTCCGACCAGACTTATGTTCCGACTTTTGTGGCGGGCGACAGAGTGCTGGCCAATTTCGATACCGATCAGCTCGAGAAATTTCTGAACGAGCATCAGATCAATCCCTAATGCTTTTTGGCTTTTTCCTGACGCTCGGTGTGGCGGTGCTCAGCATCGCTTTGCGCAGTTATCAAGATTCGTATGCGCAGAAAGCAGGCGCGCTTGGAATTCTCGTCGCCACTTTCCTCGCGATTTATTTTATTACCAGCAGCTGGGTGTTGGGTATTGCCGCTGCGGTGAGTTGGCTCTTTTTGCCGTGGCTGGAAATTCTCACCCGAATTCGCGCGCTTCGGCTGCCCAAGGAAAAACAGCTCCGGCCAAAAAGTCCGCCATCTTCGGATACGTTCCCTGCGCTGAGAGAGATCACGCGCGAGATCGAGGACGAAGGGTTCGTGCACGTGGGTGACGCCGGGTGGGACTGGGAGGATTACCGGCAGTTTTTCCGCTTGTTTTACAAGGAGGAGGATCGAACGCAGGCCGCGATCTGCCTGAACGAGCAGCATGATCTTTCGTTTTATTATCTGCGAATTTCGTCGCGGGCGAAAGACGGCATCACTTGGACGACGTGGAATTATCCGCTCTCCTACGGCTTAAAACTTACTCCGCAGTTCCGTATTAATCGTCAGCGGCCGGATCAATCATTCTGGCAGCTTCATCAAAGCCATCGCGATTTTCTGCGCCGGAACGGGGTGAGCGCGGACATGATCGAAGCGCTTGATGAAGAGCGGATTCAAACGGAAATGGAAAACGATCTGCGCGATCAAATCGCGCACAACATCGATAAGGGTGTTCTGAAACAGACCGCGACAGGTGATGTTAAATATTCCTGGCGCGGCATGATTTATCTCTGGTGCCAGTTTCTGGTCGATCTGGTACGCCTTTGAAAAAATGACGAAGCACGAATGACGAATGACGAATTAATGACTAATGACGAAGCTCAAACGACCCGCGCTCATCCTGGATTCATCATTCGGATTTTGTCATTCCTTCGGACTTCGACATTCGGATTTCGTCATTCTCCTTACACCTTCATGATCTCAGCTTCTTTGTGCTTGAGATGATCATCGACGGATTTGACGAAGCGATCGGTTAGCTTTTGCACTTCGGCTTCCAGATCGTGCAATCCGTCTTCGCTTAATTCGCCTGCGGCTTTGAGTTTCTTCGCTTCGTCGAGCGCGGTACGCCGGTTGCTTCGCACGCGGACACGCGCTTCCTCCGCCATTTTGCTGAGCGAACGCGCGAGATCCTTGCGGCGCTCTTCGGACAATTCCGGGATCGGCAGTCTGATAATTTTTCCGTCAACTGCCGGCATGATACCGATCTTCGATTCCTTGAGAGCCCTCTCGATATCCGGCACCGTGCCCGCATCGAAAGGCTGAACGACAAGCAAACGCGGTTCCGGCGTTGTGATTAGCGCGAGTTGCTTCAGCTTCATGGTCGATCCGTAGGCTTGCACATCGACATTTTCCACGAGCCCGGGCGAGGCTTTGCCGGTGCGCACGGCGGCAAATTCGTGCACCATATAGTCGACGCTTTTTTCCATCGACATTTCGGCCTCGAGAAGAATGTCGTCTCTGCTCATGGTGCTGAAGTTTTACTTTGGTTCCGGTTCATCGCAAACGAGGGTCCCGACTTTTCGCCCGAGCACAGCATCGCGAATGTTGCTTGGCTTGTTCATATCGAAAATCACGATCGGGATCTTATTGTCCATGCACAGGCTGAAGGCGGTCGAATCCATGATCTGCAATCGTTTTGTGAGCGCTTCAGTGAATGTGAGGCGATCGTAGAATCGCGCGTCTGGGTGAGTATTTGGATCTCGATCATACACGCCGGCGACTTTGGTGGCTTTCAGAATGACATCGGCGTGAATCTCGCTCGCGCGCAGCGCGGCGGTCGTGTCGGTTGAAAAATAGGGATTACCTGTGCCGGCGGCGAAAATAACAACCCGACCAAGTTCGAGATGGCGGATGGCGCGGCCCAAAATGAAGGGCTCCGCCACGTTTTTCATTTCGATAGCGGTCTGGACGCGCGTTTCAACGCCCATTTCAGTGAGCGTGCTTCGTAACGCCAGCGCGTTGATCACCGTGGCGAGCATGCCCATGTAATCGGCCGTAGTGCGATCCATCCCGCGATGCGACGCAGAGACACCGCGCCAGATATTTCCCCCGCCAATTACGATCGACACCTGGACACCCAGATCGCGAACATCCTTTATGCGCTCGGCGATTTCACGCACCACCCCCAGCGAAATATTGTCACGACCGCCGCGCTCCTGGAGCGCTTCGCCGCTCAACTTGAGCACAATGCGTTTATAAGCTGGCGCTTCCGTTTGCATAAGTGACTCACAATGATCAAACAGAAGATGTCGATGTTTGAAAAGCAGAAACGCATGTCATCCCGAGCCGCGAAGACGGCGAGGGACTTCGCCTGCGAAGATTGTGGCACACAACTAAGTAGTGTCGTCAACCCAGCTTGTGTGAGGTCCTTCACGTTGTTCAGGATGACAACGCGCGGTACCCCCGCAAAAAGTCCGCCGTATTCATCCGTCGCTTTCCTTCCAGTTGGACTTCACGCAATGAAAGCGCGCCTTTACCGGTGGCAATAACAAGTTCTCTTTCGCGGCGCAAAAATTCCCCCGGCTTTCCGCTGAGATCGACAATTGCGGCCGAAAAGACTCTTAACTTTCGCGCCCCGAGCGAGGCAATGTCTGTGAACGCACCCGGCCACGGATTGAACGCGCGAATTTTTCGCTCAATTACTTCGGCGGATTCCGACCAGTCGATTTTGCCGTTATCCCGAGTCAATTTCGGCGCGTAGGTAGCGAGCGCGTTGTCTTGCGGTATTCGAGGCGCATTGCCCTTCGCAAGCATTTTCAAAGCCTCGAGCAACGCGTCCGGCGCAACCTGCGCCAATCGATCATGCAATGATCCGCCGCTATCAGTCGGCAAGATATTGATGCTGCGCCGCAACAGGATGTCGCCGGTATCGAGGCCTTCGGCCATGTGCATCACCGTAATGCCCGTTTCACGATCACCCGCCACGATCGCGGCCTGGATCGGCGCGGCTCCGCGCCAGCGCGGTAAAAGGGATGCATGCAAGTTCAGACAAGCGATGCGCGGAATCTCGAGCATTTCACGCGGCAGGATTTGGCCGTAAGCCATTACAACAATCGCATCCGGTTGCAGCGCGCGGATTTCTTCGATTGCTTGTCGATCCTTGATCCGCTCCGGTTGCAGGATCGAGATCTTCGTTCCGGCCAACGCCCTCTTTATCGGCGTCGGCTCGATTTGCTGAGCGCGCCCCACCGGCTTGTCCAGCTGAGTAACGACTGCGGTGATTTTATGCTCGCTTGATCGCAGCAGGGCTTGCAGCGTCGGCACGCCGATTTCGCCCGCGCCGATGAAAACGATGCGCATGCCGACTTACAGCGTCAGCTCATGAACTGGCGCGGATCGGCGTCGGCGCCGTCCGGCAACCGCTTGCACCATTAATTTTTCGCCGGCAGTGATTTCACGCCGGCCCACCGACGATGCGCACCCGGTGCACAGATAATCGTAAATCTCCCGGTCCGGCAGGACTAAAAGCAATCGCTCGCGCACCGGCATCGCGGCTCTACATTTTTCGCAGTAGAGGCTTGAAGCGGTGAAATTTTCAAACTGCTGCTGGTTCATACACGCCGTCGTTCACGCTCTCCAGGATGTCGAGCAGAACTTTGGCGGGCGGCTGAGTCGCGTCAACCACGGTGATCAGCTCTTGCCCATAATGGGAGAGCACGGGTTTCGATTCCGTTTCGTAGATGTCTAGGCGGCGCTGGATGACCTGATCATTGGCGTCGTCGAGGCGGTTGTCTTTCAAGGCTCGCTTTTTCAGCCGTGAAAACAGCGTTTCGTGGCTCGGACAGGAGAGATGAAACACTTTTTTCACGTCGATCATTTCCTCCATGATTTTGGCTTGGCCGACATTCCGCGGAATACCGTCGAGCACGAGCGTATCGATATCCGGCTTAAACTTGTGCGTCTCCACCGCGGCATCGATCGCCGCTCGCCAGAGCTCGACCGTTATCTCATCGGGCACGAGCTGGCCTTTGCTGGAGTATTCAAGGAAGGCTTTGCCAACCTTCGTGCGGGTGTCGATCGAACGAAATACATCGCCGCAGGCGCAGTGATAAAAACGCGGGATTGTCCCCAGCGTTTTGCCCTGAGTCCCTTTTCCGCTGCCAGGCGCACCAAAGAGGATAAAGGTGTTGTATTTCATCACCGAAATCAGTTTATACCGCAGCTGGGTCGAACCCGGAAAGCAGAATCGACCAGCTATTTTGCGGCGGTGACAGGATCGACATTCACTCGTCGCCCCGCACGATCGAAGCGGACGTTGCCGTCGGTCAGCGCGAAAATCGTGTAATCGCGACCAAGCCCAACGTTTTTTCCCGGTAAAAACTTCGTTCCGCGCTGGCGCACAATGATGTTGCCCGCAAGGACCATCTCACTGCCGAATTTTTTTACCCCCAGCCGTTTGCTGACGCTGTCGCGACCGTTCTTAACGCTGCCTTGTCCTTTTTTGTGAGCCATGACGAAAGTTGGTAGTTGGTAGTTGAGAGTTGATGGATGGCGGCCGCTTTATTCCTTGGTCTCTTTCGCCGCAGTTTTCCTCGCGCCGAGGCTGATGCTTTTGATCTTTACCCGGGTCAGCTTCCCGTCGGCATACATCAAGACATCGCCGAACGTCGCGCTCTTCCCCGCCTCAACGTCGAGAAGATCGACATCGATTGTATCGCCTTCCGCGACACGATACTGCCTGCCGCCAGTTTTGATAATTGCGTAAGCCATAAGGGGTCTTCCCGGGGGAGAAAGCCGCGCAAAATTCCATAGAACGCGGGCTTTGACAAGGGGAAAGGTAGGGGCGGTTCACCTGAACCGCCCGCTGCGGCGCCATTGGACGGAGCGGGTGATTGAGGTCAATCGCCCCTACCAGCGACAATCAGCACAATCTCGCCTTTGGGAGGATGCGCTTGGTAGTGCGCCAACAGCTCACTCGCGGTGCCGCGCCGAAATTCCTCGAACTTTTTGGTGAGCTCGCGCGCGACGCAAAGTGGTCGGTCGGGCATGATTTCGACACAAGCAGCGAGCGTTTTGGCTAATCGATAGGGCGATTCGAAGAAGATTGTTGTTTCTTCGCGCCCAGCGGCACCGCGTAATTCGCGTTCGCGCTGACCACTTTTGACCGGCAGAAATCCGCGAAAGCAAAATTTCTCAGTTGAAAATCCTGAACCGACGAGCGCGGCCAGAATCGATGACGGCCCGGGAATGATCATGAAAGGAAGCCCGCGTTTGATGCATTCGCGAATAAGGCGCGCGCCGGGATCGGAGAGCGCGGGCGTTCCGGCGTCGGTAATCAATGCGACGTCTTCGCCCGCGGCGAGGCGCTCGACTAGTTGGGCGGCGCGCATCGCCTCATTGTGCTCGTGATAACTGAGAAGCGGTTTTTTGATTTCGAAACGCTTCAACAACATCCCGGAATGGCGGGTGTCTTCAGCTGCGATCACATCGACTGATTTCAGCACATCAAGCGCGCGCAAGGTGATGTCACCGAGGTTGCCGATTGGTGTGGAGACGACGTAAAGCATCCCGTATCATCCAGCTAAAATCGATCTTTTGCTATCAATCACGCAAGCAAGCAGACGAGCTTGTTTCA
>WNGB01000019.1_pt1 | contig 173965 bp, 187 predicted proteins | sample 5400681 | NCBI WGS metagenome assembly WNGB01 (sample SAMN13153367, study PRJNA577476) | soil metagenome | isolation source: 115 cm soil or saprolite under grassland replicate 2 | place: USA:California | collected 2016-06-15 | reverse complement strand
TTTGGCGGGCGAGAAGACCATGCCCGCCAAGGTCATCCGGGAACTGATCGACGAGATCCGGGCGCTTCGGCGCGAGCTCGGCGAGGGCGGGTCGTCGCCGCGCAAGCTCCCGACGCGGTGACCGGCCGCCGGCACACCAGCATCGGCCCCCGCCAGCCCCCATCGACTACGAAGCCACCCGCACCACCCCTACCGCCCAAGCGGCATGATCACCACACCCATCCCGTGGGGAAACCCGGGATGGCTCAGATCCTGATAGGACGCTTTGATTGGACGCCCGTTGCCCGCCCTGGAGTGACACCGTGAAACGTGCGGTTCAGCCGCGACGACCACCAGCGGCCCGGCCCAGTGCACATCCCGGCCCGTCCAACGCCGCCTGGCTACCGGCGTTGGAGGCCCCTGACAGCCCGCCGTCCCGGCCGCGGCCCACCCAGCGCCACCTCGAATCCGACCCGCGATCGGCGACACCGTCAACGCCCCAGTACTGGTCGAATCGACACCCGGTGTTGGCGGCGACGAGATGACCGACACTGTGCCGCCCGCGGACGTCGTCCCCGTGCTCGTGTACGCGCCCGGGCTCGGCGACTACCCGGCCAACACCGCTGACGGTGTCGCCGACGTCATCGCCGCCGTCCTCGACCGGCGCCGACCCGGTCGCTACGCCAGCCGTCAGCGCCGATGAGATCAGGTGACCCGCATCGTCCTAACCGTGAACACGCACCGACGACTCGAGCAGGAGCGAACACATGGGCAGACTCACGATCGCCACGTTCATGACCCTCGACGCGGTCATGCAGGCACCCGGCGGCCCCGAGGAGGACCGCGACGGAGGGTTTGAGCATGGGGGATGGAGCTTTCCTTACTTCAGTGAGGACATGGGCGAGCTGATCAACGATGCATTCGCCAAAGCCGAGGCCATCCTGCTCGGGCGCCGGACGTACGAGATCTTCGCCGCCAGCTGGCCGAACTTCCCGGACAAGAACGACCCGGTGGCGTCGCGGCTCAACACCCTGCCCAAGTACGTGGTCTCGACGACGCTGGAGAACGCCCGCTGGGAGCCGACCACGATCATCCGCGGCGACGTCCCGGCCGCGGTACTCAAGCTCGCTGCACGCCCACGGCCTCATCGACGAGTACCGGCTGTTTATCGAGCCGGTCGTGCTCGGCACCGGCAAGCGGCTGTTCGAGCCCGGCGCGACGCCGACCGCCCTGCGGCTGGTCGACAGCAAGCCCATGGGCAAGGGGGCGGTGCTGGCGATCTACCAGCCGGCGGGCAAACCAACCTACGGCGAGTTCCAGATGGAAGAGGGATTCGGCCTACCGGACAGCTAGTTCAGCTTCGCGCTCCCGGCCCGCCGGAGGTGGGGAGCGTCGAGTTCGGTCCGCGTGTCGGCATCGGGCCACGGAGCCGGCGCATAGTGCTGCCGCGCAACGGTTCCTCGAGCACCTCGGCCGCGAGTCCACTCGAGTCGGCGAGGTGCATGACGGGGAAGATGAAGTCGCTTCCCGGGTCGCCCGGCGAGCGGGGCGCGGCGAGGCGCGCCGCGAGGTCGCCCGATGAGCGACCGCTCGCGCGGCGGGCGCGTGGCCATGCGAGGACCCAGTCGGGGTAGCGCGCGACCTCGGTTGCGACGAGCCGCGTCCCGAACGACTCGTCGACTGCGTCGACGCGCGCTCGCAGACTTGTGAGGATCGGTGCGTGACCAGCGGCGGCGAGCGACACGACGAGGTGGTCCATCGGGATCGAACCGGCGTCCGGTGTCGACTCGGCGGACGGGCCGGCACCCTCGTAGGTGTCGGCGAGCCATTGCAGTCGTGCCCGCGCGGGCGGTCGCGCATCCGGGTGCACCCGGTCGAGCAGCAGTGCACGCGCCAACAGCTCGAGCGGCGCGTGCAGCACGAACGAATCGGGCGGCGCGGCCTTGGGCTCGTCGATCACTGCGGCGCAGCGGGCGACGAGCTCGGAGTCGGTGAGGGTCGGATCGGCGTTGATAGGCATTCGCGGCAACCTATGAGTTCAAGTGAGGTTTAGGTCAAGGGAAGGATGAAGATGTCGGTGTACGTCATCGGGGAGCTGGCGATCCACGACCGCGATCGCTATGACCGCTACGCGGCTCGGTTCTTGGATGCGCTCGCCGGTACGGGAGGCCGCCTCCTCGCGGCCGACGAGTCGCCCATGGTCGTCGAGGGCGCATGGTCGGGTGACAAGGTCGTGCTGATCGAGTTTCCGGATCACGCGTCGTATGAGCGTTGGGCGACATCGGATGCGTATCGCGAGATCGCGGTCGATCGCATCGCCGCGACGTCTGGGCACGTGCTGCTCGTCACCGGCGCACGACGAGCTTCATCGGCGGCGACCTGAGCGCGTCGACCGCGTCCTCCCAGTCGACGACGTCGGAGGTGACGACGCTCGGGTCGAACCGTCCGGTTGCTACGAGGTCGAGCACCGTGGGGATGTGCGGTCGCACGTGCGCACGGCCTGTGTGCAACGTGCAGCACCGCGAGTACATCTGGAACATTGGGAGCGCGGGATCGGCAAGGAACACGGCGACGCTCGTGCAGGTGCCGTCGAATGCCGTGCTGTTCAACGCGCAGCGAAGGTGCGCCTCGTCGCCGCCGGCGTTCACCGTGATCGGGAACGCACCGGCCTTGCGGCGGGTGGGGTCGTCCTGCACCTCCGCGCCGAGCGACGACGCGATCGCCTGGCGCTCCGGCGCGTCGTCGACGTACACCACGCGGCTCGACCCGAGCGCGACGGCGAGGCCGGCGGCGTAGAGCCCGATCGATGCTGGGCCGCCTTCGCCGGCGACCACCAGCACCTCGGCCCCCGGCTCCGCCGCCAGTTGCGGCCCGACGGTTCGGTACGCGTCGGCGATGTTGTCGCTCGCGCTGGCGACGACGACCGGGTCGAGGCCATCGGGCAGGGGCACGAGCATCGCGTCGGCGTGGGGCACGAGTGCGAGGTCGGTGAGCAGGCCGCCCCATGAGAGGCCGCCCATCGGTCCCAGGCCATACGTCGACAGCGGTGGGTGGCGGTCGCAGTTGCCGGTGCGGCCGCGGCGGCACGGGTCGCACGCGCCGCACGAGATCTGGAACGGGACGATGACGCGGTCGCCCACCGTCACCGTCGTCACGCCGTCGCCGATCGCCGTCACCTCGGCGACGGCCTCGTGGCCGAACGGGTAGGGCCCGGTGAGCGGGTACACGCCGTGCAGCACGGCGACGTCGAGGTCGCAGGTGGCCACCGCGAGCGGCCGGACCATTGCCTGGCCGGGCCCGGCGGTCGGCTCGTCGCAGCCTTCCCAGTGCACTGCGCCGGGGCCGTCCAGGATGAGGCGCCGCATCGTCACGCGGTGATGAACCGGTTCCGGAGCGCCTTCATGCGCCACGGCCGGGGGCCGACGATCGAGAGACGGCCGCTCAGCATCGGACGGATCGGGTTGCGGCGCTGGTAGGCGACGAGCAGGAAGGTCACCGGCTCGGCGGAGAGGCGAACGTCGACGCGGCCCGGTCCGTCCTCGACGCGCGCTTCGTCGCCGTCGATGGTTACGACGACATCGGCGTGGCCCCGCACCCGGAACCCGAGCGTGGCCTGACGCGGTGCGGTACCGGGGCGCACGACGAGCGGGAGCACCGACAGCCCGGCGGGGCCGGCGATGGCCGCCGCGCGCCGGGGGATCGAGACGCGCGCCAGGTCCCAGCCGTGCACGAGGAGCTCGGCGACGAGGAGCGAGCCGACGACCGCCGCGGGGAGCATCGCGTCGTAGAACCGCAACGGATCGTGCGACGCGAAGCCGCGCAGGTGGTCGGCGAAGTCCTTCGAGCCGTGGCGCACCCGGTCGGCCAGCTCGACTTGTGATGTCCGGGCCTCGCGTGCGATCGCGGCTGCGCCCGCCTCCTCGCGCGTGGCGAGGGAGGTGAGGTGCGTCGGCTCGCCGCGCACCATCGCGGCATAGCCGGGAACGCCGGTCGCGAGGTGCGCGCCGAGCTCGTGCACGGTCCAGTCGAGCGAGCCGGCGCGGGCGGAGGGGTCTGGCATCGCGGCGAGCGCGGTGGCGAAACGGTCGCCGGCCGCCTCGAGCGCGTCCGCGACGTCGTTGATGGGGGGCAGCGGCACCTGCTGACCATATACTGCGGTCCGCAGTATAATCAACCTGTGGAGCTCACAACGACGTCGTATGCGCTGCTTGGCTTGCTTGCCCTGCGTCCGTGGACCACGTACGAGCTGGCGAACCAGGTGCAGCGCAGCTTGCGGAACCTGTGGCCGGTCGCTGAGCGACAGCTGTACGAGCAGCCCAAGACGCTCGTCGCTCATCGGCTCGCGACGGCCCGTCGTGAGCGCACCGGCGATCGACCGCGCACGGTGTACCGCATCACGCCGAAGGGCCGGCGCGTGCTCAGCGCGTGGTTGCGCGACCCGCACGGCGGCCTCGAGCTGCGATCGGAGCTGCTGCTGAAGGTCTTCTTCGCCGAGCACACCGACCGGTCCACGCTCCTCGAGCACGTCGCGACGCTGCGATCGCGTGCGCGGTCGGCGCGCGACGCGGAAGTCGGGGTCTACGACGCGACCCGAGATGCCGGCTTCCCCTTCCCGGATCGGCGACACCTGTCGGCGCTCGTCGCCCGTCTCGGCTTCGAGCTCCAGGAGGCCATCGACCGATGGGCGGACTGGGCGGAGCACGAGATCGCCGGCTGGTCCGATGACCTCGCCCTTCCCGATGACGCCACCGAGCTCCTCGAGCGGGTGTACGTGCGCAGCGCGGAACGCCCAGCGCGACGGGCGCGCCCAAGACTCACCCCGGACATGCAGCGGGTCGTGCTCGAACAACGGCTCGGCTTCGTTGCGACGACCGGACCAGACGGCCTGCCCAACGTGTCGCCGAAGGGCACGACGACGGTGTGGGACGACCGGCGTCTCCTCTTCGCCGACATCGCGTCGCCCCGGACCGTCGCCAACCTCGCCATGAACCCGCACGTCGTGGTCAACGTCGTCGATCCGATCGTCCGCAAGGGCTACCGCTTCCGCGGCACGGCGACCGTCCACACCTGCGGGCGCATGTTCGAGCGCGGCCTCGAGAAGCTGCGCGAGCGCGGCTCGACGACCCCACGTGAGCGGATCCGCTCGCTCGTCGTCATCGACGTGACCGACGTCGACGAGCTCGTGTCACCCGCGTACGACACCGGCGCGACCGAGGAGGAGGTGACGCGGCGATGGCTCGAGCACCACGCCGCGCTCCATGGATGACGGTGTGCTCGTCGACGCCGTGCGCGCCTTCGCCGATCTCGTGGAGGCGCCCGATGTCGTGGCTGCGTGGACGCGGCCCAGCGTGCTCGAGGGCTACTCCGTCGGCGGCATCGCCGGCCATGTGCTGAGCCTCGTGCAACGGTTGTCCGACGTGGTCGGGTCGCCTGCGCCGGACGGGCTCCCGCTGATCCCTTACGTCGAGTGGTACGGCAGCGCGCTGACCGGTGGCGCGCCGGTGGCCCGCCTCATCGATCTCGGCGAGGACCTCTCGCGGCCGGGCCCGACGGCGGTCGCCGCTGCGCTCCGAGCTGCCGCGGCCACCTTCTCGGGCTCGGCCGCACACATGGGCATGCCTGTCGCGCTCGTGTCGATGCCGGGACGTGCGGTACCCCTCCGTGACTTCCTGCGGACGCGTGTCGTCGAGGTCGTCGTTCACGCCGACGGCATCATGACGAGCGTCGGCCGTGACGCGCACGAGCTGTGGTTCGACCGCCGCGCCTGGGACGTCGCGCTCGGCGTGCTCGTCGAGGTCGCAGCGCATGCGGATCCGCTCGACGCCGTTCGCGCCCTGGCTCGACCGGCGCGGCGCGTTGATCAGTCCGAGCAGCAGTTCGCACTGCTCGCCGAGATCTCTGGCCTGCTCGAACAAGACGGCGTGGACCACTGGCTGGGCGGCGGATGGGCCGTCGACTTCCACGTTCAGCGCATGACCCGTAGCCATTCCGACGTCGACCTCGTCGTCCGGCTTCGCGAGCGCGACCAGCTCATCGCCGTGCTGACGGGCGCAAGGTTCACGCCGATGCCCAGCGACACCCCCGACGCTGTGCAGACCTTCGACCGTGATGGCGTCGACTTGGAGGTCACCTTCGTTGTCGAAACATCCGACGGGACCGTCATCACACCCGGCTTCGAAGACTGGCCGTGGCTCCCAGGCGCCTGCAGCGCCCACGCCGTCGAGTTCCGCGGTCTCCGCATCCGAGCGGTCTCAGCCGAGGCCCTACTCGACACCAAGCTCGGCTGGGTACGCCATGTCGGCGAGGACCCGCGACCGCACGATCTCGCCGACATCGAGACGCTCCGACACCATCTGGGAAGCAGCCCGCGTACCTGACTGCCATCGCTCGGCGTGCATCGCTGGTAAAGCTGCGGGCGATCACCAGCAGCCCGTAATCGGCGTTCGGCGTGAGGCGGCGCCCACCGAACTGACGACCAGAAGGTCGCGTACGTAGCGCCCTCTCAGCTGTTGCCTTCGCGATCGCTCCGGTGCGTGGAAATGGTGTCGACGTCCATACGTTGGGGCTGTGATCCTTCCCAAGGACCGCGATACGCGGTTCACCACCGTCCGCCGCGGGGGAACGCTGACCGACTCCGATCATCGGCTCCTTGCTCTGTGGTCGGCCGCGTGCGCGGAGCACGTGTTGCCGTTCTTCGAGTCCGTGCAGCCGTCGGACCTGCGGCCGCGCCAGGCGATCGAGCAGGTTCGGGCGTGGACGCGAGGCGAGATCACCATGACCCAGTCGCGATCGGCCGGCGGCCATGCCATGGCCGCGGCCCGGGTGCTGAGCGGAGCAGCTCGTCACGCGGCATTCGCTGCTGGCCAGGCCGCGGTAGTAGCACATGTCGCCGCTCACGAGCTCGGTGCTGCGGCCTACGCGATCAAGGCCGCGCGTGCCGCCGCACGCGAAGGCGAGACCGAGAGAGCTGGACGACTCGAGTGCCGTTGGCAGCGCGAACAGCTGCCGGATGCGATTCGCGAGTTGGTTCTCGACGATCAGCGGTTGCGCAATGAGATCTGCTGGTCCGTGTTCGACTGTTGATGACCTGGCGCTTGTCGTCCGCCAATGACGCCGCGGCGGATGGGTCGGTGGTGGGGCTGAACAACATCCGAGCCCCATCGGGCGGGAGCCTGGTGTACCGACTTCAGCGCCTTGACGAGGTCAGGGGTGCGTGTCGATGCAGAGCATGCGTTCGCGTCGAGATTGCGTTCGTGACTCCCGACGGTCACGCCGACGCGAGCTGACAGATGAGTCCGGCCGTCCTCGGCCGTCTGTCTGTTCAGGGATCAACCACTCGAGGAGCGCTCGATGACCGCGACCTACACGCTCGACGTCTTCTCCAGCCTCGACGCCTTCGGCGCCGCCACCGGCGATTGGACCGGCTACTGGGGCAAGCAAGGCCCCGAGCTCCTCGACCACCGCCTCGCCCTCTACAACGAGAACCAGCGGATGGTCTTCGGGGCCAACACGTACCGGGCGTTCGCGCAGATGCTGGCGACGAGCACGGAGGACGCTGACGTGCGCGACCCATGGGTCACCCGGATGGTCAGCCTGCCGGCCGTGGTGGTGTCAACGACCTCTGCAGGAACCTCTCGACTGGCCGGACGCGACGCTCGTCCGCGGCGACGCAGTCGACATCGTCGCCCGGCTCAAGGAAGAGTCCGATGTGCCGTTGCGGTCACACGGCAGCCTGTCGATGAACCGCGCCCTCACGGCCGCCGGTCTCGTCGACCGCGTCCACGTCACGCTCTTCCCCGTCATCACCGGACAGACGGGCGCGGATCCGATCTTCAAGGGAGCGGCCGACTTCGACCTCGAGCTCCTCGAAAGCCGAACGCTCGACGGCCGCACCCAAGAACTCATCTACCGCCCCGCGCTGCACAACTAGCCGGGCGCCGACGCGTGCAACGAAAGGACGAGCGATGACCGATTCGAGGGAAACCGGCGGCACTCGACCGTTCCGATTCGGAGTCACCGTGCCGCTCACAACGGATCTGCCGACATGGCGAGACCGCGTTCGCCGGTTCGCCGACAGCGGTTACTCGACGCTGCTCATGCCCGACTTCCCGCAACTTCAGCCCTCGCCTGGCCCGACGCTTGCCCTCGCCGCCGCCCTCACCGACCTGCGGGTGGGCACCTGGGTGTATGCCTCGCCGCTGCGTCCCGCGTGGAATACGGCGTGGGAAGCCCACTCGCTGTCGGTGCTGACCGACGGTCGCTTCGAGATGGGCATCGGCACCGGAAGGCCCGGGATCGAAGACGAACTCCGCGACCTGGGCATGCCCGTCGTACCACCGAGCGAACGGCTCACCCAGGTGCGCGAAACCGTGACGATGCTGCGAGAGCTCGACGGCCCCGACCTTCACACGCCCGTCGTGATGGCCGTGCACGGACCGAAAGCCCAGGCCCTCGCGGCCGACCTCGCCGACACAGTCACCTTCGCACTGATGCCCGGTGAGGCACGAGCCGACGTCGAGCAGCTGGTGCGCGACTTCCGCGCCATCCGGGACGTCGAACTCGCGCACCACGTCGCGGTCATCGGCGACGCTGTCGCACCGTTCATGGCACCTCCCGACACCGACCCGGCTGCGCTGCGCGCCGCGGACTCACTGGCGATCCTTCCGGATGACCCGGCGGCCGCCGCCGAGGAGATCCAGCGGCGTCGGGAGGAGATCGGATTCTCCTACTTTGTCTTCGGCGCCGACGTCTCCGACTCACTCGCGCCGGTCGTCGCTGAGCTGGCCGGAACCTGAGCGCAACTGCGTCACGAACAAGGGAGTAGCCGTGCGAGAACTGCTCGTTGACTTCATCAACCTCGCTCGATGGCTACGCGTCAGGGGAGGGCTGGCCCGGTTGGTGGGGCTTGCAGGGGCCTGAGTACCTCGCATGGCTCGAGGAGCAGCCCGAGGTCACCTATCTGATGGGCGCGAAGACCTATCGGCTGATGTCCGGCTTCGCCGCCGGCGAGACGCCCGAGGGCGCCGACGAGTTCAGCGCCGACGAAGAGGCGTCGGTCGGCGGGCTCACGGGCGCGTCGAAGGTGGTGTTCCGGTGACCACCGTCGACGCCAATGGGGTCGCCCTGGGCATCGAGTCCTTCGGTGACGACGACGCACCGCTCGTCCTGCTCGCGGGCGGGACGACGATGCTCTCCTGGCCCGACGCGCTCTGCGAGCGCCTCGCCGCCGGCGGGCGCCGCGTGGTGCGCTACGACCTGCGCGATAGCGGCGAGTCGACGACGGCGGACCCGGAGGCGCCCGCCTACACCCTGCGCGACCTCGCCGCCGACGCGGCCGCCGATGACCACCCCGGCACCGCGGGGTGCGATGACGTTGCCGAACTCTTCGAGCACGACGGCGGTTCCGTACAGGTCGACCGCGAGGATGACCGAGGGGGACGCTTGGCTGGGCGAGACGCCGGCCGCGTGGATGACGCCGGTGACATCACCAAACGATGTGGCCGTCTGGACGAGCTCGTGAACCGAGTCGCGTGACGAGACGTCGATGAGTGCGGAGCTCACCTCGAACCCGGCGTCGAGCATCACATGCGCGGCGGCGTCGGCGTTCGCCCGGTGGAGATCGCCGAGCACCACGTGTTTGCCGGCGCTGACGCGCCGGGCGATTGCCTGACCGATCGATCCTGCGCCGATGACGACGATCACTTCGCTCACGACTTACTCATGACGAGCCGGATGGTGACGCGATGCGCATCTGGGCCGATGACGCTGCCGACGATGCGCGGGCCATAGGCGTCGTACTTGGCGTGGTAGGCGGCATCGATCGCGGCGTAGCTCTGGGTGTCCGCGTCTTCGAAGGAGACGTCGAGTTCGACGCCATCAGCGCGGACGCGGCCGGTGCGACTGGCGAGGGCGTGTCGGTACCACGGCCGGTTCGGGCCGCCGGCCGACCGAAATGTAGAGGTCGTCGCCGACGCGGACGACCCACATCGTGGTGTACGGCCGCAGCGTCCCGTCGTCGCGCCGCGATGCGAGCTGCAGCTCGATGGCGGCGCCAAAGTGGCGCAGCTCGCCGTCGATCCACGTGCTCACAGCGAGCCGACTCGGATGAGCGACTTGATGGCCCGCCGCTCGTCCATCGCCGCGTACGCCTCAGGCGTGCCGTCGAGATCGGTCTCGTAGTCGAGCACGAGCCCTGGATTGATGCGGCCCTCGAGCACGTCGTCGAGCAGCTCCGGGATGTAGATGCGAGCGGGGGCAGGCCCGCCGCGCCAACCGATGTTGCGGAAGAACGTCGCGTCGAACGGCACCGTGCCGTGCGGCACACCGACGATCCCGATCGTCGAGCCCGGCCGCGCGATCGACGCCGCGGTATCGATCGACTGCTGCGTGCCGACGCACTCCAGCGCGGCGTCGACCCCGACGCCACCGGTCAGCTCGTGCACCGCCGCCGTGGCTGCGTCGCCGCGCCCCTCGACGATGTCGGTGGCGCCGAACTCGCGTGCAAGTCGCTGCCGGTCGGCGTGTCGGCTGAGGGCGATGATCCGCTCTGCCCCCAGTCGCTTCGAGGCGAGCACGGCCGAGAGGCCGACCGCGCCGTCACCGACCACCGCGACGGTGTCACCACCGTTCACGCCCGCGCTGACTGCGGCGTGATGACCTGTCGACATCACGTCGGAGAGCGTCAACAGCGATCGCAAAGCATCGGCCGAGTGTCCAGTGCCAGGCACCGGCGCGAGCGTGCTGTCGGCGAGCGGGACGCGCACCGCTTCACCTTGTCCGCCGTCGATGGTGCCGTTGCCGAACGTGCCACCGGCCACGCAGCTGATGGTCGAGCCGTGTCGGCAGTGGGGGCACGACATGTCGCTGTAGATGAACGGCGCGACCACGAGATCACCGCGCCCGATCCCCGTCACCTCGCGACCAACGTCTTCGACCACGCCGATGAACTCGTGGCCGATCGACCCGACCGCGTGATCGGACTCGCCCCGGTAGTACCAGAGGTCCGAGCCGCACACGCACGCCAGCACGACGCGCACGACCGCGTCGGTGGGTTCCTGGATAACGGGGTCGGGCCGCTCACCCACGGTGATGTCCTTCGGTCCTTGAAAGATCGCCGCACGCATCGGACTCCTTTCGAGTCGCCTGGTAGAGGCTGCCCGGCGTGGTGTTCATGGAACCCGAAGCCGGCGAATCGAGGGAGTCCCGGTTGAGAGGGGTACCGTCAGGGCCTCCCTCGATGATCGCTCCGCTCGTAGCGTGGGCCCCGTGGACGCCAGGAACGACATCCGCGAGTTCCTGACCTCGCGGCGAGCACGGATCACTCCCGAACAAGCCGGGCTTCCCGCGTACGGCACCACCCGGCGAGTGAAGGGACTGCGGCGAGAAGAGGTCGCGATGCTCGCGGGCATCAGCGTCGAGTACTACACGCGCCTCGAGCGCGGAAATGCCGCTGGCGTCTCCGAAGATGTGCTCGAAGGCGTGACTCGCGCGCTGCAGCTCGACGAAGCGGAGCGCGCGCACCTCTTCGATCTCGTGCGCGCCGCCAACACCACTCAACCCGCCCGCCGCCGGCCGACGCAGGAACGCGTGCGGCCCACCGTGCTGCGCATCCTCGACTCGATCACCGCACCCGCGTATGTTCGCAACGGCCGCCTCGACCTGCTCGCCGCCAACACACTCGGCTATGCGCTGTACTCGCCGGTGTTCACCGACACGACCGGGACGCCCAACACGGCGCGGTTCATCTTCTTGAACCCGCGGGCCAGCGAGTTCTTCGACAACTGGGAGAGCATCGCCAGCGACGCGGTTGCGATCCTGCGGGCGGAGGCCGGTCGCGATCCGTACGACAAGCGGCTCTCTGACCTGATCGGTGAGCTGTCCACGCGCAGCGAGGAGTTCCGCGTCCGTTGGGCGGCGCACAACGTGAAGTTCCACCGCACGGGTGGCAAGACCCTCCATCACCCGGTTGTCGGCGATCTCACCCTCGACTACGAGGCCCTCGACCTACCCGGTGACAACGGTCAGCGGATCCTCGTGTACAGCGCCGAACCCGGGAGCCGGTCGCAGGAAGCGCTCGAGCTGCTCGCCAGCTGGGCGGCCACGCCACGCGCCGTGCCGGCTCCTGAGCCAGTCGACGAGCGCTGACCGATCATCACCCGAGGAGACGTGCAAATGGGAGTGCTACCGAAGCCGCCCACCATGAAGGGTCCCGCCGAGTGGTTCACCGGCGACGTGTGGATCGATCCGATCGTCCAACCCGAAGGTGACTCGCCGCTCAACGTCGGCGCAGTGCACTTCACGCCCGGCGCCCGCACCGCGTGGCATGCCCACGACCGAGGCCAGACGCTGTACGTCACCGAAGGCCGCGGCCTTGTCCAATCACGCGGCGAGGATGTCGTCGAGATCCGCCCCGGCGACGTCCATGTCACCGCCGACGGTCAAGAGCACTGGCACGGCCCGACCCACGACTACTTCGTGACCCACATCTCCATCACCCGAGGCCCCGCTACATGGGGAGAGCACGTCACCGACGCCGAGTACCGCCGCAGAGTGGGGTAGCGCGTGCCCGAGCGTGAACCGGTCGAGCGCGACGCGGTCGTCCCTCTCCCGCGTCGGCATGGCGGAGTCCCGCGGCACGCACAGCAGGGTGGTCTTCCCGGCGCCGTTCGGGCCGACGAGCCCATAGACGGCACCTTCCGGGACGTCGAGGTCGATGCCGTGCAGGCCGGTCCCGCCGGGGTACTCCTTGCGGAGGCCGACCGTCGCGATCGCGGTGGTCATCCGTAGACGACGAACGCGAGGCCGATCAACAGGACCGGCGCGAGCGCCGCGACCGGTGCGTCGGCGACAGGCATCACGCGAGGATCGCGGCGCCAGCCTCCCGTCTACGGCGCAGCCAGGGGCGCGGCGGCGGGGGCAGGAAAGGTGGAGCAGGCGCGCCATGTCACCTTGGGACGCTGACCTCGACCATCACCAGATGAACGGGACGAGCCGCTTTCGGCTCTCGGCGTAGGACTGGTACCTGCCCTCGAGATCCCGCGAGAGTGCCCGCTCTTCCACCGAGATGCGGAGGATGAGACCGCTGGCGATCGCGCCAGCCAGGACGACGAGTGAGACCCAGTTGTCGATGGTGAACCCCAGGCCGACGACGGCCATCAGGATCCCGGCGTAGCCGGGATGTCTGATCACTCGGTAAGGCCCTGCCGAGATGACGGGCTGGTCCTGACTTGTTTGGACCGTGAACGTGAAGTAGCGGCCAAGCGTCTGAAAGCTCCAGAGACGGAGGCCCAAGCCGCACCACAAGACGATGAGCCCGATCGACGCGGCCACGGTTTCGGTTCCGATCGTCGCTGACGGGAACCACTTCTTGGCCAGGACGGCACCCATGGCGGCGATCACCATGGAGAGCCGTATCGCAACTCGACTTCCACGATCGGCCGATGTGGCCTCTGGCCTCCGCTTGAGCGCCTGTCGACCCTCGAAAATCAGCCAGACCACACCAGTGACCGGAAGCAGGACACGTACCAACTGGGAGATGATCGGGAAGCATCTCAGAGGACCTGGCCCGGCAACGCGCGGGCTTACTCATGTCGTCTCTCGCTGCGCCTGCCCCCGACGTGTTTCGGTCAGTTGCAGCCGTAGCAACGCCGGATGCAAGGTCGGTTCGTCCTCCGCTCCGAGCCGGCGTAGGTGACAGACGCGGACCTGCCGGTAGCACGGTCGCTGTCGGCGTCGATGGCTGACGGGTAGTACTCGCATTGCGGGAGCGTCTCCTTCTCGGAGAACGGCGCGCGGCTGAGGCCGCGCGCCGCTCAACGAGATTTCAGGGTCTCGACCCCCGGCCCTTCGAGCGTGTCGTAGGCATCCACGCGACCACTGATCGCCCGCACGAGGTCGATTCCCGGACCAGCTACCTCCCTCCCCTCGCCGATCGACCAGTTCCCATCCGTGGCGCGGAGGGACAACCCCTCAGTGCGTCGCTTGCCATCGATCGGGGCCTTTGTCGCTGTGTACATCTCGGCGAGCGGCTGCAGGCGTTTCCGCCGGATGGTCCCCGCGGCGGCCTAACGCCCGCCGAACGTCCTCACCGTGGACCGTGTATTCACCGAGCATCACGTACTTCGGGCCGGGAGAAGGCTTCGTGCGTGCCAACGTCGCCTTGAACCCCGCCTTCATCTCTTCAGTGCTCTTCATGTACTTCTGAAGATCGCTATCCACGAGTGCGCGCCTTCCTCTCAAGCTCCGGATTGATCTTCGCGAGAAGGGCGACGCACTCCTCGTTCACCCTTGACGAACACGAACAGTGGGTGGAGGACGGGGGCGAGTCGCACCACGGTTCTGTTCTTCCGCCTAAGTGGAGGACTCGACGGCCACGAGCTGACAGAGGCACGAGTCGAACGCGTAGATGTCGTACCCGTCGCACGTGTCCCACAGGATCGCTTCGTAGTGGCCGGGGGGCGCGACAGAAGCCACCGGCGCCATCATCGAGTCTCCGTCTATGGTGATGCGCTGCCTGTAGTTGAAGCCGTAGTCAGAGCACAGGAACAACGTCGCGATGGGTTCCCACTGGGCCGCGACCGAGACGTGAACGGTGGCGGAGGGCTTGGCGCCGGCGGGATTCGCGCCTGAGAAGGTGGCGACAGCCAGGGCCATGCACGAAAGGGTGGCGACTTTTCTGAGCATGCGTGCCACTCCTGACCTGCGGCGTTGAGTGACACTAACGCGCGACAGTTGGCAATGCTGTGGGACCCAGGCGGGACCCGCGCCTCGAATCGAGTCGGTAGCGAGACACACGAGAGCGGCGGAACGGGCGCCGACGAGCGTTGGGCGACTTGCCTTGCTGCATGCGATCCGGCTGCCCAATCCCGACTGGTGACCTCGGCGGAAAGCTCGCGGACCCGGGCGTACCCCGGCGTGAGGTCGCGCACGTAGCGGTGATCGCCTTCGAGGAACGTCTTCCAGAACGCGACTGTGTACAGGTTGACAATGGGACCATGACCTCGGCCGGTAGGGCCGGAGCGCGTTAGGTCGTCGCTCGCCGTTGAAGGGCGGCGAGTCGGTGTACCTGTCGACAGGATCGACGTCGAGGGAGCGCACCGAGTCGACCCCTGTCCGGTTGCTGACCTCGGACGACCGATCATCTGACTACGGATCAGATGGTTGGGGGTTCGAGTCCCTCCGAGCGCGCCACACCTCGCCGATGAACATGCTGGTCAGCGCCTTGCGTTATCGGCGCTCAAGCTCTGACACGCAGTCAACGGCGTGGGGGAATCGGGGGAAGCCACGACACGCCTTGACACTTGATGACAAGCCGCTGGTGGCGGCGTTGAGAACCCGAGGGACGCCGACAACCCGATGGTCACCCGTCAGTTCGCCGCGTTGGTTCGATGAGCGCCGGGGCGCGATTCACACGGGCCCCGGAGTGGCCGTCAGTCGATCCGCCCCGTACCACGCACTGCCTCTGGTTTCCTGCGCCCGCGTTTGCCCACCGCGGTCTGTCGAGCGATGCGAACATGTGGGGGTGGGGGAGGAGCGAGCCGGCGTCGCGTTCGTGCGCGTGCTCGGGGGAGTGGACGCGGTGGCGCGAGACGGGGCGGTGATCGGAGTCCCAAGCGCGACCCAGCGGCGGTTGCTCGGGGTCCTGGCGGTCCATGCGCCGCGGCGGCTACGGCCGGAATGGCTCGCTGACGTCCTTGGAATCAGCCCGGGCGCGCTGCGAACGACCGTGGCCCGACTTCGTGCCGTGATCGGGTCCGACGCGCTGGTCACGGCGGCCAACGGCTATGTCCTCGCGTGCGAAGTCGATGCCTCGCGCTTCTGTCGCGCGGTCGCGGATGCGCAGGACTCGGCGCGCCCTCTTGCTGCGCTGGAGGACGCGTTGGTGCTGTGGACTGGTCCGCCGCTCGAGGAGTTCAGCGGAGAGGAGTGGGCCGCAGGAGATGTGATGCGCCTCACCGAGCTCCACGCCGGTGTCGTCGACGACTATGCAGCCGCGCTCATCTCGGGCCGCCGGCCTGGGGACGCGGTAGCGCTGTTACAGGGCCAGATCGTGCGCCATCCGTATCGCGACCAGTCGCGTGGGTTGCTCATCCGCGCGCTCGCGCTCGCGGGTCGGCAAGCGGACGCGTTGCGTGCCTTCCAGGCTTATCGCGGGCTGCTCGCCGAGGAGCTGGGCACGGAGCCGTCGCCCGAGGTCGTGCGGATCGAGAGGCGCGTCGCCACCGGGTGGAACGGCATCGAGCCCGAGGTCGACCTGCCATCGCCATCGACCGCGATCGACTTGCCGCTCCCCGCCCCGCTGGCGCATCGGATCGCCCTCGTCGGACGCGCCGCCGAGCGCGCCGCGTTGCATGCGGAGCTCGCGCTGGTGGCGTCGAGCGGTCTGCGAGCGGTCGTCGTCGCCGGTGAGCCCGGCATCGGCAAGACGACGCTGCTCGCCGAGTTCGCATGGTCGGTCACGTCGTCGGCCGCCGCCACCGTCCTCTACGGGCGCTGTGAAGAGACCGGCGCGCCGCTGGAGCCGTTCAAGACCGTCCTCGACTCCTGCGTCGAGCACGTCCCGCTCTCGCTCCTGACCGAGCATGTGTCCCGTTGCGGCGGCGAGCTGGCGCGCCTGTGTCCTCGGTTGTCCACGCGGGTCGCGACGGCGCCCCCTCCGACCGACTCCGACGATGTCACCGCCCGGTTCGTGTCTTTCGACGCCTCGGCCGATCTGTTGCGGCGCATCGCGTCCCGCCGCCCGCTCGTCTTGATGATCGACGACCTGCAGTGGGCGGAGCCGACCGCGCTGTTGTTGCTCCGTCATCTCACTCGCGATCTCGCAGGCGCTCCCGTCCTGGTCGTCGTCAGCCGGCGCGACCCGGGTGCGCCCGCGTCGGACGACCTGCGGTCGGCGCTCGCCGACCTCGGCCGTACGGAAGGCCGGTTCATCGAGCTGACGGGTCTCGACGAGGCCGAGTTGGCTGAGCTCGTCGTCGGCGCGACGCGCGCGGCGCCGGACGCCGCGCTGCGCCACCTGACCGGTCGGTTAGGGCAGGAAACGGCCGGCAATCCCCTGTACGCCACCCAGCTCCTCCGTTACTGGAGTGACCTGGGTTGCCTCGACGTGCGGGACGCGGCCGCCGCCGATGAAGCGGACATCGTCGTCGCCGACGGGGTGCCTCCGGGCCTGCGCGAGGTCGTGTGGAGTCGCGTGCACGCGCTGGGCGGCGACGTCGTCGAGGTCCTGAGGGCCGCGTCCATACTCGGCGTCGAATTCCCTGAAGACGTGCTCATCGACATGGTCGACTGCGACGAGCGCGACGTCGTGGCGTCGTTGAACGCAGCGACCGCAGCCGGCCTCACGATGGCGGTGCGCTCGGCGCGGCGTCGCATGCGCTTCGTGCACGCGCTCGTCGCCAACGCGCTGTACGCCGAGATCGGTCCGGCCAGCCGCGCCCGCCTGCACAAACGGGCAGTACGAGTGTTGATCGAGCGCGAGGGCGCACAGGCTGCTGATGTGGTTGTCCAGCTTGCGCGGCACAGCTCGCTCGCCGGGCAGCCGGCGGACACTCTGCGTTGGGCAGCCGCTGCTGGAGACCATGCGCTCGCGCACCTTGCGCCACTGGAGGCCGCCGGGCACTACGTCGTCGCGCACGAGGCGGCGGAGGCGTTGCACCGTCCGGAGAGCGAACGCGCCGACCTGTTGGTGTCTCTCGCCGATGCGAAGCACCGTGCCGGTGACGCGGACGCGTTCGACACGCTCGCCAGGGGCGCCGACCTTGCGCGACGAAGCGGAAACCGTGACGCGTTGGTCCGCGCTGCTCTCGCGGGCGATCGAGGGTTCATGCGGCTCGACAACCGTGCTCCCGAGTACCTGGGCATCGTCGAGGCTGCCGTGCGCGTCGCCGATCGGGACGACGTCGAGACGAGAGCGCGGCTGCTCGCGATCCTGGCCCAGAGCCTGGTGTACACCGCTGCGATCGAGCGCCGCACCGCGCTGGCTCACGAGGCCTGGACGCTCGCCGAGGCCAGCGGCGATCCGACGGTGATCGCCCACGTGGGGCCTGCGGTGCTCTCCGCGTTGTGGACGCCGGGAAGCGGCCGCCGGCGCGCCAAGATCGCGGCGACAACGGTGGCGGCAGCAGAGAGCTCCGGTGACCCGCGCCTGCAGTTCGGCGCGCACCATGCCGCGTACAGCGTCGCGATCGAGTCGGCCGAGCCTGCGATCGCGGCACGGAGCCTGGCGCGGCTGCGAGCAACCGCTCGATCGGTCGGTGAACCGCGGCTCGGGTGGATCACCGGCCTCTGCGACGCGTTCGACGCGATGATGGCGGGCCGGCTCACAGAGGCAGAAGCGCTCGCTACGCGCAACCTCGACCTCGGCCTGCAGATCGGTGCGGCCGACGCGTTCACGTTGTTCGCCGCCCAGTACTTCGTGATCGGAACGTTTGCCGGCAAGCACGAGGAGCTGCTCCCATTGGTCGAGCAGTCGATGCACGAGAACCCGGAAGCACTCCCGTTCCGGCTCGCGTACGGCATCGTGTGCGCGGCGGTCGGCCGCGATCACGAGGCCCAGCAGATCCTGCAGCTCGGGATGTCCGCAGGCTTCGAGACCCTTCCCGTCGACAACGTGTGGATGACCTCCGTGATCGGCTACGCCGTGCTCACGATCGAGCTGGGCGACGAGGCTGCAGCAGCTCAGCTCCTGCCCGTCATCGAGCCGTTCGCCCGTGACGTTGCCTTCAACGGCATCACGAGCCAGGGTCCCGTGGCTGCCTACATCGGGAAGCTCCTATCGCTGCTCGGCCGGCACGACGAGGCCGAGGAGCACCTGCGTACCGCCCTGCACATGGCCACGGGGTTCGGGTGGACCTATCACCGAGCGACGACGCTCTATGCCCTGGCGCAGGCGAGGCATCGCGCTGTCGGCCACCTCGATGAGACCGCGCACGTCTGGCTCGGCGAGGCGCTCGATCTGTGTCGAACGGGCGGCTTTCGCAGCTGGCTGCGCCCGGTTGAAGCGCTGGCGGCGACGATCCGCCGGTGACGCGCGACTGACGCGCGACCTGGCGCACGATCGCCCCATGACTACGCTGCTTGTGATCCACGAGGTCGACGACGTCGACCATTGGCTGGCCTCCCCGAAGCGCGAGGAGTTCTTCGGGCCGAAGGGTTTGACCGCCCGCACGTTCACCGACCCGAACGGGTCCAACCGCGTCGGCTTGATCGTCGAGACGCCCGACATCGCCACCTTCGAGAGCGCGCTGCAGGCCGATGGCGCAGACGACGCGATGAAGTACGACGGCGTGCGTCCCGACACGATCCAGATCTTCGTCGAGGGCTGACGAATGGACGTCGTCTCCGCGCTCGAATGCTCCTACGAGCAGACCTCGACGCTCGTCGCTGGCCTCGACGCCGCCGCGCTCGCGGCGCCGTCGCCGTGCGACGGGTGGGACGTGCGCGCGACGTTGAACCACCTCCTTGGCGCAACGTGGATGTTCACGCTGGTCAACCAAGGCCACGCGGCCGTCGAGGACGCCGGCGACGTGATCGGTGACGACCCAAGCCTCGCCGTGGCGGCCGCAGCCAAGGAGAACCTCGCCAGCTGGCGGCAGCCCGAGGCCTTCGAAGGCGACCGCACGTACCCGTTCGGCACGTTCCCCGCCGAGTTCGCCGCCCTGATCAACCTCGAAGAGGTCGTCGTCCACAACTGGGACATCGCCAAGGCGACCGGGATCGGCTTGACGATCGACGGCGACATCGCGCAGCTCGTGTACGGCTGGGCGACCTCCATCCCACTCGACGAGTTTCGCGCCCATGGCGCGTTCGGTCGCGAGATCGCCGTCCCGTCCTCGGCGTCGACGGTCGATCGTCTGATGGGCCTCCTCGGACGTCGGCCCTGACACGTACCCGCGGCCGGGGAACGGCGCTCCACCCTCGAGACCCGTTCGGCCTCGAGCGACACACAAGCAGAAAGGGACCACCATGATCATCGTCGTCGTTCAGCATCAGTGTGAGGACTACGACGCCTGGCGTCCGCTGTTCGATGAGCACGGCACGGTGCGGCGCGACTACGGGTGCAGCTCCGAGCGGGTCTACCGGGCGGTTGATCACCCGAACGACATCGCGGTCGTGATGAACTACCCAAGCAAGGACGCAGCCGAGGGCTTCATGGCCGACCCGTCGCTGGCCGAGGCCATGAGCCGCGCTGGCGTCATCGGCGCTCCGACCGTCACGTTCGGCGACCGGGACGCGGTTCCCGCGCCGTGAGCACCATCGCCGGGTGGGCGTGTTCGACAGGGGTTCGGACATGTGGGCGCAGCTGATCACCATGCGATTGAAGGACGGCAAGGACGCAGACCTCCCGGAGCTGTTCGACCAGCTCCGCGCCGTCGAACAACCGGGCTCCGGCCTGGTGCGGTCCTTGGCGATGCGTGATCAGAACGATCCGACCCGGGTCTACGCGCTCGTCCTGTTCGAAAGTGAAGAGAAGGCCCGGGCCCGTGAACGCGACGAGCGCCGCCGACAAGGCTTGGCGGCAGCACGAGCGACCATGGCCGAGATCTTCGACGGGCCGCCGGAGTTCATCGACCTCACGGTGGTCAACGACTTCGCGCCCTGAGGACCGCTGCGTCGGCCGCCGCTGTCCGAGGCCGTGACCGCCCTCGCGTCTTTCCGACGGCGATGCTGTTCGCCGGCAACTGCCATCGCCTCGCCGTCGTCCGGGTCGTGCCGTCGACGACGACGGCCAGCTGCACCCCACGATCACTTGCGGGGATCGGTCGAGAAGAACCGCCACCTGCTGGACGGCACCGTCGCCCGAACGGCGAGACTGCTTGTCATCGCATTCGTCATCAGACCCCACGCCTGCCCCGTCCCACCAGCGCCGATGACGTCCCGCGTTGTGGTGGAGAAGTGATCTCCGGCTGAGCGTGATCGTAGGGCGGTCAGCTGGCGAGGCGCTTGCGTTTGGTGGCGGTGGCCGGCAGTGCCGGCGAACTCTGGCGGAGTCGGGCCATGGAGGTCTCGGAGAGGTAGCGCGCTGGGACACTGGCCATTCGTCGTCTTGTTCGACGATACGGCGGTGACGAGCCGTTCGATCGCTTGGTCGTTGGGGAACACGCCCACGACGTCGGTGCGGCGCTTGATCTCGCGGTGGAGCCGTTCGAGCGGGTTGGTGGACCAGATCTTGCGCCAGTGCTCGATCGAGAACCCGCTGAACGCGAGCAGGTCGTCGCGGGCGTCGATGAGCATGCCGGCCACCGCCGGGAACTGGGGCTCGAGGGTGGCGACGATGCGGTCGAACTGAGCGGCCACCGCCTCGGGGGTGGGCTGGGCGAAGATCGTGCGGATCGCGGCGGCGACCATCTCGGCGTCGGTCTTGGAGATCTTGCTCGAGATGTTGCGCACGGCATGCACCCGGCATCGCTGCCAACCGTGGAGGCTCTCCAGATCCGGGGCGCTTCAACATCTACGACCGGCCGATCCTGCTCCGGGACTAACCAGTCGCCTTGAAGAAGCGGTCGTACATGTCGTTGCGGACGTGGATGTAGATGTCCTGGGTCACCCGAGTCGAGGAGTGCCCCATCAGACGGGACACGTCCTCCATCGGGATACGGGCGTCGTCGAGGGCCTATGTCGCGAACACGTGCCGGAGGCTGTGGAACGTCCATCGCCATATGCCGTCGTCATCGCGAGGCCAGCCGACGTCGCCGGAGCCCGGTCCCACACGAAGCGGCCCCAGTTGCTCCGGCGAAGCCAGCCGCCCCTCGGGGCGGTGAACGAAGGTCGTTTCGATCACGCCGCGGCCTGCTGCGGACCGCGTTCGAGCGGTGGGAGACGCAGGGGGCGACGTCGAGCGTGATCGCCGGTCGCTTCCGAGCGTTGCGCTCCGCGGTGGGCTGGGCGTACGACGAGCGGATCATCGACCATCACCCGATCCGCAACATGCGCGGGCCGGGCCGGATGGAACCGCGCCGGCCGTTGACCGACAGCGACCTCCGGTCGGTGTTGTGGACGGCGGAGGCGAACCTGCTGGCCGCGGTGGCGAACGACGACGGCCGCCCGCGATCGGATCAGCGGCGGCGTCTGGCGGAGCAGGATCTGCTGCTGTCCGCCTCGCCGCCAACTCCGGCGCCCGCCGCGGGGAGATCGCCGCGCTCCAGTTCGCCGATCTCGACGGCCGCGTCCTGCGCATCGAGCGTTCCCTGTCGGCCGAACTGCTGAGCACGACGAAATCGGGCCGCGCCCGCACGCTCACCCCTGGGGTCGTCCACCGCGATGCTCTGGAAGCGGCTCGAAGCCGAGTGGCGTCGGCGAGTAGCGTCCGAACCGCTCGGCGGCTGGGTGTTCGCGGGCGACGTCGAACACCACCATCGGCGCAGCGCCGCCGTGCTCGGCCGCCGCTTCACGACTACACCAGCGCCTTACAGATGCTCATGCCGTGGGAGGTCTTCGCTCCATCCATCCCGCTCATCCGCCAAGCGACCGGTGACGGCTTCGCGGAACTGACCCGGCGCATCCCGGAACTGGCAGGGGTAAGCCGACGTCCCCGGCCATGAGCAGCCCCAACGTCGATCTGAGCGAGCGGAGCTGACCGCAGCGAACGACGGCGATCGCGATACAGATCGACGCGACAGGCTGGTGACGATCACGGTACCCGCCGTCACCGAGTCGGCGTTCCGGGCGGCCGCTTTGTCGTAGCCGCTCTCACCAAACGCGCCGCCGAAAACCCGCGACCCGAAACCGCGGGCCGCGATGTCACCCAACGCCGGCCTGACGGTGCCGGCTGGTCTGCTGCGCGACCCCCGACGATCCCGCGCTCCTCTGCTGCCGGGTGCCGTCTCAATTCCCGAGACCGCGACCAGGCGTGGCCGTGGGGCCCGCGTTCCGGCGCCGCCACAGCCAGATCCCGATTGTCTGGCCGAGGATCACCACGATGACGGCGGCGATGAGGACGCGGCTGAAGGGGGATGTCACCCGCTTCAGCGCCCCGTAGTAGACGGCGTGCAGGACGACGAGTCCGAACAGGGTGTAGTTCAGTCGTTGCAGGTCCTTCCAGCGGCGGGACTTGAGCTCGCGCATGTAGCGGTCGGTGGAGAGCACAAGCAGCAGCACCACGACGACGGTGGCCGCAAGCCCGGTCCAGTTGCCCATGCCGAAGTCGTTGGTCAGCGGCCGGCCGTCGGCGACGAAGTAGTCGACGAAGCCGAAGGCGCCGGCAGTGTGTCCTTGGAAGCCGACGACCACGTGCACGACGCTCCAGATAGCCGTCCACGTTCCGACGTCACGGCGCAGGTAGCTGTTGGTCGGGTTCCGTCTGCGGAGCATGAGGTTGACCGGCCCGATGAGCAGCGTCACCGAGAGGAGAACGAGGGCGACGTCGCCGGTCGGCGACGCCAGGCGGCCTATGGCGAAGCCCCGACCCGCGACCTGTACGAGCACGACGCACGCCGCGGTACTCACAGCCGCGAGCGGCACGTGGTGGACGAGCATGCGGCGACGCAAGGCGCGTCCGGCGCCGAGCGTGCCGCCGATCCGCGTCGCCGGTCGGCGTGTCGGGACGCTCACGCTCGGCGGCATGGCCACGAGCCGTGCTCACCGCGAGAGCCGTGATCGCCGCCCGTGTGGTCACCGCCAGGCCCGTGATCGCCGCCACTGTGGTCACCGCCCGAGCCGCCATTCATCTCCATCTGGCCGCCCGAGCCGTGGCCGCCGGAGCGACCACTATCGCCGACGCCGCTGGCGCCCAAGAACATCGTGCTGAGCAGCACCCCGACCAGGACGGCGGCGGTGATCACCGACACCCGCACCCAGGTCGGGACCCGGCGCATCAGCTGGCGTTTCGCCCTCGGCCGGCCGTCGTCTTTCGATGTCCGCATTTCATCTGCCGATCCAGTTCCCATGGCAGGATCGAACGCCTTTGGGCGTTAGCGCGCCGTCAGGGAGTTCCCTAACAGCCCGCTCACACGGGGCGGGCCACCATGGGGTGGTGCGCGTGCTGGTGGTGGAGGACGAGCAGCTGCTAGCGGACACCATCGCCGACGGACTGCGCCGCCAGGCGATGGCGGTCGATGTGGTCTACGACGGCGACGCGGCGCTCGATCGGCTCGCCGTCAACGACTACGACGTCGTGGTGCTCGACCGCGACCTGCCCCTCGTGTCGGGCGACGAGGTGTGCGCCACCCTGGTCGACTCCGGGGTCGGCACCCGGATCCTGATGCTCACCGCCGCGACCGCCGTGACCCAGCGGGTCGCCGGGCTCGGCCTCGGCGCGGACGACTACCTCACCAAACCATTCGCGTTCGCCGAGCTGGTTGCCCGCATCCAAGCGCTGGGACGACGCGCCCGACCCGCCGCGCCGCCGGTGCTGGAACGCGCCGGCATCCGCCTCGACCAGCACCGCCGCACCGTCACCCGAGACGGCGATCCGGTGCGGTTGTCCCGCAAGGAGTTCGCCGTGCTCGCCGAGCTCCTCTTGGCCGGCGGCGGCGTGGTGTCCGCCGAACAGCTGCTCGAGAAAGCGTGGGACGAACACGTTCACCCGTTCACGGGCGTGGTCCGCTTCATCATCATGACGCTGCGCCGAAAGCTCGGCGACCCGCCGATCATCGACACCGTTCCCGGCGCCGGGTACCGCATCCCGTGACGAACGCACGCGGCTGGTGGCGTTCGACGATCCGCCTGCGTCTGACCTTGCTCTACGCCGGCGCGTTCTTCCTCGCCGGCGCCGCGTTGGTAGCGGTCATGTACGTCATCCTGGGCCAGGCCCTCGACCGTCAGGTGACGGCCCGGGTTGGCATCACCCAACACCTGCCGGAACCGAGCTCCGAGCCCGACGCGCAACAGGCCGCCCATGAAGCGCAGGACGCGCTACGCCGCCAGTTCCAGCGGGACCGCGACGAAACCCTCGACTCCATGCTCATCGCCTCGCTCGTCGCGCTCGGCGTCGTCGGGGTTGCCGCCGGAGGCTTCGGATGGCTGCTCGCCGGCCGGGCGTTACAGCCGCTGCAGCACATCACCGCAACCGCCCGCCGCGTCGCTGACCGCAGCTTGCACGAACGCATCGCGCTGGACGGCCCCGACGACGAGATCAAAGACCTCGCCGACACCTTCGACGCCATGCTCGAACGGCTGGACCAGTCGTTCGACAGCCAGCGCCGATTCGTCGCCAACGCCTCCCACGAGCTGCGCACCCCACTGACCATCAGCCGCGCCCTCATCGAAGTCGCCATCGACGACCCGCAGGCAGACGAACAACTCCGTCGGCTCGCCGGCACGCTGCTCACCGTCAACCAACGGCACGAACGACTCATCGACGGGCTGCTCACCCTGGCCAGCAGCGAACAGGGCCTCACCGACCGCATTCCAGTCGACCTCGCCGACGTCGCACGCCATATCATCGCCGAATCGCAAATCGCGGCGCGCAGCGCCGAGATCGAGATCCGCACCGATCTGCGGTCCGCCCCCGTCACCGGCGACACGGTGCTGCTGGAACGGCTGACGCAGAACCTGATCGACAACGCCATCCGCTACAACGTCGCAGAACACGGCGAGATCATCGTCACCACCGACACCGTCGACGGCCACGCGCAGCTCACCGTCGACAACACCGGGCCGCCCGTCCCGGCCTACGAAGTCGCCAGCCTGTTCGAACCCTTCCGCCGGCTGGAAACCACCGAACGGCTAGCCGACTCCGCCGAGGCGTCGACCAGCCGCGGCGCCGGACTGGGGCTGTCCATCGTGCGATCTGTCGCCCACGCCCACGGCGGTGACGTCCACGCCACACCTCGAGAACACGGCGGCCTCAGCGTGCAGGCGCGATTACCTGCCGCTGCCGGCGAGGAGACCTGAGGACCGATCGTCTGCCCATTCCGCCGCAACCTTGCGGGAGAAGGCGTTCGCCGGTGCGCGACCGCTCAGAGCCTTCGATGACAGGGCGCGCTATCTGACTCTGCGGTAGGTCAGGTCGAAGTCGGTGGTGTAGTTCGTGCCGTCCTCCGCCTTCTCCCATCGGCCGGTGATTGTGGTTCCGTCGTCGCTGATCGTTGCGGTGAAGCGCTGCGGAAAGGGCTCACCGTCGCGCCACAGCTTCCATCTACCGTCACCGATGCTCATCTCGTAGACGCGGCACACGCCTCGTTCGTCGGAGTAGAGCTGGAAGTACGTCCCGTTGGCCGCGTCGCAGCCCATGATCGAGACACCGTCGGGCGCTTCGGGCAGTTCGACGGTCGAGCGTTCGATCAGGTGCGCCCCCGACTCATGCCACTCGAAGACGGCTCGACCACCACCGGGCCACGGTTCACCGTCGGGCGGCTTCGCCTCGAGGGTCCACTCGCCGACGAGCGGCTCGAGCTTCCTCAGTGCTGCTTCGGCCCTTGGCTGGTTCATTCGCTTCTCCTCGCCGGACCAACCCGCGTCCGTCAGCCGGGACCGCTTCCTACGCCTCAGGCTGGCCGATGTTGACCATCCAGGTGATGCCGAAGCGGTCGACGCACATGCCGAATTCATCGCCCCACATCTGCTTCTCCAGCGGCACCGAGACAGCCCCGCCGTCGGACAGCTTCTTCCAGTAGCCGCGAAGCTCATCGGCGCTGTCGCCGCTGAGGCTCACGGCGATGTTGTTGCCCGGCTTGTGCTCGCCGCCGGGAGGCGTGTCTGCACCCATCAGCGTGAACCCGTTCTCGGTTTCGAGCATGCCGTGCATGATCTTCTCGGCGCCTGGGCCTTGCAGCCCACCAATCTCGCCGAACGTGTTCAACGTCAAGGCGCCACCGAAGACGCCCTCGTAGAACTCCATCGCGGGGCGAGCATCGCCGTCGAAGCTGATGTACGGGTTGAGACGAGAGGCCATCTGCACTCCTTGGTCATCGCGAAACGGTCCGGGTGTCCGCTCGCCAGACGCGCTCTCCGTCGACCTCGTCGGAGGTCGGTCGAAGACCAGCCCCGTCCGCGACCTTCGCCGACGCCTGATGGTCCGGATGGATGTGGGCCAGCACGCTGACCACGCCGTGCGACTGCAACCAGTCGACCAACGCGCGCGCCGCCTCAGACGCGTACCCCTGGTGCTGCCACGCGGCACCGACGACCCAGGCAACCTGGGCTGTCCACGATCCGCCGTCGTCGACGAGCGTTGCCTGCACGGTGCCGACGGGCTCATCGTCTGAGCGGCGTCGGAGGATCCAGTTCAACCACACCTCATCGACCCGTGACGAACCCGCGACCAACCGCCGATAGCGGTCTCGAAGCCCCTCGAGCGTCTCAGGCTCGCCACCGATGAACTCGTGCAGGGCCTGATCGGCGAGCACATCGACCATCTTGTCGGCGTCGTCAGGGACCAGGGGCGTGAGGACCAGCCGTTCCGTCGAAAACCCGATGTGGGTGGAGCCCGCCCAGTCAGTAGTCACGGGCGGTTCGTCGCCGCTCGACGGGCGGCCAGAAGAGCTGTTCACGTCCCGGCGACCGAAGCCAACGATCATCACCGTCTTCATCGTGTCGTCTCGGCCTTCCCCGTAGATCGGTCCTGAAGTGCGGGTCGCATCGTGCCCGATCCAGAACCCAGCAGCCTATGTCGCCGGCGCGACGGATCCACGGGGCGCGCAACACCATCCGGAACTCTCTGGAGCCACCGCGAAGTCGTCGTCAACATCGAGATCTGCTCCACCGGTGGGGTAGTCCGCAGGACCGCGAGCCAGCGCTCTCGTGGCATCACTGTGGCACCGGGTTGCAGGGGAACGAGCGCATAGTCGTAGGCGAAGACTCTTCAACGGCCGCGGTATCACGCGCCTGGATGCATCGCTCGAACTCTCGGCGGGTGGCAGCCGCCCGAACTTGTTGCCTCGAGGCCGCCGTCGGTCGTTTCGTGGCTCGCGTCCACAGGGCTGACGAGGGTCCTGGCTGTGATTCTGGCTCGGTCGTAGCCTCTGGTCCGTGAGCGACACGACGCCGCCCGAAGCGCCTCCGCCGACCGGACCGCCAGCGTGGCCAGGCTCTCCCGAGCCAGACGCCCTGCCGCCGCGGCGGCCGGTGCCGGCGGGCCGGGTGGTGATGGTGGTGATCGGGGCGCTGCTCGTGCTCGTCAGCCTGGCCCTCGTCTTCGTCGGCGGTGTCATGACGTGGGCACACATCACTCAGCGTGACGACGAGGGGTTCTTCGCCACAGGAGCGCACCGCTTCGAGACGCTGACCCACGCCATCACCTCCGACCGGATTGATCTCGGCACCGACCGGGGACGGAGGTGGTTCAACATCGGCGACCTCGCCACGGTGCGCATCGAGGTCGGGCCGGTTGCGGAGCACGCCCTCTTCGTCGGCATCGGGCCCCAGGACGATGTCGAGGACTATCTCAACGACGTCAGCCGGGCCCGCATCGAGGACGTCGACTTCGACCCGTTCGCCGTCACCTACGAGTACGAGACCGGCGCCGACACGCCCGAACCACCCGGTGAGCAGGACTTCTGGGCGGCGTCGGTGGAGGGCTCCGGGCCGCAGACGCTCGAGTGGGAGCTCGAGTCGGGCCGGTGGGTGGTGGTCGTGATGAACGCCGACGGCTCGCCGGGGGTCAGCGTGGAAGCGGCGGTCGGTGCCAAGGTCGACTGGCTGCTCCCCGTGGGCATCGGTCTGCTCTCGGGCGGCGGCGTGCTGCTGATCGCGGCTGTGGGCTTGCTGGTGGCGGGCGTGGTGGGCCTCACGCGAAGGGATGGCGACCTCGATGTGGCCGAGGCGGCCGTCGGTGTCTTCGCCGCGGTCGCCGGTGGGCCGTTCGCCGAGGACGCGGCGGCCGCTACCCCCGTGCGAATCAGCGGGCGCCTCGACGAGCCACTCAGCCGATGGCTGTGGCTCGTGAAGTGGCTGCTCGCCATCCCCCATTTCGTGGTGCTGTTCGTCCTGTGGGTCGCCTTCGTCGTGCTCACGGTGATCGCCGGCTTCGCCATCCTCTTCACCGGCCGCTACCCCCGGGGGTTGTTCGACTTCAATCTCGGCGTGCTGCGCTGGACGTGGCGGGTCATCTTCTACTCGTACGGTGCGCTCGGCACCGACCGATACCCGCCCTTCACGCTGGCCGACGTGCCCGACTACCCTGCCCGCCTCCACGTGGCATACCCGGCGCAGCTCTCACGGGGCCTGGTGCTGGTGAAGTGGTGGCTGCTGGCGATCCCCCACTACGTGGTCGTCGGCATCATCGGCACCGGCTTCCTGTTCGGATGGTGGTGGGGCAACCGGGGGGCCGGCGGCGGTGAGCCCGGCCTGGTCGGCGTCTTGGTGCTGGTAGCCGCGGTGGTGTTGCTGTTCACCGGCCGCTACCCCCGCACCGTCTTCGACCTCGTGATGGGGCTCCAGCGATGGATCTACAGGGTGATCCCCTACGCCGCGCTAATGACCGACCAATACCCGCCGTTCCGGCTCGACCAAGGGCCCGAGGACCCCGCCGCCAATCCTGCCTGACCCCACCCACGGGTTGTGACCTCACACCGAGCTTGCGGACTTTGTTGGCCAGCGTGTCGGTGGATCTGGCCACGCCGGCTTTGGCGGCGGCGAACGCGGAGAGGTTCGGCGCTCCCCGATTCCCGAGGTGGCATCCAGGACGAGTCGATCCTCTACGACCAGCGCAAGCACGATGGCAGCCGGCCCATCATCGGCGTGAAGTGTTTTGTCGCGGCTGAGCGGACAGAGCGGGGTGTCATCGAGCTCCGCGGCTCGCACGGTGCCCTGGAACGCCCGCAGCCGGGTGATCTGATCCCGCGACGATCCGAGTGCGGCGTCAGGCTGAGGCGACGGGTGCCTCGTGCACGATCCGCCGACCAGACAGAAATGTCGGCACGATACGGACGATCGACGTGCGACGACCGTCGGCCAGCGGCTGGAGGTGCGAGTCGAGGACCTTGAAGGTCGTCGCCAGGTCGTGGACGACCTCGGCGCGGCCCACCGCGAGCACGCTCCAGCCAGTGCGGTCGGCGAGCTGGTAGTCGTCGACCTCGAAGGCGACGACCGCCCCCTCGGCCGCGGCCGACAGCTTCGACCCGGGCGAGGTGCGGAACACGATCGCACCGTCGATGATGCGGTAGTTCACCGGGAAGATGGCCGGAAGAGCCCCGATGGTGATGCCGATGCGCCCGACCTCACCGCTCGCGAGCAGATCACGAGCCTGCTCCTCGGACAAGAGCTCGAGACCCTCGTCGATGATCATGAAACGACTCTGGGCGTCGACGCCGCCGCGGCGTAGGGCCAATGGACCCTCTCCTCGAGGTACCAAGGACCGTGATGTTTGTACCCGCGTGCTCGCCGGTCTGGGGCTCGCCCGTCGAAGGACACATCGACCTGCGGAATTCTCGACCGATCATCTCGTCCCCTTCGTCATCCAGCGAAGGCGGAACACGCCGCGGTTTTGCAGCGCCGAGGTGTGGGCGACCTCGATCGACGAGGCGTTCACCGGCACCCGGCGCCCGACTATTTCGTGCTCGGCGTCGATGTCGGTGCGGTAGTGGCGGGTGCGTTCGACGGCCGGTTCGGCTCCTTCGTGTTCGACGCGGCCGGGAACAGGCAAAAAGGGGGGGCCCGCAGGCGGCGTGAGAGCCAGCTTTCCGCGGCGCGATGTTCTGACGCGTGCGGTTTCCGTCATATGTCGTCGGCACCCGATGTGGACTGAGCGCGCCGCTCAGAGCGGTGTCACCTCGTCGATCGGGGTGACCGTTATCTCCCGGCCTTCCAGGGCGACGGCGGCGACGGTCCAGAAATAGCGGGGGCCTGGCAACTCGGTGGTCATCTCGCTCACGAGCTCCCCGCCCGCCCGACGAGGACCGTGGCGGTGGTCGGCGTATCCCCCGCGTCGCTGAAGTACAGGACCCCAACCTGGTAGGTCACGTGCTCGAGCTTCGAGAGGGTGATGACCGTAGGCGAGGTGTAGACGTCCCGTCGATCGGGCTCTGGCGGGCTTCATCCGCTCACACCGTCCCGGGTCGAGCAACGGTCAGCTGGGGTCGAGGGCGGACAGTTCGTCCGTGACCAGTTGGGCCCACGCCGCCGCGCCGTTGCCGCTGAAGGATCGGAGCGCGGCGGCAAAATCGGCACGGGAACGGTCGCGACGGTCGGCGGCGGTGCCCAACAGTGCGAGCGTCCGGTCCACCGAGCCGAAGACGGCGCCGCAGTAGCCCAGGACGAGGTAGCGGCCGGCGAAGGGCCGCAGCCAGGCCGACAGCTCATCGAGCATCTTCGGTTCGGGGTGGGCGGCAGCCGCCACTTCGGCGAGCATGCCTGCGTAAGCGAGCTGGTTGCCGTCGTGCTCGCCCAGCAGCGTCAAGGGCGATACCGAGCGGAGCTGGGCAGTCACGTCGTCCCGTTGCCCGCCGTACCAGCGGACCCACACGTCGAGCGCCGCCAACCGAGACGCATCATCGAGGTTGTGGCGGAACTGCTCGAACTCGGCGACGAGCTCCTTGCTCAGGGCGCCGGTGAGCCGTTCGAGCGACGCCCGCAGGAACCAGATCTGCACCGCCGATGACATGCCCTCGGGACTGGCGCCGCGGAGCCGTGCCTGATCGATCAACCCGTCGGCGTCTCCGAAGCGGCCTTCCGCGATCGCCTGGGATGCCTCCCACACGGTCGGCCACCACAGCTGGCTTGTTCGCTGCTGCGCCCTCGCCCGATGCTCGAACTGGAGTGCCTCGTGGCGGGCCTCGGCGAGGTGGCCCGAGGCGGTGGCTGCCCACACCAACATGATCCGCGCCCACGTCTCGTGGTCTTCGTCGCCGACGTGGATGGCCGCGTCCAGCCATCGGCGGCTTCGGGCGAGGTTGTCCAGTGGATCGGTCGCTTGTCCTGCCACCACGGCGCTGGTCAACAAGTCGATCGACGGGTCCTCCAGCCTCTCTGCGATCCGCTCGGCCTCAGCGACGAGCCGGGACGCACGGGCGTACTGGTTGCCGAGCTGAAGCTGGATCGCCAGGTGGCTCATCACGGCGGCTCGGACTGGGGAGCTCGTCTCGGGCAACTGCTGGAGCACCTCCTCGAGCAGCGCGGTGATGGTCGAGCTGGGCCGTCCCGAGCTCCGGGGTGTCCTCACGGTGGCGAGCGCGATTGCGGCGGTCGCCAGCAGGTCGGCATCGCCCACTTGCCGCGCCAGGTCGACGGCGGCGAGCAACGCGGTTCTTGCCTGCGTGCCGGATCCGCTGAGGCGGAGCGCCTCTGCGAGGGCGAGCCGCAGCTGGAAGCTTCGCCCGGGCGCGGCGCGGATCTCGTGCTCGCTCTCGATAACGGCGCGTTCGTAATACGCGACCGCTGATTCGAACCCGAGCCCGTCGAGCGCGTGCTGGGCGGCGGCGACCAGCCAGTCGATGGCCTCGGCCCGGTGATCCGGGGTGCCGGCCAGGAGATGGACGGCGACGTCCCCCGCGAGCGCGGGGTCCGCTCGCTGCGCGAGAGCGAGGCCCAGGCGGGTGTGAATGCGGGCTTGGCGCCCCGCCGACACCTCCGCGGCGATGACGTCGCGGACGACCTCGTGGGCGAAGCGCCAGCGGTCCAGGGCCGTTGGGACTTCGCCGACGAGCCCGGCGCCGGCGGCTTCTTCGAGCGCGGTGAGGATCGCGTCGTCGCCCAGCGTGGTGAGCTCGCTCAACGGCCAGACGTCGAAGGTCGGGCCGACCACGGCGCCAACCGCGACCACTCGCCGAGCGGCGGGTGAGAGGGGGAGCAGCCGGGCGCGAACGATGTCGGCGACGGCGGGCGGCACGCCGGTCCCGCCGTCGTTCCAATGGCGTATGACTTCGCGGGCGAACAGCGCGTTTCCGCCCGTCGTCTCGTGCAGGTCCCGCGCGAGGGCCCCCGCCTGATCGTGAAGCTGGTCATCGCCGGACAGGCGGATGAGCTCCGTGAGCGCCCCGACGTCTAGCCCCCGCAGGGAGAGCCGGCGCACGGCACCCGATCGCGCCGCGTCGGCGAGCAGCTCGACGATCGGTTCGGATAGCCCGGCGGGCTCGTCGCGGAACGTTGCGATGATCGTGAGCCGGGCGCCCGCCGTTCCTCGCACGATGTGGCGCAGGAGCAACACCGTCGGCACCGATGCCCACTGGATGTCGTCGAGCACGAGCACCAGTGGGCGGATGGCGGCGGCCTCGATGAGAAGCGCTACGACCGCCTCGAAGAGCGCGGTCCGCACCTCTACGGGATCGCCAGCTGGTGCCGGCACGGCCTCGGATGGTCGACGGAGTGTCGGGACCAGTGGTGCCAACGCCGCCTCCGCGGGCACCGCGACGTCGTTGTCGTGAAGCAGGCGCACCGCCGCGGCGGCCATGTCCCCGAGCAGACCGAATGGCTCGCTGCCTTCCACGTCGAACGTGCCGTGCAGTACGAGGGCCCGGTCCTCGGCGACGCCGGCGGCGAGCTCGGCTCCCAGCCGGCTCTTTCCGATCCCTGCCTCACCCCCAATGAACACACCGACAGTGGGAGAGCGGCTGTCGAGGAACTCGCGTGTCGAGGCCAGCTCGGCATCACGGCCCACCAGCGGACCGTGGCGGAGGGCTTGCAGCGATGCCGGGAGTTCTGGCGCGCCGATGAACCGCGAGCCGGCGACTCCGGGGTGCGCGACGGCGGGTCCGGAATCGGTGCGGAGGAGCTCGACGTACGCGGCTTCGGTCGACGGTGCCGGCTCCACACCCAGCTGCTCCCGGAGCTGGTCACGGCAGCGCTCATACGCGTGAAGCGCCACCGCCCGATTGCCCGCTGCGGCGTGGGCTCGCATGAGAAGGACGTACGCGGACTCGCGGTATGGCTCGAGCGCGACGGCTGATTCGGCTGCGTCCATCGCCGCGGCGTGGTCGCCGGCCGCGTGGCACGCCTCGGCCAGCGCTTCGAGCGCCCGGAGGTGGAGGTCGCGCAGATGGGCCTGCTGAGCCTCGATCCACAGGCCTCGCGCCGCGGGCAGGAGCCCGCGGGCGGCAACCCTGGTGGCCTCCGAAGCTAGCCGGCGCGCCATTTCGTGGTCCCCGGTCCGCAGCGAACTGTGCGCGGCATTGAGGTCGTCCGCGGCCTGCTCGACGTCAACCTCGGTGCCGGGACGCAGCTGGATCTGGTAGCAGCTGAACGCCGTCGTCAACGCCTCGGTTGGAGACACGCCGGCTTCCCTGAGCGCGACCCGTATCTGGGCGATCACACCCCGCACGAGCTGCTTCCACGACTGCGGTAGGTCATCGGTCCACAGCAACTCAGCCAGCTCGTCGCGGCTCACCGGGCGCCGGCGCTCCAGAACCAGGTACGCGCAGGCCAACTGGGCGGGGGCTCCAAGACCGGACCCTCCGATCACGCCGTCGTCGCCGTGGAGCGCGACCCGGCCCGTCAGCGTCACCCGCACCGTCCGCCACGGTATCGCTCGCCTTCGGCGGCGACCGACGGCTCATAGACGTTTCGCCTACGCCCGCTTCGTACTTCCGGGGGTGGAGTGCGAGCGATGACCAAGGTCCTGCGTTGCGCGCAAGGTCATCATCGACGGCGGAACGAGCGAGGCGAGAACCTTCGTCTTCTCGCCGGCCGAGGCTCTCGGCACCTTGACGCAGGGTCGGCGATAGGTGGGCGTCCCTTGGGGTGAGAAGTGGATGGCCACAGCGTCAAGACCGGCGCGAGCAGAGCGGGCAGTGTGCGCTCTCGGTGTCGACCGATGAGCAGCTCCGGACGGAGCCAGTGGGAGCCAATGCGGACAGCGGTCGGGGAGTACTGCTTTATCCCGGGTGGTTGCCTGTCGATGAAGTAAGGGTGCGCGTAGCGCTCTGTGACGATGATGGGCCCCTGGTAGCTCTGGTTGAGGGCGTGGTCGTGGCCCACGGCCACGAGATCATCGGAGTCGCCGACACCACGGTTGGGGCGGTGCATCTGGTCCAGCACGGCCATCCTGACCTCGTGGTCGTCGACCCAGTGGTCGGCTGCAACACCGACTTCGATGTCATCGAGACCGCCTGCGAGGTCGGCGCGGCGACGGTTGTCTTCAGCCGCAGTGGCTACGTCGTGGCGCCCGGGCGGTACCGGCGGACGCCGAGCGTCGTGGCCAAGCCCGATCTGGTGGCGCTCGAGGCCGCCATCAGCCGGCTCGCCCACGACGACTCGGGAGCGGTCACACCCGGCGAGCGTCGGGTCCGATCGGCCCGGTCGGCGTCGGGACCGAAGCCGAGCGGGGTTCACGACGCTTCAGCGTTCTACGGCGCCCTCAACGAGGCGGTGCCGGGCGACTCGCTCGTCGCCGTCGTCGTCGACGATGCCGCCGAACCGCACGCGCGGGACGTCACCGCGGCCAGGATCAGCTCGATCGTCCGCGAGGGCGACCGGACCCTCGTCGCGGGGTGGGCCGTCGTGGTGTTCGTGCCCGCCAGCGGCACGGACGGCGTCGCTGCTCTCGTCGGTCGCTTGAACGACGCGGGCATCGGGATCGACATCGACCTGACCAGCGCAGCGGTCGAGCCCGACGAGACAGGCGCGGAGGCGCTGGCACGGCTCAAGGCGCAAACCCAACGGCGTTCTGTCTGAGTTGACCGAACCCCGTTCGATCTAGCGGTCGGTGTCGTCAATGGCCGCCGCGACGCTTGCCCCCGCGGCCCGCGGCCGCTACACAGCAAAAGACCAACATCACGGCCCACCGTCTGCAGTGCACCGCGGCTCGACCGCCGAACGTCGCCGACGCGCCGGCTCAGCACTCGGCGAGGCGGTGGCGTAGCAGGCGACGGTCAGCGTCGGTCGGCGCGAGGTCGAGCGCCGTCTCGTAGGCGTGGCGTGCCTCGTCGGTGCGGCCGAGTCGGCGTAGGAAGTCGGCCCGGGCGGCCGGCAGCAGGTGGTAGCCGGCGAGGGCCGACGCATCCACCCGAGCGAGCTCGCGCAGGCCGGCGGCGAAGCCGTCCCGGAAGCCGATGGCGATAGCCCGGTTGAGAGCGACGACGGGGGACGGTTGCGCGACGAGCAAGGCGTCGTAGTACGCGACGATCGACGTCCAGTCGGTCGACTCGGCGTCCGGGGCGAGGGCGTGGCAGGCGGCGATCGCCGCCTGGAGCCGGTAAGGACCGGCTGCCTGCCCGTAGCTCGAGGCTCGGCGTAACTGCCACCGTCCCTCGTCGATCAGTCTGCGATCCCAGCGAGCGCGGTCCTGTTCCTCGATCGGGACCAGGTCGCCGGCATCGTCGAACCGGGTCGACCGACGTGCGTACTGGAGCAAGATCAAGGAGAGGAGCCCGCGGGCTTCGTCCTCGTCGGGCATGAGGAGGACAAGGAGCCGAGCAAGCTCGAGCGCCTCGGCGGCTATGTGGTCCTGCGGTCGGCCGTAGCCCTCGTTGAAGATCAGGTAGACCACCGCGAGCACGCCGCTGAGACGCTCGGCGAGCCGCTCGTCCGTCGGCACCCGGTAAGGGATCGCGGCGTGGGCGATCTTGCGCTTCGCCCGCAGCAACCGTTGCGACAAGGTGGCCTCGGAGACCAGGAAAGCACGGGCGATCTCGCGCGTGCTCAGGCCGGCGACCGTCCTCAAGGTCAGGGCGACGCGGCTGTCCACCGCCAGGGCGGGGTGGCAGCAGGTGAAGATGAGACGGAGCCGGTCGTCGGTGATCGACGAGGCGCCCAGGCCCAGGGCCCTCTCCATGTCGTCCCTGACCGCAGCCTCCTGCAACTTCGCCCGCTCGGTCGGCCGGCGTCGGAGTATGTCGAGGGCCCGATTCCGCGCGACGGTGGTCAGCCAAGCTGCGGGGTTGTCGGGCACTCCCGCCGATGGCCAGCGCGTCAGCGCCCTTTCGACGGCATCCTGAACGCAGTCCTCCGCCAGGTCCCAGTCTCCCGTGGTCCTGATGAGCGACGCGAGGATATTGGTCCGTTCGGCGGCGACGGCGGCTGCGACCTCCCGTCGCGCCCGGTCGTCGGGCACCGCCCGGCGCTCCCCGGACGTCACGAATCGATCGGCCAGAACGGTCGCAGCTCGAGTTTCCCTCCCCGCGCCATCGGGTGGCGGGAGGCGATCTCGATGGCCTCGTCGAGGTCCTCGCACTCAAGGATGTCGAAGCCGATGATCCACTCCTTCGACTCGGTGAACGGCCCGTCGGTGACGAGCAGCTCCCCCCGCCGAACGCGCACGGTCGTGGCGTCGCTCACCGGACGCAGCCGATCGCCGGTGACCCACTGGCCGCGGCCGGTGACGTCGGCGAACCAAGCGTCGATGTTGTCCTCTCCATCGTCCTCGCCCTCGGGGTCGACGACGACGAACATCATGTACTTCACGGCAGTCCTCCTCGGTCGGACGGTACGTCCCTACGACGATCGGGGACGCGCCGAATCCGACAGCATGAGTCGATCGTCCCGCCGTGTCACACGCCGGCGAGCGAAAGGGCGGGACGCGAGAAGCCTTGTTCGCGTGCCCACACGTCGAGTGTGAGCGTAGCGACGTCATCGACCAAGGGAACGACTCCCACTGCACCGGGCTCCCGAAGATCGAAGGACTTGATGTAGCCCTGGCAGTTGGCGCACGTGTCGACCCGTGCCCATCCTCGACCCTCGGCGAGGAACGACTCGATGCGCCGGGGATCCTCATCTCCACAGTGCGCGCACGTGATCCGGGGAAAGGGCCACCATGTCGCGCACCGGCCGCAGATCAGGGAACGGGGCGACCCGGCCATGAACTCGCCGCTCTCTTCGGCGATGGCCGACGCCTGAGGCGGCCCGCCGCACACCGGGCAAGCGGCACCGTGCCAGTCCTCCGGGAGGGCTACATCCCGGGCGCCCGCCTCGAGCACCGGACCGGCCGCCACCTGGACCCAGAAACCGAGGCGCGGCTCGACCAGCGAACCGTCGTCGAGCCACGTCTCGACGAGCGCGGCCGACTCCGAGCGCGTGAGTGCCTGCAGGTGGACCGCCGCCGCAGCCAGCGGTGGTGGCACGGCACCTCGCAGCGCGGCCACGGCGGGTCCCAGCTCCTGAACGATCGACGGAGCCGCTGACTTCGCGTCGAGGAGCGGGAAGCAATCGGTCGCCGACCCGCGAACGGCGACCGGGGCACTGCCGGCCCGGTCGCGTTGGTGGCGGAGCACGGCGGCGAGGACCGACAGCGGGTCGCGGGCCGAGCGGGCGTCCTGCCCGAGGAGGTGCTCGGCCCGGGCAAGGCGCAACCCGAACTCGCCCGGGCCTCCCCGCGGCCCTCGCCTCACGGCCGAGTCACGATGCGGGCGCCCGGGGATTGCGGTCGGCGTGCTCGCGGAACCAGCGCGGGTGGTGCCACGCGGCCCAGGCCCGAGTGACGCGGCCGGAGGTCATGCCCGCCATCGTCCCCGGGAACACGAACGCGGACAGGAGCACGTGGATGATGAAGCCGCCCACCATCAACAGGAACGCGGCGTGGTGGATCAAGCGGGACAGTTGGCGGACACCGGCGCCCGCGACCGACGGGAACCACAGCGGGATCCCGGTCACGAGTAGCACCAGCCCGAACACGAGGACCGACCAGTAGTAGCCCTTCTGGCCACCGTTCCACCGGCCGGTGTCGACCTCGCTATGGCCCTCTCGGGCATACGCGCCTATCCGTCGGAACCACCGCCAGTCGGCGCGGTCGAGGATCATGCCGCGACCCCAGATCACGAGCATGATCAGGACCCCCACCGTGAAGGCGACACCGATCCACGGGTGCGCCGCCCGCATCGTCTGGCCCCCGCCGAAGAGGCTCGACAGCCACGCCAACCGTGGGTAGGCGAGGGCCATCCCCGACAGCATGAGGGCGATGAAGGTCACGGCCACCACCCAATGGAGGACGCGCTCGAAGAGGTTGTAGCGACGGAGGTCGGCCGGCTCGTACTCGAGGACCCCGCTGCGGCCGGGCGCGGTGGTCACGCTCATCTGTCGACCTCCTCGGCTCCGTGGTCCTCACGGCCGAGCCGTTCGGCCTCGGCCACCGCCGCCTCCTCGGGCGGTGGCGCCTTCCGACCGATCCGCAGCCAGTAGACGGCCGAGGCGACGATCCCCGCCCAGGTGGCGGCCGCCCCCAAGCGCCGTAGGTTGCGCAGCGCGCCGATGAAGCTGACGTTCGCCCGGGTTTCGGGGTCCTTCGGTAGTCCGTAGTCGGCGAGCATCTCTCCTCGGGGCACGACGTACATCATGTGGAGGCCGTTCACGCCGGAGGGGTCGTACAACAACGCATTCTCGAAGCCGCGGGCCTTCAGCTTCTCGACCTTCGCTTCGCCGTAGGCGACCATCTCGCGCCTCGAGCCGAACCGAATCGATCCGGTGGGACAGGCCTTGACGCACGCCGGCTCGAGACCGGCGCCCACCCGATCGACGCACATCGTGCACTTGTAGACCTTCTTCGTCTTGCGGTCGAAGCGGGGGATGTCGAACGGGCAGCCGGCGACGCAGTACTGGCAGCCGATGCATTTGGTCTGGTCGAAGTCGACGATGCCGTTCTCGTACTGGACGACCGCCCCCGGGGCGGGGCAGGCGAGCAGGCAGCCGGGCTCGTCGCAGTGCAGGCAGCTGTCCTTGCGGATGAGCCAGGCCAAGTCGCCGTTGTCGAGGTCGACCTCGTTGAAGCGCATCAGGTCCCAGGTGGTCGCGCTCAGGTCCTCATGGCTCTGGTAGCTCCCGAAGTTCGACGTGTCGTCGGGCGGGAGGTCGTTCCACTCCTTGCACGCGACCTCACACGCCTTGCAGCCGATGCACAGGTCGATGTCGACGAGCTTGGACACCTCGACGCTTTCGCGGCGGATGTTGGTGCCCGATGACGGCGTGGCCGACCGGCGGCGCACGGCCAGCCCGAGTTCTCCACTCATCACCGACCTCCCTCGAACTTCTCGACGTCGACGAGGAAGCCCTTGTACTCGGGCGTCCGCACGTTGGCGTCACCGATGTACGGCGTGAGGAGGTTGGCCATCATCGGCCGCTCGGACCCCTCGCCCTTGCCGCCCGCGTAGTGCCAATGCACCGGGATGCCGACCTGGTACACGACCTTGCCGTCACCCACCTGCAACGGCCGCATCCGCTTGGTGACCATGGCAACGCCGACGACCTCGCCCCGCTTGGACCGAACCTTGACGAGGCCGCCGTTGGCGATCCCCTTCTTCTCGGCCAGCTCGGGCGGCAGCTCGACGAAGAAGTCGGGCGCGGCCTCGACGAGGTACGGCACGTTTTGAGTCACGTAGTGCTCGTGCTCGGTGATCCGGTAGGTCGTGGCGACGTACGGAAACTCGGCGTCGTCCTCGGCAAAACTCGCGGCCACGTCGTCGTAGAGGAACGCGGCCGGATTGCGGCGGGTGCCCGACAGAAGGTTGTCGATGGGCGACTCGGTCTGCTCGTAGTGCTCGGGGAAGGGCCCGTCCGTCGTGAGAGTCCCTGGCGCGAACAGCCGGGCCACACCCTCGCCGGTCATGATGAACGCGCCCTTCCCTTCGCTCGGTGGCGACGCAGCGGTGAAGTCGGGAATGTCGCCGACCCACTTCGAGCCGTCCCACCGGATGCCGGGTCGGGTCGGATCCCAGGGCTGGCCGTTGGCATCGGCCGAGGCCCGGTTGTAGAGGATGCGGCGGTTGAGCGGCCACGACCACGTCCAATTGTGGAAGAAGCCGAGACCGGTCGGGTCGTCCGTGCCGCGGCGGTCCATCTGGTTGCCGAGGTCGGTGAAGGAGCCGGCATAGATCCAGTTGCCCGCCGACGTGGTCCCGTCGTCGCGCAGCTCGATGAAGCTCGACACCTGCCGCTTGGCCGTCAGATCGACGCCGTTGACCTCCCTGGCCAGCTCCTCGAGCCCCGGGTTGGCCGGGTTGCTGTAGGGCCACGCCAGGTTCAGCACCGGGTCGGGAAACGCGCCCCCCTCCGACCGGTAGAGGTCCCGCAGCTGGAGGAACATGTTGCCGAGGATCCAGTTGTCGTCCTTGGCCTCCCCCGATGCGCGCAGTGCGGCGTGCTTCCACTGAGCCCACCGCCCGGAGTTGGTGAACGAGCCGTCCTTCTCGATCCAGTGCGTGGCCGGAAGGAAGAGCATCTCGGTTTGGATGTCCTCGGGGCTGACGCCCGGCGCCCGCCAGAACTCCGATGCCGACGTGGGCAGCGGGTCCATGATGACGAGCCATTTGAGTTTCCCGATCGACTCGGCCATGCGGCCCGAGTCGGGACCGACGGTGACGCCGGTGAACCCGCCGTAGATGATCCCGTCGAGCCGCCCTTCCCTCGCCTCGTTGTGAATGGTGAGCCACGAGGAGTTCTGGGCCGGCTTCGGCAGCCACGAGTAGGCGAAGTCGTTGTCGGGTGTCGACGCCGTCCCGAAGAACGCCTTGAGTTGGCTGACGAGGAACTTCTTGTAGTTGGCCCCGAAGAAGTTGATGGAGTTCGGTCGCGACTGCTTGGCCGGCACCGTGGCCAGGTAGTCGGCCATCGTCTCCATGCCCGGCCGGGGAACGGCGAGGTAACCGGGGAGGATCTCCCACGAGATGGCGTTGTCGGTGTTGCCCTGGATGTTGGCGTGGCCCCGCTCCGCGTTGACCCCGCCGCCGGGGCGGCCGACGTTGCCGAGGAGCATCTGGAGGATCCCGGCGCCGCGGATGATCTGCACGCCCGAGGTGTGGTGGGTGAGGCCAACGGCGTAGACGACGCTTCCCGACTTGTCGGCGGCGCCCGTGGCACCGAAGAGCTCGGCGACCGCGACGAACTTCTCCTCCGGGATGCCCGTGATCTGGGAGACCACCTCTGGGGTGTAGCGGGCGTAGTGGCCCTTCAGCAGCTGGAACACCGAACGCGGATGCTGAAGGGTGAGATCGACGGCGGCGAAGCCGGCGTCGTCGCGCTCGTAGCTCCACGTCGTCGTGTCGTACGAGCGCTTCGCTTCGTCGTAGCCGGAGAACAGCCCGTCCTCGAACGAGAAGCTCTCGCCCACGATGAACGAGGCGTTCGTGTGCAGCGCGACGTAGTCCTGCTCGAAGAGGTTGTGCTCGAGGACGTAGTTGATGAGCCCGCCGAAGAAGGCGGTGTCGGTGCCGGCGCGAATCGGCACGTACATGTCGGCGATCGCCGACGTCCGGGTGAACCGGGGGTCGACGTGGATGATCTTCGTGCCTCGTTCGTCCCGCCCGACGTGCGCCCACTTCCACCCACACGGATGGTTCTCAGCCGGGTTGGCGCCGATGACGAGGATGACGTCGCTGTTCTTGAAGTCCCGCCAATGGTTGGTCATGGCCCCTCGGCCGAAGCTGGCGGCCAAACTGGCCACCGTGGGACCGTGTCAGACCCGGGCCTGTTGCTCGAGGTAGACGGTGCCCAGCGCCCGCATCAGCTTGGCGGTGAGATAGCCCTCCTCGTTGGAGATGGTCGCGCCGCCGAGGAACGCGAAACCCGTCTGGCGGTTGACCGTGAACCCCTGCTCGTCCGTCTCGGTGAAATGGTCGTCGCGGGCGTCCTTCACCCACCGGGTGAGCTTCTTCAGCGCGTCGTCCCACGAGATCCGGGCCCACTCCGCGGCGCCCGGCGCCCGGTACATCGGGTGCTCGGGGCGGCGGCGGTTGACCGCCAGCTGCAGCGTCGACGCGCCCTTGGGGCAGAGCGTGCCGCCGTTGATCGGGCTGTCGGGATCGCCCTCGATGTGGACGAGGACGGGCACGGTGTTCAACGCCTTGCCGCCGATCGTGTACGCGATCATCGAGCAACCCACCGCGCAGTACGGGCACACGGTGCGGGTCTCGTTGGCGTTCTCGATCTTGAGCTGGCGCACCTCGTCGGCGGCCGCCGCCGCGTCGAAGCCGAAGGCGGCAAGCCCCGATGCCCCAGCACCCCCGAATGAACTCTGGAGGAATTGGCGCCGAGTCAGGTTCAGCATTGGATGCCCCCTGTTGTCCTCGCCCCTCCCCTCCCGATGTCTGCCGGAATGTTACTCCTGGTTCTACGATCGTGACCAGGAGGTGTCGCCACGCGATCCACGCCGCCGGGTCCTTCTGAGGCGCAGGTGCTTGCCGCTCTGGAGTCGGTGCTCGAGCCTCAGCTCCAGCGCCCGGTCACCGAGCTCGGCATGGTGCGGGGCGTCGTCGTGCGTCCTGGTCGGGTGCAGGTGACGCTGGCGCTCGTGGTCGCGGGCCACCCGGATGGCCCACAGCTCCGCGCCGACGTGGCCGGAGCCGTGGGCGCCCTCGGCGTCGCCCAGGTCGACGTCGACGTCACGTCGATGAACGACGACGATCGGGCCCGGCTGCGGCGCCAGCTCCAAGGCGAGCGGTCCAGCCCGCCATCGGCGCTCGAGGGGGCTCGCATCTTCGCCGTCGCGTCGGGGAAGGGCGGTGTGGGCAAGTCGTCCATCGCCACCAATCTGGCTGTCGCCATGGCCCGGCGGGGCCTACGGGTGGCCGTGCTCGACGCCGACGTCTGGGGGTTCTCGACGCCGCGCATGCTCGGGGTCGATCGCGGCCCGATGATCGTCGACAGCTTGTTGGTCCCGCCCCGAGCACACGGCGTTCGGCTGGCGTCCGTCGGCCTGCTCACCGACGAGAGCGCACCGGTCGTCTGGCGCGGCCCGATGCTGCACAAGATGATCGAGCAGTTCGTGCACGACGTGTTCTGGGACGACCCCGATGTCCTCCTGGTCGACATGCCCCCCGGCACAGGTGATGTCGCGCTCAGTCTCGCCGACCTCCTGCCCGACGCCGAAGCGGTCATCGTCACGACTCCGCAGGCGGCGGCCCAGCGCGTCGCGCAGCGGGCCGGCGTCGCCGCCCGCCAGATCAAGCTGAGACTGGCCGGCGTGATCGAGAACATGAGCTGGTTCACGGGCAACGATGGGCAGCGTTACGAACTGTTTGGTGCCGGTGGCGGCGAGCTCCTGGCGCGAGAGCTCGGTGTCGAACTGCTCGGCCAGGTGCCCCTGGTGCCCTCGCTACGGGAGGGCGCGGACCTGGGTCGGCCGGTCGTCGTGCACGAGCCCGGCAGCGAGGCCAGCCGCGCGCTCGACGCCCTCGCGACGCGGTTGCTCGACCTTCCGGCGCCACGGCGCCGCCGTCCTCAACTGCGCATCACGGCCGCGACGTGAAGGGGCGGGCATGGAACACGATGTGACCACCATTACCGGCATGGGGGAGCGGGCCGATGGCTAGCCGGGTGATCGAGCAGCACATGGTCACCGTCGTCCGCGACGGCGTGGCCACCCGGCGCCCGGACACCCTGGCCGCCGAGGATCCGATGGAGATCCGGGTCAACGGTGACGCCGTCTCGGTCACCATGCGCACACCGGGCAACGACTTCGAGCTTGCCCTCGGGTTCTGCCTCACCGAGGGCATCGTCGACGATGCCGCCGATGTCGCCTCCATCCGCTACTGCCTCGACGACGTCCAGCGTTACAACGTCGTCGACGTGCGCCTGCGCGACTCATCGCCGGTGTCCCCATCGCTGCGCCGCAACGTCTACACGACATCGTCGTGTGGCCTGTGCGGAACCGCCAGCATCGAGGCCGTCCGCAAGCGGGTACCCGACGTCTCGCACGATCCCCTCACGGTTCGGCCCGAGTTGCTGGCCACGCTGCCAGAGCGATTGCGGGGCGCCCAGCGCGTGTTCGACCGGACCGGCGGGCTCCACGCCGCGGCACTCTTCGACGCCGACGGCGACCTGCTGTGCGTGCGCGAAGACGTCGGTCGCCACAACGCGGTCGACAAGCTGATCGGGTGGGCCGCCTCGGACCGTCGCCTGCCGCTCGGCGGCCACGTGCTGATGGTGTCGGGCCGGATCGCGTTCGAGATCGCGCAGAAGGCGCTCGTCGCCGGCGTTCCGATGCTCGCGGCGGTCTCTGCACCATCGAGCCTCGCGGTCGCGCTCGCCGAGTCCGCCGGCATGACCCTCGTCGGCTTCCTCCGAGGCTCGTCGATGAACGTGTACACGCACCCCGGCCGGGTACTGAGCGAGTAGGCCTACTAGGTGTGGTCGGTCGTGGCCGCGGCCTCGGTGTCGGGTGAGCCGGACCATTCGATGCTGACGCGATGGCGGTTGCGAGGGTGGACCCACACCTTCACGCGATCTCCGACCTCGCGGCTCGACACGACGCCCCGGGAGTAGGCGTACGCGGTGTACTCCGGGTCACCCGGCCGCTCCACGCTCAGGCGGATGCGTTGGATGCGCTGGGCATGGAACGAGAACCCGCCGCTGTTCGACCGCAGCCCGGTGGGACCACTGCCGTGGAACGTCGCCACGGCCCCGACGCCATGGCGGCGCAGCTGAGCCTCGCCTCCCGAGAGCCGCCGAGCCTCGATCATCATGTCAACGAAGCCGACGATCGCCACGGCGCCAAACACGACCAAGAGCGCGCCCGATGGACCGCTGTCGCCGATGGTGCTGCCGCCGATGATCGCCGTCCATCCGATGACACCAACCGCCGTGACGACGAGAGCGACCCGCAGCCTGCGGTACGCGTCCACCGCGCGATCGTACGGTTACGCACCACTACGCAGCAGCACCCGCCGACGCAACCGTGGGTCCCGAGTCGACTTGAGCGCGTACCAACCGGCCAACCCGAAGAGGAACGCGGCCACGACCTCGGCGCCGCCCGCGATCCACGAAAAGGTCGTCACGCCCGTGCCGTGAGCGTTCGGGAACGCGTCGCTGAACACGCCCCAGTCGGGGAGGAAGTGCACCGCGGCGATGCCTAGCGCGTCAGGAAAGCCGACCGCGACCGCGAACACGGGGGCCAGCCGGTGGCGCGTCAGCACGGCACCGATCGCGATGACCTGCAGTACGGCGGCGGCCGTTCCGAGGACGAAGACGTGGGTGGTCGTGGACTCGGTGCCTCGGCGGAGGTGGTCGCCGGTGTGGACGACAAACGCTATCGCGTAGACGAACGCGGCGTTCCGCAGCCACTGATCACGGGCGGGGTCAGTCAACATCGTGCTCCTAGATAGATCGCTCTAGCGCCGAGGGTAACTATCATCGGAAGCTCCTGCAAGATCGCGGGACGACAACGAGGAGCGGCCGTGGCGAGCACGAAGGAGCGGATCGTCGAGACGACCGCCGAACTGTTCCGGCGCTACGGCTATACGGGCACAGGCATGAAGCAGGTCGTCGCCAACGCCAACGCGCCGTTCGGTTCGCTGTACCACTTCTTCCCTGGCGGCAAGGAGCAACTCGGGGATGAGGTGATCCGCACCTCCGGGCGGATGTACCAGGAGATCGTCGAAGCCGTGTGGGACGCCGCGCCCGACGTGACCACGGGCGTGCGTGACGTGTTCGCCGGCGCCGCGGAGGTGCTCCGCCAGAGCGACTACGCCGACGCTTGCCCGATCGCGACGGTCGCCCTCGAGGTGGCGAGCACGAGTGAACCGCTGCGGGTCGCGACGGCCGAGGTCTTCGACAGCTGGATCGCGGTCGCGACGGAGCGGCTCGTCGCCGCCGGCATCCGCAAGAAGACTGCCCGCCACCTCGCGTTCGCGATCCTGTCCCTCCTCGAGGGCGCGTTCGTCTTCAGCCGGGCCATGCGCACCACCGAGTCGCTGGATGCCGCGGGCACCGCCGCGGTCGCGTTGGTTCGCGCGTCGCTATAGCGGACCCCATCGCAGCCCGGGTGCCGACCGTCGAGAATGCGCGGCCATGAAGCTCAGCGGGCGCCCAGGTGATCGAGGGATGGCACGGCGTCCCATACGAGCGCCGATCGGGCGCACCCGGGAGATCATCGAGATCTGCCGCAGCGTGTGGCAAGGAAGCAGCCGAAATAGAGGACCTCTACCTCGACGGCAAGGAGCACGAAGCCGCGGCGGCCGTGCCTGACGAGCTGTTGGAGGCGACGTCGTTGTGTGGTCCCGAGAGCTACGTGCGCGAGCGGATTGCCGCGTTCGCCGAAGCCGGCGTGACCCACCTCCAAATCACGCCGTTGACCACCGGCGACCAGACGCCGGCTGGTCTGATGGAGAAGGTCAAGACCCTCATGGTGGAGCGGGTGATTCGTCCCACTTCGCGCCGCGCGATTCACATCCTTTTTGGTTGAGACCTACAGGATGTGGACAAGTTGTCGACAAATCTGATGTGCGGCGCCTCGGTCCCGGATCTGCCTCGCTCGCGGCCGCGGGCGCGCTGCTGCTCGCGTTTCTCGCGCATCCTGAAGGCTGGCTCGGGGAGACGCTCTATCTCGTCGGCGTGAACGGCGCCACCGTCATGCTCTGGGCCGGCATCCGTTCACGGCGGCCGGCGAACCGCGCACCGTGGACGTGGCTCGCGATCGGCGTCGGTCTCTCCGGCATCGCGGACACCCTGTACTCGGCGTACGGCTGGTTCTTCCACCAGCCGGACCCGGCGATCTCGCTGGCCGACCCGGTGTATCTGGCTTCCTATTGGTTTCTCGGCGTCGGCCTGCTCGGCGTCGCGCGCGCCCGTGCCGGTGAGCGTGACCTCGATGCGCTCATCGACGTGACCGCGGTGACGGTCGTCGGCCTGCTCGTGGCCTGGGAGTTCCTCATCAAGGACTCCCTCCAGCACGACCATCTGTCAGTCGTCGCCAACCTCGTGAATCCGGCCTACCCGGTGGCCGACGTCGTGCTCATAGCCCTCCTCGTGCGCCTTCTGCTGGAGGATCGCATCCAGTCCGCGGTCGGCTCGCTGCTGGCGGCCGGGATGGCCCTGTGGCTGTTCGCCGATGTCTCGTACGCGGTCCTCGTCCAGACGTCGGCGTACAGCTTCGGGATGCGATGGCTCGACGGCGCGTGGCTGGCCGGGCCGTTGCTCTTCGGAGCCGCGGCGCTCCATCCGCGGATGGCTGAGCTGACGGCCCGGGCGCCGGCCGCGGGGAACCGGCCCGTCGGCACGAAGCGGCTGGTGCTCAACGTCGCCTGCCTCGCCGTGCCCGGGATCCTCGTCGTGGTGTCGTCGGTCGCCGGGCACGTGCTCAGCGCCGGACTGGTCCTCGCCGCGACCATTGCCCTCGCGGCCCTCGCCTTGGTGCGATCCGTGCGGTTGTTGCGGGCGAAGGACAGCGCGCAAGAAACGCTTCGGCGCACGAGTCGCTACTTCGAAGCGCTCGCGGCCAACTCGTCGGATGCGGTCGTCGTGATCGACCGCGAAGGCACCATCGCCCGGGAGTCGGCCGCGCTCGCCGACCTTCTCGGTCATCCGCACGATCCGACAACTGCCGACCGACAGGTCTGGGCGTTCGTGCACGGCGACGACAGGGCTGAGGCGGACGCGCTTCTCGCGAAGGCGTCGGCGGCCCCGGGTCAGGTCTGTACTGCGGAGCTCCGAGTGCGCCACGGTGACGGTTCGTGGCATTGGATCGCGGCGCGGGTCGTGGACCTTTTCGCCGATCCGGATGTCGGAGCGGTGGTCGCGAACCTCCATGACGTGACCGCCCGCAAGCAGGTCGAGATGGAGCTGAACCATCTCGCCTTCCACGACTCGCTCACCGGTCTCGCGAACCGGGCGCTGTTCCGCGACCGCGTAGAGCACGCCCTCGACCGCCGTCTCCGTCGCCGGACCGAGAGCGCGGTGCTGTTCCTCGATCTCGACGGGTTCAAGATCGTGAACGACAGCCTCGGCCACGACAGCGGCGACGAGCTCCTGCGCACGGTGGCCACTCGGCTCCGCGAGGCGGTGCGCACGGAGGACACGGTGGCCCGGCTCGGCGGCGACGAGTTCGCCGTCCTCATCGAATCGGACGGAGGGGCTGACGAGGCCATCGCCGTCGCCGACCGGATCCTCCGAAGCCTCGCGACGCCGGTCGTCGTCGCGGGCACGACCGCGCTGGTCGGAGGGAGTATCGGCATCGCCATCAGCGGGCCCGAAAGTCGCGCCGACGAACTCCTCCGCGACGCCGACGTCGCCATGTATCAGGCCAAGGCCGCCGGCAAGGGTCGGTGGATCCTCTTCTATCCCGGTATGGGACGCGCCGCCGTCGAGCGCCTCGAGCTCGAGGGCGACCTCCTCGCCGCCATCGATGGCGACCAGCTCATGTTGCGCTACCAACCGGTGATCGAGCTGGAGACGGGACAGCTCGCCGGGTTCGAGGCGCTGATCCGGTGGCGGCATCCCACGCTCGGCCTCCTCCGTCCCGACCGGTTCATCCCTTTGGCGGAGGAGAACGGCCTCATCGTGCCGATCGGCCGATGGGTCGCACGCGAGGCGTGCCGTCAGGCCGCGGAATGGCACCGGGCATTTCCCCGAGAACATGCCCTCACGATGGCCGTCAACATCTCTGCCCGGCAGCTCCTCAGTCCCGATCTCGTAGGGGACATCGCGGACGCGCTGGCCGACTCCGGGCTCGCGCCGAGCACGCTCACCCTCGAGATGACCGAGACCGCCCTCGTCAAGGACCCCCAAATCGCGTCCACTCGACTGCATGAGCTGCGGGAGCTCGGCGTCCGGTTGGCCATCGACGACTTCGGCACCGGCTTTTCGTCCCTCAGCTACCTCCAGCAGTTCCCCGTCGACGTGCTCAAGATCGACCGTTCTTTCATCAACACGATCACGGCATCTGAGCAGATGCCGGCGATCGTGCGAGGACTCCTCGAACTCAGCAACACCCTCGGCCTCGAGGTGATCGCCGAAGGAATCGAGCTCGAGGTGCAACTCGATCATCTCAAGCACGAGCGGTGCCGGTTCGGGCAGGGGTACCTGTTCTCGCCGCCGCTGCGCGGCGCGGACGCCGAGACCCATCTGACCGACGCGGTTGCCGCCGGCTTGTACTGACGCGCTCGCGCGCGGGTTCGAAAGCGAGGACCTGGGTACTCGTGGGCCGTGCGCGCACGAGCCCGGACTGTGCTCGCCTCGGTCGTCCTCGCCGGATGCGTCTCCCATCCGGTCGGCCCGGCACGCACCTTCGGTAAGTACGAGGGCAAGGCGGTAACGACAGCCGAGTCGGCGCGATCCACTGTCGAGACGGTGCGACTGGCGGCGCAGACCGGCTCCGAGCACAACGCCTTCGGGCCGTACCTGTCGATCGTCGTATCGGATGCCGAAGAGGCGATCAGCGGCGTGCAAGGCACGTTTGCGTCGATCCAACCGCCGGGCGGGCCGGCCGACGATCTCTACGACGAGCTCGAAGCGATCCTCAGCAACGCGAGCGGTCACATCCGAGCGGTGCGCCTCGCGGTCCGCCGCGGCGACCTCGTCTCACTGGCGGACGTCGCGGAGCCGCTGGCCGAGGACAGCGACCGTTTGACCTCGTTCATCGAGGAGCATGGTTGAGGAAACTCCTCGAGATCACGCTCGGCATCCTCACGGCCATCGGCGGTTTCGTGGACATCGGCGACATGGTGGCGAACGCCGAGACCGGAGCCCGCTTCCGTATGGGTCTCGCGTGGGTCGTCGTCGTCGGCGTGATCGGTATCGTCTGCTATGCGGAGATGTGCGGGCGAGTTGCCGCCATCTCCGGCCGGCCGGTGTTCGATCTCGTGCGGGAACGGCTCGGTCCGGGCGTTGGCTTGGCCAACCTCCTCGCGTCGTTCTTCATCAACTTCCTCACCTTGACCGCGGAGATCGCTGGCGTGGCGTTGGCGCTGTCGATGGTGGCCAGCGTCGACTACATCCTCCTGTTGCCCTTCACGGGCCTGCTCGTGTGGCTGGTTATATGGCGGCTCCCGTTCGACACCATGGAGCGTGTCTTCGGGCTCACTGGATTGGCGCTCGTGGTCTTCGCGGTCGCCGTCGTCCACATCGGACCCGACTGGAATGCACTGGTGCACACCGCGACGCACCCCGCGCTGCCGGCCGAGGAGACTCCGTTCACCTACGCGTACTTCGGCATCGCCCTCTTCGGCGCGGCCATGACGCCGTATGAGGTGTTCTTCTTCTCGTCGGGCGCGGTGGAGGAGCAATGGTCGGAACGCGACCTCGCGGTCAACCGCGCCAACGTCTACATCGGGTTCCCGCTGGGAGGGTTGCTGTCGCTGGCGATCATGGCCGCGGCCACCATCGTGTTCGTTCCCCGCCACATCACTGTGGACACGCTGCCTCAGGTGCCGTTGCCCGTTGTGTTCTCGCTCGGAAAGATCGGCTTGGCGTGCGCCCTCGTCGGCATCTTCGCGGCCACCTTCGGCGCCGCGCTCGAAACCGCTCTGTCCGCCGGCTACACGGTCAGCCAGTACTTCGGTTGGCAGTGGGGCAAGTACGTCCGGCCCCGCGACGCGGCGCGCTTCCATCTACTCGTCCTCCTGTCGATCTTGGCTGCCGTCCTCTTCGCGGCCAGCGGCGTGGACCCGATCAAGGTGACGGAATACTCGATCGTGCTCTCCGCGGCTGCGCTCCCGTTGACGTACTTCCCGATCCTCGTCATCGCGAACGATCCCGACTACATGGGCGACAAGACGAACGGACCCGTCCTCAACACGATCGGCACCATCTATCTGGTGATCCTCATCGCGATCGCCATCGCTACGGTCCCGCTGATCATCATCACCAAGGGAGGAGCTTGAGATGGTCGAGTCGAGCGCGCCGGCGCGCCGGCTGTGGGCCGGCTTCCAGCTCCTTGATCGGCAGCTCGTCGACCGCGACGGGCGGATGGCCGGCAACGTGGACGACCTGGATCTGACCAGGGACGAGGTGACCGGGACCGTGTACGTCACCGCGCTCCTGTCGGGGCCGGGCGCGCTGAGCGCGCGTCTCGGCTGGCGGCGTCTCGGGCGGTGGCTGCGCCGCGTCGCCGGGTTCGTCAGCGCGACCGAGGACGACCCCATCCGCATCCCGCTCGGTCGGGTGGCCGACGTTGCTGATCACGTGACGCTGTCCCTCGATCGCGACGAGGTCGGATCCGCGCTGGGCGAGCGGTGGGTCCGCGACCACGTCATCGCCCACATCCCCGGAAGTCGCCATGAAGCTGAGTGAGCTGCTCGAGGCACACGTCGTCGACGCCGACGGGCGCGACCTCGGGTCGGTCGACGACGTCCTGCTCGTCCAGGACGGCCCCTACATCGATGGCTTCGGGGCCGCACTACGCGTCGCCGGGCTGCTCGTCGGCCACGGCTCCATCGGCGTCCGCCTCGGCTACCACCGCGGTGGAATCACCGGCCCGTGGTTGCTCCGCAAGGTGTTCGGCGCAATCGAGCGCAAGAGCCGGTACGTACCGTGGGAGACCGTCACGGACTGGGACGACGACCAAGTGACCATCGCGGCCCGCGCCGAGGAACTCGGCCCGCCAACGTGAGGGCCAGGACGACGTGCGCTCAGGCGGGCCGATCGACGTCGAGGATGAGCTCTTCGCCCTCGCTCGACAGCACGGCCGCGAGCGAGGCGTCCCGGTTGACGAGCTTCAGGTCGAGGACCCGACCTTCGGCCGCCCAACGCTCCAAGCAGCGCACCGAGGCGCGCGGAAGCATCCGGGTCACGGGAGGACGCAGCTCGAGGGTCATCGGAGTGCCCGGCTCGAGCCAGCGGTGGGGAAGGCCCCACGGCTCCAGCGCGATCACGTCGAGGATGGTGACCTTCGGACGGTTCTCGACGAACAAGAGCTGGCACGACAGCGCCGGGCTCGCCTTCCACATCTGGTAGGGCTCGTTCATCGCCGTCCCCGTTCGCGGGTCATGTCCCGCGGTCTTTCCCCACGCCCTCGCCGTACATGCGCAACCGCGACGTCACATCGGCATCCGAAACCTCGGAGAAGTCGTCGTACCAGAGCCCCACCGCGCTGAACGGCTCGGGCATCTCGACGCAGATCACTTCGTCGGCGCCCCCGCGCGTCCCGGCGCCCAAGGCGCGGCACGTCGGGCGGGCACCGACCGGGACGGCGACGACGAGCTTCTCAGGTCCGAGCGCGCGCACGGCCATGACCGCGGCTCGCATCGACGCGCCGGTCGCCAGCCCGTCGTCGACGAGGATCACCGTGCGGCCCGCGAGGTCTGGCATCGGACGCCCGCCCCGATACACGCGGTCTCGCTCGGCCACTGCGTCCTGGGCCGCGGACGCAACGCGCTCGATCGTCTCCCGGGAGATCCCGAGCGCCGCGACAACATCGTGGTTCAGGACCCGACTGCCCCCGCTTGCGACCGCTCCGAACGCCAGCTCTTCTTGACCCGGCACGCCGAGCTTGCGCACGACGAAGACGTCGAGCGGCAACTCCAGCGCGGCCGCGACCTCAGCCGCGACGGGCACACCACCGCGCGGAAGCCCGAGCACGATCCCGCCCGGCGCCCGTCGATACGCGGCAAGGGCGCCGGCCAGGACCGCGCCGGCTTCGGCGCGATCGCGATACACCACGCTGCTACGCGGGCGTGCCCACCGGCGCATCGGCGTCCTCCGTCGGACAGGCCATGTCGGCGTCGTCGCTTTGAAGGCGGTAGAGGTTGTAGGCGTGGCGGATGACGGGTTGCGCGACGTTGCGGACGTGGATCCCTCCCGGCGTCACGCCCTTCTCGGTGCCCCCGTGGGCGTGGCCGTGGACGACGAGATCCGCCCCCGCGGCGTCGACGGCCTCGGCCGACAGGTAGCTGCCGAGGAACGGATGGATCTCGAGGCGCTCACCCGCCAACGTGTCGGGCACGGGCGCATAGTGCATCAGCGCGATCCGGGCGTCGACTCGTTCCGTGCCGTCCAGCGCCTCAAGCTGCTCCTGGAGCGCAGGCGCCCGGACGCGGGTGTGCGCCACGAACGCTCGCATCTCGGCCTCGCCGACCTCGGTCGCGCACGCCCCGGCGAAGCCGCCGCCGCCGTCCGCCCGCGGTGCAACCTCGGTCTCATCGCACACGTCAGGGCCAATGGCCACGTCACCCGCCACCGCGGCGACGGCTGCTCGACGCTCCTCCGAACTCACCGCACCGTGGAGGAAGACCTTCCCGCCGGCGATGCGGACCTCGATGCCCAGCTCGCCCGCGCGCTGGTCGCGAGCCAGCGCGTCTTGGATGCGGGCGACGAGGTACTCGTCCGGCTCCCAGGCCGACACCCCCAAGCGGTACCCGAACCAGGGTCCCGCCCAATCCTCGGGCGGTTAACGGCCTGTGGGGACGATCACCAGGACGACACCGTCACGATTGCCCGCGGCGTCGAACAACCCGATCGCGGTGACCCGCCAGCGGCGCTCGTCGCGTCCCGGTGCCGCGATGCTGACGTCGCGGACGATCGGCCGGGCGTGGTCGCCGGGGGCGAGCACGTCGTCGCCGAGGCCGAGATCCCGCGCCACCACCTTGCGGCCGACGACGGTCTCGGGGAGCCGCCCGAACACGTCGACCGCGGCCGCATTCCACTGCTCGATCCGGCCGTCGTGGTCGACCACCACGACGGCGTCGTCCACCGTCGCGATCGTCGCTCGCATGATCGCGGCGGTGTGATGGGCGGCTTCGCCTTGCCGGCGTAACTCGGCGTGCGCCGCCTCGACGTCGCGCTGACCGGCGCGCAGCTCGTCGCGGAGTGCGTCGAGGACGCCGGCGGCGCTCTCGAGCTCGGCGGTGGCGAGCTCGAGCTGCGCGAGTGTGGCGGCGAGGTCGCGGGTGGTCGAGTGGAGCGCCTCGCGCGCCTCGGCCGGCGACATGACTGCGGCGCCCTCAGCATCTGCGACCATCACGGACTCCTTCGCCGACCTGCGGCGGTCGCGGCGGGTACTCGACCACGTCGCGCGCCAAACTGGAGCTGGCACGGACGCTACAGGTCGCGGGGCGAGGCGGTCTGGAGTTTGGACCTCCCCCGCCACCGGGAACGAGAACCACGCAGTGGAGGACGCGAGCGTTCTTCCCGCCTCGGCAAATCGGGCGCGGGGAGCGCATACGGACGACGGGCACCGGCTCGCCCAGGCCCTCACGGCGGCGCGGCGCGGCCTCGTCGCACTGGAGCGGGCGCGCACCGCGGCGCAGGCCGCGCTGGGTCACCACTGCGATGCGCGCGACGACCTCGTCGCGTCACTCACGTTGCCCGGGTCTCGACCTCCCTCTGAAGAGGGATCGGGAACGAACCGGCCGGACGTCGATCCGGACGTCTGGCGGCTGCACGTGTCCTTCGCGCGGAGCCGCGACCCCAGGATCCGGTCGGCGCTCGTCGCGCACTACGACCCGCACACCCGCAGCCTCGCCCGGCGCTTCTACCGCAACCGCGAGCCGTTGGACGATCTGGTCCAGGTGGCGCGCGAAGGGCTGCTCGTCGCGATCGACCGGTTCGACCCGCGGCGGTCCCTACCGTTTCCGTCCTTCGCCAACCCGACTATCGCCGGGTCGCTGAAGCGGTACTACCGCGACAGCGGATGGGGCGTTCGGGTCCCGCGGCGGGTGCACGACCTGTCGAAGCCGGCTCGCCGGACCGCCGATCATCTGGCCCAGGTGCTGGGGCGGTCGCCCACCGTCCGAGAGGTCGCCGACGAGCTGGCCGTCGGTGAGGAGCACGTGCTCGAGGCCCTCGCCGCGTCAGAAGCCCGTTTCACCGCCTCGCTCGACACGCCGGTCGGTGAGGGCTCCGGAACGCTCGGGTCCTCGCTCGGTTCCCCGGATCCCGCGTTGGCGGACGTCGAGAACCGGGCCGCCCTCCGTTCCGCGCTACGAAGCCTGCCGTCGGCCGACCGCCAGCTCCTCGAGCGGTATTTCGCGGACGGGATGACCCAGGCCGAGATCGCCAAGGGTCTCCGGGTCAGTCAGATGCAGGTGTCCCGGCTGCTCGCCAGCGCCATCCGGCGTCTCCGCGCCCGCATGTAGCCGGAGCCCACACGGCGCCTGAGAAAAACAGGATGCCGAAGCGAGGCCGAAGGCCGAGCGCCGGTGCAGCGGGACGGTCATCACGCGGAGGTTGCAGCGCCCGTACGGGCGCCGAAGCGACCAGGGATTACAGGGATTCGCTGAGGTCGAGAAGGCTGTCCTCGCCGCCGAAGCCGTTGGGCACGTACGCATCCGCTTCCCAGTCGTTCTCCCAGCGGGCCCCGTCCACCCAGAACCGGTAGCGGTATTGCTTGCCCGCATCGAGGGTGATGGTGGTGCTGAACCGGCCGTCCTTGCGACGGGTCAACGGGTTCGCGTCGAGGGCCCAGTCATTGAAATCGCCGCACAGGAACGCCGACTCCAGGGCCCCTTCGGCGGGCAACTCGAAGGTGACGCGGCACGTGCGGGACTTCGCCGCAAACGTCTTCTTGGGCATGCTGGCAGTCTCGACTCCCCGCTCGGCTCGCCGCAAAACCTATAAGGGCCCGGGGGGCCCGGCGAGCGCGGGGCGGTTCAACGATCGACCTCGAACCACACTCGCTTGCCGGCCCGTAGGGCCTCGACCCCCCACCGACTCGACAGCGCGTCGACGAGCTGCAGGCCCCGGCCGCTCGTGTCGTCGACGGCGGCCCGCCGCGGGACGGGCTCGCGCCGCTCGCCGTCGATGACCTCGACCCGCACGGCCGCGCGGCCCACGACGACCTTGAGCCGCGCCTCGGTGCGGGCGTGAAGAACCGCGTTGGTGACCACCTCGCTTGTCAGGAGGATGATCACGTCGAGCACGTCGAGGTCGACCGAGCAGTCGACAGCCTCGGCGACGAAATCTCGCGCCCGCTTGGGGCTCGCCGGCCCACGCGCCAACGTGATCGAGGCCTCGATGGCGAGGAGGCTACCGCGCCCGCCGCGGTCGCCGAGGTACCCAATGTTGCCGGTATCGGCCGCCCGCCCGGCCGTCCGAGGGGAGCCACCAGCCTCACACATACGCCTGGGGGCCGAGCGCGGCGTCGGTCTTCAGGAAGGCGTCCGCCGCCACGGGCTGGGCCGTGACCCTGTCGAGGGCCGCGACGTGACGGGCCTCGGTGGCACCGATGGCCATGATCGCCTGGCGCAGATCGGGCGCGCTGAGCACACCCGCGGCGACGGCGTAGGTCTCTGCGATCATCGTCTCGATCGTCCGCGCCAGCGCGATCGCACTCGGTTCGTCCTTCACGCTGGGCAGAACGGGGTCCACCGCGCGCTCCTGCGCGAACGGGTTCGGGTTTCCGTACGCGTCGCCCCCGGCGTCCTCGGTCGCCGTTCGGAGCCGGTCGGCGTGGTGGTCATGGTGGTCACGGAGGAGGGTGACCAGTTCCATCGTCGCCGGTGTCGTGAGGACTCCCGAGACGATGAACTTGTCGTAGGTCTGCACCGCCAGCACCTCGAGCGACGACGCGGTGCGGAGCAAGGAGATGTCGGCCTCCTCGGTGTCGGTGACGTCACGTTTGTCGCGGCAGGCAGCGACGGCGGCGGCGACCGAGGCGGCCACCCCACCGCGCAACACGTCCCGCCGCGCGAGTCGGGGCACGATCAGGACGTTAGCAACGCGCTGTCAGGAGCCCGCTGGTCGAACTTCAGGAACGCATCGGGCACCGGGGGCTGCGTGAGCACGGCGCGCAGCACGGCCATGTGGCGAGCCTCGACACCACCGATCGCCATGATCGCCTGGCGCAACTCTGGGGTGCTCAGCACGCCCGCTGCGTACACGTAGGTCTCCGCCGCGAGGGTTTCCAACGACAGCGCCAGGGTGACGACGTCGGCTTCGGTCGCGATGTGTGCGAGCGCGGGGTCGACAACGTTCGCCTTGAGGAAGGGATTGGCATCGGTATAGGGCTGGCCGCCGGCGTCCGCGGTGGCCGCTTGGAGCTCCGCCGCATGCTCGTCGTGCTGGTCGCGGAAGAGCTTGGCCGTGTCGGCGATCGCGGTTGTCGTGACGAGGCCGGTGGCGGACGCCGCGTCGTACGCGTTGACGGCCAGCGTCTCGAGCGACGAGGCGGTGCGCAGCAGGACGAGATCAGTGTCGGTCGCCTCCTCAGCGATCGTGGTCGTCGTCGACTCGACCGTCGTCGTTGTCTCGCCGGCCTCGGTCGTGCCGGTCTCGGCGATCGCTCCACCTTCGTTGCCGCACGCGGCCAGGACGCTCGCGCCGAGGATCGTCGCGCCGCCGATCTTCAACAGTTGCCGCCGCCCCGGCACCGGGACGCCGAGCATCTGGGCCTTGGCCGCGACCGGGATCGCCGCGCCGCTCCCGATCATCCTCCGTAGCCCGTCGCGCCACAGTCGCATGGCTGCTCGGTGCTCGTCATCCGCCGTCCGCAACCGTCGCCGGATCTCGTCTCGACTCGTGTCCACCATCGCTCCTCGCGCGTCAGCTGGTCTGGTACTTGGCCGGGTCGAGCGCATCGTCGGTGCTCTGGAAGCTCGGCAAGTAGTCCTTGACGTCCTTGCCCAGGGTCTGGCCGAGCACGACGGCGTGTTGCGCCTCGACCGGGAGGATCGTGGCGAGGGCGGCGGCATTGGACGGATCCTGGAGCGTGCCGAGGCCGAACAGGTACGTGGCCGCGGCCGCCTGCTCGAGCGTGAATGCAATGTCGAGGAGGGCGGCTTGGTCGGCCGCCTGCTGGATCTTCGGGGCGAACTCCTCGAGCAGCTTCTGGTTGGAGGTCCGGCCCGCGGCCGCCCCGAGGATGGCCTGGAAGGCACCGGCGTGCTGCTGGTGATGCGACGCGAACAGCTGCGCCACCGGAAGCACGTCGGGACCGATCTTGCCGCTGATGGCCGCCGCGGCGTAGATGTCGACCGCGGCGAGCTCGACGGACTCGCCGAACTTCGCAACGGCGACTTCGTCGAGCTCCTGTCCCCACGCCGCGGGCATCAGGCGGCCGACGGGGAGCAGCGTCGAGCCCACGGTGATGACCGCGCTGCCGATGCCCGCCTTCGTGAGGAACGCGCGACGGCTCTGACCGAGGCGACGCCCGGTCGCGCCGAAGTGGACCTCCTCGAGCTCGGCCTGGAGCGTGCGCATCTCTTGCTGCTGCATGTCGTCGACCTCGGCGGCGAGCCGGTGCAGCTCATGAGCGCTGATCTCCACCCAGGTACCTCCTATTTCCTCAAAACTCGAGGGCCGACAGTTCGGGGACCCACCGTGCGGCGCGGTGGCAGGCGTCCTGCCACTTTGCCCGGTCGAATCGGCGCTTCGGTTCGACGACGGTCACCGGCGACCAGGTCGCGGCGATGTCGTCGTCGTCAGACCATGTGCCGATGGCGAGGCCGGCGAGGAAGGCGGCGCCCAACGTCGTCGCCTCCTTGATCGGTGAGACCTCGACCGGCCGTTGAGTGGCGTCGGCCAGCGCCTGCACGAACGTCGGGTTGTCGCTCATGCCTCCGTCGATTCGCACGGCGGGGATCGCCAGCCCACTGTCGGCCTCCGCCGCGTCGACCAGATCGGCGCCGCGCTGGGCGACGCCCTCGAGCACCGCCCGCACGACCTCGGCCCGGCCGCTGCCCCGCGTGAGGCCGAGGAGCGTGCCGCGCGCGCCGTAGTCCCAGTGCGGTGTGCCGAGGCCGAGCAGCGCGGGCACGTACACGACCCCGTCGGTGGTCTCGCAACGGGCCGCGACCTCGTGTGACTCCGCCGACGTCGCGATCAGAGCGAGGTCGTCGCGCAACCACTCCACGTTGGTGCCGGCCGAGAGCATGATCGCCTCGATGCCCCACGAGGTCTGGCCGGCGCGCCGCCACGCGACGATCGGAAACGTGCCGCCCTCGCCGCGGGCCGCGAACGCCGGCCGCGCGCCGACGTGCATGTCGAGCATGCCGCCAGTGCCAAAGGTGATCTTGGCCTGGCCGGGGCGCACGCAGCCCTGCCCGAGGAGGGAGGCCTGCTGATCGCCGGCGAGACCGGCGATGGGCGGTGCCCCTGCCAGTGCTGTCGCCTCGCCGACGGCGCCCGACGAGTCGACGATCTCGGGCAGGCACGACCGCGGGATGTTCAGCGCGCCGAGTAGCTCATCGGACCACCCACTGGCGTCGCCGTGCATCAGCCCGGTGACCGCGGCATTGCTCGGGTCGGTCACGTGCAGCGCGCCCTGCGACAGCGCCCACGCGATCCACGAATCGACGGTGCCGAAGCACACGTCCCGGGTGCGCTCGGCGTCGGCCATGTCGAGCAGGAACGCGAGCTTGGTGGCCGAGGCTTGTGGCGCGAACCGCCAGCCCTCGGCTTGGAGCATCAGGCACGTACCGACCGTGCGGAGATCCTGCCATCCGACACCGGGGCCCACCGGTTCGCCGCTGGCGCGGTCCCACACGATGGTGGACGCCCGCTGGCTGGTGATGCCGACCGCGCCGACGGGCCCGCCGTCGGCGAGGGCAGCGGCGGCCACGTCGATCGCGGCGGCCGCCATCGCCGACGCGTCGAACTCGACGAATCCGGGCATGGGTGAGTAAGGGAGCTGCTCGCGGTAGTGGACGTGGTCGACCGTCGCGTCGGGTCGCACGACCGCGGCCCGCACCCCGCTGGTGCCGACGTCGATGACGAGGAGGCTGTCGCTCACGCGGCGGTTACTCGCCGGGTTGAAAGCAGGCCGCCGAGGACGCCGAGCCCGGCTGCGAGCATCGCATTGAAGACGATCTTCACGAGGCTCGGTGTGTCCCCGCGCACGACGACCACCACCGCGGCGATGAGCTGGACGCTCGCGAACGCCGCGAAGCTCGCCACCGCCCCGTGCGTCAGCGGCGTGTCAGGCCGCTTGCTGCCGGCGACGAACCCGCCCAGGGTGAAGCCGACCATCGCGAGCGCGTAGAACACGAGCGCCCAGCTCGACTCCTTCGCGATCACGTGCGCGTTGTAGAGGGCCTGATACACGAGCACCGGGGGCACGGCCACGCCGATGGCGACCGCCGCGCCGACGACGACCGCACGCGGGTCGATGGTCACGACCGGCCGTCAATCGTCGTTCTGGCGAGACTCACTAGTCGCCACGACCAGTCACGCTCGCCAGAACGCGCCGTTAGGGCCATGGGACCTCGCCGAAGGGGGAGGGGAGCCCGAGCTTGCCGGGGTTGAGGATGCCGCTGGGATCGAGCGCGTGCTTGGTCGCGACGAGGACGTCGAACGCAGGGCCAAGGGCCTCGGCGACGAACCGGGCCCGGTTCAACCCGATCCCGTGATGGTGGCTGAGAGCCGCACCGTTCTCGAGCACGGCGCGGGTGCCGGCGTCCCATGCTGCGCAGTAGTACGCCTCCCGCCGTTCCGGCTCGACGGTCCCGGCGAATGTGAAGTACAGGCAGGCGCCGTCGACGTAGCTGTGGGACTGATGGGCCGACGCGGCCACCGTGCCGTCGACCGCTTTGATGGCGGCGACGCCGGCCTCGTACACCTGAGGGAGCCGGGCCCACGGGGCGGCCACTTCCATGGTGTCGACGACGAAGCCCCGCGAGATCAGGGCCTCGAGCGCGCTGACGTCGTTGCGGTGTTCGAACCACTGGTCGACCAGCGCGGCGGGCAGCGGCCGTCCAAGTCCTTCGAGCTCGCACGCCTCGGCGACGAGCTCCATCGTGGTGTCGACGATGGCCGGGTCGCCCTCGTCGGCGACGAGCAGCAGCGCCACGTCGCCGGTCTTGTAGGTGCGGTCGGCTTCCGTCGCGTCGTACAGCCGCAGCACTGCGGGCGTCGCACCGCGGCGCAGGACCCGCCGGCACGTCTCGAGCCCCTCGACGAAGGTCGAGAAGCCGAACGCGGCCCGCCGCTCGTGCCCGGGCGCGGGGTGAAGGCGAAGCCGCGCGCCGGTGATGACACCGAGCGTGCCTTCGCTGCCGACGAACAGCTGGTTGAGATCGGGACCGACCGCGCCTCGGGGGTAGCCGCCCGTGCGGATGCGCCGACCGTCGGCGAGGACGACGTCGAGGCCGACGACCATGTCCTCGATCTTCCCGTAGCGGGTCGACAGCTGGCCCGCCGATCGGCAGGCCAGCCAGCCCCCGACCGTCGACAGGTCTATCGACTGTGGCCAGTGGCCGAGCGTCACGTCGTGCTCGGACCGCAGTTCGGCTTCGAGCACGTCACCGAAGGTGCCGGGCAGGACGTCGAGGATAAGTGACGTGTCGTCGACGTCGACGATGCCGGACAGGCCACACAGGTCGAGCACGACACCGCCGAACACTGGGACCGACGCGCCGCACACGCCGCTGCGCCCCGCCGCGGCGGTGACCGGTACTCGCGCCTCGTCGCACACGCGGAGCACGTCGGCCACTTCCGCGGCCGACGACGGGCGCGCGACGACCGAAGCGAGTCCGGCCACGTTGGAGGCGAGGGCCCACACCATCCCGAGTGGCCACCAGTCCCGGCTCGCCTCAGCCACGAGAGCCGGGGCAGTCTCGACGGTGGGGCACGCGTCGCGCAGGCGCCCGACCACGGCGTCGGGCACCTCGACGCGGGCACTCGACAGGCGGGGCGTCACATCGGCGGGGTTGCCTCCGAACGCGATCGGGACGGTAGGTGCGCCCTCGGCGCTCACAACGACTGCGCCTCGAGCGCGGTCTCGGGCAGGTCCGCCGCGACGCGTTCGTAGGTGATCAGGTCGCGGTACCGGGCAGCCTGTCGTACCTGTTCGTCGTCCGACCATCCGAGGTCCGCCCCGATGAGCGCGGCGACGTCGTCGGCCGCGGCGCCGGACGCATCGCGGGCGAGCAGCCGGGACCGCGTGCGCCGGCTGAGCACGTCGTCGACCGAGCGCGCCATCTCGTACCGCGCGGCGTAGACCGCCTCCGCACGAACGTAGGGAAGCCCGGCAACGAGCGGCCGCGCGAGCGCGGGGTCGCGTTCGATCATCGCCAGGATCACGCGGGCCTCGCCGCCGAAGCGGTCGGCGAGGTGGAGAGCGAGCGCCGTACCGATGGCGCGCGCCTGCTCGTAGCCCTCTGCGCCCCGCAGCCGCAGCCGGCGCGTCGTGCTGCGGCGCCGGGCGGCGACGTCGTCGCCCACCACCTCGAGGACGGCATCCACCGTGTCGGCCGCCATCTCGCGGTAGGTCGTGAGCTTCCCGCCGGTGACGGTGACCACGCCGCTCGGCGACGGGCTGACCCGATGGCGACGGGAGAGGTCGGCGGTGCGGGCGTTGCTCTCGTCGCGGACCAACGGGCGCAGGCCGGCCCACGTGCCGACGATGTCGCGCTCGTCGATCTTGGTCGCCAGCGAGAAGTTGATCGCCCGCAGGAGGTAGTCCACGTCCTCACGCGTGCATTGCGGATCGTCGACCGGTCCGTCGTAGTCGGTGTCGGTGGTGCCGACGTAGGTGAGGTCGCCCCACGGCACGACGAACACGGAGCGTTTGTCCTTCGGCACGGGGATGACCACGGCGATGTCGTTCTGGATCTTGGCCCACGGCACGGTGATGTGGATGCCCTTGGCCGGCCGGATGGATGACGGATTCACACCTTCGTCGACGGCGCGGATCTCGTCGGCCCACACGCCGGTGGCATTGACGATCGACGAGGTGCGCACGTCGAAGCGCTCGCCGTCAGCCTCGACCGTGGCCGACCGCACCCGCCCGGCGTCGTCCTTGGCGATGCCGACCAGCCGCACGCCGTTGGCGATGGCTGCGCCCGCGTCGAGCGCGGCGGTGCGGGCGATCGTGAGCGTCAGTCGGGCGTCGTCGGTCTGGGCGTCGTAGTACAGGTAGGCGCCGGCCATGCGCTCCCTGGGGAGCGTCGGCATGTGAGCCAGCGCCGCCTCGGTCTTGATGCGCTTGTGGATCTTGCCGATCCGCGCGCCACCGGTGAGGTCGTACATCCACATCGCCCAGCCCAGGGCGCGGGCGACCTTCGGGTTGATGAGCCCGTCCTTGCTGAGGAGCGGGATGAGGAAGGGCAACACGCGCACGAGGTGGGGCGCGTTGTGCCGCAGGCGTTGCCGCTCGAGGAGGGCTTCGTAGACGAGGCGGACGTCGCCTTGCTGGAGGTAGCGGAGCCCCCCGTGCACGAGCTTGGACGACTTCGACGACGTGCCGGACGCGAAGTCGTCGCGCTCGACCAGCGCGGTGCGCAGGCCACGCGACGCGGCGTCGAGGGCTGTGCCTGCGCCCGTGATCCCGCCGCCCACGACGAGAACGTCGAAGGGGTCGTCGGCGAGCCGGCGTAACGCGGCGGCCCGGTCGAACGAGCCCCAGGCGGTCATCGGCGCGACACCGTAGCGGCAGCAGCCCGACCGGCGGAATCTCAACTAATCAACAATGATTGTCAATCAGCAACGAGGGCGTAGGGTATCGGGACATGAAGTCACCCGCCGAGCTCACCGACTTGTTCCGGGCGCAAGGTCTCAAGGTCACGCCGCAACGCCAGTGCATCTTCGGGATCCTTCACAGCAGCGACATGCACCCGACGGCCGAGGCGGTGTACGCCGAGGCGGTGCGGCGCATGCCCACGCTCTCGCTGCGCACCGTGTACCAGACGCTCCACGACCTCGCCGACATGGGCGAGATCCAGGAGCTCGATCTAGGGACCGGCTCGGCCCGCTTCGACCCCACCACCGACGGCCACCACCACCTGGTGTGCGACCGCTGCGGGAAGGTCCACGACTTGCACGCCGACTTCAGCACCGTCACCGTCCCCCGGGGCAAGGGCCACGGCTTCCGCGTGGCATCCACCGAGATCGTCTTCCGGGGCTTGTGCGCCGACTGCGCGTCGGAGCCGGCGGCCGAGTCGACCCATCCATCCCCTCATCTCATCCCCCACCAAGGAGACAGCGCCCACCGTGCCTGACCTCAAGGGCAGCCAGACGCACAACAACCTCAAGGTGGCCTTCGCCGCCGAGAGCCAGGCGAACCGCCGCTATCTCTACTTCGCGCAGAAGGCCGACGTCGAGGGCTATCCCGACGTGGCGGCGCTGTTCCGTTCCGTCGCGGAAGGCGAGACCGGTCACGCCTTCGGGCATTTCGACTTCTTGGCCGAGGTCGGCGACCCAGTGACCAGCGTGGCCGTTGGCGCCACCGAGGACAACCTCCGGTCCGCCATCGAGGGCGAGACCTACGAGTACACCGAGATGTACCCGGGCTTCGCCCGAGCCGCCCGCGACGAGGGCTTCGAGGAGATCGCTGAGTGGTTCGAGACGCTCGCCCGGGCCGAGAAGTCTCACGTCGGCCGCTTCAGCCAGGGGTTGGAGTCGGTCTCCTGACCCACGCCCTCGGTTCTGTGGGCGATTTCGGTTGTACAACGACACGAATTGCCCACAGAACGGTCGAGGAGATCACGCGTGAATGGCGAGTGACCGACGGACCGGGAGATTTCGGTCAACCCGGCCACCAAGCCATTTGCCGCATTGCCGAGCCACGCCGAGTGGTGCACACTGGCCGCACGGTCCACCGGGCCCGGGGGGTCAGATCAGTGACAATGAGCGCAGACAAGCACCAGAGCGAGCGGGCGAACCTCGTCTTCGAACTCTTTGGCGAAGGCCAACTGCCTGAGGTGCTCAAGGGCCGCCTGTTGCGGACCCGGGAAGTTGCGCTGTTGTTCCAGGTATCAGAGCGGGCGGTCACCGACTGGGCACGGAAAGGACGAATCCCGTCCGTGCGCACGCCTGGTGGACATCGGCGCTACCCGGCCGAACAGGTCCGCGACCTGCTGCGGGAGTCGGGCCAGCTCCGCCAAGCCGAGCAGCTCGGAGGCTGAGGAGCCCTCCGACGAGGTCTGGACTTTTCCCCAGGCCGCGACCATACTCGTTGTTCCGATCAGGCGGGTAGCCCTGGTCATGCACGTCCGCCCACCGGTACCTCGAACCTTGAGGGAGTGATCCCCGCTGATGAACCAGTCCTGGCGCCAGCACGCCGCCTGCCGTGGACTCGATCCCGAGATCTTCTATCCCGTATCTGACGAAGACGCCGAGGTGGCGAAGGCCGTGTGCGCGGGGTGCGCGGTACGTGAGACCTGCCTCGAGCATGCCCTGGGGTCCCGCGAGCGGGACGGTGTCTGGGGCGGTGCCACCGAGAAGGAGCGGCGCCGCATCATCCGGCAACGCCGCCGCACCGCGTAGCGCGGGCGGCCTCGGGCTTGCCCCACCACAGCTAGCCTTTGGTCCATGGCGACGCTGGCCGAGTTGGGAGGGTGGCCGGCGGTACTCGGCCCGTTGACGTCTGGCGCGTCGCTGTCGGCTCACGAGGCCAAGGCGGCGATGGCCGAGATCCTCCAGGGCGAGGCCACATCCGCGCAGATCGCCGCGTTCATCGTCGGACTACGCATGAAGGGCGAGACCGTCGAGGAACTCACCGGACTGCTGTCGGCGATGCTCGACGCGTCGGAGCCGGTGCCCCTCGACGACGTCACCGGCATGGTCGACACCTGCGGTACGGGCGGCGATCGCAGCCACACGATCAACGTGTCGACCATCGCGGCGCTGGTGGTGGCCGGGGCTGGGGTGCGGGTGTGCAAGCACGGCAACCGGGCCGCGTCGTCGGCCTGCGGCTCGGCCGACTTGCTCGAAGCGCTCGGAGTCACCATCGATCTGGGGCCGGCGGGCGTCGCCAGCTGCATCGTCGAGGCCGGCATCGGGTTCTGCTACGCCCCCCGCTTCCATCCCGCCATGCGCCACGCGGGCCCGACGCGCCGTGAGCTGGGCGTGCCGACCGTGTTCAACTTCCTCGGACCGATGGCCAACCCGGCCCGGGTTCGCCGCCAGGTCATCGGCGTCAGCGACGGCGCGATGGCGGAGCGCATGGCGCAGGTGCTCGCGGCCAAGGGGGCCGAGCGGGCCTTCGTGGTCCACGGCGGCGACGGCCTCGACGAGCTGAGCACCACCACCGTGTCCGCCTTCCTCGAACTGCGCGACGGTGAGGTGCTCGCGGGCACGGTCGACCCGGCCGAGTTGGGGCTCGCGACGGCCACCGGCGACCTGCTCCGGGGCGGCGACGCGGCCTGCAACGCCGGGCTCGCCCGCCGCGTGCTCGACGGCGAGCGCGGCCCGCACCGCGACATCGTGGTGCTCAACGCCGCCGCTGCCCTCATGATCGCGGGCGTGGTCGAGCACCTCGTCGAGGGCATCGAGGCCGCCGTGGCCTCCCTCGACGACGGCGCCGCCGCGACCGCGCTGGACCGCCTCGTGTCCGCGTCCAACGCCGCCGCCGCCGAGGCTTAGAGGCTGCACGGCGCTCTCGACCCAACAGACCTGTTGCAGAAACTCCGGAGGGTCCTGACGGCCTGGGGCTGCGCAAGGACCGACAGAAGTAGAGGGTGAGGGACGAAAACCCTCCCGTCAGCGTCGAGATTCGATGGACCCGGGTTCGCGGGGTGGCTCGAGCCCGGTGCGGCGCTCGAGGGCGGCGAGGTCGGCGCGGGCCGCGTCGAGGGCGTCGAGCCGCTCCGCGATCTGTTGGAGCGGATCGTCCAACTGGCCGGCGAGCGCGGGCAGCCGCGCCGCGTCGATCGCCGCGTTGGCCAGGCGGGCGGTGAGCGCCTCGAGCGAGTCGACCTGACGGGTCAGCTCGTCCATCGCCACCGCCCGTTGGCTCCGCAGCCGGGCCGCGACGAGCGCATGGCGGTCGAGCGAGATGGCCTGCGCCTCGATCTGGCGGGCCAGCTCCGCGACGGTGGGGTACTCGGCGGCGGCTGAGCGGGCGACCAGCACGGTGTTCCTCAGCCGGCGGTGCACGCGGGCGGGCCCGTGCAGGGCGGCCAGCCAGGTGAGCGGAGCAGCACACGGATGGTCCGGGCTGATTCGGTTGCGCCGACGGAGGTGCCACACGAGCAGGGCGATGATGCAGACCACGATGGCCACGAGTACGAAACCGGCGAGCAAGACCGCAACGACCACTTCCACCGACGCTGAAGGGTAGTGACCCGGCGGGCGTTAGGTGCGTTCGGTCCGAGGCTCGCGAGGCTCGAAGGTGGGCAGTGGCGGGAGCGAGGACGCGAGTCCGCCGTCGCAATGGAGAAGACGCAGCCGCGTGGCGTTCGCATCCAGCCAGCCCGCGACACACCCGATCTCGTCGGCGAGGTCGGGGGCAACGGGGCGGGCCGACCCCGACGCGAGGGCGAGCGACAGCTGGCCGGCCGGGCCGAGCCCGTCGTCCGGGACGGGCTCGCCCGACCACGCCCGCACGAGCAGGCCGCCGTCGAGCTCAGCGCCCCCCTGGCCCGGAACCTCGACAACAAGGCGACCGCTCGCCCGCACCCCTTCGACCCGTCGCTGCCGTCGCAGCGCGCCGGCGAGGGCGGCGGCGCGGTCGCGGACGTCGGCGGCCTCCTCGAAGCGTTCGGCGGCGGCGAGCGAGTCCATCCGGTGGCGGAGCGGGCCGAGTAACAGCTCGGGTTCGTGGGTGAGCCCGCGGCGCACGTGGACGACGATCTCGCGGTATTCGGCTTCGGTGATCGTGCCTGCGCACGGACAGCAGGCGACACCGAGCTGAGCCGGCGCGCACGGTGAATCGCGGTGCGGTCCGCCGGCGCGGACCGGCGCCGTGCAGCGCCGGATACGAGAAGCGGTGTGGATCGCGTCGATGACGTCCTGGGCCGCCCGCCGGGGCAGCGGACCGAGGTAGACGCCGCCGTCGGCGCGGGTCACCCGGGCGATGGCCAGGCGAGGGAACCGCTCGTTGGTCGTCAGCTTCACGTAGACGTACGACCGCCACCGGGTGGATCGTCGATTGAACCGCGGCATCAGGTCGTGGATCAACCGCACCTCGACGACCGCCGCCTCGAGGGGAGTCGTGCACACCGTGTGGTCGATGGTGTGGGTCTCCCGCAGGAGTTGGCCGATCTTGCGACGCTCGTCGCCCCCGAAGTACGAGCGCACGCGGGCTCGCAGGTTCGTGGCCTTGCCGACGTAGAGGGCCCGCCCGCCCCGGTCGCGGAAGATGTAGACGCCGGGGGCGCGGGGGAGGGTGACGGTGAGGCGCAGCTTGGCCGCTTGCGGATGGCCACCGATGGTCGGTAGCGTGAGTAGGTCGTCGAGTCCGAGGACGCCGAGACCGGCGGCCCGTTCGAGCAGCAGGTGCAGCAGGTCGGCGGTGGCGAGCGCGTCGTCGAGGGCGCGGTGGGTCGGCCGATGGGACAGCCGCAGACGCGACGCCAGCGTCCCGAGCCGGCAGTTCGGCACCTCGTCGGCGACGAGCCGTCGCGCGATCGCGCAGGTGTCGACGGATGCGTTGGGCAGTCGAGGCCAACCGTTCGCGACGAGGGCGGCGTCGAGGAAGGCCAAGTCGAAGCGGATGTTGTGGCCGACGATGACGGCATCCCCAACGAAGTCGAGCACGGTGGGAAGGATCGCTTCGATGCGCGGCGCCGGCATCACCATGGCCTGCGTGATGCCGGTGAGCATCGTGATGCTCGGAGGGATCGCGCTCCCCGGGTTCACCAGCGTCTGCAGGGTGCCGAGGCACTCTCCACCCTGGACGTTGATGGCGCCGATCTCGGTGATCGCGCAGTCGGCAACGGTGGCGCCCGTCGTCTCCAGATCGAGGACGCAGAACCGGACGGCGGCGAGTGGCGCGCCGAGGTCGTCGAACGAGCGTTGGGGGAACGCCTGTACGGCCACACCAGGACGGTAAACGTACGTGGGTTCGACCGCAAGCACATTGCCCGGGCGTTTGAAGGCAATGACCCGGCTATTGCCTCCAGAAGGAAACCGATAAGGTCGGCGGGGTGCGCTATCGGTGCAACGCGTGCGGCAACCTCACCCGCTTCGATGTCACGCTGTCCCGTCGCACCCGGTCGTTTCACCACTTCACCGTGGGCGGCGAGCTCGCCGTGGAGGACGAGGAGGTCCTCTCCGAGACGATCGAAGACGTGAGCTGCCGGTGGTGCGAGAGCGGGAAGGCCGTTGAAGTGCTCGAGGCGGCGCAGGAGGCCGCCGAGTGAGCAACGGCTCGTCCCTGCTGCTCCGCCCTGCGCTCGAGGCGGCCATGGTCGTGGCCCGGGAGGGGGAAACCGCCGACCCCGTGCAGCCCGCTCCCGCGCTGCTCCGCCCGTACCTGCGTTTCGCGCGTCTGCCGGGTCCTGCCCTCGAGGTGGCGCGGCGCGTCATCGACGACGACGAGGACTTCCGGCGCCGGGTGGCGGCCGCGACGACGGCGGACGAGCTGGGCCAGGCCGCGTGGCTCTGGTTGACGCGACCGGACGGGTGGGAGGCGTCGCTCGACCGGCTCAAGCGCGAAGCGCAGCAGCTCCAGTCGACGGCCCGTGAGGAGAAGGCCGATCGGGACGCCCGCCGGCGGTTGGCCCGGGCCGAGGACGCCGCCCGCCGCTCCGAGGCTGCGATCGCGGTGCGCCAGAAGGAGGTCGAGGCCAGCCGGGCCGAGGTCGCGGCCGAGCGCGCCGCCCGCCAAGCCGCCGACGCCGAGGTCGCCCAGCTGCGAGAGCACCTGCCGACACTGCGGGAGGAGCGCAACCGCGCCGTCCGCAAGATGAAGGAGTTCGAGACCGAGCTCGCCAATCGCAGCGCCGACCTTCGGCATGCCCGGCACCAACTCCGGATGCTCGAGGCCGAGCTGGCGCAGGCCACGGCCACGGCCACGGCATCGTCGAGCCCGCTGGCCCCGGTCGGGCCCGTCCACGACGTGCCCGCCGAGGTCGGCGCCGCCGCGTCGTTCGATGCGGAGCGGGTGGCCGCCGCAGTCGCCCTCGCCGGCGACGCCGCTCGCCAGCTGTCCACCGCGTTGGCCGAGGCGGCCGCGGCGCTCGCGGCGCGATCGGTGGCGGCATCCGCCCCGACGGCCGCACCCGCGCCGCACGACGCCGCCCCGACGGCGGCGCAGCGCCAGCGCCGACGCCTGCCGCCCGGCATCTTCGACGACTCGGCGGCGGCGGCCGACTACCTGGCCGCGCTGCCCGGCGTCGTCGTCGTGGTCGACGGCTACAACGTGTCGCAGACCGCGTGGCCCGGGATCTCCATCGCCGACCAGCGGGCGCGGCTGGTTGACGCGTGCGCCGAACTGCACGCGCGCACCGGGGCCGAGGCTGACGTTGTCTTCGACGGCGCTGACCTGGGCGGGGGCCGGCCCTCGGGCGGCCGATCCGGCGTCCGAGTGCGATTCTCGCCCGCTGGCGTCGAGGCCGACGACGTGGTGGTCGGTCTCGTCGACCAGTTTGCGCTGGCGCGTCCCGTCGTCGTGGCATCGAGCGATCGGCGCGTCCGGGAGGGCGCCCGGCGGCGGGGCGCGAACGTACTCTCCGCCGCCCAACTGCTCGGGCTCCTCCGGCGCTGACGCGGCTGGTCACACAGCGCGGCGCCCTGCCCCATCCGCGGGTCCGGGAGCGGCGAGTCCACGTGGACACGCGCCGGCCACCACCATTCCTGCCGGTGACACCTCGACGGCGGGTTCCGACGCCGGTGAGCCACGACCGCGGGCCGTCCCGGTGCCCGTCGCCACCAACGTCGCCCCCCCGACGCCGCCGCAGCCCGCCCCGGGCCCGCTAACGAGGTCAAGCGGAAAGGTCAGGCGCGCCGCGTGCGAGCATGGTCGGCGTGCCGGTCGCGACCGTTGACGCTGACTATGTGACCGCTCTGCGCGACATCGGCACCGCCGCCGGGCTGGCGGCGGTGGCCGTCGCGCCCGCCGAGCCCTTCACCGACACTCGCACGCATCTCGAGACGAGGCGGCGAGCGGGTCTCCACGCGGGCATGCAGTTCACCTATCGCAACCCGGCGCGATCGACCGATCCGACACGGGCGCTGCCCGGCGCGCGAGCCATCGTCGTCGGCGCCCTTCCCTACGGCACCGACGAGCACGCCGAGGCGGTGGGACCGCCACCTCGCGCCCGAGTCGCCCGCTACGCACGCTCCGACCACTACGCCCGGCTCCGCGACGCGCTCGGCCTGATCGCGGCCCACTTGACGGGCGACGGTTGGCGCGTGCGGGTACTCGCCGACGACAACGCACTCGTCGATCGGGAGGCCGCGTACCGTGCCGGGCTCGGCTGGTACGGCAAGAACACGAACGTCCTACTTCCGGGACAGGGCAGCTGGTTCGTCCTCGGCTCGGTTCTCACGGACGCGCCACTCCCTCCGAACCCGCGCCCCGTGGCCGATGGCTGCGGGTCGTGCCGCCGCTGTCTCGACGGCTGCCCCACCGGGGCGATCGTCGCGCCCGGGATGCTCGACGCCCGCCGGTGCCTGGCCTGGCTCGTGCAGGCCGAAGGTCCCTTCCCCCGTGAGTACCGAGTCGCGCTCGGCGACCGGCTCTACGGCTGCGACGACTGCCAGGAGGTATGCCCCCCGAACCGGGTCGCCCTGCGCCGGCGAGCGGATGGTCCGGCTGCGGACCCGTGGGTGGATGTGCTCGGGCTCCTGGCCGCGTCCGACGCCGAGCTGATGGACCGGTTCGGGCGCTGGTACATCCCGAACCGCGAGCCTCGCTATCTCCGCCGGAACGCCCTGGTCGTGCTGGGCAACGTCGGTGACGGGCATGCCCCCGAGGTCGCCGGTGCCCTCTCGGCCGCGCTGAATGACCCTGACCCGCTCGTGCGCGGCCACGCGGTATGGGCCGCCCGGCGCCTCGGACGCGACGACCTGCTGCCGCCGGTCGCCGACGATCCCGACCCCGGAGTCCGGGCCGAGCTGGCGGCGCCGGTCCCCATCGGGTGAAGCACCTCCTCGTCACGAACGACTTCCCGCCCAAGCACGGCGGCATCCAGTCGTATCTGTGGGAGCTGTGGCGCCGGCTCCCGCCCGACGACGTCACCGTTCTCACCACCCCCCGGGAGGGCGATGCCGTGTTCGATGCCGCCCAGCCGTTCCGAGTCGAGCGCACCAGGGAACGGCTCCTCCTCCCGACCCGACGGCTCCGGCAGCGCGTCGACCGGCTGGCGGCGGAAGTTGGCGCCGACCTCATCGTGCTCGACCCCGCGCTGCCCCTCGGGCTCGCGGGCCGTCGGCTCGAGCGACCGTACGGCCTGGTGGTCCACGGCGCCGAGATCACCGTTCCCCGTCGCGTGCCGGGCGCGGCCAAGCTCCTCCGCGACGTCCTCCGCGGCGCCAGCCTCGTCGTCGCTGCGGGTACCTATCCGGCGGCGGACGCCGAGCGGGCGGCGGGATCGGCGCTGCCGACGGTGGTCGTACCGCCCGGGGTCGACGTCGAGCGGTTCCGCCCCCTCGAGCCGAGCGAGCGCGCGGCGGTCCGTGCGTCGCTCGGCATTCGCACCGACGCGCGACTCGTGCTCGGCCTCAGCCGGCTCGTGCCCCGCAAGGGCTTCGACGTTCTCATCAAGGCGGCCGTCGTCCTCGCACCGACGCACCCGGATCTCGTCGTCGCCATTGGCGGCGCCGGGCGCGACCGCCGCCGTCTCGAGCGGCTGGCGGACCGTAGCGGCGCGCCCGTGCGGTTCCTCGGCCGGGTGCCCGACGACCGCATGCCGGCCGTGTACGCGAGCGCGGACGTGTTCGCCATGTTGTGCCGGAACCGCTGGGCCGGCCTGGAGCAGGAGGGCTTCGGCATGGTGTTCGTCGAGGCCGCGGCGGCCGGCGTGCCTCAGGTCGCCGGGGCGAGCGGGGGCGCGGTCGAAGCGGTCGCCGACGGCCGCACCGGCTTCGTGGTCGAATCGCCCACCGACGTCGACGCGGTGGCCGGCGCGCTGGTGCGCCTCCTTGACGATGCGGGTCTGCGTCAGGAGATGGGCCGCGCCAGCCGGGAACGTGCGGTTGCGATGTTCGCCGACGACCTCCTCGCCCGCCGGCTGGCGCAGGCGTTGGAGGGCTGGGCCCGTGAGAGGATGAACAAGTGATCGCCAGTCCCGAAGCGCCACCCGTCGGGGCCGGAATCGTGCACGTGGCGTGGGCGGGGACGGGCCTGTTCGTGGCGGCCGCCGTGACCGGCGCGGTCGTCCCCCACCCGTTCCGCGGTACCGCGGTGGTCGTGTCGGCCCTCCTGTTCGGTGTGGGCCTCGCCGCGTTTTTCTGGGCCTATGCAGTAGCCGTCAGCCGGAGCCGTTACGACGACGTCAGCATCGGTGGTGTCTACTTCCTCGTGGGCAGCGCGCCGCGCCTCGTCCGCGTCCGGTTGGGCATCGCGCTCGCGGTCCAGATTGCGGTGGCCGCCGCTACCGCGGCGTTCCGGCCGTTCACGTCGCAAGCCTTCGTGGTCCTCGCGCCGCTGTTCGGCCTCGGCCTCATGGGAGTGTGGGGGGCGCGCCACGGGGAGTTCCCGCCGCGCGGCGCCGAGCCAATCCGTTGATGCTCGCCGCCGGCCCGTTCGCCGACGTGAACTGGCCGCTGCTCGCCCTCGGTTTGGAGTTCCCGGTGCTGCTCGCGCTGCTCGACTGCTTCAACCGGCCGATCGACCATTTCGCCAATAGTGCGCCTGACCGCCGTTCGTGGCTCGGGTGGCTCGCCGTCGCGGTGATCACCGTCCCGGTGCTTGTCGGCTACGGAATCGTCATCGGCTACCACTTCTCCGTGGTGCGGCGAAACACGCCCGCCTCGCGCGGATGGGACACAATGCCCCGATGACCGACCAGGCGTCGCAGCGGACCGTCATCGCGGCTCCGCCGGACCGCGTGTTCGAGGCGGCCATCGATTTCGAGCGCTATCCCGAGTGGGCCCGCGACATCAAGGCGTCCACTGTCAACCTCAGGGACGACCAAGGTCGTGGTGTCGAGGTCACATTCCGCGCCGCGGCCATGGGGCGCAGCACCAGCTACACACTGCGCTACGACTACAGCGGCGCACCCAACCGCCTCGGCTGGGTACTGGCCCGGGGCGACATCATGCGCCGGCTCGACGGGGCCTACACCTTCGCGGGGGTGGAGGACGACCCACTCAGCACTGAGGTCGTCTACCACCTCACCGTCGACTTGGTGGTCCCGCTGCCCGGCTTCGTGAAGCGCCGCGCCGAAGCGCGCATCATGCACACCGCGCTGGGCGAGCTGAAGGCCCACGTGGAATCCCCGGTCGCCTCCTGATGAGGATCCTCCTCTTCACCGGCAAAGGCGGTGTCGGCAAGACGACGGCCGCCGCGGCCACCGCCGTGCGGTGCGCGGACGCCGGCCTGCGCACGATGGTCATCTCCACCGACCCGGCTCACTCGCTCGCCGATGCGTTCGACGTGCCGCTCGGCAACGTCGGAACGCCGATCACCGACTCGCTCTGGGGCCAGCAACTCGACGCTCAAGAGCGGATGGAGGAGTCGTGGGCCGACATCCAGGAGTACCTGATGAAGGTGCTCGACTGGGCCGGGGTCGACGCCATCGAGGCAGAGGAGCTGTCGGTCATACCCGGGTTGGACGAGATCTTCGCGCTGAGCGACATCAAGACCTACGCCACCTGCGGTCTCTGGGATCTCCTCGTCGTCGACTGCGCACCGACGGCCGAGACGATCCGCTTCCTGTCGATGCCCGACATCCTCTCGTGGTACATGGAGCGGCTGTTCCCGGTGGGCCGGCGGCTCAACAAGGTCGTGGCGCCGGTGCTGTCGCGGGTCACGTCACTGCCGGTCGCGGGCGACAGCGTCTTCGGCGCCACTCGCCGCTTCTACGACCGGCTCGACGGCGTGCGCGAGATCCTCACTGACGCGGCCGTCTCCAGCGTCCGCCTCGTAGTGAACCCCGAGCGCATGGTCATCGCCGAGGCGCGGCGGACGTACACCTACTTGTCGCTGTTCGGCTATCGGGTCGACGCGGTGATCGCCAACCGTCTCTTGCCCGACGAGGTCACCGATCCGTGGTTCGCGAATTGGAAGGAGCTCCACGCCGCTCATCTCGCGACCATCGAGGAGGGCTTCGCGCCGTTGCCGATCCTGAAAGCCCCGCTCGCCGCCGACGAGCTGGTGGGCGTCGAGCGACTCCGCCGGTTCGCCGACGCCGTGTACGGCGATCGCGACCCTGCCGCGCACCTTCACGAGGGCGAGCCCCTGAAGGTGCAGCGGCAGGGATCGTCTTACGTGCTCACGATCGCATTGCCCTTCGCCGACCGCGACGACGTCGAGCTGAGCCGGCGGGACGACGAGTTGCTCGTCCGGGTCGGGCCGTATCGGCGGGCGATCGTCCTGCCCGACTCCCTCAAGCGGCGCAGGGTCGCGGACGCCAAACTCCGCGCGGGCAGACTGACGGTCGTATTCCGCGGCGACGGGGCTGTGAAGCCGGGGAGCGGTGCGAGCCGGCGCGCCGCCGCCCATTGACAGGAGGGACTGACCTGGACGACGACCCGACCCGGGAGGGGCTCGACCACCTCCAGGCCGCGGCGAAGGAGCTGCTCGCCGCGGCTCGATCGTTCCTCGACGCGGTCGAGCACGTCGTCGACGATCCCGTGGCGGTCCGGGAGGCAATGTCGACCCTCGGGTCGCTCGCGTCGCTGGCCGGCCGGGCCGTGGTGTCGGCCGCCGGCATGGGTCGGGACGCGTCCCGCGGTGAGGGCGACGCTGGCGACGACCGGCCTCGAGTCGAGCACATCGACGTCAGCTAGCGCCGACATGCTTCCCCAACGACGTCGGCCGGGTGCTCCACCGCCTCGAGCGCATGGCCGCGTCGGTTCAGGTGGTGGCCCTCGGCGACAACGACGACGTCGCGGCGGGCGCCGACGGCGTCGGTCCCGAACGGGCCGCGGTCATCACGGCGCGTAGCTGAGTCGGACGCTCTACGATCGCTAGAGATGGCGCCACGCGCCGCTCGACACACCCCTGGATCCCGTGGAGGTGGCATGCCGGCAGTCACCCAGGACGTCATCCGTGAGCTTGCAGGATTCCGAGGGGAGCGAGCCCCAGTCACCACCTGCTACCTCGACGTCGATGGGCGCCGGCACCTGCGGCACCAGGATTATGAATACGAGCTGGACCTCCTGCTTCGCGACGCGCGTTCGCATGCGAACGGCGACACGTCCGTGGCCGCCGACCTCCGGCGCATCGAGGAGTACGTCAAGGCCGGCATCGACCGGTCGTCGACGCGGGGCCTGGCGATGTTCTCGTGCACCGCGCACGGCCTCTGGCAGGTGATCCCGCTGCCGGTGCCCGTGCGCAACCGGGTGGTGGTCAACCACATGCCGGCGGTTGGCCAGCTCGAGGCCGTGGTGCAACAGTACGACCGGATCGGGGTTCTGCTGGTCGACCGCCAGCGCGCTCGGGTCTTCGTGTTCGAGCTCGGGGAGCTCACCGACCACTCCGAGCTGTTCGAGGAGCTGCCCCGCGACTACGACGACCGGGGTGAACGTGAGCGCGGTGACACGCAGCATCACGTCGAAGCGCTCGCCGCCCAGCACGTCCGGCATGCGGCCGCGGTCGTGTGGAAGGTGTTCCAAGACCAACATTTCGAGCACCTCGTGATCGGCGCCCCCGACGAGCTCGCCCCATCCGTCGAGGCGGCCTTTCACCCGTACCTGCGCGAGCGGTTGGCCGGGCGGCTGCCCGTGTCGCTCTCACTCACCGCGTCCGTCGACGACATCCGGGCGGCCACGCTCGATTTCGAGACCCGCCTGGTCCTCACCAAGGGCGCCGACGCGGTGGAGCGCCTCCGCGCCGCGGTGGCCACGGGGCGGCGGGGGGTAGCCGGGCTCAAGCGGGTGTTGGACGCGTTGAACCAGCGCCGCGTCGACGTCCTCCTCATCTCGACGGGATACGAGCAAGAGGGCTGGCGCTGCACGGGCTGCGCGCACCTCGCCACCGTCGGACGTCGGTGCCCGGTGTGCCAAGGCGACATGGACCGAGTTGCCGACGTGGTGGAGGAGGCGGTCGAGGAGGCGTTGTCGCAGTCCTGCCGGGTCGAGCTCTGCGAAGGCAACGCCGACCTGGATGTCCTCGGTCGGATCGGAGCGCTTCTCCGCTATTGAGCCTCACCATCGGCGTCGACGTGGGAGGCACGAAGATCCTCGGCCTTGCCGTCGACCACACCGCGGACGCCGAGGTCGGTGTCGAGTCGCGGCGGCCGACACCGGTCGGCGCGGCGGCCCTCGTAGACGCGCTGGTGGCCGTGATCGAGGCGGTACGCGCGGATGCACCCGGCGAGGTGACGGCCGTCGGCGTCGGCGTCGCAGGACTCGTCGGGCTCGACGGCACCCTGCGGGTCGGACCCAACCTGCCGGGCATCTTGGACTTCCCGGTGGTCGACGCGGTCCGGGAGCGCGTCGGGCTTCCCGTCACCGCCGACAACGACGCGACGTGTGCAACGTGGGCCGAGCGCGAGCGCGGGGCCGCCGCCGGCGCCCGCGACGCGGTGCTCGTGACGCTCGGGACGGGGATCGGCGCCGGGATCGTCGCCGGCGGCGAGCTGCAGCGAGGCGCCAACGGCTTCGCCGGCGAGCCGGGCCACATGGTCGTCGACCCTCATGGACCCCCATGCCCGTGCGGGCGGCGGGGCTGCTGGGAGCGCTTCGCATCGGGTAGCGGCCTCGGTCGCCTGGCGCGCGACGCGGCGCACGCCGGTCGGGCGGCGCGGATGATCGAGCTGGCGGGAGGCGACCCGGAGAACGTGAAGGGGGAGCACGTGACGGCGGCGGCGCGGGAGGGCGACGCCGACGCCATCGCCGTCTTCGAGTCGTTCGCATGGTGGGTCGCGCTGGGTGTCGCGAACCTGGTCAACGTGCTCGATCCCGCCGTCGTCGTCGTCGGTGGCGGGCTGGCCGAGGCGGACGAGCTGTTGCTCGCGCCAGTGCGCATCGCCTACCGCGAGCTGGTCCTCGCCGCACCCCACCGCCCGGAGGTCGCGATCGTCAAGGCCGCGCTCGGCGAGCGCGCCGGCGCCATCGGCGCGGGCCTCCTGGCCGCCGCCCGCCTCCCATAACGCGTTCTCGACGCTGAGGGGGACGTTTTACATCCCCGTCAGCGTCGAGAATCGGGGATGTAGCGGGCTTGGGCTTCGGCGATCTCGGCCCAGGCGGCGTCGGTGCCCTCGAAGCCGCGGGTCGTCGAGTGCTTGCCGGGCTCGAGCATCTTGTAGACGTCGAAGAAATGTTCGATCTCGGCGAGGAGGAGTTGGGGCAGGTCGCCGACCTCGTTGACGTCCTCCCAGCGGGGATCTCCGTCGGGGACGCAGATGATCTTCGCATCGGGTCCCTTGTCGTCCTCCATCCAGAACACGGCGACGGGCCGGGCCCGGATGAGGCAGCCGGGGAACGTCGGCTCCTCGAGGAGGACGAGGGCGTCGAGCGGGTCGCCGTCCTCGCCGAGGGTGTCGGGGATGAACCCATAGTCGGCCGGATACACGGTGGCCGAGAACAGCCGGCGATCGAGCCGAATGACATGGCGTTCGTGGTCGTACTCGTACTTGTTCCGGCTGCCGCGTGGGATCTCAACGAACACGTCGATCGCCCGTTTCTGGTTCATGGCACGCGACTATGCCCGACTACCGTGAACCTATGGAGTTCCGTCGCATACCGGGCTTACCGCCGTACGTCTTCACCATCATCGATGGCCTGAAGGTCGAGGCCCGGCGAGCCGGCCGCGACGTGATCGATCTCGGTTTCGGCAACCCCGACATCCCCTCGCCGGAGATCGCGGTCGACAAGCTGGCCGAGGCCGCCCACAACACGCGCAACCACCGTTATTCGTCCAGCCGGGGCATCCCGAAGTTGCGCGAGGCCGTCAGCGACCTCTACCGGCGCCGCTTCAACATCGAGCTCAACCCCGACGCCGAGGTCATCAACACGATCGGCGCCAAGGAGGGTTTCAGCCACCTCATGTGGGTGCTGCTCGCCCCGGGCGACGCCGCACTGGTGCCGTCGCCGTCGTATCCGATCCACATCTGGGGCCCCTACCTCGCGGGCGCCGACGTACGGGAGTGCCAGCTCTCCACCGACGGCGACTTCCTCGAGTCGGTGGAGGAGGCCTACGAGTACTCGTGGCCCAAGCCGCGGGTGATCGTCCTGTCGTTCCCTCACAACCCCACCACGGCCTGTGTCGACCTCGCGTTCATGCAGCGGATCGTCGATTTCGCCCGTGAGCGCGGCGTCATGCTCGTCCATGACTTCGCGTACGCCGAGACCTCGTTCGACGGGTACGTGCCCCCGTCGATCCTCCAGGCCGACGGCGCCAAGGAGTGCGCGGTCGAGCTGTACTCGATGACCAAGTCGTTCTCGATGGCGGGCTGGCGTTGCGCCTTCATGGTCGGCAATCCCGAGGTCGTCGGCGCGCTCACCAAGCTCAAGAGCTACCTCGACTACGGAGCGTTTCAGCCGATCCAGATCGCCGCGACCGTCACCCTCAACGAAGCGCAGGACTACCCGAAGCAGGTGAACGAGATCTATCAGTCCCGCCGCGACGCGCTGTGCGACGGGCTGAGCCGGATCGGCTGGCAGGTCGCGAAGCCCAAGGGAACGATGTTCGTATGGGCGCCGATCCCCGAGCCCTACCGGGCCTTGAAGTCGATCGAGTTCGCCAAGAAGCTCGTCAACGAGGCCGACGTCGCGGTGTCACCCGGGGTGGGTTTCGGCCCGGGGGGCGACGGACACGTGCGCTTCGCGCTCATCGAGAACGAGCAGCGCGTCGGCCAAGCCGTCCGCAACCTCCGCCGCACCCTCACCGACCTCTGACATGGCCCGCAGCCCGTCGATCGGGCCACGCGCCGATCGACCGCCTGCGCGCCGGGCGCCCCTACGGGCGCCCAACCTCCTCGGTGCTATCTCCGGGTCCACCGGCGGGCCTACGGCCCCGTCGGCACTCAAGACTGCTTGCGAACCGGGCGGCGTCAGGGCTTCAGGCCGTCCAGGCAGAAGGCGACGGCGGCGTCGGCGACCTCGGTGGCGGGGTCGCCCTTGTGGAGGATCAACTCCCGGGCCAGTTGGTTCGTCACGCCGAGGATGGCGTGGGCGAGGACAAGAGGGTCGACGTCGCGGATGCTGCCTTCGACGATGCCCTCTTTCACGTGGCGCACCACGTCCGCCAGCGCGACGTCCTGGCCCCGCCGCAAGGCGGGTGCGAACCGTTCCTCGGTGGCCGCGAACTGGAACAGGTTGAAGAGGTCGCGCCGCTCCTCGAACCACGCCATCGATGCCCGCATGCCGAGCTCGAGGCGGCGCACCGGGTCGGGCTCGTCGGCGATGGCCTGCTGCTGGCGGCGGCGGACGTCCTGCTGCGCCTCGCGCAGGATCTCGAGGAAGAGCTCCTCCTTGCTCGAGAAGTACCAGTAGAAGACGCCCTTGCCGACGCCGAGCCCGACCACGATCTCGGCCACGGACGTGGGGTGGTAGCCGTTCTCCGCGAAACGCGCCGCCGCGTACGCCATGAGCTGCTGTCGGCGCTCACGGCCTCGCTGTGTCAACCGGCGGTTCACGGCGCGAACGGTAAACAGCACTTGACCACCTGGTCAAGAACAGGAGGACGCTACGGGCACCCTGGTGGGGCTGAATAGCTACCGGGTCGACCCACGCTCGAAACCCGGCGTTTACGACCGATCGGTACCTTCCCGAGCATGCAGCGCTACGTCGTGCGCGTGTGGCTACCGGATCGGCCCGGTGCCCTCGGCGCGGTCGCCAGCCGGATCGGGGCGGTGCGGGGCGACGTCGTGGGCATCGACATCCTCGAGCAGGGCGGGGGCCGGGCCGTCGACGAGTTGGTGGTCGAGCTGCCCAATGGCGTGCCGGTCGACCTCCTGCTCTCCGAGATGGCCCAGGTCGACGGCGTCGACGTCGAGGATGTCCGGCCGGCGGCCGACGGCGGTCACGACCCCCGCGTCGACGCGCTCGAGACCGCGGCCATGCTCGTCACCACCGTCGCGCCCATCGAATTGCTCGACGCGCTGTGCGAACACGGTGCCCGCACGCTCGGGGCGGCCTGGGCCGCGGTCGTCGACGTCGACGACGGGTTCGTGCTCGCGTCGGTCGGTCCCGCACCCGCCGGAGCGTGGCTGACGGCATTCGTTGCCGGCAGCCGCACGCCCGCGGCGCCGGTGCCCGACGTTGTCTGGGCGCCGTTGCCGGGCGCCGAGCTGGCCGTGGTGCTCGGCCGCCACGATCTTCCGTTCCGGGCCCGTGAGCGCCGCCAGGCTGCGGCCTTGGCTCGCATCGTCGACTCCCGGTTCCGCGAGCTCACGGCCCGGGCGGCCCAGCCCGTCCACCCGTCGCGGGGATAACGGTGCGCTAGCCGCCCGTGGCCCAGCCCCGGGCACGCTCGACCGCTCGGCGCCACTGGGCGTACTTCGCGTCGGCCGCCGCCTGCGAGGCGACGGGCTCGACCTCGCGGTCGAGGTGCCAATGGGCGGCGAGCTCGTTGAGTGACGACCACAGCCCCTCTGCCAGTCCGGCGAGATAGGCGGCGCCGAGCGCAGTGGTCTCCTGCACGACCGGCCGGGCGACCGGCACCTGGAGCTGATCGGCCTGGAGTTGCAGGAGCAGATCCATCACCGAGGCGCCGCCGTCGGCCCGCAGGACATTCACCTCACGCCCCGACGCGGCGCTCATCGCCTCCACCACGTCGCGGGTCTGGTACGCCATCGCCTCCACCACGGCCCGAGCCAGATGTCCACGTCCCGTCCCCCGCGTGATGCCGACGACGGTGCCGCGAGCGTACGGATCCCAGTACGGCGACCCGAGCCCGGTGAACGCCGGGACGATCGTCACGCCTTCGCTGTCAGGACACGACTCGGCCAGCGGTCCGACCTCGGCCGCAGAGCCGATGATGCCGAGCCCGTCGCGCAACCACTGGATCGCGGCGCCGGTGACGAAGATTGCGCCCTCGAGCGCGTAGGCGACGGTGCCGTCGGCGAGCTGCCAGCCGACGGTAGTGAGGAGGCCCTCCACCGGCTCGGGGCACTCGGGGCCGACGTTCATCAACACGAACGAGCCGGTGCCGTACGTGTTCTTCGTCATGCCCGGCGCGAAGCAGGCCTGACCGAACAGGGCGGCCTGCTGGTCGCCGGCGATCCCACTGATCGGTACGCCGGCCAGCGCCTCGAGGGCGGGCGCGGCGACCACACCGAATCGGCCGCTGGACGGCCGCACTTCAGGCAGGCAACCGCGGGGCACGCGGAACAGGTCGAGCAGCTCGTCGCTCCACGCCAGCGTCCGGATGTCGAACAGCATCGTGCGGCTGGCGTTGGAGGGTTCGGTGGCGTGGACCGCGCCGGCGGTGAGGTTCCACAGAAGCCACGCGTCGACCGTTCCCACCGCCAAGTCCGCGTCCGCTTCGACGCTGCCTTCCGACAACAACCATTCGACCTTCGAGCCCGAGAAGTACGGGTCGAGGACGAGCCCTGTCAACCTCCGGACGAGGGGAAGATGTCCCGCGGACTCGAGTTCGTCGCACCGGCGTGCGGTGCGCCGGTCCTGCCACACGATCGCCCGGTGACGCGGGGCGCCACTGCGCCGGTCCCAGGCCACCACCGTCTCGCGCTGGTCGGTGATCCCGATGGCCGCGACTGGCCCGTCGAGCGCGTCGACGAGTTCGGTGAGCGTTTCGACCACGGCCTCCCAGATCGCCGTCGCGTCGTGCTCGACCCATCCCGGCCGCGGGAAGTACTGGGGGAACTCGCGATAGGCCCACCCCTTCGGTGCGCCCTGCTCATCCACTGCGAAGGCCCGCACCCCAGTAGTACCAGCGTCGATGGCGATCACGAAGGCCACGAGCCGCGCAGCGTACGGCGATGCGACGCGACCCGTAAGAACACCGCCGCGTAACGCGGCCCCGCGCCTCACGGCGGCGTAGCATCCCGACCCGTGTCTTTGCGGGTCGGGATGCTCACCGGCGGCGGCGACTGCCCTGGACTCAACGCCGTGTTGCGGGCCGCGGTCCGCAAGGGCGAGGTTCACTACGGCGACGAGCTGGTCGGCTTCCGCGACGGTTGGCGCGGCGTCATCGAGAGCACCGCCGAGGCGCTCACGGTCGAGCGCATGCGGGGGACGCTCCCGCGGGGTGGAACCGTGCTGGGGTCGTCGCGTACGAACCCGTACCAGGTCGACGGCGGGGTCGAGCGCGTGAAGGAGACGCTCGCGGCGCGCGGCATCGACGCGCTCATCGCGATCGGAGGCGAGGACACGCTCGGCGTCGCCAGCCAGCTGTTCGGCGAAGGGGTCGCCGTCGTCGGCGTGCCGAAGACGATCGACAACGACCTGTCGGCCACCGAGCTGACCTTCGGCTTCGACACGGCCGTGCAGGTGTGCGTCGACGCGATCGACCGGTTGCACACGACGGCCGAATCGCACGACCGGGTGATGGTCGTGGAGGTGATGGGCCGCCACGCCGGCCACATCGCGCTGTGGGCGGGCATCGCCGGCGGCGCCACGATGGTCCTCATCCCCGAGGTGCCCTTCGATGTCGACGAGGTGTGCGCCGCGATCATGCATCGCCACGAGACCCGCGGCCGCTACGCCTCGATCGTGGTCGTCGCCGAGGGCGCCGCGCCCAAGGCAGCCGAGTTCAGCACGGTGTCCGGTGAGGTCGACGCGTTCGGTCACGCCCGGCTGGGCGGCATCGGTGACGCGCTGGCGAAGGTGATCGAGGAGCGCACCGGCTACGAGAGCCGCGCCGTCGTACTCGGCCATGTCCAACGGGGCGGCACTCCCACCGCATTCGACCGCGTGTTGTCCACCCGCTTCGGCGTGGCAGCCATCGACGCCGTGCACGATGGCGCGTTCGGTCACATGGTCGCCTTGCGCTCGATGGACATCGTGCGGGTCCCCTTGGAGGAGGCCACTGGGGAGCTGAAGCTGGTCGACCCGCACCTCTACGAGGTGGCGCAGGTCTTCTTCGGCTAGGAGCAGGCTCCTGACGGTCAGCCGTCGGTGAGGGTGTCGACGTCGGCTCGCGACGTGATCGTCGCCAGTTGGCGGTTCAGGTCGACCCCCCGGCCGGCTCGCATCTCCGCGACGAGGACGAAGGCCCGGTCCTCCTTCTCCACTGAGACGCGGCCGGTCTCGATGCCGTCGAGCGCGTGCAGCGCGTCGAGCACGGGCGTGGGCGGCTCGTCTCGCGCCAGGATGATGCGGATCGTCCGGGTATCCCGGGCGAGATGGCGCCGCACGAGGGCACGAGCGGGGCGGAGCAGCCCGAGCGTGGCCAGCAGGACCGCGGCGGTGAAAGTCGCGGAGCCGATGTCACCGACGCCCGCGGCCAGGCCCACGGCCGACGTGACCCAAAGGCTGGCCGCGGTCGTGAGGTTCTTCACGATGGCACCTTGACGGAAGATCATCCCGGCGCCGATGAACCCGATGCCGACGACGACTTGGGACGCGACCCGGGTCACGTCGATCTGGACGTTCGTGTCGGCCCGGACTCGTTCGAACTCGCTGAACCCGAGCGTCGACACCACTCCGAAGAGCGCGGCTCCGACGGAGACCGTGATGTGGGTGCGCAGACCGGCAGGCTGATCGTCGACCTCCCGCTCGAGGCCGATGACCGCGCCGAGGGCCGCGGCGGCGAGGATGCGGCCAACGACGTCACCGTCGATCTGCACGGAGGTGATTGTTCCAGAGTCCCCCTAATGTCATCCGCATGGCGAAAGCGGTGTTGACGACAGGCGCGAACTCGGGCATCGGGCTGGCGACGGTCATCGAGGTGGCGAGGCGGGGCTTCCGATCGATCGGTTCGGTCCGGAGCCGGGAGAAGGCGGCGATGGTCACCGACGCAGCGCGGGACGCCGGCGTCGACGTCGAGACCGTGATCCTCGACGTGACCGACGACGATGCCTGCGCCCGGGTGCTGTCGACCTTGCCCCTCTACGGTCTCGTGAACAACGCGGGCTACGGGATGACGGGCGCCGTCGAGGACGTCTCGGACGAGGAGGCCCACCGCCTCTTCGAAACAATGGTCTTCGCGCCGGCCCGGCTGGCGCGGTTGGCGCTTCCGCACATGCGGTCCGAACGGGGCGGCCGGATCGTCAACATGTCGTCGATCGCGGGCGTCACGACGGCGCCGCTCACCGGCTGGTACCAGGCCGCGAAACACGCGGTGGAGGCATTGTCGGACGCGCTGCGCATGGAGGTCGCGGACGACGACATCAAGGTCGTCCTGGTCGAGCCCGGCGGCTTCCGCACGAACATCTGGGAGGACCTCGCCCGGGACGTGGAGGCCCGCAGCGGGTCGCGCTTCGACGGAGCGTACCGGCGAACCCAGCGACTGACCCAGCTGATCGCTCCCGTGATGGGAGAGCCGGAGCGGTGCGCGAAGGTCATCGCCGGCGCGATCGCCTCGTCGCGACCGCGCGCCCGATACCTCGTGGGCTACGACGCGCAGGCCATGGCCTTCGCCGACCGCCTCACGCCGACACTCATCAAGGACCGCGTTCTGCGCGTCGCCTTCGGCCTGTAGCGCACGAAAGACATGCGGATGGGTCGTCAGCTCTGGGGTCGCACCGACGCGTAGTCGATCGGGTACACGGGCTGGTCGCTGGATCCGGTGTCGGTGGGAACGAACAGGAACTTGTCGTCACCCTCGACCTTGAAGCGCACGCCGCCCACGTTCTGGATCCGGGTCGCAGTGAGGACGAGTTGGGCGACGGAGACCTTCAGGTCCGGCCCCTGCTGCGTGAGGATCTCGCCGCTCAGAACGATGATCAGGATGTTGTCGTCTCGAGGCGCGTCGACCAGGCGAGTCCCCGGCGGGATCGCCGACCGCACCTCTCCATCTTCGGGTAGCGGCCCGCTGAGGAGCGCCGTCATCACCGCGGTCGGCGTGGAGTTGTCGACCTGACGGGCGACCTCCTGGAGCACGTTCTGTGCGTTGAGGAAGAACAGCGTCACCGTGACGGGCCCCGCACCGGTCGCAGGCGGCACGGTGGTGTTCGAGGCCAGCAGGTCGAACGGGATCGCGTCGTTCGCGAGCGGCCGCGGGGCGCTGTCATTGGGCAAGCCGCAGGCGGCGATCGCGACCGCGAGGCTCGTCGCGATCATCACGACGCGCGCTCGGGACATCGTGGTCATGACGGCAGCACCGGGAGCTCGACCACGAACCGGGCGCCCTGTTGGCCGTCGGCACGTTCCTCGACCCACACGCGCCCGCCGTGGAGCCGCACGTGCTCGGCGACGAGGGCGAGACCGAGCCCGACCCCTTCGCCGCTCCCGCGGCGGCCCGCGCCGCCGCCCCTCGAGAAGCGGTCGAAGATCAGCTCCCGCTCGTCGGGACCGACGCCGGGTCCGGCGTCCTCCACCGCGATCTGCACACCGTCGTCGACCGGTCGTAGCGAGACGCTCGTCGCCCCGCCGCCGTACTTCCTTGCGTTGTCGAGCAAATTGGCGATCACGCGCACGAGCCGGCGCTTGTCCGCGTCCACGACGGTGCCGGCCAGCTCGGCGTCGAGCTCCACCGGCACGTCGTGGTCGGCCGACGCGTGAACTGCCTGCATCACCAGCTCGGCGATGCGCACCTCGTCGAGTTCGAGGCGGGCGGCGCCGGCATCGAATCGGGAGATCTCGAGCAGGTCCTCGACGAGCTGCCGGAAGCGGCCGACCTCCGCGACGAGCAGCTCGAGGGCGGCCTGGCCCCGCTCGGTGAGCTCGTCGCGGCGGGTCGACAGGACCTCGACCGCGGCGGTCAGCGTCATCAGCGGTGACCGCAGCTCGTGGCTCACGTCGGACGCGAACCGCGCGTCGCGCTCGACGCGATCCTGTAAGGCCCGGGCCATGTCGTTGAACGACCGCACCAGCACCGCGAGGTCGCGGTCGTCCACCGCCGAGAGCCGCGTGTCGAGGCGACCGCCCGCGATGGCCTCGGCCGCCAAACTCACGTCGGCCAGCGGCCGCAACGCCCGACGACTCGCCCAGTAGCCGAGCATGGCGCCCGCCAAGGTCGTCACTGCCCCCGCGCCGAGCAGCGAGATACCCAGCGAGCTCAGTGTGTTCTGGAGCTCCGTCAGGTCGACGACCTCGAAGTAGGCCGCGTCAGTCGCGGGCAAGGGGATGCCTACGGCCAGCTGAGGTCGGCCGCGCAGGTCGTAGCGCATGCGCACGGGCGTGCCCTCCGCGACCGAGCGCCGCAGTGCAACCGGGATCGAGGTCTCGCCGAACTCTGCGGTGAGCGCGAACCACGCGCCGCCGAATTGGAGAACCGGCCGGGAGCCCGTCGGCGTCTGGAGCGACCCGAGGATGTCGGGCACCTGCTCGGGCGGGACGGGCAGCTTGTCGCGGACGATCTTGGCGTTGAGGTAGACCTGCCGCAGTGCGGTCGACTCGCGCTGTTCCAAGAGGTTGCGGCGGGTCAACCCCCATGTGGTGCCGGCCAGCAGCGCGGACAGGATCAACGCACCGAACGCGAACGCGAGCGTGACTCGCAGCCGGAGGCCGAGGCGGGCCGGCCGGAGCCGAACCCGGTGCAGGCGGTGGGCCACGGCGCCCGTGGCCGTCAACTCTGCAGCTTGTAGCCGAGACCGCGAACCGTGGCCACATGCCGGGGGTTCGCCGGGTCGGCTTCGATCTTGGTACGCAGGCGGCGGATGTGGACGTCGACGAGCCGGCCGTCGCCGAAGTAGCCGTAGCCCCACACCCGCTCGAGCAGGACCTCTCGGCTGAACACGCGGCCGGGGCTCGACGCCAACTCGCAGAGCAGCCGGAATTCGGTCTTCGTGAGGTGCACCTCGCCCCCAGCCCGCTTCACGACGCCTTCGTCGGGGACGATCTCGAGCTCACCGAAGCGGAGATGGGAGGACCCTGGTTCGGGCGTGCGGGCTCGGCGCAGCAGCGCGCGGATGCGGGCCGACAGCTCCTTCGGTGCAAAAGGCTTCGTGAGGTAGTCGTCGGCGCCGGCCTCGAGCCCGGCGACTACGTCGTGCGTGTCGGCTCGGGCCGTGACCATGACGATGGGGACGTCGCTCGTGCGGCGCAACGACCGGCACACCTCGAAGCCGTCGACCCCTGGGAGCATGATGTCGATCAACACGACATCGGCGGGCGAGCGGTTGAAGGAGTCGAGCGCCGCCTCACCGGTTCCGGCCTCCTCGACGACCCATCCTTCGTCCTCGAGGGCCATCTTCACCGCGGTGCGAATGCGCTCATCGTCCTCGACGGCGAGGATGCGGGTACCCACGCCCCAAGTCTTCCTCAGATGAGGGCCCGAGCGAGAGCACTCCTGCTAGACAGCGCTGTCGAACGCGGCCAGGAGCGCGTCGCCGCCCGGCCCGTTCGTGGTGCGGTAGTGGAGCCCGTCGGGGAGGCTGGCGCCGACATCTCGGCACGCGACCAGTGCTGCGGCGCCATCGTCGGTGTGGGACTCGACGGCCCGGAGGTCGATGTCGATCCGGGCGGGGGTTCGTGCGACGGCTGCCTCGGTCGCCTCGACGAGGTTCCGGCCCACCACCGCGTCCAGCACGCCATGCACGGAGATGGCGACGACGGCGCCGTCGATCACGACCCGAACACGCCCGCGGGGGGCAGGGGTGCGGGGGCGGCGGGACGCGCGGCCACCACGCTCGGTACCGGTCATCAAACGAGCCTGCCGCGATCCGCTCGCGGTCGGTTGTCGTATTGGTGACGATCGCGTTACAAGGCCAGCCCTACGCCTCGGCGGCCGCCGCCGAGCGCAGCAGGTCACGGAGGGGTTCGAAGATTGCCGGGGCGCTGGCCAGGGCGAACCCACCCGAGGCCGGGCCGCCGTCGAGGTCGCCCACCCGGGCGCCGGCCTCGGCGGCCACCAACGCTCCCGCGGCGAGATCCCAGCGTTGGAGGCCCCGCTCGTAGTAGGCGTCCACCCGCCCGCACGCGACCCAGCACAAGTCGATCGACGCCGCCCCCATCCGGCGTACGTCGCGCACGAGCGGAAGGACCTGAGCGAGGACCTGCGCTTGCCGGCGCCGCCGCTCGGACTCGTAGGAGAACCCGGTCGCGACGAGCGCCGTCTCGAGCTTCGTTTCGCCGCTCGGTGCGATCGCCGCGCCGTTGCGCCACGCGCCCCGGCCCTTGATCGCGGTGAACTCGTCGCGGTGCAGAGGATCCGCGACCACCGCGAGGGTGGGCTCCCCGTCGACTTCCGCGGCGAGCGACACCGCGAAGCCCGGATGGCCGTAGAGGTAGTTGGTGGTGCCGTCGATCGGGTCGACGACCCACAGCACTCCCGAGGCGCCGGCAGTGGACGTGCCTTCCTCGCCGAGCACGCCGTCGGCCGGCCGCGCGCGGCGCAACCCATCGACGATGAGACGTTCCGATGCTCGATCCATCTCGGTGACCATGTCCGTATCCGTGGACTTGGTCCCGACGTCCGACCGGATCCGGCCCAGGCCTTGCACGAGGAGCGTGCTCGCGTCGCGGGCCAGGCGGCTGGCCAATGCCAGCAGGTCGTCGAGGTCAGAAGCCAACACGGGCGAGATCGTAGGATGGCCGCGTGGTCGCCTCCGGCATGGTCGACTTGCGTTCGGACACGGTCACCCGACCCACCGCGGCCATGCGCCGAGCCATGGCCGATGCCGAGGTGGGCGACGACGGGTTCGGGGAGGACCCGACCGTCCGCCGGCTCGAGGAGACCTTCGCGGCTCGGGTGGCGAAGGAGGCGGCGGTGTTCGTGCCGTCGGGGACGATGGGCAACCAGATCGCCCTGCGGCTGCTGGGTCGGCCGGGCACGGCCGTGGTGGCAGGGCGGCGCCAGCACGTCGTCATCTACGAAGCGGGTGGCGCGGGCGTCAACGGCCGCACGCAGTTCCATCTGCTCGACGACGAGTCCGGCGTCATCGACCCGTCCGAGGCGAGCCTGCTCATCCAAGCCGCGGAGCACCACTGGCTGCCGGTGAGTGCCATTTGCGTCGAGAACACCCACATGCCGGCCGGGGGCGCTCCGTGGCCCCTCGCCGCGCTCGGCGCGGTGGCGGCGCTCGGTTTGCCGGTGCATCTCGACGGCGCTCGCCTGTTCAATGCCGAGGTGGCGACGGGTACGCCGGCCGCCGCGTTCGCGGCCCGTGCCACCACGGTCATGTGCTGTCTCTCCAAGGGGCTCGCCGCGCCGGTGGGATCGATGCTCGCGGGCCCGGCCGACCTCATCGCCGAGGCCCGGGTCGAGCGGAAGCGGCTGGGCGGCGCGATGCGCCAAGTGGGCATCATCGCCGCGGCCGGGCTGGTCGCTCTCGAGGCGATGGTCGACCGGCTGGCCGACGACCACGCGCGGGCGAAACGGCTCGCGGATGGCGTGGTCGACCGGTGGCCCGACTGCGGGCTCGACCCAGGATCGGTGCAGACGAACATCGTCGTGTTCGGGCATGCCGACCCGGCCGCGCTGCTCGAACACTTGGCGGCTGAGGGCGTGCTGGCCACGACCATCGCGCCGCGCGTCGTGCGGCTGTGCACGCACCTCGATGTGGACGACGACGGTCTCGAGCGCGCTACCAAGGCCATCGCGACGGCGCCCGTCTGACGTGCTCCTCGACGACATCCCCGCAAGGGCGATGGCGGTCTTCGCCCACCCCGACGACCCCGAGGTGGCTTGCGCGGGGACGCTGGCCCGGTGGAGCCGGGCGGGCAGCGAGGTGCACCTGGTGATCTGCAACGCCGGGGAGAAGGGTTCGTTCGACCCCGGCGCCGCCCCGGACACGCTGGCCCGCGACCGGGCCGCCGAGGCCGACGCGGCCGCCGACGTGATGGGGCTCGGCGGCCACCGGATCCTCGGTCATCCCGACGGCGAGATCGAGAACACGAACGAGTTGCGGGGCGAGCTCGTGGCGTGTCTCCGCACGGTGCGCCCCGATGTCGTGATCTCGCCCGACCCGACGGCCGTGTTCTTCGGCGACAGCTACGTGAATCATCACGACCACCGCGTCGTGGGATGGGCGGTGCTCGACGCCTGCGCCCCGATGGCCGGGAGCCCGCTGTACTTCCCCGACGCGGGCGCGGCGCATCAGGTCGGCTCGATCCTCCTCGCCGGCACGCTCGATCCCGACACGTGGGTCGACATCGGCGCGGTCCTCGACGTGAAGGTGGCCGCGCTCCGCTGCCACCGGAGCCAGCTCGGTGACGGGAGCGAGGTGGTCGCCGATGTCGTGCGGCGGCGGGCCGCCGAAGCAGGGCGCACCGCGGGGGTCGACTACGCCGAGGGCTTCCGGCGGCTGACCCTGGGAGGCTGAGCCGCTTCGGCCCGGGCGTGGATCGTCCGCCATTCGCTCGTCGCCCGCAGGACGAGGACGGCGATCACGGCCACGCCGATGGCGCCGAGCACCGACCCGGCGAGAAGACCAAGGCCCGTGGCGGTCGAGCACGAGCCGGTGCACTGGAGGTCGGTGACCGAATACCCGATGAGACCGCCGGCCGCCCCGCCGACGAGGATGGCGACGAAGGCGAGCACGCGCGCCCCGACGGTCGGCACTGCGCTCATGACCGCGGGACGAGTCTCCTCTTCCATGGCCACCACATCATGGCGGGAAGTTGGGCGGGCCGACGGCTGCCAGACTGGCCGGGTGCGCGACTGGGTCGTCGGCAGCGCGGTGATCCTCGGCGACGAGGGCGTGCTGCTCGTGTGCAACCGTCGGCGCAACGGACGCCACGACTGGAGCCCGCCCGGAGGCGTGATCGAGGTGCATGAAGGTGAGGCCCTGCTCGACGGGTTGGCGCGGGAGGTCGAAGAGGAGACCGGGTTGCGAGTCACCCGCTGGGCCGGTCCTATCTACGAGGTCGAGGCCGAGGCGCCCGATCTCGGTTGGCGGCTGCGGGCGGAGATCCATCTCGCCGTTGCCTACGAGGGCGAGCTCCAGATCGACGACCCCGATGGGATCGTCGTCGACGCCACGTGGGTGGCGGCGTGCGACTGCCCGAGCCGGCTGGCCGGCTGTCAGCCGTGGGTCCGTGAGCCGCTCACGGACTGGCTCGACCAGCGGTGGGTGGACAGCCGGCCGTACGGCTATCGCGTGGACGGCGCCGATCCCGCGACGTTGGTGGTGACCCGGGTCGGCTAGTTCTGTTATGTCGCACAGGCGTCCGGCCGGCAAAGGCTGGTTCGCGTTATTCGCTTCGGAGGACGGCGGCGGGTCGGGCCCGCCCGGCCCGCCGGCCGGGGATCGTGGCCAGCGCGATGGCCGCGGCGACAGTCGCAACCACCACAGCGACGACCTGCAGCGCGGGCGTCAGGGGGTCGTCGACCACGCCGATTCCGTCCGCGAAGGAACTCCAGAGCGTACGCCCGATGCCGACGCCGAACGGGACCGACACGGCGAGGCACACGCCGACGACGGTGAGCGCGTTCCAGCGGATCGACGCCCGCAGGTCACGGCCCACGAACCCGAGGCACCGCAGCACGGCGAGCTCGCGGCGGCGCCGGCGCGCGGTCCCGGTGATCGTGTGGGCCAGCACCCCGAGCCCCAGCACTGACAGCAGGCCCGCCAGCAGCAGCGGGGTGTCGCGCACGGCGTCGTAGCCGCGTAGATCAGCGGTGTACTCCGGACCGAGGATCTGGTTCCCGGTACCCGCGTTGTGTGTGTTCGACGCGACCCCGCGGTCCTGGAGGGTCTTCTGAAGATCGCTCGCCGTGGCCCCCGGCGCGAGGTCGATGAGGGCGAGGTCGACGTCGGCGCCGCCGACGCGGTCGAGCAGCGCGCCGTCGACGAGGGCGCCCTCGGCGATCGACACGTCGATGCTGGGGAAGAGGAGGGGCAGGAGGGTCCGACCCACGATCGAGACCTCGATGCGGGCACTGTTGGGCCCCCGGAACTCCACCTGATCGCCGATGCTCGCCGAGAGACGGTCGAGCGTCTGCGCGCCGAGCGCGACCTCGGCGTCGCCGCGCGGCGCCCGCCCCTCGATGATCGTCGGGTACGCACTCCCTCGCACCGGCTCGAACGCGAACGTCGGCACGCTCGTGCCGTCGCGCAGCAGCGCCGTCCGGCGACCGACGCTCAGCGCGGTGACGAGCGGCTCGTCCTCGAGAGTGTCGAGCAGTTCGGGCGGAAGACCGTTGCCGTTGCCGTCGACGCTGACGTCCCACGTCCACCCGTAACGCGCCGGCGTCTCCAGCAGCCGGCCGAGCCCGGCCTGGTACGTGAGCGCGGTGACGACCGCGGCTAGAGCAATCGCCACACCACCGGCCGTCGGGCCGGCACCGGCCTCGCGGGACAGCGCGGCGCGGACGCCGCTGACGACGGCCGGTCGGACGCCTCGCGCTTGCAATCCGTCGGCGATGCGTGACGGCCGACGGACGCGCAGCCTCGACGACGTCGGCGCCGCTGCCCCCAGGGCGGCGCACAGCAGCACAACCAACCCCGCGCCAACCGGGAGCACGGTCGCGTCGATGCGGATCCCCGGTTCGGGCTCGATCTTCGCCGCGACGCCGATCGGGAACCAACCGGACGCCCCGATGGCGACCGCGACCGCACCCGTGGCCGCGATCGCACCCAACACCGCCCCCCGCAAGGAGGTGGCGAGCCGAAGCTGTTGGGGGCGGAGTCCGGCCGAGCGCAGCGGTGCACGGTCAGATTCGGCGAACGCTGTCCATCGGACGACTGCGGGCCCGAGCACGCCGATGGCGGCGATGGCGGCGATGGCGGCGAACAGGGCCAAGGCACGGACGTAGGGCTCGACGGTGCGGGAGACGATCCTCGCGCGGAGCGAGGCCGCGGTCGCGTTGACGCCGGCCTCTGGTGAGCTGCGATCGAGCACCGCGTCGACAAACGCGTTCACGTCCGCACCAGGCTCGAGTTTCACCAGCGCGAAGCCAAAGGCCCGGCCCGTGCCCGGATGGGCGGCGAGGGCCGGACTACCGATGACGAACACGGCGCCCTCACTGTCCTCGCGCAACACCACGTCGTCGGGTCCGACGCCGCTGACGCCCACCACTCGCAACTGGTGTACGGCGCACACCTCGTCGACGAACGCTCTCCGTTGCTCCGGCGTCAAGTCGGACAACCCGAATTCCAGCCCTTCGCTGAACGCCAGAGCGTCGGTGAAGTTGAACAGGCAGACGGCGAGCGTCGACCCGACCGGGTGGCCTGCGTCGCGGAAGAGTTGGTTCACGATGACCTCGTCCGCGGTGTCTGGGTCCGGCAGGCGACCCTCGAGCATGAGGGGGCGGTCGATCTCGTAGAAGGCCGTGCGGTCCATGGGCGCGACCAACGCCCCGACCGCATCGAGGTCAACGGTCCCGTCCGGCTGCAGGTCGGCCATGCCATAGCCGTCGACGAGGCCCGACGCGGCCACCCCCGGACCCTCGGCCGCGATCGAGGGGTCGAACTGTTCCGGATCGCCCTCCGCCGCGATGACCACGTCGGCGTGGTTGGTCGCCTTGGTGAGCCGCGGGTACGCCGAGTCGGTGCGGCGGGCGCCCGCCCACGCGGTCAGGACGGCTCCGCCCGCGACCGCCAGAAGGGCGGCGAGGATGAGCCCGGACACCGCCCGGCGGGCCGCGCCCGACCAGGCGATGAAGCGGACGGCTCTCACCGCTCAGGTCCTCCCACGCCCGTCACGACGACATCAGACCGCACTCGCGGCCCTCCCCGCTACCCAGGTCGCACCCGTCTCGCCGGTGGTGCTGGCACCTGCTCCATGGCCCGCAGGGCGCCCCTACGGGCGCCCAACCTCCGGGGTTCTTCATCCCGGTTTGCCGGCGGGCCTGCGGCCCCTTCGGCACTCACATTCTCGAAACGGCCCGCGAGGGGGTGTCGAGAGGCGATCATGGCGGGAGTGGCTGGCGACCGCACGATCCTCCATGTCGACATGGACGCGTTCTTCGCGTCAGTCGAGCTGTTGCGCCGCCCTGAGCTGCGGGGCCAGCCGGTGATCGTCGGGGGAGCGGGGGAGCGGGGCGTCGTGGCCGCCGCGAGCTACGAGGCGCGGGCGTACGGGATCCACTCGGCGATGCCATCGCTCCGGGCCCGGCGGCTCTGCCCGCACGCGGTGTTCCTGAATGGCGACTATGCGGCGTATTCAGAGGTCAGCGGGCGGGTGATGGACATCTTCCGTTCCTTCACGCCGCTCGTTGAGCCGATCTCGCTCGACGAGGCGTTCCTCGACGTCACGGGCTCTCGTCGCCTGCTCGGCACCGGGCCGGAGATCGCCGCAGCCATCCGGGAAACGATCCACGCGACCGAAGGGCTGGCGTGCTCGGTGGGGGTGGCGTCGAACAAGTTCCTGGCGAAGCTGGCGTCGGAGGCGGCCAAGCCCTGGGCGTCGACGAAGGGACCGCAGCCCGGGCTCGGCGTGTGTGTGGTGGAGCCGGGCCGCGAGCTCGCGTTCCTCCACCCGCTTCCGGTGCGTTCCCTGTGGGGCGTGGGCCCGGCCACGCTGGCCAAGCTCGAGCGTCTCGGTGTACGTACCGTTGGCGAGCTGGCCGTCCTCGACGAGGCCGCGGTCAACGGCAGCCTCGGCCAGGCCAACGGGCGCCATCTCCACCGGCTGGCGAACGCGATCGACGACCGGCCCGTGGTGCCGGAGCAACAACCGAAATCGGTCGGGCACGAGGAAACGTTCGCGCACGACCACCATCGCATCGAGACGCTCAAGCGGGAGGCGGTCCGCATGAGCGATTCGGTGGCCAGCCGCTTGCGCCACCATGGCCTGGCCGGCCGGACCGTGACGATCAAGGTCCGCTTCCACGACTTCAAGACCATCACCCGCTCGGTCACCCTGACCACCGCGGTCGATGCGGGGCCGGTGATCGCCCGCGCCGCGAAGGCCCTGCTCGACCAAATCGACCCGAGTGCCGGGATTCGGCTCCTGGGGGTGAGCGTCAGCAGCATCAGCGAAACCGGGGCCCGCCAACTCAGCTTGGAGGACACTGGCGACGAGGCGTGGGAAGGGGCCGATCACGCAGTGGACGACATCCGGCGCCGCTTCGGCGCGGACGCGATCGTGCCGGCCACGCTCGCGGGACCCGAGGGGATAAAGGTCAAGCGCAGGGGCGACCAGCAATGGGGTCCTGGCGAGTGATGTCTCGGAGTTGTCCCACTACGCTCGGGGTAGACCGATGCGCGTTGTTGACTGCATCGACCTGTGCGAAGATGGCTCGACACGGGCTCATGGCCTCTCATGGAGGTCGGAACGGGGTCAAGGGGTAGACGGCGTGCCGCTTTCAGAAGACGAACAGCGGATCCTCCACGAGATCGAGCAACAGTTCTACGAGACTGACCCTGCTTTCGCGCGCGAAGTCGGATCGACGAGTCTCTACCGGCATGCGTTCCGCAACCTGAAGTGGGCGACGCTCGGCTTCTTGGCCGGCGTCGTGTTGCTGATCTACACCCTGATCACCACCTCGTTCGTCGTGTCGTTCGTCTGCGGCTTCCTGGTGATGCTGGCCTCCGCCCTGTGGTTCGAGCGCAACGCCCGCAAGCTGGGCCGAGCTGGCCTCCAGCAGATGACGGCCACGATGCGGGGGGCGGGTGTACGCGACTTCGTGGGTGGCGCGGGCAAGCGCCTTCGCGACCGCTTCAAGAAGAACAAAGAGGAGTAAAGGGCCCGCAGGGCCGCTGGGCGAGTTACACGCCCGCCCGAACGCGTTGCTGCATCTGGTCGGTTGAGCCCTCGTCGTAGCGGACACGGCGGCGGACGGCGCGGCGGGGGAGAAGGGGCCGAGGGTCGAGCGCGGCCCGCACCCGTTGCTCGCGAGTCGCCTGCTGCTGCACCGACCGCTGGATCAACTGGGACAGTTCGAAGGCGCGGGCCGCGTTGTCCTGGGTGACGGGAACCTCGGAGTACTCCGCCTCCTCAACGGTCGTCGCCAGCTCGGGATACGTCGTGCCGTCGACGCGGTGTCCGGCCCGGCCCGCGAACTCGGCGAGGGTTTCCGACGGGCGCGGGGTCACGCCGACGACGGCCATGGCCTCGACACTCTCCGTCCACGCCACCCGCACCTGATCGCCGGGATCGACGGCCCGGCCGCGCCGCCTCCGCCGCCGCAGCCAGGCTGCCGTCGGCACGCCGATGGCGTACAGCACCGCGGCGGCGGCCAGGCCGGCGAGGGTCCACAAGAACCGGGATCCCCACCGATGCCACATCCGCACGAAGTAGCCGTCGCGCTCCTGGGGTGTGCCTGTGCCCACGGCACCAGTGTCGGGGCCCTCGAGGTCCAGCGTCGTGGTCGACAACGAACCGGTCGAGGGCGAGATCTCGCCGTTCCCCGTGGCCGTCGCCACGGTAGTCGCGGTGCTCGGGTCGTTGCGGTCGACCTGCTGTTCGGGAATGCCGGTGTAGCTCTGCGCCGCCGGCTGTCCCCGTCCCGGGGTCGGCTCGAACGCGACCCAGCCGACGGAGCCCAGGAACACCTCGGGCCACGCATGAGCGTGCTTGCCGAGCACGTGATACAGCCCGGGCTCCTCGGCATCCTCCTCGCCGGGTGTGAAGCCGACCGCGACTCGCGACGGCAGGCCAATCGCCCGCGCCATTGCCGCGTACGACCCCGCGAACTGCTCGCAGTAGCCGGCTTGCGTCTCGAAGAGGAACTGTTCGATGGCGCTGTCGCTGTGGCCGGACGGGGCGTCGAGCGTGTACCTGAAGTTCTCGCGGAACCAGTTCTGGAGCGCGAGGGCCTTGCCGTACGGCGTGCGGGCCGACTGCGTGATCTCCCCGGCCAGTGCGCCCACGCGCGCACTGAAGTCGTCGGGGAGGTCGAGGTACCGGTCGGCGATGGAGCCCGGGATACCGGGACCCGCCGCCGCGGCTGTCAGCACATCCGGCTCGAACCGGGGCGATGCAGAGTCGATGTCGTATTCGAAACCGTCCGAGTCGTCGAACCGCGTGTCGACGATGAGCGTCGCGGACTCCGGCTCCCACCGGACCTTGACGTCCTCGATTCCTATGGACCGGGCTTCGAATGCGGCCGGCAGCCAGATGGCGGCGAGGGCGTCGATCTCGTAATGCTGATGGATGCTGTCGGCCTCGCCTTGGAACTGGTCGGCGTCCGCAAGGTCGCCGCTCTCCTGGCCGTAGGAACCCTTCGACGACCACACGTCGCCGTCGAAGGTGTCAAGGGCGGTGAGGCGCCAGTACGCCCGCTCGGTACTCCGGACCGTGAACATCTCGGTGTTGGACTGGTCGACGAGGCGGCCCTTGATCTGCACCAGCGGGCTCACGGTCTTGCGCGCGCCGGACGACGTGTCGATGTCCCGCCAGGGCACGGCCGCGGTGGCGTCGGCGCCGGGCAGCAACGGTCCGCCGGCCACGCCCAGCACCACCGCGAACAGGCCGAGTGTGGAGCCGACCTTGAGCAGCGACGCGCTGCCGCGGCCGACGTCGGAGGTCAGCCAGCTCGAGCTCGTCTGCTGGCTCGCCACCCGGTGTACCAACAGGAAACCGACCACCGTCAACAGGAAGGCAAGCGTGGCCACGGTGCGGTGGGGCGGCGCACCCAGCAGCGCGCCGAACACGAAGACCGTGCCGGCCGGAACGACCGCCTCGAACGGCACCCACAGCCGAAACGCGGCCCAGTCGGCGATGTAGGTGCACGCCCACACCGCGATGGCGGCCACGAGGATGAAGCCGTTCTCGACCGGCGCGGGCGCGGCGACGGCCTGGAACAGGGTCCACACCGTCGACAGGTCGGTGCGGGCCGCGTCGAGGGTGGCGCCACCGGGGACGCCGAACGTCGTCGTCTCGGGATAGAGCACCCATCCCACGACGACGGCGAGTCCGACCGCGGACAGGACGGCGGAGACGCCGAGGCCGAGACCTCGGCGCCGGCACAACGAGGCGACCATGTGCCCGCCGACCACGATCCAGAACAGCGGCGCGAAGAAGGAGCCGTCGGCGAACAACCGGTTGAGGCCGAACACGACGGACAGCGTGACCAGCCCGAGCGCCAGCTCGGCGGCCGGCAGCAACGACCGCACGCGGTCGGGTGCGCTCGTCGCCGTCACTCGGCCACGCTCGCGACCACTGTCGCGGCCGGCGGCCGGCCGGCTCCTCGGCCGCGGCGGGCCATCGCCTGGTTCCAGGCGTCGACGAACGGGCGCTCGCGGGTGACACGCAGCACGCTCGGCCCGAGGCGGGAGGTCGGCGCCGGCGCGGAGGGATCCCAACTCGACCGCTCGAACTGCAACACCGTCAGGGCGCCGAACGAAGGCGACAGCTGGGCGACCGAATCCAGCTCGGCCGGCGCCAGGTTCGCCACGATCACCACGAGATGGCCGCCGGCCCCCGAGCGCCGCAGCGCGTCGAGCGCGCCGCGCAACGTCCCCCCCGGCGTGGCCTGCACCACGGCCAGATGCTCCATGATCGCCTCGACGTGGGCGTGGCCGGCCGCGAACCCGGAGTCGGCTCCGTCGGTCGACAGCAACCGCACGAGATCGCGACGCCGCCAGCAGACGGTGACGATGCTGGCCGCAGCCGACACGGCCAGCTCAAGCGAGGCCGTGGTGTGGGTGCTCCGCCGGACGTCGAGGAGCACGGTGGCGCGGCCCTGCCATGGCAGCTCGTCCTGGCGCACCATGAGCTCGTCGTGGCGGGCGGTGGACGGCCAGTGGACCCGCCGTAGATCGTCGCCGACCTCGTAGGGACGGAGCGCGTAGAAGTCCTCACCGGTGCGGCCGAGGGCGTTGGGGTGGTCGGCACCGGCGTGGGGATCGTGCCCGGTCGTGTGCGGCATGGCGACGATGTCGTCGACGCGGGGGAACACCGTCAGCTCCGTGCGAGGGGCGGCGACGGTGGCAACCGACGTCAGGCCGAACGGGTCGCCCAGGACAACTTGGAGCGGGCCGACCTTCAGCACGCCGCGCTTGTCGGTAGGAAGGCGATAGGCGGCGCGGGCGGTGCCTTGGGGCTCGAGCGGTCCGAGCAGTAGCTCGGCGCCCCGGGTGCCGGAGACTGGGTCAGCCAGCCGCAGAACAGGCGTGCGGCGCAGGCTCACGTTGCGGACCCGCAACTCGACTCGGCTCAGTGTTCCCGCGTGAACCCGGGGCGGGTACAGCTCCCGGCCGACTTCGAGCCGCAGCCGCGTCACCGACATCGTCGCCGCCGCGAGGATCAGCAGCGCGATGGCCGCGGCGCCGAGCGCGTACAGCTCGCGGACGCCGAGCAGCCGTCCCATCAGGATCAGCCCGACCCCGCCGAGCCCGACGAACCACCCCTCACGAGTCAGCATGGCCGAGACGCGGGTGGCGGCATGCCGTCAGTGCCCGCCGCAGGCGGGCGCCAATGCGCTCGCCTGAACGGAGTGAGCGAAGCGAACGAGTGAGGGCGAAATGGCGCCCCGCCCCGGCTGGACGTCACCTGGACCTGCCGGTTGGGACGGGGACGGAGCGAAGGACGTCTTGGAGGGCGTCGGCCGCGGTGACGCCGGAGAGCTGCGCCTCGGGGGTGATGAGGAAGCGGTGCGCGAGCACCGGCTCGGCGAGCGCCTTGAGGTCGTCGGGTACCACGTAGGTTCGACCGGCGGCCGCGGCCCGGGCGCGGGCGACCCGCTGGAGGCTCAGGGTGGCCCGGGGTGACATGCCGAGCGCGAGCCGAGGGTGGCGGCGGCTGGCGTCGGCCAGGTCGACCAGATACCCCTTCAGGCTGGGCGCGACATGGACGGCGCGGACGACTTCGGTCATCGCGAGGACGTCGCCGGCCGTGACGACGGCGCTGATGTCGGCCAACGTGTCGTGGATGGCGTGGGTCTCGAGGATCTCGATCTCCGCGTCGCGGGCCGGATACCCCATCGCCACCCGCATGAGGAAACGGTCGAGCTGGGACTCGGGCAGCGGATAGGTGCCTTCGTGCTCGATCGGGTTCTGCGTCGCCAGCACCAGGAAGGGCGGCGACAGGGGGTAGGTCGTGCCGTCGACGGTGACTTGGCCCTCTTGCATCGCCTCGAGGAGGGCGGACTGGGTCTTGGGCGAGGCCCGGTTGATCTCGTCGGCGAGGACGATGTTGGCGAAGATCGGGCCGGGGCGGAACTCGAACTCGCCGCCCGCGGCTCGGTTCCACACGGTCACGCCGACGACGTCGGATGGCAGCAGGTCGGGCGTGAACTGGACGCGCCCGAACGAGCAGTCGATCGACGTCGCCAGCGACTTGGCCAGGCTCGTCTTGCCGACGCCCGGGACGTCCTCGATGAGAAGGTGCCCCTCGGCCAACAAGCACAGCAAGGCCAGCTCGATGACCTCGGGCTTGCCCTGGATGACCTTTTCGATGTTGCCGACGACGGCGCCGAAAAGCTCGGCGAAGCCTCGGTTGGATTCAGCGGTCTGCTGCCGTCGCACTGACGGGGTCCTCCCGTGGGCTCGAGGGTGCGGGGGCCACAACACTACGTGTGTCGGCGCTCGTATGGTTCGGCGCGTGGACGGGGCGTTGGCGCTCGACATCGGCGGTAGCAAGCTCGCGGGGGGCGTCGTGACCGACGACGGCCGCGTCCTCACGCGGCGGTCGGAGCCGACACCGCGGGGCGACGACGCCGAGGCCTTGTGGGCCGTGCTCGCCGGCGTCGTCGCGTCCGTCGGGACCGAGAGTGCGGTGCAGCCGGTTGTGTGCGGCGTGGGCTGCGGCGGGCCGATGACCGCGGGAGGCGAGCAGGTCTCGCCGTTGAACATCCCCGCGTGGCGTGGCTTTCCCCTGCGCGCCCGGCTCGCAGCCCTGACGGGCTTACCGGCGTTCGTCGACAACGATGCCAAGGCGCTGGCGCTCGGCGAAGGATGGGTAGGAGCGGCCGCGGGCGAGAGCTCGTACATCGCCATGGTGGTGTCCACCGGCGTCGGAGGCGGCATCGTGCTCGACGGCCGGCTCCTCGATGGCAACGCTGGTAACGCGGGGCACATCGGTCACGTCATCGTCGAGCCTGATGGTCGGCTCTGCGCCTGTGGCGCGCGCGGGTGCCTCGAAGCGGAAGCGTCGGGGTCGGCGATCGCGGCGCTGGTGGGCGGCGAGCCCGCTGACGCCGGAGCCGAGGTCGTCGCTCGCACCGGTCTGCTCGTCGGCCGCGCCGTGGCGTCGGTCGCGAACCTGCTCGACCTTCGGCTCGCCGTCGTCGCCGGTTCCGTCGCTCTCGGATTTGGCGACCCCTTCTTCGCAGCGGCGCAGGCCGAGCTCGCTCGCTCGGCCCGGCTCGCGTTCTCCCGCGGCGCGCGGATCGTGCCCGCCGGACTCGGTGCGGACGGCCCGCTCGTCGGCGCCGCCGCGGTCGGCTGGCGCGGCCTCGGACGCCCCATCGGCGTCAAGTAGACCCCCCGAACCGTTCTGTCGGCAGTTATCGACCTATCGCGCCACTAACTGCCGACAGAAGGGGATGGGCGGGGCTTGGGTGGCGGGGCGAGGGTGGCAAGGTCCAAACCGGAGGCCACGATCGTGCCGTCCGGGTCCTCGCGGGCCGAGAGCTGGACCCGGACGCCGGTCACCAGCGCCCGCCGCGGGCCGCCCCCGGCTCGATAGACGACGACGTCCCGCCAGCGCAGCCGACCGGCGGCCGCACCGAGCTGAGCGATGACAGCCAGCACTTCGGGCGTCTGTCGCCAGCGGGCCAGCGTGGCTCTCGCCGCCCACGGCCACAGTGGCGTCTCGGGCGGCTGTCCGGCGAGGGACCGAACCCGCGGGTCAGCAGCCAGCAGGAACGCGACGATCCGATCGACGGCCGTCGGATCACGTCCTAGCCGGGGGGCGAGGTACTTGGGCAGGGGCAGCCGCTTGTGCAGCAGCGCGGCACCCATATGGCTCGCGGCCACCGTCAATGCGGCCAACCCGAGGCCCACGGCCAACGCCGTGAAGCCGCGGGCATGACCGTGGCCCGTCGCCGCCACCCCAGCGAGGTGCGCGACTGCGAGGACGGCGAGCGTCGCGGCGCGGGCCAGTTCGGCGCCGCCCGCCTGCGTGGTCGAGAACGAACCCCAGCAGCCGCATCCCACCCCCCGGGCAACGGCGACGCCGACCACGACCACGAACCCGACGCAGAGCACGACGGCGCCGACCGAACCGGCCACCTCGACCGGGCGAGGACCTGCGATCAGCGCGATCGCGACGACGAGCTCGATCCCGGCGATGATCCGGGCGGCCTGGGCGACGAGCTGTCGGTGGGCGTTGTAGAGCCGGGGCCTGAGCACGCGTCGGGCCGCCAGCTCGAGCGCGCCGGGTGACCTCAGCTTGACCACCGCTGCCGCGGCGAGCACGGCGGCGAGGAAGAATCCGCTACCCGTCGTGAACGCAGCAGGCACCGAGCCTGCTTACACGAGCGGCCCGACTACCACTGCGGATAACAATTCGCCAGCACGTCGATGCCGACGGCGATGCCCCCGCCCGAGATGGCGCCCAGAACAGACGCGGCCGCCGCGTCCCAGCCCAGCGCCAGCGCGGCCTCGCGCAGCTCGGTCCCCGCGTACTCGAGCGCGGTCTTGGCCCAGGTCGGCAGCTGGCCCCAGCTCTGGATCACCCAGCTGACCATGTCCTGGCCAGCCTGCTCCAGCGCGCTGACATCGTGAAGGCCCCGCTCCTGACAGCACCGCTGAAACTCTGCGAAAGCCATTCGTCCCTCCCGAAAGTGGTGGCGCGCTAGGTGACGATGACAGAGGCACGTGGCGCCGAGCCAAGCGGTGCGGTCAGCCGGTTGGGCAGCCGCGGATGCCCGAAGGGACCTCGGCGCCGTGGTCCCACCGGGGGAGCCGCGCCCCACGATGTTGACGTAGACGATGAACGTGCTACCGGTCTGGCGCGCTGACATTACGACGATCTCGGACGGTGCGGGCAAAGCGGCCTGCGGCGGCCACGATCACCCCCGCAGTACCCTCCGGGCCATGGAGCCGACGTACTCGCCCGAGGCCGAGGCCTACCGGGAGAAGATCCAGGCGTTCCTGGCTGAGCACCTCCCGGCCCACTGGAAGGGCATCGGGGCGCTCGAACGCAGGGACGCCGACGCCTTCCGCGAGGGCTGGCGGCGGATCCTCCACGAGAACGGACTGCTCGCCTCGTCGTGGCCTCAGCAATACGGCGGCGCGGGCCTCACCCAACTCGAACAAGTGATTCTCAACGAGGAGTTCGCGAAGGCCGGCGTGCCCGACGGCATTGTCAACGACGTGTTCAGCATCCAGATGATCGGCAACACGCTGCTGGAGTGGGGCACCGATGAGCAGAAGCGCCGCTTCCTCCCGCGCATCCTGTCCGGGGATGACCGTTGGTGCCAGGGGTACAGCGAACCGAACGCGGGCAGCGACCTCGGCAACCTCGGGTGCCGGGCCGTCCTCGACGGCGACGAATGGGTGATCAACGGCCAGAAGATCTGGACGTCGGCGGGACACCTCGCCAGCTGGATCTTCTTGCTGACCCGCACGGCGCCCGACGCAGCGAAGCACAAGGGGATCACGTTCCTGCTCGTGCCGATGGACCAGCCCGGCGTCGAGGTGCGACCGATCAAGATGATCACGGGCGACTCCGAGTTCAACGAGATCTTCTTCACCGACGCACGCACGGCGCGTGAGAACGTGGTTGGGGAAGTCAACGGTGGTTGGGGTGTGGCGATGACCCTGCTCGGCTACGAGCGGGGCGAGGCCGCCGCGACGTTCCCGATCATGTTCCGCACCGAGCTCGACCGTCTCGTGGAGCTGGCACGCGAACGCGGTCGCGCCGCCGATCCGCTCCTCCGCCAGCGGTTGGCGTGGTGCCACACGTACGTCGAGATCATGAAGTGGCTCGGGATGCGGACACTCACGAAGTACCTCGCCGGAGGCACGCCGGGCCCGGACGCCAGCATCTTCAAGCTGTACTGGAGCGAGTACCACAAACTCGTCACCGAGCTCGCGGTCGACGTGCTCGGCATGGAGGCCGTGGCGCCGTCAGGCAAGGGGCCGTCGTCCGCGTTCCAAGCCGACGATCCGGGCGCCCCCAATACGAGCGCGTCGTGGGTGGGGACGTTCATGAACGCCCGCGCCGGCACGATCTACGCGGGCTCGTCGCAGATCCAGCGCAACATCCTCGGCGAGCTCGTCCTCGGGCTCCCGAAGGAGCCGAAGGCCGACACCGCCCCGTGGCGCGAGCAGCAGTCAGTGCGGACATAGCGGCCCCGCCGGCGCGTTCTGGCGAGCGTGCACCGGCCCATGGCCGGGTGAAGCTCGCAAGACCGACGATGGCGGTCGTCGTCCGGCCCGGTCTGTGGGCGACGGCGGTGCGCCAGGTGTTCCGGCTCGCGCCGCGGGGCTGGTGGCGGCACCCGCCATTCCTGCCGTTCCCGGACCGTGACTATCTCCGGTTCCGGCTCCAGACCCAGTACGGCGACGCCGGCCACGCGGCCGCGGCGCCCGATGTCGTGGCGTACCTCCGCTGGTGCCGAGCCTTTCCGAACGGATGATCTGCCCGCCGCCGATTGACCCCCTCCACTAACCTCCGGCGGATGGGCCGGGCGCTGGTGCTGAACGCCTCGTACGAGCCGCTGTGCGTCGTGCCCGCGCGCCGCGCCGTCGTTCTCGTGCTCAGCGAGAAGGCGGAGATCCTCCACCACAACGGCCATGCCTTCCACTCCGAGCACATCACCGTGCCGGTGCCGTCGGTCATCCGCCTCCGCTACTACGTGAAGGTGCCGTTCCGACGACGGGCGGCACTCAACCGTCGCGCCGTCATGGCCCGCGACCGGCACCGCTGCCAGTACTGCGGCGCCCATGCCGACTCGATCGACCACGTGGTTCCCCGGTCCCGCGGCGGCGAGCACGCCTGGGAGAACGTCGTCGCCGCCTGCCGGCCCTGCAACACTCGCAAGCGCGACCGTCTGCTGGTGGAGACGACGATGGAGTTGCGGCGGCGACCGTGTGCTCCCCGCGAGCTGACGTGGGTGATCGTCGCCGTTGGCACCGTGCCGGAGGACTGGGAGCAGTACCTGCAGCACCCCGCGCCCCTCTCGGCGTGATCACGCGACTCGTCGGCCGGGCCGGCGAGCTGCACGCCCGGCCGTTCCCCGACCCGGTCAGCCGCGCCGTCTGGGTCCTCGACGTGGAGCGGCCGGCACTCGTGCTCGGCAGCACCCAGCCCGACACCGTGGTGGACGGGGCGCGGGCCCGCGCCACGGGCGTCGACGTGGCGCGGCGCCGTAGCGGCGGCGGCGCGGTGCTGCTGGTCCCGGGCGAGCACCTTTGGATCGACGTGGTCCTGCCGCGGGATGATCGGCTCTGGCACGACGACGTCGGCAGGGCGGGGTGGTGGCTGGGCGACGTGTGGGCCGGCGCGATCGGCGGCGATGCCGAGGTCCATCACGGCCCGCTGCGCCGCGATCGGTGGTCGGATCTCGTGTGCTTCGCCGGCCTCGGACCGGGCGAGGTCACCGTCGGCGGACGCAAGGTCGTCGGCATCTCCCAGCGGCGCACTCGCGCCGGGGCCCGGTTCCAGTGCGTCGCGCTCGCGGCGTGGGATCCCAGACCCTTGCTCGACCTCCTCGCCGTCGACGGCGACGACGACGCGCTGGTCGCCGTCGCGGCCGGTGCCGGCCCGTTGACGCCCCTGCGCGCGGCCCTGCTCGACGGCCTTCGGGAGGTACTCGAGTAGGGTTGTGGGGCCTGGTGGGACAATTTGTTGACGAGTGGGGCTGTTAGGCGTACGGTGAGGCCACGTGGCAGGAGGAGGGTCTCCGAGTCACGAGATTCGGTCCCACGACGGCAACTCGATCCGAGGTGGCGAAGCAAGGTGTTCGTCGGATCGTTCGAGCACACACTCGACGAGAAGGGGAGGCTGGTCCTCCCCGCCCAATACCGCGCCGCACTCGCTGAGGGCGGCGTGCTCGTGCCGTGGGAGCGATATCTCGGGCTCTGGACCCCTGAGGCATTCGAGACGGTGGCCCAGGTGATCAAGACGCACTTCGCTGAAGAGGAGGAGGACCTCGACGTGGTCGAGGACCTGTTCCGCGTCTTCCTTGCCCGCAGCGCACACGTGCGCCCGGACACCGCCGGCCGCATCGTCCTGCCCGTCGAACACCGCACCCAGATCGGCCTCGACCGCGACGCGGTCGTCACTGGCCGCCTCGACCACATCGAGGTCTGGGAGCGGGCCGCTTGGCGATCTGTCTTCGCCGACGCCCAACCGAATCTTGCCCGGGCGATGAAAGCCGTCCGGGTCTGAGCCGCTCGACGATAAGGGAGAACCGACACGACGAACCGATTGCGACGAGGACCGAGGATGCGGATCGCTCATCCGCAGCCTTCCGGCCAGCGAGATGGAAGGCCCCTACTCCGCCCGCTTCCCATCCAGCTCGATCGGGGAGAAATCCCGACGTGCGCCCGTTGGCCGGGGGGCTGCCGATGAGCGATCCAGGGACGGTGTGACGCCGTCCCACGGGGCAAGGCCGTGGGGGGACAGTGACCGGCAGTTACGAGCACCAGTCAGTGCTCCTCCATCGAGTGGTCGAGCTGTTCGCTCCGGTGCCTCCAGGGATCGTGGTCGACGCCACCGTGGGTGGCGGTGGGCACGCGGCCGCACTGCTGTCCGCCCATCCGCATCTCCGGCTGCTCGGACTCGACCAGGACACCGACGCCCTCGAAGCGGCCGCCGAGGCGCTGGCGCCGTTCGGTGATCGGGTCACTCTCCGCCATGGCCGGTTCGACCGTTTCACCACAACGTTGCAGGAGCTTGGACATGGATCGATTTCGGGTGCGCTTTTCGACTTGGGGGTCAGCTCTCCCCAGCTCGATCGCGCCGAGCGCGGCTTCAGCTATCGCCTGGCTGCTGCTCTCGACATGCGCATGGATCGCACGCAACGCCGCACGGCCGCGGACCTCGTGAACACCCTCTCCGCCCCGGAGCTGGCCCGCATCCTCGGCGACTACGGCGACGAGCGGTACGCGGGCCGGGTCGCCCGCGCCATCGTCGCGGCCCGGCCGCTCACGACCACCGTCGAGCTGGCCGACGTCGTCCGCGACGCCATCCCCGCGCCCGCCCGCCGGCGCGGCGGCCATCCCGCGCGGCGCACGTTCCAAGCGCTGCGCATCGCCGTCAACGAGGAGCTGGACGTGCTGCCCGTCGCCCTCGACGCCGCCCTCGACGCGCTCGCGCCCGAAGGGCGGTGTGTGGTGATCGCGTACCACTCGGGCGAGGACCGGATCGTGAAGGACAGGTTCCGGCAGGCGAGCACCGGTGGCTGCACGTGCCCACCCGGGCTGCCGTGCACGTGCGGCGCGACGCCGACCGTGCGGCTCCTCAAGCGCGGCGCGTGGAAGCCGTCGGCCGACGAGATCGCCACGAACCGCCGCGCGGAGAGCGCGCGCCTTCGCGCCGTCGAGAAGTTGGACGGGAGTGCGGTCGCGTGAGCACGGTCCGCGCCCCGCGCCGCATCCCGGCCACACGGCGGCGCGCCAACCCCGCGACCGCGCCGGCGGTGCGACGCCCACCCGAGCTGCGGGTCGTCCGGCGCGAGTCGACCCGGCGGGTCGGCGCGGTGACCGCGCTCGCCACGGTGGTTGTGTTCGTGATGCTGTTCGCGCTCGCGGTCTTCAATACGTGGTTGGTGCAGAACCAGCAGCGGCTCGATCGACTGCACCGCGACGTCACCGAGGCGCAGAGCGAGTACGAACGGCTCCGGCTCGAGGTCGCCGAGCTCGAGTCCCCCGAGCGCATCGTGGCCGCCGCGGTCAACCAACTCGGCATGGTGCCCCCGCCCGAGACCACGTACCTCACCCCCTCGGCGCCCCTGGTCGAGCGACCCGCACCCGGTGCACCCACGGTTGCGGCCGGCACCGGCGAGACCGCCGACAGCGGCGACGAGATCGCGGCCGACGACGACTGGCCCACCGTCAAGCCATACCTGGACTCGACTCCGTGACGCCGCCCCGATCGCGTTCTGGTGTAGCCGGACGACGCGACGCGTCACGGTCCTACGCCAGAACGCGCAGTGGGCCACCGTCGCGCCGGCCGGTAACCCCCGCCCGATCGCGTTCTGGCGTCGCAGGACGACGCTACGCGTCGCATTCCTACGCCAGGACGCGCGCGGGGCATCCCCGGCGGCGGCTGTTGGCCGTCCTCCTCGTGTTCGTCTTGCTCTTCGCCATCGTCATTGCCCGCCTGGCGCAGCTCCAGATCGTCGGCAGCGACCGGTATGTCGCGCTCGGCGAGTCACAGCGGGTCCGTCCCGTCGAGCTCCCGGGCCGCCGAGGGTCGATGTTCGACCGCAACGGCCGCGACCTCGCCCTGTCGATCGACCAGCGCACGGTGTGGGTCGACCCCCGGCTCGTCACCGACGCCGCGGGCGAGGCTGCGAAGCTCGCGCCGGTGCTCAACATGGACCCGGTCATCCTCCTCTCGAAGTTGGCGGCGCCCGGTTCGGCCTTCGAGTACCTGGCCCGCCAAGTACCCGACGAGGTCGCCGACCAAGTCGAGGCGCTCAATCTGCCGGGCGTCGCGTTTCTCGACGAGCCGACACGGTTCAACCCGTCGGGCGACCTGGCCCGCTCGGTGTTGGGCGCGGTGAACACGGACAGCGTCGGCTCGGCCGGCCTCGAGCTCCAGTACGACGACTTGCTCACGGGCGTACCCGGGCAGCTGGTGATCGAGCGGGATCCCGACGGTCGGACCATCCCGGCGGGCGAGCACCAGCTCGTTCCGTCGGAGCCCGGCCAGGACCTCGTCCTCACCATCGACCGCGCCATGCAGTTCGAGGTCGAGCAGGCGCTCTCCCGGCAGGTCGAGGCCATGGGCGCGCACGGCGGCATCGCGGTCGTGAGCGATCCCCGCACTGGCGAGATCTACGCGATGGCGACCGTGGAGAAGCCCGAGGATGGCGGGCCCGTACGCCCGAGCGGCAACAACAAGGCGCTCACCACCGTTTTCGAGCCGGGTTCCGCCAACAAGGTCATCACCATCGCCGGCGCGCTCGAGGAGGGCGTCGTGTCGCCCGGCACGGTGCTGACGGTGCCCGACAACCTGCAAGTGTCGGACCATCTCTTCCACGACCACGACCCGCACCCGCCGACCGACTGGACGCCGGTCGACATCATGGCGACGTCGTCGAACATCGGCACGATCATGCTGGCGCAGGAGCTCGGACCCGAACGCCTCGACTCCTACATGCGCCGCTTCGGTTTCGGGACTCTCACCGCCCTCGGCTTCCCCAACGAATCAGCGGGGCTGCTCCTGCCGCTCGAGGACTGGTCGGGCACGTCCCTCGGCAGCATCCCGATCGGGCAGGGCATCTCCGTGACGGCGGTGCAGATGCTGTCGGCATACAACGTGATCGCCAACGGGGGGATCTATGTCGCGCCGAAGCTCGTGAAAGCGACGGTGGATTCCGATGGCACAACGCACGACACGGACCCGTCGGCTCGCCACCGGGTGATCTCGGAGCGGACCGCTCGCCAGGTGCGAGACATGATGGTGCAGGTGGTTCGGGCCGGTACCGGCAAGGCTGCCGCGATCGAGGGCTATGACGTCGCCGGCAAGACCGGTACGGCGCGCAAGCCCCAGGCGACCGGCGGCTACCAGGATGGGGCGGGCAACTACCACTACGTCACCACCTTTGCGGGCTTCGTGCCGGCCGATGACCCGCAGCTGTCGGTGATCGTCGTCATCGACGAGCCGTCGGCGAGCATCTTCGCCAGCGCCGTGAGCGCCCCGGTCTTCGCCGAGGTCGTCTCGTACGGTCTGCGGCAGTTCCGGATCCCGCCTCCTGCGAGCCCGCTCGTGTTGTCGGTGCCCGTGCCCACCGACACCGAGGAGGACGCGACGCCGGCGAACGAGGTGCCCGGGGGCCCGGCGCGGGCCGCGCCCGCGACCACGACGACCACCGCGCCCGTCACTACCACGACGACGGGTTAGCGCCCGAGTCCATGCGGCTCGACGAGCTTCTCGCCGCCGCCGATCTTCACCCGATCCGGGTGATCGGTGAGGCCGACGCAGTCGACGTCCTGGACGTGACCCACGACTCCCGCGCGGCTCAGGAGGGAAGCCTGTTCTGCTGCGTCCCGGGCGAGCGCGTCGACGGCCACCGCTTTGCCGGTGACGCGGTGACGCGGGGCGCGGTCGCGCTGCTCTGCGAGCGAGCGCTGCCGGAGACCACCGCGGCCCAAGTGCTGGTCCCGTCGACGCGTGAGGCCATGGGTCCGGTGGCGTCGGCGTTTCACGGACGGCCGTCCCGGCGATTGGAACTCGTGGGCGTCACGGGCACCAACGGCAAGACCACGACCTGTCATCTGCTGCGCTCGGTCTTCGCGGTCGCGGGACGCACGGCCGCCGTCATCGGCACGCTGACCGGCGCGCGCACGACTCCCGAGGCCACCGAGCTCCAGGCCCAACTGGCCGCGCTCGTGGCGGACGGCACCGACGCGGTGGCGATGGAGGTCTCGTCGCACGCGCTCGCATTGCACCGCGTCGACGGCACGTGGTTCGCAGCTGCCGTGTTCACCAACCTCGGCCACGACCATCTCGACTTCCACCGGGACGTGGATCGCTACTTCGAGGCGAAAGCCCGCCTCTTCACATCGGGCTTCACCGCGGCGGCGGTCGTGTGCGTCGACGACGACTACGGCCGCATCCTCGCCGACCGCGCCGACCGGGCCGGCCTTGCGGTGCACGGGTACTCGCTCGATGACGTCGACGGGCTCGAGGTCGGCGTCGACCACGGTCGGTTCCGATGGCGCGGCGTCGAGGTCGTCGTCCCGCTCGGCGGGCGGTTCAACGCAGCGAATGCGCTGGCGGCCGCGACGACGGGTGAGGTCCTGGACATGACCCCGGACGCCATCGCGGCCGGGATCGCCAGCGCGGCCCCGGTGCCGGGTCGCTTCGAGGCGGTCGCCGAGGGGCAGCCGTTCGCGGTGATCGTCGACTACGCCCACACGCCGGACGGCCTCGAGCAGGTTCTGACGGCGGCCCGTGATGCCGCCGCCGGGCACGAGGTGATCGTCGTGTTCGGCTGCGGCGGAGACCGGGATCGAGCGAAGCGACCAGAGATGGGCGCCGCCGCCGTCCGGCTCGCCGACCGCGTGGTGTTGACGTCGGACAATCCTCGGCACGAGGACCCACAGGCCATCATCGCGGACGTGATCGAAGGCATCGCCGACACATCCGGGCTCACGGTGGAGCCGGACCGGCGACAGGCGATCGCTCTTGCCGTGGCTGCCGCCCGGCCCGGCGACATCGTGGTGGTTGCCGGGAAGGGTCACGAGACGACACAGGTGATCGGTGACACCGAGCTGCCCTTCGACGACCGCCAAGTCGTCCGCGACGCCCTGTCAGAGCTCGGGGGTGCGGCGTGATCGCGCTGCTGATCGCCGCCGGCGTCTCCCTCTCGGTCTCGCTGCTCGGTACGCGGTTCTTCATGGACTGGCTGCGGGCGCGACGCTTCGGCCAGCCCATCCACGACGACGCTCCCGAGGGGCATCGCACGAAGGCCGGTACCCCGACGATGGGTGGGGTGATGATCGTCAGCGGCGCCGTCGTCGGATACGTCGTGGCCCACTTCCGCGCCAAGACCTTCTACACGAACACCGGCATCTGCGTCATGGTGCTCATCATCGGCGCGGGCATCGTCGGGCTCACCGACGACTGGATCAAGGTCTCACGAGAGCGCAACCTCGGGCTCAACAAGCGGGCCAAGTTCGGCGGGCTGCTCGTGGTCGCGAGCGGCTTCGCCATGATCATCGTGCGCTACACCGATATCCACACCACGTTGTCGTTCACCCGCTTCGACTCCTTCGGTATCGATCTCGGCAGCGTGGGGTGGATGGTGTGGGCCGTCCTGCTCATCGTCGGCGCTTCGAATGCGGTGAACCTCACGGACGGTCTCGACGGCCTCGCGGCGGGCTCGGCCATGTACGCGTTCGTCGCGTTCATGGTGATCGGGTTCTGGGGTTCGCGCGCGAACCATCTGAGCATCTACGACACGCCCCACAGCTTCGACTTGGCGGTGATCGCCGCGGCGATGCTCGGCGGTTGTGTCGGGTTCTTGTGGTGGAACGCCCCGCCGGCGCGGATCATCATGGGTGACGCCGGCGCGCTGTCGATCGGCGCCGCCCTCGCGGGGCTGGCGCTCACCACGAACACGCAGTTGCTGCTGCCGATCATCGGCGGCCTGTATGTGCTCGAGACGATGTCCGTGATCCTCCAGGTCGGCAGCTTCCGGATCTTCGGGCGGCGCGTGTTCCGCATGGCCCCCCTGCACCATCACTTCGAGTTGGCGGGGTGGCCCGAGACCACGGTGATCGTCCGGTTCTGGATCCTGGCCGGCCTCTGCACCGCGATCGCGCTCGGGATCTATTACGCCGACTTCATCTCGCTCCCCGGCGTGTTGGATTGACCGATCGCGCCGTCGTCCTCGGACTGGGGATCACCGGTGAGGCGGTGGCCCGCGCGCTCGTCGCCCACGGTGTCGACGTCGTCGCGGTCGACGATCGGCCGACCGACGCCGCGCGCGCCGTGGCCGAGTCGTTGGGTGTCGACCTCATCGAGGCTCCGTCGCCGGGCCGGCTTGCGGCTCTCATCAGCGCCAGCGCGATGGTGTTGCCCAGCCCAGGTGTCCCTGACCACCATCCAGTGTTCGCCCTGGCGGACGGCGAACGGGTCGCGATCCTCTCGGAGTTCGACCTCGCGCGGATGTGGGACGACCGCCCGATCGTCGCCATCACCGGAACGAACGGCAAGACCACGGTCGTGACGATGGTGACCGAGATGCTCGACGCCTCGGGCCGTCATGCGATCGCGGCCGGCAATACCGAAACCCCTCTCGTCACGGCCATCGACGACCCGAAGATCGATGTCTTCGTGGTCGAGGCCTCTTCGTTCCGCCTCGCTCACACGCGCCGGTTCGAACCCGCCGTTGCGACATGGTTGAACTTCGCGCCCGACCACATGGACCGGCATGCGTCGATGGGGCTGTACGAGCTGGCCAAAGCGCGCATGTGGAGCGACCAGGGCGAGCGCGACGTCGCGGTTGGCAACGTCGATGATCCGGTCGTCCGCCGTTGGCTGGCGAGCGCGCCAGCCCGCCACGTCGCCTACGGAAGCAATCCGAGGGCGCGATGGCGGGTGGACGCGGGGACGATCACCGGGCCCGACTTCTCCTTTCCCGTGTCGGACTTGCCGCGCGCGTTGCCGCACGACGTCTCGAACTCGTTGGCGGCCGCCGCGACCGCGCTCGAGGGCCGGGCGACGGCGGCGACGTCGGACGCGGTGGGAGATGTGCTGCGCTCGTTCCGGGGGCTCCACCACCGGATCGAGCTGGTGGGCGAGTCTGGTGACGTGCGGTTCTACGACGACTCCAAAGCCACGGTGCCGCACGCGACGCTCACAGCGGTCGGGGGCTTCGAGTCCGTGGTCCTCATCGCGGGCGGGCGGAGCAAGGGGATCGACCTCTCGGTTCTGGCCGCGGCCGCGCCCCGCATCCGGGCCGTCGTGGCCATAGGCGAGGCCGCCGACGAGGTCGAGCGCGCCTTTCGCGACATCCGGCCCGTGGTCATCGCGGCGTCGATGACTGAGGCCGTCGACCGAGCGGGTTCGCTGGCTGAGGCGGGTGACGTCGTCCTGCTGTCGCCGGCGTGTGCCTCCTTCGACTGGTACGAGTCCTACGGCGAACGCGGCGACGACTTCGCCCGCTGCGTCCGAGCGCGGATCGGGATCACACCGTGACGGCCATCCAGACGCGCCCGAGGAAGGCACCGAGAGCCGGACCGGCGCGACGCGGCATCAGCCGTTCGTACGTGCTGCTGTTCGCGGTGATCGTGGTGCTGAACCTCATCGGGTCGGTGATGGTCCTGTCGGCCTCGTCGGTCACCGCGCTCCACAAGCACGGGTCCTCGTGGTACGTGTTCAAGAAGCAGTTGATGTGGCAGGGCCTGGGCGTCGTCGTCCTCGTGCTGACGTTGCGTATCCACTACCGCTATTGGCGGCGCTTGGCGCTGCCGTTGCTGGTCGTGTCGGTCGGCATGCTCTTCGCGGTGCTCATCCCCGGCGTCGGCGTCACCGTGAACGGATCGAGCCGGTGGCTCGGTGCGGGCGGCTTCAGCATCCAGCCGGCCGAGCTCGCGAAGCTCGCGGTGCTGCTGTTCGCGGCGGACCTCCTGGCGCGGCGCGCCGAATGGATCGACGACACCGGGGTGACGCTCCGTCCGGTGATGGTGGTGCTCGGCGTCGTCGCGCTGCTACTCCTTGCCCAGCCCAACCTCGGGACCACGATCGTGCTCGCGGCCATCGTGTTCGGTGTGCTGTTCGTGGCGGGCACGCCGATGGCGCCGCTCACCGCATGGGGAGTCGGCGGTGCGTCGCTGGCGCTCCTGTTGTCGGTCACCAAGCCATACCGGCGGGCGCGGCTCTTCGCTTTCCTGCACCCGTGGGAGGACCCGTTGAACAAGGGGTACCAGACCATCCAGTCCCAGGTGAGCCTCGCGTCGGGCGGATGGTTCGGGGTCGGCCTCGGGGCGAGCCGCGCCAAGTGGGGGTTCCTGCCGTTCGCCTACACCGACTTCATCTTCGCGATCGTGGGAGAGGAGCTGGGTCTCATCGGGGCCCTGCTCGTCGTCGGGCTCTTCGCGGCGCTCGGCTACCTGGGCATCCGCACCGCCATGCGCGCGCCGGACCGGTTCGGTCAGCTCGTGGCGGCCGGCGTCACGACGTGGTTCTGCGTCCAGGCCGTCGTCAACATCGGCGCTGTCATCGGTGCGCTGCCGATCACGGGCGTGCCGTTGCCGTTCATCTCCTTCGGCGGCTCTTCGCTCCTCGCGACGATGGCGGCCAGCGGGATCCTCCTAAACGTCGCTCGCCACGCCAACTAGCGCGATGGACGAGGAACGGACGTACGCGATCATCGCCGGGGGCGGCACGGCGGGGCACGTGCTGCCCGCGTTGGCGATCGCGCGTGCGTTGCTGGCGCGGGGTCACGCCCGTGACTCGGTTCACCTCGTCGGGAGCGCCCGGGGGATCGAATCGAGGCTTGTCCCGGAGGCCGGTTTCGGCGTGACGTTGTTGCCGGGACGAGGCATCCAACGCAAGGTGACGCTGGCCAATGTCGGCGCCATCGCCGGGCTGGTCCGGGCGCTCGTCAAGGCGTTCCGGCTCATCCGCCGGCGGAAGCCCGCGATCGTCGTGGCGGTCGGCGGCTACGCCAGCCTTGCGTGCGGGCTGGCCGCGGTGGTGCTCCGCGTTCCCATCGTCGTGGCCGAACAGAATGCCGCGCCCGGAGCCGCCAACCGCCTCATCGCCCGGTTCGCAAAGGCGGCGGCGGTGTCGTTTCCCGGCACGCCTCTGCCGCGGGCCGTCGTCACCGGGAACCCGATCCGCGACGAAGTCATCGCGGCCGCCGACCGACGCGACAAAGTCGCGGCCCGCATCGGCTGCGGACTGGATCCGGAGCGCCGGGTGGTGCTCGCGTTCGGGGGCTCGCTCGGTGCGTTGCGGATCAACCGAGCCGTCCTCGCCGCGGCCGAAGCATGGCGCGACCGGAGCGACCTGGCGGTACGGCATGTCGTGGGGCGGCGCGACTGGCCCGTGCTCGAGCACGAGTTGCCGACGCCGCCGGCCGGCGGGCTCCAGTATCAGGCCGTGGCCTACGAGGACGACATGCCCGGGGCGATGGCCGCCGCCGACCTCGCGGTCACGCGCGCCGGGTCGAGCACGATCTTCGAACTGGCGACGATGGCGCTGCCCGCGCTGCTCGTACCGAGTCCCAACGTGACGGCCGACCATCAGAACGCGAACGCCCGCCACGTCCGTGACGCCGGCGCGGCGGTGGTCGTCCCGGATGCGGACTTCGACGGCGACCGGTTCGTCGCGGAAGTCGACGCGCTCCTCGCCGATCCTCACCGGCTCGACCTCATGGCAGCAGCCGCCAAGAGCCTGTCGTGTCCCGACGCCGCCGACCGCGTCGCCGATCTCGTTGAAGCCCATGCCCGGCCCTGACGGCGGACCGGTCATCGACCTTGCGGCGCGCAGGACGATCCACATCGTGGGCGTCGGCGGCGCCGGCATGAGCGCGATCGCAACGGTGCTCGCGGCGATGGGTCATCGCGTGAGCGGCAGCGACCTGAAGGACTCGCCCGGACTCGATCGCCTGCGCGCTCAAGGCGTCGACGTGTGGGTCGGCCATGCCGCCTCGCACCTCGGAGCGGTCGACGCCGTCGCGATCTCGACCGCCATCCCCGAGCGCAACCCGGAGGTGGCCGCGGCCCGCGAGCGCGGCATTCCGGTGTTGCGCCGAGCCGAGGTACTCGCCGCCATCTGCGCCACTCGACGCACGGTGGCGGTGGCGGGGACGCACGGCAAGACGACGACGTCATCGATGCTCGCACTGGTGCTCGTGGATGCGGGATTGCGACCGTCGTTCATCATCGGCGGTGAGGTCAACGAAATCGGCACGGGCGCGGCGTGGGACCAAGGCGAGTGGTTCGTGGTCGAGGCCGACGAGAGCGACGGCACCTTCCTCGAGCTCGGGGCCGAGGCCGTGGTCGTCAACAACGTCGAGCCCGACCATCTCGAGCATTGGGGCGGGTTCGATCAACTGGTCGACGCGTTCAGCCGCTTTCTCGCCGCCGCGCCCGGACCGCGGGTCGTGAGCGCTGACGACCCGATCGCCGCTCGCTTGGGACGGGAGCTCGGCGCCGTGAGTGTGGGCACGGCCGCGGATGCCGACTACCGCATCATCGACGTCGGGCGCTCGCGGACGGGCATCGGGTTCGGCGTCTTCCACCGCGGCGAGATGCTCGGGTCGATCGCGCTTCCCGTGCCGGGCGTCCACAACGCCCGCAACGCGGCGGCCGCGCTCGTCACAGGGCTCCTTCTCGGCGCGTCATTCGAGGCCGGCCAGCGCGCGCTCGGGCGCTACGCCGGCGTCGCCCGGAGGTACGAGTTCCGAGGCGAAGCCGGCGGCGTCACGTTCGTCGACTCCTACGACCATCTGCCCACCGAGGTCGCGGCCGCCCTCGGCGCCGCGGGCGACGGGGGATGGCGGCGGATCGTGTGTGTGTTCCAGCCCCACCGCTTCAGCCGAACGGCGACGCTGTGGCCCACCTTCGCCGACGCCTTCGAAGGCGCGGACCTACTCGTCGTCACCGACGTGTACGCGGCCGGCGAGGCGCCGCGGCCGGGGATCACGGGCAAGCTCATCGTCGACGCCGTGCTCGACGCCCACCCGTGGCATCGGGTGGCATACCTGCCGAGGCGGGCAGAGTTGGTCCGCTACCTACAGTCCGAGCTGCGACCGGGCGACCTGTGCCTCACCCTCGGCGCCGGCGACCTCACCTCTGTCCCCGACGACGTCAAGGCCGCGTTGTGAGTGTCGACCTCACTCGTTCGCTTCGCTCGCTCCGTTCGGTCGAGCTTGTCGGCGCCGGCCTCCGGCCGGCACAGCAGGCTCTCCGCCGGTCGACCGGCGAAGCCGGCTCGACCGGCATCTGGGGGGCTGCGGGAGGACCCTCCGCTCCCCAGATCCCCCGCCCCAAGGCGGTCGACCTCACTCGTTCGCTTCGCTCGCTCCGTTCGGTGGTCTTCACGTGAACGCGGTCGGTGCTCGGGTGGACGAGGCGGCGGCGATGCTCGGGAGCCTGGCGCGACGGGACGTGCCCATCGGGCCGCTGACGACCTACCGGGTCGGTGGCCCCGCGGCGCTCTTCGTCACCGCCGACACCATCGAGGAGGTCGGGGACGTGGCGCGGGCGGTGCAGGCGTTGGACCTGCCCGTCCTGGTGCTGGGCAAGGGCTCGAACCTTCTCGTGGCCGACACCGGTTTCCCCGGTCTGGCGCTGGTACTCGGCGAGTCGTTTGCCGAGACGGTCGTGGAGGGCACCACCGTGCGCGCGGGTGGCCGCGCTGCGCTCCCTGTCGTCGCACGACAGACCGCAGCCGCGGGGTTGACCGGGTTCGAATGGGCTGTCGGGGTTCCGGGCTCCATAGGCGGCGCCGTGCGGATGAACGCAGGCGGGCACGGGTCGGAGATGGCGGCCACGCTGGTCGGGGTCCGCGTGGTCGATCTGCGAACCGGCCACGATGAACAGATGGCGGCATCCGCCCTCGACCTCGCGTATCGGCACTCCAACCTCGCCCCTCACCAACTGGTGATCGAGGCGACGCTGGCGCTCCGCACCGGCGACCGGAGCGAGTCGGAGGCCGCGATTGCCGAGATCGTGCGGTGGCGGCGGGAGCACCAGCCCGGCGGTCAAAACGCGGGATCGGTGTTCACCAACCCACCGGGCGACTCCGCCGGCCGGCTCATCGACGCAGCCGGGTGCAAGGGGCTCCGAGCGGGCACGGCGGTCGTGTCCAGCAAGCACGCGAACTTCTTCATCGCCGACGACGGCGGACGCGCCGCGGATGTCGTCGCGCTCATGGCCGAGGTGCAACGACGGGTGCTCGCGGCCACCGGCGTGGCCTTGCGCCCGGAGACCCGCCTCATCGGCTTCGAGGCCGCACCGTGAGCACGGCGTCGATCGACCCGCGCATCCGGGCGCGGCGCATTGCCGTTCGTCGCGACGAGGGTCGTCGGCGTCTGCGGCGCCTAGTAGGGGTGATCATTGCCGCGGCCGTCGTCGGCTTGGCCGGCCTGGCGACGCGGACGCCGCTGCTCGATGTCGACCGGGTGGTTGTCCGAGGCGCAACGCACACGCCGTCCGAGGAGATCCTCCGGGCGACGGGCGTGGCGCGCGGCGACCCGCTCACCGACATCGACCTCGCTCGGGCTCGCCGAGCGGTGGCCGCGCTGCCCTGGGTGGCCCGCGCCACGATCACCCGCCAGTGGCCGGGCACCGTGCAGATCGACGTCGTCGAGCGCGAAGCCGTCGCCGCGGTTCCTGCGGGCACCGATCAGTGGATGCTGGTCGACCAGACCGGGCGCGGGCTCGAACTCGTCGGCCAGCTTCCGGCGGGAATGGTGGCCTTGGCCGGGCTACCTCCGATCGCGGCTGTCGGGGCGTCGGCCGATCCGGCGGCCGCTGACGCGCTCGTCGTCGCCGAGCAACTGCCGGCTGACCTCGCGGCCCAGGTGGCATCGATCGGCCTCGCGGAAGGCGGTGGGCTCGAGCTCACCCTCGCAGCCGGGGGAGTGGTGCGGTTCGGTCCGCCCACGGATGTGGCCGCCAAACTGCTCGCCCTGCGTACCGTGCTCGAGACCGTCGACCTCGAATCGCTGGCCACTCTCGACCTCCGGGTGCCGTCCGTGCCGGTCTTGACGAGAGTCGACTGATGAGGTTACAGTCTCGACCATTGCTGGAGGTTGACATAACTCTCAACCTCAACTTGAGATTGAGGCCGGGTTCTTGTCTGAGGGCCCGGCCCCTTGCCGATTGGGCGGCGGCGTTTCACCCGGCGGCGAACGACCAGTCCTGAACTGGAGGTAACAAGCCCATGACCGGCAACCCGCAGAACTACCTCGCGGTCATCAAGGTCGTCGGTATCGGCGGCGGCGGAGTCAATGCTGTGAACCGGATGATCGATGCCGGGCTCAAAGGCGTCGAGTTCATTGCCATCAACACCGATGCCCAAGCGCTGCTGATGAGCGACGCCGACGTCAAGCTCGACATCGGGCGGGAGCTGACCCGGGGCCTCGGTGCCGGGAGCGATCCCGAGATCGGCCGCCAGGCGTGCGAAGAGCACAAGGACGAGATCGAAGAGGTTCTCAAGGGTGCCGACATGGTGTTCATCACCGCCGGCAAGGGCGGCGGCACCGGCACCGGTGGCGCCCCGTTGGTGGCCGAGATCGCCAAGCAGCTCGGTGCCCTCACCATCGGCGTCGTCACCCGGCCGTTCTCCTTCGAGGGGCGTCGGCGCTCGGTGCAGGCCGAGCAGGGGATCCAGAAGCTCAAGGAGAAGGTCGACACCCTGATCGTCATCCCGAACGACCGGTTGCTCACGGTGTCGAACGAGAAGACGTCGGTGCTCAACGCGTTCAAGATGGCCGACGAGGTGCTTCTCCAAGGTGTCCAGGGCATCACCGACCTCATCACCACACCCGGCCTGATCAACACCGACTTCGCCGATGTGAAGATGATCATGAACAACGCGGGCTCCGCGCTCATGGGTATCGGCTATGCCTCCGGCGAGGGCCGGTCGCTGAACGCGGCTCGCAACGCCATCTCCAGCCCGCTGCTCGAAGCGTCCATCGAGGGCGCCCGCGGCATCCTGCTCACGATCTCGGGTGGCAGCGACCTAGGGCTGTTCGAGGTGAACGAGGCGGCCGAGGTCATCCACGGCGTCGCCCACCCCGACGCGAACATCATCTTCGGGGCCGTCATCGACGACGACATGGGCGACGAGGTTCGCGTCACCGTCATCGCCGCCGGCTTCGACCGGTGGGACCAGGGCATCACGCCCGCCCGGGGCGGTCGCGGCGACGTCGAGTCGGCCGGCGATGTGTTCGCAGGAGGCGACGACGACGACCTCGAGGGCGACGACGACTTCGACGTCCCCAGCTTCCTGAAGTAGGCGGCGCCGGACAGGGGGCCTCGTTTTGCCGGCCCGATCGCCGCTTTTCCGGTCGTCGGCCGGTGTAGCGCGATCCGGCCGGTGAAACGCGATCGCGTCCACGTGGTAGATCGACGGGCATCGAATTCAGCCCCGTCTCGACGACCACCCTCCGCCAGGACGGCGATTTCGCGGTGGACTCGGAGCCGGCCGCGCTGACCGCCCGACGGGCGGTGGTTGCGCCCGTTCCGTGGACATGGTTGCGCCAGGTGCACGGCTCTCGTGTCGTCGTGGTCACGGAACCGGGCGAGCACGCCGGCGAGGAGGCCGACGCCGCCGTGACCATCGCGCCCGGGGCGGTCGTCGCGGTCCAGACCGCCGACTGCGCGCCGGTCGTGCTCACGGCCGGAACCGCGGTCGGCGTCGCCCATGTGGGCTGGCGCGGGCTGCTGTCGGGGGTACTCGAGAACACTGTGGCGGTCGTGCGCGAGCACGGGTCGCTCGCGGTGACAGCCCAGGTGGGTCCTTCCATCGGACCGGAGTGCTACGAGTTCGGTGAGTCCGACCTCGGTGCCGTCGTCGCCCGTTACGGCGAGGGCGCCCGGAGCCGCACCGCCCATGGTTCGGTCGCGCTCGACCTCTGGGCCGCCATCCGCGTCGCACTCGCCGAGTTGGACATCGTGCTACCGCCGGACCGCCCTCCCTGCACGGGCTGCGATGGACAGCACTACTTCTCGCACCGGGCCCGTCGGGAGCGGGAGCGGATGGCGACGATCGTGTATCGCGTGCAATGAAGGGACTCGAGGCCGTCCGCGCCCGGATCGAGGCGGCCGGCGGCGACCCGGACCGGATCACGATCGTGGCGGTGACGAAGGGCTTCCCCGTCGAGGTCGTACGCGACGCGCTCGCCGCTGGCCTCGTGGACATCGGCGAGAACTACGCCCAAGAGTTGGTCGCCAAGGCGGCGGCCGTCGGCGACAGCACCGCACCGCGGTGGCACTTCATCGGTCGGCTCCAGCGCAACAAGATCCGGTCCATCGCTCATCTGGTCACCCTCTGGCAGAGCGTCGACCGGCTGGCGGTCGGCGAGGTCATCGCCCGTCATGCACCGGGTGCGGCGGTGCTCGTCCAGATCGACGTGACCGGCGAGCCGCAAAAGGGCGGCTGTGCGCCCGGCGCCGTCGAGGGCCTCGTCGCCGACTGTCAGGGGCTCGGTCTCGACGTGCGGGGGTTGATGGCGGTGGGCCCGTTCGGAGATCCGGAGGCGGCGCGGCCCGGGTTCCGACTCCTCCGCGAGTCGGCTGACCGGTTGGGGCTGCCCGAGCGGTCGATGGGGATGACGGGCGACTTCGAGGTCGCGGTCGGCGAGGGCTCGACGATGGTGCGGATCGGCACCGCCCTGTTCGGTGTTCGCCCGGTCTCCTGAGCCGGTAAAACGGTGGCCATGTCCGCGTCAAGGCCGGTCCGGCGTGCGAGAATGACCTAGATGGCAACCATGTGGCGACGGGCCATGCTCTATCTCGGGCTCGGACCCGACGAGGAGTACGACGACGACCTCGAGGACCCGGGTTCGGTCGGCGTACCGCGACACCAGGGCGTGCCGCGGTACGGCGCTCAGGCGCCCATCGAGCCGCCCGATGTTCAGGTCACCGGTACCGTCCGCACCCTGACCCCGCAGCCCGTCGAGCCGATGGGAGGCATGCTGCCCAAGGCGCGCAGTGGTGTCGTCCGTCCCATCCCGTCGACCCCCAACGCCAAGCCGCACGTCCTCACGCCGACATCGTTCAACGACGCCCAGGACATCGCCGACAAGTTCAAGAGCAACACGCCGGTGATCGTCAATCTCCAGAACGTGGAGCGCGACCTGTCACGGCGGTTGATCGACTTCGCGAGCGGCCTTTGCTACGGGCTCGGGGGCACGATGGAAAAGGTGGCCAACCAGGTGTACCTGCTCACCCCGAGCAACGTCGAGATCTCAGCCGAGGAGCGACGCCGCCTTCAAGAGCGCGGCCTGTACGACTGAGCCCGGCTCTGTGCAGGCCCTCCTCTGCCTCCTCGTTCAGCTCTACCTGCTGGTGATCTTTGCGCGCATCGTGCTCAGCTGGTTCCCGATCACGCCCGGGACGACGATGGCGTCGGTCACCGCCTTCCTCTACTCGCTGACCGAGCCGGTCCTCGGTCCGTTGCGGCGGGTACTTCCGCCCGTGAACCTCGGCGGCATGGGCCTCGACCTCTCGCCGATCATCGTGCTGCTCTTGATCCAGCTGATCGTGCTCCCCATCCTCTGCTGACGCGCTCGCTGAGGCGCACCAAGGACCAGGTGGTCAGGAGTTACGATCGGCCCTCATGGATGTGACGCCCCAGGTCCTTCACGAGGTCGAATTCCGCGCCAAGGTGCGCGGCTACGACCCCGACGAGGTCGACGACTTCCTCGAACGGGTGGCGGTCGGCGTCGCCGAGCTTCAGGACCGTCTGCGCGAGGCCGTCGCGCAGGCCGGCAGGGCCGAGAGCCGGGTCAAGGACCTCCACGCCAAGTTGGAGGCTGCCCCGGCGGCCAGCGAAACCGACGAGACATTGCGGCGCACACTGATCTTGGCCCAGCGCACCGCCGACGCCGCCATCAAGGAAGCGAACGAAGAGGCGGCCCGCACGGTCGCGGAGGCCAACGAGCGGGCGACCACACTGGTCGCCGACGCGGAGCAGCGCGCGGCGTCGACGCTGAAGGACGCCGAAGACGAGGTCCGCAAAGGCGTCGACGCCACCCGCCAGCGCCTGGTCTCGGAGATCATCGACCTCGAAGCCACCCGTGACTCCGTACGGGCCGACATCTCGGCCCTCGAACGTCACCTCGACGAGCAGCGACTGCGCTTGCGGGGCGCGGTCGCCGATCTCCAGCGGTTGCTCGACGATCCCGCGGCGTTGAAAGACCTTCCGCCTCCGCTGCTCACCGAGGCCACCCTGCCGTGGAGGTTCGCGGTCGAGGTGGCGCCAGAGACACCGGAGGCGGCCGAGGCCGAAGCCGAGGACGAGGACGAGGACGAGCCAGCCGCGCTGGCCGACGACGAAACCACCGACGAGCGCGACGACAGCGAGCCCGACGAGTTCGATGAGGTCGACGACGTAGTCGTTCTTGACGCGGCCGAGGAGGATCTCGACCTCACCCCTCGGTCGGTCCGCGACGAGAACGACGACGACGAGTGGTCGGTCGGTGAGAAAGGCCGGAGCGGTTTGTTCGGCGAACTCGACGAGGAGGCGAGCCAGGGTTTCGAGTTCGACGATCCCGCCCTTCCGACCGAGCCCGTCGCCCGTATCCCTGAGGGGCCCGAGGGCGACGACGCCTACCTCGCCGAACTGCGCAAAGCGATGCTGTCGTCGGGTTCCGATGACGACGACGACCTGCCGCCGTTGTCCACGTCGGAGCCAGACCAGGCGCCCAAGTTCCGCTCGCGCTTCGGCCGCCGCCGCTAGCGCACGGCTCGCCCCGAGCGTCCCATCGAGGGCCTGGGTACGCGGCGGCCCAGTAGGATGGTGAGCCGTCGACGAGGCCTCCGGGCCCTGAGTCTGAGGGATTGCTGATGCTTGTCCTGCTGAGCTTCGGTCTCGTGCTGGTGGCCACCGTGCTGCTCATGCTCGGCCTCCTCACCGACGGTGGGCTCACGTTCATCTACATCTCGATCGGGTTCAGCGTCGTTGCCGCCATCGTGCTCGTCATCGCCGTCCGCCTGACCAAGGGGCAGGAGACGGCCCCCGCGGCTCCTGCGCCCTTGCTCGACCCGGATGACGAGTTGGTCGCGGTCGGCATGCCCGGCGCCGCCGCGCCGGCGACGACGGCCACGCTGGCACCCCCGCCGCCTCCCGTTGCGACGACTGCGACCGAGCCTGCGGAGCTCGGCGATTGGCGGGTGGCGACCCGCGAACCGGACTGGGAGTCCGACGACGAATGGGGCGATGAGCCCGAGTTCCCGATCGCCGAGTACGACGATCTCAAGGTCTCCGAGATCCTGCCGCTTCTCCCCCAGCTCTACAGCGACGAGCTCGACGTCGTCGAATCCCGGGAGCGGCAGGGCAAGGCCCGATCGTCGATCCTCACCGAGATCAGCGCGCTGCGCCTGAAGGGCGGCGCCGCGCCCGACACCGCGGTCCTGCCCGCGAGTCCGGCGCCGGCCAACAGTGAGCAATGGGAGGTCGACGACGAGGCGACGTGGGACGAGGCCGGGGCCGCGGCCGCAGCACCGCTCGACGAGGACGAGGACTTCTTCCCGATCGAGGACTACGACGTGCTCTCGGCGAGCGAGATCATCGGCGTGCTCGGCGAGCTCGATGACGAGGAGCTCGATCTGGTGCGGGCTCGCGAGGCCGCGACCCGCAACCGCCGCACGATCCTGGCGAACATCGACCGCCGCACGGGTACGGCGGCCCCCGCCCCAGCACCGCCTCCGCCCGCTCCGGCGAAGCGGGCCGCTCCCGCGCCGGCCGAGCCGGCGCCATCGGTGAGGACGACACCCGCCCACGCCAGGAAGGCCGCGCCTTCGAAGAAGGCAGCCGCCCCGCCGGCCCCGGCCGAGCGGGCGACGCCCGCGAGGAAGACGGCGGCACCGGCACCGGCCCCCGCGAAGCGCCCCGCGCTGGCCGCGGCGAAGAAGGCTCCTAAGGTGGCCACCAAGGCCACGGAGGCCACCAAGACGCCGGCCAAGAAGATCGCTGCGCCCGCGAACAAGGCCGCCGAGAAGAAGCGCTAGGCCGTCGCCGCGAGCGGGTGCACGCCCGCGTGGAGGGCGCGGCCGTCGGCCAGCTCGATCCGGTGGCCCTCGGCCAGGGGTTGATCGGCGAACCAGAACTCGTCGGCCAGGGTCTCGCGCATGACGTAGTCGCGCCACGCCCCCACAGCGGCCCGTACATCGTCGTGGTGGCCGACGTCGAGCACGACGCGGATGCGGTCGGACACGTGCAGGCCCTCGGCGCGGCGCAGCTGGTTGAGCGCGCGCACGACGTCGCGCACGAGGCCTTCGGCCGCGAGGTCGGCGGTGACCGTCAGGTCCAGCACCGCCACCCCTTGGTTGCCGGCCAGCGCGGCGCTGGCTCGCTCGTCGCGGGGAACGAGCCGCAGCATGTACTCGTCGTCGGCCATCTCGCGCCCGGCGACGACGACCCGGCCGTCGCCGCGGGTCCAGTCGCCCGCCCTGACCGCCTGGATGAGCTTCTGCACGTCGCGCCCGACCCGCGGGCCGAGCACCGCGGGGACCAGCTGGAGCACGACCTCGCCGACCGCGGCGACGTCGTCGGTGAGATGGACCGCTTTGACGTTCGCCTCCTCGGCCATGAGCGACTCGAACGGCCGCAGCCGCTCGCTGTCGGCCACCGCGACCGTGAGCGACGCCAACGGCAGGCGATTGCGAAGACCATTGACCTTGCGCACCGATGCGGTGGCCGAGCACACGTCGCGGACCGCGTCCATCGTGGCCACGAGATCGACGTCAGCGGCCGCCACGGACAACTCGTCACGCGACGGCCAATCGGTGAGATGGACGCTCTCGTCGCCGGTGAGCCCTTGGTAGATCGACTCGGACAGCATCGGCAGCAACGGCGCGACCACTCTCGTCAGCGTGTGCAACACGGTGTGCAAGGTGTCGATCGCGGCGCGCTCGCCCTTCCAGAACCGCTGTCGCGAGCGGCGGATGTACCAGTTGTTGAGTGACTCGAGGAACTGCGTCACGGCGCCACAGGCACCGGATAGGTCGTACGCGTCCATGCGCCCGGTGACCTCGTCGACCAGTTGGCTCGCCTTCGCGAGCGCGTAGCGGTCGAGCACGTCGTCGGCCGTCGACACGAGGGATCCCCGCACGCCGGCGGCGTTCGCGTAGAGGGTGAGGAAGTACCACGCGTTCCAGATCGGCCGCAGCACGTGGCGGACGGCGTCTTCCATCGCCTTGCGCTCCACGACCAGGTCGCCGCCGCGGAGTACGGCGGATGACAGCAGCGCCCACCGCATGGCGTCGGCCCCGAGCGTGTCGAAGACCTCGACCGGATCGGGGTAGTTGCGCAGCCGCTTCGAGAGCTTCTGGCCGTCGTCGCCCAGGAGGATGCCGTGCACGAGGCACGTCCCGAACGCGGGACGATCGAAGAGCGCAGTGGCCAGGACGTGGAGTGTGTAGAACCAGCCCCGGGTCTGGCCGATGTACTCGCAGATGAAGTCGCCCGGGAAGTGGCGCTCGAACCAGTCGGCGTTCTCGAACGGGTAGTGCACCTGCGCGAACGGCATCGCGCCCGACTCGAACCAGCAGTCGAGGACGTCTTCGATGCGGCGCATCTTCGACCGGCCGGTGGGGTCGTCGGGGTTCGGGCGGACCAACTCGTCGATCCCGGGACGGTGGAGATCGTCGGGCCGCACGCCGAAGTCGCGCTCGAGTTCGTCGAGGCTTCCGTACACATCGACGCGCGGGTACCGGGGGTCGTCGCTCTTCCACACCGGGAGCGGGGAGCCCCAGAAGCGGTTGCGGGTGATCGACCAGTCGCGGGCGCCCTCGAGCCACTTGCCGAACGAACCGTCGCGCACGTGTGCGGGCACCCAGGTGATCTCCTGGTTCAAGGCGACCATGCGGTCCTTCAGCGCGGTCACCTTCACGAACCACGACGGCACCGCCCGGTAGATGAGGGGCGTGTCGGTTCGCCAGCAGTGCGGATAGCTGTGGACGTAGGTGTCGTGACGAGCGACCGCTCCTCGCTCCTTCAGGTCTCGGATGACGTTGGCGTTGGCGTCGAAGACCTGCTGGCCCGCGTAGGCAGGAACCTCGGCCGTGAAGCGCCCGTGCTCGTCCACCGGGCACACCACGGCGATGCCGTTCGCCTCGCACAGCTTCTGGTCGTCCTCGCCGAAGCCGGGCGCGAGGTGCACCACTCCGGTGCCGTCCTCGGTGGTGACGAAGTCGCCGGCGAGGACCCGGAACGCGTTGTCGGTGCCGGCGAAGAAGGGGAACAGCGGCACATACGTCCGGCCCACGAGCTCGCTGCCGCGGACCGTGCCGACCCGTTGCGCGTTGGCCAGCTCCCGCTCGTACTTCGGGACGGTCGCGTCAGCCAGGAGATAGCGGACTCCACCCTCCTCGAAGACCGCGTACTCGATGTCGGGGCCGACGGCGATCGCCAAGTTGGACGGCAGGGTCCACGGTGTCGTGGTCCACACGAGCAGGCGCTCGCCGCCATCGAGCTCGAACAGCACCGTGAGCGCCGGGTCCTGGCGTTCTCGATACGCGTCGTCGAGGCGGGTTTCGAAGTTCGACAGTGGCGTCTCGCACTCCCAGCAGTAGGGGAGCACGCGGAAGCCTTCGTACAGCAGGCCTTTGTCGTAGAGCTGTTTGAGCGCCCACATGACGCTCTCCATGTAGGAGAGGTCCATCGTCTTGTAGTCGTGGACCATGTCGACCCACCGCGCCTGGCGGGCGACGTTGCCGTGCCACTCGTCGGCGGTCGAGCCGACGAGCGATCGGCAGTAGTCGTTGAAGCGGCCGATGCCGTATTCGAGAATGGCGGCGCGGCCCGTGACGCCGAGGGTCTTCTCTGCCTCCATCTCGATCGGAAGGCCATGGCAGTCCCACCCGAAGCGGCGCTCGACCCGCTGGCCCCGCATCGTGCGGTAGCGCGGCACGGTGTCTTTCACGAAGCCGGTGAGGAGGTGGCCAAAGTGCATCGGCCCGTTGGCGAACGGCGGCCCGTCGTAGAACACGAACTCGTCGTCGCGGGGCCGCTGCTCGACGGACCGCTCGAAGGTGCGCTGGGCGCGCCATGCCTCGATGATCTCCCGCTCGGCCTCGACGAACTTCGGCTTCTGGTCGACGTCGGGGTATGGGGAAGCACCTCCGGGCATCGTCAGAGCGTATTCGGGGTCGGGCTTGGTACCGCAGCCGGATACGGTGGCGCCCGCATGTATGACGACGTCTTCGCGGTCGCCGCTGACGGCTCGGTGACGCTCTCCGTCCACGCGCAGCCCGGTGCCGGGCGGTCGGCGGTCGTCGGGCGCCACGGCACGGCGCTGAAGGTGCGCGTCGCTGCTCCCCCGGAGGGCGGACGGGCCAACGAGGCGCTCACGCGCCTGCTGGCCGAGACGCTTGGCGTCGGGCCCAGTGACGTCACGTTGGTCTCGGGCGAGAAGAGCCGGGCCAAGCGGTTCCGAGTCGCCGGCGTGGACGCCGACGAGCTGCCCCGGATCCTCGAACGGGCGGTCGAAGCGGGTGCGACCACCCCCGCTGGTGGCCGCCCCCACGATCCCCGATCGCGTCGCCCCCACTGACCGACCCCTCCGACGGGGCTTGACATGGCGCCTCGAGACCTTTACTATCCGGCACCCTTTGGCGGCCCTGAGAGGATCTGCGGCGATGCCGAAAGCGACCAGCCGTCCCATCAAGGCGGCGCCGTCCGCGGCCAAGAAGTCCACTAAGAAGGCTGCGCCCGTGGCCCGGAAGGCCGCGGCCAAGAAGGCGCCGGCGAAGCACGCGAACGCCCACGCCGTGAAGAAGGCCGCGGCCAAGTCCTCGACCTCCGCCAAGAAGGCGCCCGCCGCGAAGGCGGCGCCGGCGAAGAAGACGGCCGCGGCCGGGCCGGCGAAGAGGCCGCCGTCGAGGCCGGCGCGCAAGGCGTCGGTCGTGCTCGACAGGTTCCTCGAAGGTCAGCGGGCGATCCTCCTCGAGGAGCGAGCCACCTACACCCACCAGGCCGAGTCGCTGAAGGCGGAAGCCGACAGCCTGGCCGAGGATCGCGAGCCGGGCGACGTCCAGTTCGACGAGGAGTCCGGCGAGGGCGACTCGCTGGCGGTCGAGCGCGAGCGCGACCTCGCACTCAGCGCGCAAGCGCGCGTGCTGATCGAGGACATCGACAAGGCGCTCGCCAAGATCGTCGACGGCACGTACGGCATCTGCGAGCTGTGCGGCGAGCCCATCCCCAAGGAGCGGCTGAAGGCGATCCCGTATGCCGCTCTGTGCGTGAAGTGCAAGAGCGGGGGGCTGGGCCGGCGCTGACGGAGCGCGCTGGCGGCGGCCGCCGCTCCGCGCTGCTGGTCACCGTCGCCGCGGGGGTCGTCGTCCTCGATCAGCTCACGAAGTGGTGGGCGATCAACCGACTCGACGACGGCGACATCCATCTCGTCTGGACGCTTCGGTTCCACCTCGCGCGGAACACGGGCGCCGCGTTCAGCGTGGGCCGTGGGCTCGGGGTGATCATCCCGCTCCTCGCGCTCGGCGTGGTTGGCGTGATGATCTGGGCCGGGCGCGGCCTGACGTCGCCTGCCGGGGCGGCCGGGCTCGGGCTGGTCCTCGGCGGCGCGCTCGGCAACTTGGCCGATCGGCTCCTCCGCGGAGGCGGCGGGCTCCTCGGTGGCGCGGTCGTCGACTTCGTCGACCTGCAGTGGTGGCCGATCTTCAACGTGGCCGACATCGCGGTGACCTTGGGCGCGATCGCGCTCGTGTTGCGTGGGGCCCGCGAGCCGTGACCCCGGCACGGGAATCGATCCCGAGCGGGCTCGCCGGCGAGCGGGTCGACCGGATCGTCGCGATGATCACAGGCGCGAGCCGGGCCGAGGCAGCCTCGCTCGTGGCGGCCGGAAATGTGCGGGTGAGCGGAAGGGTCGTGACCGTGCGATCGGCGCGGGTTGCCGAAGGCGATGTCGTCGAGATCGACGCACCGGCGGCAGGTGTCCCGACGCTCGTCGCCGACCCTGGCGTCCCCGTACAGGTGGTCTACGAGGACGCCGACGTGATCGTGGTGGACAAGCCCGCCGGTCTCGTGGTCCATCCCGGCGCCGGTAACCGCACGGGGACGCTCGTTCAGGGCCTGCTGGCGCGGTACCCGGAACTCGAGGGGGTCGGGGACGCGGCGCGCCCGGGAATCGTGCACCGCCTCGACAAGGACACGTCCGGCCTCTTGGCCGTGGCCCGAAGCCCCACCGCCTACGAATCGCTCGTCGCCCAGCTCGCGGCGCGGACCGTCGAGCGTCGCTATCTGGCATTGGTGTGGGGTCACCCCGACTCGGCGCGGGGCCTCGTCGACGCTCCGGTCGGCCGCTCGGGGCGGCAGCCGACTCGCATGGCGGTGTCGACCCGCGGGCGTGAGGCGCGGACCCGGTACGAGGTGGTGCAGACCTTTGCCGACCCCGTCGAGGTCGCACTCGTGCAGTGCTCGCTGGAGACGGGGCGGACGCACCAGGTGCGTGTGCACCTCGCGGCCATCGGGCACCCGGTGGTGGGCGACAAGGCGTACGGCGGCTCTCGGCAGTCGCTGCGGGTGCCGAGGTTCTTCCTCCACGCCGCCCATCTCGGCTTCGCCCATCCCCGCTCCGGCGACGGGCTGAGCTTCGACTCGGCGCTGCCGTCGGACCTGGCCGACGTGCTGGCCGGGCTCGCCTGACCGAGCCTCACTCCTTCTGGCATAGCGAACCAACGCCAGGCGTCACGTTGGGACGCCGGACGTGCACGGAGGCGCGGCCGTCGGCTTGGTTACTCCAGCGGTGCAGGAGGCCAGGGGGCTTCGCCGCGGGCGATGTCGGCGACGTCGGCCAGTGTCATCGCATCGAGGCGGCGGCGCATGTGCTCGCCGACCTCGGCCCACACCGCGAGGAGTACGCACTGACCCTCGTGGTCGCACGCCCCGTTCTTGTGTGGCTCGCCGAAGTCGCCGAGCGCGATCGGACCGTCGACCGCGCTGACGATGTCGCCCAGGGTGACCTCAGCGGGCGGGCGGGCGAGCACATAGCCGCCCCCGACCCCTCGCTTCGACCGGACGAGCCCCGCCCCCTTGAGCGCGAGCAGGATCTGTTCGAGGTAGGGCTGGGGCAGCCCGGTGCGCTCGGCGATGTCGCGCACAGAGGTCGGGACGCCGGTGTCTGCGTGCAGCGAGAGTGAGAGAAGGGCCCGGCAGGCGTAGTCGCCACGGGTCGAAACTCGCACGCCGGCCATCGTACGGCGCTGCCCCCGGGGCGGGACCAGCGTCCGGCCTCGCCATTCGCACTGCGAGCATGGCAACCTGAACTGAGCGGCGGTCGTGTCCGCCGGCCGAAAGGATCATGTTGGGCGAGGTAACACAACCACCGCTACTCCCGGAGTATGGCGGCGCGTGTGTCACGAACCTCGCTCGCGCTCTCTTGGAGCCCGCCCGCGATCCGCCCCCGTGGCTGCCCGCGCCAGCGATAGGCGCCGAGCGAGTCGTCCTCTTGCTCCTCGACGGCGTCGGGTGGGAGCAGCTGTTGGCGCGGCGTCACTTGGCGCCCACGCTCACCGCGATGGCCGGCGGCCCGATCACCTCGGTGCTGCCGACCACGACGGCGGCCGCCCTGACGTCCATCTCGACTGGGCTACCCCCTGGTGAGCACGGGGTCGTCGGCTATCGCATCCACGTGTACGGCGAGGTGCTGAACGTGCTGCGGTGGACGACGGCGGCGGGCGATGCCCGCCAAACCATCCCGCCGGCCAAGATCCAGACCCATCCGGCGTTCCTAGGCCACCGGCCGCCGGTCGTCACCCGGGCCGAGTTCCTGCGCACCGGCTTCACCTCGGCCCATCTCGACCGGACCCGGTTCACCGGGTACCGGATGGCGTCCACCCTCGTCACCGAAGTGGCTCGGCTCGTCCGCGGCGGGGAGCCATTCGTCTACGCGTACTACGACGGCGTCGACAAGGTGGCCCACGAGTACGGGCTGGGTGCTCACTACGACGCCGAACTGGCCGCGGCGGACGACATCGCGGCCGACCTGCTCTCCGTCCTGCCCGCGGGCACCACGCTGATCGTCACCGCCGACCACGGCCAGGTCGACGTCGGCACCAGCGTCGTACCGATCGACGCCGAGGTCATGGCGCAGGTGTCGCTTCAGTCGGGCGAGGGTCGGTTCCGGTGGCTCCACGCCCGTCCTGGCCGAACGGCGGCGCTCATCGCGGCGGCGCAGGCGTGCCACAGCGACAACGCGTGGGTCCGCACCCGGGAGGAGGTCGTCGACGAGGGTTGGTTCGGCCCGCGCGTCACGGCCGACAGCCTCGGGCGCCTGGGCGACGTCGCCCTGGTCGCCCGCACGCCGGTCGCCTTCATCGAGCCTTCCGACACAGGCCCCTACGATCTTGTCGGCCGGCACGGTTCGGCGACGTCGGCCGAGCTGATCGTTCCCCTGCTCGCCCACACCATCTGACGGAGGCTCCGCCATGTCCGACAACTCCGATCCCACCGGCGCGCCTGGGCGCGACGAGCCCGAGGTCGAGCACGGGATCGTGCTTCCGCCCGGCACCGGGCCCGATGGGCAGGAGGGCGAGGTGAGGGAGGCCGTCGAGCAACCGGCCAAGGTCATGCGCATCGGCTCGATGATCAAGCAGCTCCTCGAGGAGGTGCGCGGAGCGGCGCTCGACGTGGCCAGCCGGGATCGGCTCCGCGAGATCTACGACACGTCCATCCAGGAGTTGACGTCGGCCCTCTCGCCGGACCTCCGCGACGAGCTGGCGCGCCTCACGCCACCGTTCGCCGAGGACACCCCGAGCGAGGCCGAGCTGCGAGTGGCGAAAGCCCAGCTCGTCGGCTGGCTCGAGGGGCTCTTCCACGGCATCCAGGCCACGCTGTTCGCCCAGCAGATGGCCGCCCGTCAGCAGTTGGACGAGATGCGCCGGCGCCTGCCTGCGGGCTCGGAGCCCGAAGGGGGAGCGACCCGCGGCACGTATCTCTGAACGCCCCTTAGGGTACGGCACCGCCGCCCGATCGCCGTGCCGGACCCCGGAGGAACCATGCCTGACGTGACGCAGTCGCTGGAGCAGGACCATCGCCGTGTCGAGGAACTCTTCGCCCGCTTCGAGGAGCGAGGCGATCCGCGCATCGCGGAGCAGATCTGCGACGAGCTCACCCTTCACACGGCCCTCGAAGAGAGCGACGTCTACCCCCGTCTCCTTGAGATCGACCCCGACGCCGCCCGGGAGGCCAAGCGCGAGCACGACGAGGCCAAGCAGCTCATCGGCGAGATCCGGGTCGCGTCGGACGACGCGCTGCGAGGTCTCGTGCGCAAGCTGCAGGCGGCCGTCGATCACCATGTCGAGGAGGAGGAGAACGAGATCTTCCCCGAGATGCGCGAACGTCTCGGCTCGGAACTCGAGCTGATGGGACGGCGGGTTGAACAGCACAAGCACGAGCTCCAAGGCGTGAGTCGAGCCGAGCCCGGCGGCCGCGTCGAGGGTCGGGCTGATGTCATCGACCTCACGAAGCTCACGAGGGACGAGCTCTACGCCCGGGCCAAGGAGGCGGGTATCTCCGGTCGATCCCAGATGACCAAAGCGCAACTCGCCCGCGCCCTGGAGCGCGAGCACACCTGACGCCGGGCCGCCTGTCGCCGGGCGTCCTATGGAGTCGCGCGGGCCGACGCGGAGTGCTACCCTCGAACGAAATCACACCGGTGTGATTCTCCACAGGCGGTGGACAACCGTTGTGGAGATCGTGTGGACGACCGAGCGCGCTCGAGGAGGTAGGGGTTGGACGGGTCGTACTCCCATCTCCACCTCCATACCGAGTACTCGATGCTCGACGGCGCGGCGCGGATCGGCGACGTCGTCGCCGCCGCGGTCGCCGATGGCCAGCCGGCGATCGGCATCACCGACCACGGCAACATGTACGGCGTTCTCGACTTCTACAAGGCATGCCGGGTCCAGGGCATCAAGCCGGTCCTCGGCGTCGAGCTGTACCAAGCTCACGACCGGCGGGACGAGCGCCTCGCGCGCAGGGGCCGCATCGACGACACCGGCGGCCAGGCCGAGGGGGGCAAGAAGCCCTACTACCACCTCATCGTCCTCGCCGAGAACGCCACCGGCTACCGCAACCTCATCCAGCTCGCGAGCCGGGCGTTCCTCGAGGGCTACTACATGAAGCCCAAGGTCGACTGGGACCTGCTCGACGAGCACGCCGAGGGCATCATCGCCACCACTGGCTGCCTGGGCGGCCACGTGCTGCAGTCGCTCCTCCAGGACGACTTCGACACCGCGCTCACGAAGGCGGGACGCCTGCAGGACATCTTCGGGCCCGACAACTTGTTCGTCGAGATCCAGGACCACGGGATCCCCGAGCAGAGCCGTACCAACCCGCAGCTGTTCGAGATCGCCCGGCGCCTCGGAGCGCCGCTGCTCGCCACCAACGACAGCCACTACACCCGGCGGGAGGACGCGGTCGCCCACGACGCGCTGCTGTGTGTGCAGACCAACGCGCTGATGAGCGACGAGGACCGCTTCAAGTTCCACGGCGACGAGCACTACCTGAAGACGGCCGTCGAGATGCGGTACCTGTTCCGCGAGGTGCCCGACGCGTGCGACAACAGCCTGCTGGTCGCCGAGCGCTGCAACGTCGAGCTGGAGTTCGGCAATCCGCAGCTCCCCCGATTCCCGTTGCCGGCCGGCTTCGACTCCGACGCGGCGTACCTCCGCCACCTCACGATGGCGGGCGCAACGGAACGGTGGGGCGCCTCGCTGCCCGAGCCGGTCGTCGAGCGGCTCGCCTTCGAGCTGCAGGTCATCGCCGACATGGGGTTCTCGTCGTACTTCCTGATCGTGTGGGACCTCATCCGCCACGCCCGCGAAAGCGGCATTCGCGTGGGCCCGGGCCGCGGCTCGGCCGCGGGCTGCGCTGTGGCCTACAGCTTGAGGATCACCGACCTCGACCCGATCAGGTACGACCTTCTGTTCGAGCGATTCCTCAACCCGTCGCGCATATCGATGCCCGACATCGACATGGACTTCGACTCGCGCTACCGGGACGAGATGATCCGCTACGCGGCCGAGAAGTACGGGCGCGACCGGGTCGCGCAGATCGTGACGTTCTCCACCATCAAGGCCCGGGCCGCGGTGCGCGACGCGGCGCGGGTCCTCGGCTATCCGTACGTGGTGGGCGACAAGGTGGCCAAGCTCATGCCGCCGCTCATCATGGGCCGCGACACCCCGCTCTATGCGTGCCTCGAGCCGCATCCGTCGTTCGAGGACGGCTACAAGATGGCCGGCGACCTTCGCGCCACCTACGAGGCCGACGAGGACGCCCGCAAGGTCATCGACGTGGCCAAGGGGCTCGAAGGGCTGCGCCGGCAGGACGGCATCCACGCCGCCGCCGTCGTCATCACCCGCGAGCCTCTCACCGATTACCTCCCGATCCAGCGCAAGCCCGAGGTGGGCGCCGACGCCGAGTCGGCGCCGATCGTGACGCAGTACGAGATGCACGGGGTCGAGGAGCTCGGCCTGCTGAAGATGGACTTCCTCGGCCTGCGCAACCTCGACGTCATCACCGACACGGCCGAGGTCATCCGTCGATCGCGGGGTGTCGACGTCGACATCGACGCCGTTCCTCTCGACGACGAGCGGACCTTCGAGATGCTGCGCCGGGGCGACTCCATCGGTGTGTTCCAGCTCGAGGGCGGACCCATGCGGGCGCTCATGCGGTCGCTCGCGCCCACCACCTTCGACGACATCGCCGCCCTGGTCGCGCTGTACCGGCCGGGACCGATGGCGGCGAACATGCACAACGACTACGCCGACCGCAAGAACGGACGCAAGCCGGTCGCGTACCTGCACCCCGACGCCGAAGAGGTGCTGTCGGACACGTGGGGGCTGTGCATCTACCAAGAGGCCGTCATGCGGGTCGCGCAGAAGTTCGCGGGGTACTCGCTGGCGGAAGCCGACAACCTCCGGAAGGCATGCGCGAAGAAGGTTCGCTCGATCATGCAGAAGGAGCGCGAAGGCTTCGTCGCCGGCTGCGAACGCACCGGGTACGGCGCCGAGCTCGGGCACAAGTGGTTCGACATCATCGAGCCCTTCGCCGACTACGCGTTCCCGAAGGCCCACGCCTACGGGTACGGCTTGATCGCCTACCAGACCGCATATCTCAAGGCGAACTACTCGGCCGAATATCTCGCGGCCCTACTCACGAGCGTCAAGGCCTCGCTCGAGAAGGCGGCCGTCTACCTCTCCGAGTGCCGCACGATGCACATCCCGGTGCTCGTGCCCGACGTCAACCGGTCGGTCTCGGACTTCACCCCGCTGATCGAGCGCGAGCCCGACGGCACCGAGATGGCGTCGATCGTCTTCGGCCTCTCCGCGGTGCGCAACGTGGGCGAGGGGCTCGTGGCCCTCATGGTGGCCGAGCGCGAGGCGGGCGGCCCGTTCACCGACTTTCACGACTTCTGCGAACGGGTCGACCCCGCGGTGCTGAACAAGCGCACCATCGAGTCGTTGATCAAGGCGGGCGCCTTCGATTCGATGGGTCATCCCCGGCGCGGCTTGCTCGCCGTGTTCGAACAGATCATCGACCGCACGCTCGCTCGCCGCCGTGAGCGCGATATGGGCGTCATGACCTTGTTCGGTGAGTCCGGCGACGATGCCACGTTCGACGAGCGGATCACGATTCCCGCGCTGGAATTCGACAAGAGCCAGCGTCTGGCGTTCGAGAAGGAGATGCTCGGCCTGTATGTCAGCGACCACCCGTTGATGGGCGCCGAGCGCGTCCTCGGCCGCCGGCGCGACTGCACCATCGCCGACCTCCGCGAGTGCGACGACGGCGTCATGAAGGTCTGCGCCGGCGTGGTCACCAACCTGCAAAGGAAGTGGACGAAGCGCGGCGACCAGATGGCGGTGTTCGTCCTCGAGGATCTCGGCTCGGCCATCGAGGTGATGGTGTTCCCCAAGACCCACACCGAGCACGGCCACAAGCTGGCCGACGACACGGTGGTGTGTGTCAAGGGCCGCGTCGACAAGCGGGAGGACGAGCCCAAGCTCGTGGCCATGGAGGTCGACGTCATCGACGGCATAGGCGACGGCGCCCCGCCGGTACGGGTGCGCATCACCGAGCACGCGGTCCACGAGGGCGTCGTGAGCCGGCTGAAGACCCTGCTCAGCGAGCACCCCGGCGAGTCGCAGGTGTTCCTGCACATTGGCGACCGTCACGTGTTGCGGCTACCCGACGAGTTCTGTGTCGATGCCAGTAACGGGCTCGTCGGCGAGCTGCGCGTGCTCCTCGGCGCGGACGCCGTAGTGCTGTAGCCCACACCCCTAGCACACTTTCGTTCGCTGACAGGGGCGTCGCCGAGTTGCAGACGGGCCGCGAAACCGCTGGACTATGGGGGTTCCGCCGCGGGAAATCCGCACCGAGCTTCGGGAGTTTCGCAGCGTATGGCCATCGAGGTGGAAACGAAGGACTGCACCGCCCTGAGCGACGCCGAGCTGGCCGAGATGGCCGACATCTGCGCCGACGGGCCGAGCCGATTCGAGGTCGGCCTGCTCTCGAAGCAGGTCGAGGCGTGGGTGCTCATCACGCTGGCCCGCGACGGCGGCAAGCTGAAGGGCTTCTCGTTCTCGACGCTCGAGCGCATCGGTGGCACGCCCTGCGTGCTGATCGGGCTGGCGTCCGTGAAACGCAGCAGCACGCGCACGGCGGTGCTCAAGACGTTGATCACCGACGAGCTCCGGCGGGCCGTTCTGGCCTTCCCGGATGAGGACGTGCTCGTCGGCACGCGCTTCAACGACCCGTCCGGGTTCGAGGCGTTCCGCACGCTCGAAGACATCGTGCCCCGCCCCGGCCACAGGGCCACGGGCGAGGAGCGGGCTTGGGGACGGCGACTCGCCAAGCGGTTCGGCGTCGAGAACGGCAACTACGAAGACCGCACGTTCATCGCCACTGGCGACGGCACGTTCCCGTGCGTCCTCGACCACGCGAGCCTGAAGCCCGACACCGTCGCCGCCGACGTGCGGGCGTTCTTCGACATCGTCGACGTCGAGCGCGGCGATTCCCTCATCGCCTTCGGCTGGGCCATGGCGGAAGAACTCGCCAAGCTCAGCCCCTGACCCCTACGAACCTGACGCAATAGCCCGTGGATTCGACGGGCTATTGCGTCGAGAACGGCTGATGGAGCTTCGGGAGGTCCTGCGGCGGCGGCGGATGGTGCGCCGCTTCGACTCCCGCGCGGTCCCTGAAGACGTGTTGGCCCGCGTTCTCGACGCCGCGCGCCGGGCACCCTCCGCCGGATTCAGCCAGGGCGTCGACCTCATCGTCCTCAGTGGTCCCGACGAAACGTCGAGGTACTGGGACGCGGCGCTCCCCGTCGCCGAACGGGACGACTTCCCGTGGCCCGGCCTGATGGCGGCACCGGTGCTGATACTGCCGTGCGCCCGACCGGCCCTCTACCTCGAGCGCTACTCGCAACCCGACAAAGCAGCCGCCGGCCTCGGGGAGGACCGGGCCGCGTGGCCCGTGCCGTTCTGGACGGTCGACACCGCGTTCGCGACCGAGAACCTGTTGCTCGCTGCAGTGGACGAGCAGCTCGGCGCGCTCTTCTTCGGCCTGTTCGAGCAGGAGCCGATCGTGCGGCTGACGTTCGGGATCCCCGACGATGTCGAACCGATCGGCACGATCGCGCTGGGCTACGCCGCGGCCGACGACCGTCCGTCCGGCTCGGCTCGCCGCCGTCGTCGCCGATCGGGCGACGAGATGGTCCACCGGGGCGGTTGGTAGATAGGGTCGGCGGCCATGGGCAAACAGATCCCGATGGTCGGGTACCTCGTCCTCGACGACGGTGCGCCGCACCTCACCGCAGGGGCGTGCTCGGCATGCGGCGCGCTGTACTTCGACCGGCGCAACGCGTGTGCGAAGTGCGGTGGCCGCGAGTTCGGCACCCGCGATCTCGCGAACGACGGGGTGGTACGGGCGTTCACGATCGTGCACCGAGCCGCGCCCGGGGTGCCAACGCCATACGTGTCCGCCGTCGTGGACCTCGAAGGCGGGGGCACCGTGAAGGCCAACATCGTCGGCGTGGAAGCCGACCCCGCGAACATCAGCCTCGGCATGCCGGTGCATCTCACCACCTTCGTCGCCGGCACCGACGACGAGGGCACCGAAGCGATCGCGTTCGGTTACGAGAGGAGCCAGGTGTGAGTGACTCAGTGTGGATTCTGGGTGCGTCGATGACGAAGTTCGGGCGCTACACCGACAAGGACGTGATCGATCTCGGGGCCGAGGCAGCGATGGCCGCGCTGGACGACGCGCACGTGGCGATCCAGGACATGGACGTGCTCGCCGCCGGCTGTCTCGCGGAGGCGTCGGCCGGCGTGGGTCAACGCCTGCAGAAGCAGATCGGCCAGACCGGCATCCCGGTCTTCAACGTCGCCAACGCGTGCGCCACCGGCGCGACCGCGGTGCGGGCGGCCTACCTGTCGATCAAGGCCGGGGAGGCCGACTTCGGCCTCGCCGTCGGCCTCGAGCAGATGGGCAAGCAAGGCCTCCTCGGCGCCGGCGGTCGTGCCCGCAGCGACAAGAAGGTCTACGAGCCCCGCGGCCGCTACGACGCGGTGATGGGCACCGAGGGCATCCTCGGCACCAACCTCATGCCCGGCGTGTTCGCCCAAGCCGGGATGGAGTACGCGTACGAGAACGACGGCGTCGGCTTCGAGCAGTTCGCCAAGGTGGCCGAGAAGAACCACGCTCACTCGACGCTCAACCCGCTGGCCCAGTACCAGAAGGCCTTCAGCCTCGAGGAGATCATGGGCGCGGAGATGATCGGGTACCCGAACACCCTCCTAATGTGCTGCCCGACCGGAGACGGAGCGGCCGCCGTGGTCCTCGTGAGCGACGAGACGCTCAAGTCCCTCGACCCCGACCAACGCCGCCGGGCCGTGAAGATCTCCGCTTCGGTGCTCACGTCGGACCCTTGGGCCGAGCGGGGCCAGGTGCAACCCGACGTCAACACCCTCACCCGCCTGGCCGCCGACAAGGCCTACGAAGCCGCGGGCGTCGACCCGCAGGACCTGGATCTGGTCGAGCTGCACGACTGCTTCGCGACGGCCGAGCTGCTCCACTACGACAACCTCCGGCTGTGCGAGCCGGGCGGGGCCGGCGACTTCATCGACTCCGGCGGTCCGCGCCGCGACGGCCGCATCCCGGTCAACGTGTCCGGCGGCCTCCTGTCGAAGGGCCATCCGCTCGGCGCGACCGGAGTGGCCAATCTCTTCGAGGTGACCACGCACCTCCGGGGCGAGGCCGGCGACCGTCAGATCGAAGGGGCCACCGTCGGGCTCACCCACGTCATCGGCCTCGGCTCGGCATGTGCGGTGCACATCCTGGAGAAGGCGAGCTGAGCGACCCGGCCTTCGACCGCGGCATCCTCCAGCAGCGGGCCTACCCCGACAGCACCAATCTGCGGGCCAGGATCAACATCTACGCGTGGCACCGGCCGCGCTCCGACTTCTTCGCGTCGGTGCTCGGCCACGTGTCATGGGAGCCTGGCCTCCGGGTCCTCGACGTCGGCTGCGGTCCGGGAGAGTACCTCCGCCGGCTTCCGGCTGGGGTTCGGATGACCGGCCTTGACCTCTCCCCGGGCATGGCGAAGGAGGCCCGGTCGGCGGCGCCGGGCGCCGGTGTCGTGGTCGGGGACGCGTGCTCGCTGCCGGTCCGCAGCGGCGCGTTCGACCGTGTGCTCGCGCCGCACATGCTCTACCACGTGCCCGACATCCCGGCCGCCGTGGCCGAGCTGCGGCGCGCCCTTGCCGGCGGCGGCACCCTGCTCGTCGTGACCAACGGCCGCGACCATCTCAGCAGTTTCGCCCGGCTCATCGAATCAGCCACTGGCGTGCCCGAGTGGTTCCGCTCGTTCCGTCGCTTCAGCCTCGACAACGCCGAGGCGCTCCTCCGGGAGAGCTTCGCCGAGGTCACCATCGCCGACTACGCGGGTGAGCTGGTGGTGGACGAGGTCGATCCGGTCGTCGCCTACATCGCCAGCGCCCGCTCGAACCTCGAGCCGCAGCTGCCGGACGGGCTCAGGTGGGCAGACGCGATGGCTCGCGTTCGCGAAGCGGTTCGGCACGAAGTCGAGCGATCCGGCGCGTTCCGATCGCGTACGCACACAGGGGTGATCGTCTGCCGGTGAACCGCCAACTGGTGCTCCGGCAGCGGCCGACGGGACTCGTCGCGCCGGGCGACGTCGAGCTGGTCGAGGCGCCGATGCCCGAGCCCGGTGAGAACGAGGTGCTCGTCAAGGCCGAGTGGCTCGGCATCGACGCAACGGTGCGCACCTGGCTTTCGAAGGCCGAGGGCTACATCCCTCCGGTGGAGATCGGTGAGGTGGTGCGCAGCAGCGGCATCGGCCGGGTTCTCGCCAGCAACAGCGAACGGGTTCCGATGGGGGCGATGGTCGCAACGCTCACGGGCTGGCAGGAGTACGCCGCGGTGGGCGACGACCCGATGCTCACGACTGTCCTCCGCGACGACGCCGATCCGCAGGCGGAACTCGGTGTGTTCGGCTCGGCCGGCATGACCGCGTACGTCGGCCTCACCGACATCGGTCGGATCACGGAGGGCGAGACCGTTGCCGTGTCCGCGGCGGCCGGCGCGACGGGATCGATCGCCGTGCAGATCGCCAAGATCATGGGCTGCAAGGTGATCGGCTTCGCCGGCACCGACGAGAAGTGCCGTTGGCTCACCGACGACCTCGCCGTCGACGGGGCCGTCAACTACCGCACCGAAGACATCGCGGCGCGGCTGAAGGAACTGGCGCCGAAGGGCGTCGACGTCTTCTTCGACAACACGGGCGGTCCCATCCTCGACGCGGTGCTCGGCCGCATCGCCACCGGAGGTCGGGTGGTGCTGTGCGGCGCGATCTCGTCGTACAACGACACCCGCAAGCCTCCCGGTCCCGCCAACTACCTCAACCTCATCAGCCGGCGCGGCCGGATGGAGGGCTTCATCTCCTGGGACCACTGGGGGCGCTGGAAGGACATCACCGATCAGCTGCGGGCGTGGGTGCGCGAGGGGCAATTGCACTACCGGTGCCACGTCTTCGAGGGCCTCGAGTCCGCACCCGACGCGCTCAACGCCATGTTCACCGGCGACAACATCGGCAAGATCGTCGTCAAGCTCTGAGCGCCGAACGCCGCCGTTCTGTCGGTGGTTATCCGGCTACACACCCCACAACCACCGACAGAACGGGCGGGCGATGGTCATACAGCCGCGGTCGCCTCGATCTCGACCTTGAGCTCGGGGAACGCCAGCCGAGTCACGCCGATGAGCGTCATCGCGGGCATGTTGGGTGCGATGAGCTCGGCGGCGGACCCGTAGGCGCCGAGGAGCTCGTCGACGTCGGTGGTGAAGATCGTCATCCGCACCACGTCCGCCATCGTCATGCCCGCCGCTTCGAGGACGGTCGTGAGGTTGGCCAGGGACATCCGGACCTGCTCGCCCATGTCGGTCGTCGTGGGCGGGGCGCCGTCGGGCCCGCTCGCGGTCTGGCCCGAGCACACCAGGAGACGTTGGGCGCCTTTGAGTTCGACGGCCTGCGAGAAGCCGAACGCCTTGGACCACTCCCACGGATTCACATCGGTGCGTTCCATGGCGCGCACACTAGGGCGAGACGTGCCTCCCTTGCGCGGTGAGCTCTGCGACCAGCGCGTCCACTGCGTCCACGGGCGCCCGGCAGACGAACCGGTGGCAGACGTACGCGCGCCCGGCGGCGCCGGCCTCGGCTCGGCCTTCCCACAACGGTGATGCGAACCGTTCGCCCCACGCCAGCACCGCGTTCGGGAGGTACCGCGTGCGGACCGCGTCGACGAGGTCAGGCCGGTCACCGCTGACGGCGATCTCCGTGATGCCGGTGGTGGCGAGGTCGGCGGCGCCGAGCAGATGGGCGAACGCCGAGGGGTGCTCGGCGGCGAGCGGTCCGAGCAGGCGCAGGATCTCGAGGGCGTGCTCCTCGTAGCGGTCGCTCCCGGTGATGGCGCTCAATCGCAGCAGGGCGACCGCAGCGACGCTGTTCGCGCTCGGCGTCGCGTTGTCGAGCAGGTCCTTGGGCCGGGTGACGAGACGCTCGGCGTCGTGGCCCGTCGTGAACAACCCCCCAGCCTGCTCGTCCCAGAAGAGGTCGAGCAAGGCGTCGGCGGTGGCGACAGCGGCCGTGACCCAGCGCGCCTCGCCGGTGGCCTCGTACAAGTGCGTGAACGCGTCGACGAGGGCGGCGTAGTCGGCGGCGTAGCCGAGATGCCGAGCCCCGGTGTCCGCCTGCCATGAACGCATCCACCGACCATCGGGGCCGCGCAGCGACTCGAGCAGGAACGCGCCAGTGCCGCGGGCGGCGTCGAGGATGTCGCGCCGACCGGTAGCCGCGCCCGCCTCGGCGAGGGTTCCGAGCATGAGCGCGTTCCACTCGGTGAGGACCTTGTCGTCGAGACCGGGCCGGATCCGCGTCGCCCGCGCGTCGAAGAGCCGCGCCCGGACTCCCTCGATGGCGTCCGGCCGGGCCCAGTCGCCCCGGTGCGCGATGCGGTTGAGGATCGAGCGCCCCTCGAAGTTGCCGTCCTCCGTGACGCCGTACCAGTCGAGGGCGAGCGTTGCCTCCTCGCCGAGCACGGCTTGGATCTCGGCCGGTGTCCACGTGTAGAAGAGGCCTTCCTCGCCCTCGGAGTCTGCGTCCTCGGCCGAGAAGAAGCCGCCGTCCGCATGACGTAGGTCGCGCATGGCGTACGCGATGGTCTCCTCGAGGATTTGCCGGTACCGATCGGCGCCCGTCACCTGCCATCCGTGGAGATAGACCCGAGCCAGCAAGGCTTGGTCGTACAGCATCTTCTCGAAGTGGGGGACGAGCCACTGGCCGTCGACCGAATAGCGGGCGAAGCCACCGCCGAGGTGGTCGTACATGCCGCCCGACGCCATGCAGTCCAAGGACGTCGTGACCGCCGCCAACGCCGAGGGAGCATGGTTGTGCGCGTGGGCTCGCAAGAGCAGCTCGAGGCTCATCGTCTGAGGGAACTTCGGTGCGCGGCCGAAGCCGCCCCAGTCGTCGTCGTGCTGCTGGCGCAACCCGCCGTAGGCCCGGTCGAGCACGTCGGCTCTGGGCAGCTCGCCGTCGCCGACGGCCAGGGTCGCGGTGCGGCCGATCGCGTCCGTGAGTTGGCCGGCCTGCTCGAGTACGTCGTCGCGATTCGAGTGCCACGCGTGGTCGACGGCGCGGCACAGGTCGACGAACGCGGGCATGCCGTGGCGGGGGCGATTCGGGAAGTACGTGCCGCAGTAGAAGGGGCGGGCGTCAGGTGTGAGGAACACGGTCATCGGCCAGCCGCCGTGGCCCGTCATGGCCTGGGTCGCGTCCATGTAGATCGCGTCGACGTCAGGCCGTTCCTCCCGGTCGACCTTGATGTTGACGAACAGCTCGTTCATGACGGCCGCGGTCGCCGGATCCTCGAAGGACTCGTGGGCCATCACGTGGCACCAATGGCACGCCGAGTACCCGACCGAGAGGAGCACCGGTTTGTCCTCGGCACGCGCCCGGGCGAACGCCTCCTCTCCCCACGGGTACCAGTCGACGGGGTTGTCGGCGTGCTGGCGGAGGTAGGGGCTGGTTTCCCCGGCGAGACGATTCACGCAGGGCTGACCCTACCGACGCGATAGTGCGATTCAGTAACTCGGATCGGTCACGGGCGGAGCGGCATTCACGGCGTCACCTTCGTTGAAGAAGAACGCGCCCTGCATGCCGTTGCTGTCCTTGTGGAATCGGCAGTAGAACGCGGTCGCCCCGGTGTCCGGCAGGGTCACCTCGACCTCGTCACTGTCACCGGCCGCCACTTCCACGTCGATGTCGAGCGCGTCGATGGTGAACGTGTGCGCTACGTCACCCTCGTTGTTGAGCTTGACGGTGATCGTGGCGCCCGCGGTGGTCTTCACGAAGGTCGGCCCGAAGTAGAAGTCGTCCTGTTCCATCTCGAGGGTCGCCCCGTCGGCGACCTCCTTCGTCCCGTGGTTCTGGACGTCACCCTCGAGCTGGACAGGGGCTTCCCCCGAACTCTCGCTCCCCGAGCCCGAGCCCGACTCCGACCCGGTCGACGTGCTGCCGTCGTCACCGCAGCCGGCGAGGACGAGCCCGACGACAGCGAGGATGATCGTGAGTTTGCGCATGCCACCTTCCTTTGTGATCCCATGAAACTACGCATCGAGGACGGGATCGGATTTCTCCGGGAAGCAAAGCGACCGATGGACAATCCCCGGGCCAGGCTGGAGCGTAGATACTGAACGTGTGGGCGGCATCAGACGAGGCGCTCCTCGCCGGCCTCGGTACCGGCGATCACGGTGCCGCGCTCGCGTTCGTTCGTCGCTTTCAGAGTCGGGTGTACGGGTTGGCCTTGTTGATCGTCGGGGATGCCGGACGGGCGGAAGACGTGGCGCAGGAGGCCTTTCTGCGGGCGTGGCGTCACGCGGGCGCGTACGACGTACGCCGGGGCTCGGTCACGACGTGGCTGCTGACGATCACCCGCAACCTCGCGATCGACTCCGTACGCGTGGAGCGGTCCCGGCCGGCCGACCCCGTCGAGAGCATCGACCTCCCTGTGGCCGCCGGGCCCGACCCAAGCGACGTCGCCGTCCGTTCGGCCGAGGTCGGCCGCGTCTCCACCGCAGTCGGTCGGCTGCCCGACGAACAGCGCCGGGCGTTGGTTCTCGCTTCGCTGTACGGACGCAGCGCCCGCGAGGTGAGCGAGCTGGAAGGGATTCCCCTCGGCACCGCCAAGACCCGCATTCGCACCGCGCTGCTGCGGGTACGGAGCGACCTCGACGGGGAGCGCACTCGTGAGTGACGAGTACGGCTGCGCCGAGGTGGAGGCACTGGCGGCCGAGCTCGCGCTCGGCGTCATCTCGGGACCCGAGCGAGCCGCAGCGCTCGCTCATGTCGAACGCTGCCCGACGTGTGCCTCGCTGGTGGACGACCTCGCCCGCACCGGCGATCGGCTGCTCTCCATGGCGCCGGGGGCGGAACCGCCCAACGGGTTCGAGTCGCGAGTCCTCGCCCGTACGGGTCATGTCGAACTCCCGCGGCCGGCGCGTCGCCGCGTGTGGCTCGCAGCCGCCGCCGTGCTGATCCTTCTCGCCGGCACCGCGGTGGGCGTGGCTGCGGCCCGACGAGAGAACAACCGCCTGGAGTCCGTCGTCGAGGCCGAGATGCGTTCGCCGTCCGGGCGTTCGGTGGGCTCTGTCTACCTTCACGGAGGCGACCCGGCCTGGGTCTTCGTCGCGGTGCCGGGGTGGGAGCCGCCGGACGAGGGAGAGGGACGCGTCTACGACGTCCACCTCGAGCTGCGGGACGGAGCGACCGTCGTCGTGCGTGGGCTCTCGCTCGACGTCGGCAAGGGGGTCTGGGGGACGACGGTCGACATCGACGTCGACGACGTCCTCTCGCTCGCGCTCGTCGACGGCCGCGGCCGAATCTGGTGTTCGGCGACGATCGCCGGCTGACGCGTACCATCCGTTCCCATGCAGATCACGCTCGACGGCAGGGTCGCGCTCGTAACCGGCGCCTCGCGCGGGATCGGCCGGTCCATCGCGGCCACGTTGGCCGCCAGCGGCGCCCGCGTGATGCTGTCGTCCCGCAAGCAGGAGGCACTCGAGGCGGCGGTCTCGACGATGGAGGGGGAGACGGCGATCTTCGCGGCCAACGCGGGTGAGCCCGACCAGGCCGCCGCGTGCGTCGAGGCGACGATGGCACGGTTCGGCGCGGTCGACATCCTCGTCAACAACGCGGCGACCAATCCGTACATGGGCCCGAGCATCGACATCGACTTGCCCCGCTACGACAAGACCATGCAGGTGAACCTGCGAGGACCACTGGTGTGGACGCAGGCGGTCTGGCAGGCGTGGATGCGCGATCACGGGGGCGTCGTCATCAATGTCGCGTCCGTCGGAGGCTTGACCGTCGAGCCGGTGCTCGGCATCTACAACGTCACCAAGGCCGCCCTCATCCATCTCACCCGAACGATGGCTGCCGACCTGGCGCCAGGGGTCCGGGTCAACGCGCTCGCGCCGGGGCTCGTCAAGACCGACATGGCCCGCGCGCTTTGGGAGCCCGCCGAGGAGCAGATCGCGAAGCGCACGCCCCTCCAACGCCTGGGTGAGCCTCAGGACATTGCGAATGCTGCGCTGTTCCTCGCCAGCGACCTGTCCTCGTGGATGACGGGCCACACGATGATCATCGACGGCGGCGCGATGGTTCGCCCGTCGGGTTGACCGCTACCGTCCCGAACCGTGCCCTCGTTCCACGGGCGGTGTCCGGCGTGCGGTCGCCGCGTGGACGGAGCTGGCTCGCCTCGGACCGCGCGGCACCGGTCGCGACACACGACCTCGGTGACGCGGGCGCCCACGGCGTCGATCCCTCCGGCCCGTTGCTCGGCGCGCCGACTGGCCTGGTGCACATCGCGGTGAACGCGGACCGCGTCGACGTCATCGACCGCGACCTCGGGATGGTGCGGCGCGGCCCCCAAATTCCCGGCCGGCGCACCGTCGCGGTCGGGCGGGGAATCGCGGCTGCGGGCCGCACGGTCGTGCCCTTCGCGGGCGACGACGATCTCGACTGCGGGGTCGACGTCACCGACATCCGCACCGGTCAGGTGCGGCGTATCAGCCACTGGGACGTCGTGGCAATAGCGGGCGCCTCACCCGCTTGATCGTGGCCGACCACGGGTCGCGCGACGTGACGGCTACCGTCCTGAGACGTGCCCTCGTTCCACGGGCGTTGTCCGGCGTGCGGTTGCCGCGTGGACGAAGCCGCGACGTGGTGCGGGGCGTGCGGTTGGGACCTCCATGACGAGGTGCTGCTTCTCGAACCGGACTCCGGCGACCGGTTGGCTCCCGCGGTTGTCGATGTCGGAGGCCACGGTGGGTCGAGACGCCGCCGCCGGCGCGACCTCCTCGCGGTCGTCGCGGCCATCACGGGAGGCCTGATACTGCTCGCAGCCCTCGGCGCCAACGGCGGCGCCGAGCATCCCGCCTCCGAAGGCGCGGACCGAACCACGAAGACGACGCGCCGAGCGGCGCCGCTCACGACGACCGTGACCTTGCCGCCGACGACCGTCCCCACGACGACCGTCCCGCCCGGCCCGCTGTTGAGCGTCCCGACCGGGGTGACGCTGGTGGCGATGAACAGCGACGGCGTCGTCGTGATCGATGTGGACTCGGGCGCGATCACGACGCTCAACGGGTTCCGCCCGCCGGACTCGCTTATCCCGGTGCACGAGCCCGATGGCTACGTGTCACTGTCGCCAGGCTCGATCGCGACGTTCCGAACCTTGGGAGTCGGCCCCGAACTCCCGCTCGGTCGGGCTACCTGGGTGATGGAAGCCGCGGCGCCTGATCGCGTCTGGCTCGTCCTGGACGACGCTGATCAACGTCATCCAGTCGCCGTGACGTTGATGGACCACGCGGGGGCGGTCGTCATGGGTCCCATCAACGTTCCCCGCACCGCGACGATCATCGGCGGGAGCGAAGCCGGCTTGCTGGTCACCGCCGTCGGCCGCGTGTTCGTCCTCGGTGACGCGAGCTCCGAATCCGTTGCCGAAGGGCGTGCGCTCGCCGCCGACGCGGACCAGGTGGCCACCTTCTTCTGCGACGACCGTCTCGAGTGCGGCATCGACGTCACCAATCTCCGCACCCGTCGGGTGCTGCACGTCGTGATCCCGCCGGACGTTTCGGCCTTCGAGTGGACGGCTGCGAGATTCTCGCCCGACGGGAGCACCCTCGCGGTGTGGATGGAGGGCCCCTTCGGCCTGGGCCTCTACCTCGTCGACATGGCGAGCGGCCTGGCGTCGCCCGTCCCGGACGCGATCGCCCGCAATGGACCGAACGGGCCGCAAGCGATGGCATGGTCGCCCGCTGGCGACTGGCTGTTCTGGACCGACGGGCCGGCGCACGCGTATCACCCGGGTGACCCGTCTTCGTGGGAGCTGCCGCTGCCCGAGCAGGACTACTGGGCCGTTGCCGCTTTCGACACGCGGTCAGAGACCTGAGGCTCTCGACCGGCGCACCTTGCCGATGCTCGTGCGGGGGAGCGAGGTGACCAACTCGAGCTCGCGGGGCGCGGCCCACGATGCGAGCCGTTCGCGTACGAACCCGCGCAGCTCGTCGAGCGTCGGGGGATCGCCGGCGCGGGCGGGCACGACGACGGCGACCACCCGCTCACCCCACTCCGCGTCGGGCCGACCGATGACCACGACCTCGGCCACTGCGGGATGCTCGGCGAGGATCGCTTCGACCGCGGCGGGCCACACGTTCTCGCCACCCGTGATGATGAGGTCGGCCATGCGCCCCCGGACGATCAGCCTCCGGTCCGGCGTCCAATCGCCCGCGTCGCCCGTAGCGAGCCAGCCGTCGGGGTCTTTCGGATCGGTGCCGTCGCGGTAGCACCGCAGAAGCATCGGCCCGCGCACCAGGATCTGCCCGTCTCGGTCGATCGCGATGTCGACGCCGTCGAGCGGGAGGCCGTCGTAGACGATCCCGCTCCCGGTCTCGGTCATCCCGTAGGTCGTCGTCACGTTGGTCGGCAGGGCGGCCGGCGGCGCCGAGCCGCCGAGCACGATCCGGCGGAACAGCGCCGGATCGATCCGCCCCAGCGCGGTGGGCACGAGGGCCACGAGCGTGGCGCCGTCGTGGGCGGCAGCCGTGACCGCAGCCGCGTCGAATCCGGTATGAGTGACGAGGCGCGTGCCGGTGATGAGGGCACGGGTCACGACCGACAACCCGCCGACGTGGGCGAGTGGAAGGCACGCGAGCCAACGATCCGTCGCACGGTCGACGCCGAGCCGGTTGCTCGTGGCCGCGGCCGACGCGCCCACCGCCTCATGGGTCAGCACGACGCCGCGGGGATCGCCGGTGGTGCCGCTGGTGGCGAGGACGAGAGCGTCGCCCGCGTCGACGTCGTCGGCGGCGTGGACGGCGTCGAGCAGCCGGAACCGGGTCGGCTCGGGGACGCGATGGTCGAGCGGGAACACCGCGTGGCCCGCGTCCCATGCGTCCCGGAGCCGCGCGACGAACGCCGGCCCGTCGGCCGTGTCGACCGCGATGAGCTTCGCCACGGGCGACGACGATAGACAGAGGCGTATGACGGCCGTTGCCAACCGGTGGGTGCTGGGGGCGCGGCCCCGGACGCTGCCCGCCGCCGTCGTGCCGGTCGTCGTCGGTACCGCGTGCGCGGCCGGCGAGGTCGACATCATCGGTTGGCGAGCGGTCGCGGCGTTGGTGGCCGCGGTCGGCATCCAGGTCGGTACCAACTACGCCAACGACTACTCGGACGGCAAGCGCGGCACTGACGATCCCGCGGGCCGCGTCGGCCCGCCCCGGCTGGTGGGCTCGGGGCTGGCGTCGCCCCGCGCCGTGTTCTGGGCCGCGATGGCCGCGTTCATGGTCGCGGGCACGGCCGGGTTGGCGTTGGCGATCGCGGTCGACCTGCGGCTGCTGCTCGTCGGCGCAGGCTCGTTCGCAGCCGGCTGGCTGTACACCGGGGGACCGAAGCCGTACGGCTACGCCGGATTCGGGGAGCTGTTCGTGTTCGCATTCTTCGGTGTGGTCGCGACGGTCGGCTCGGCGTACGTGCAACTCGAGCGGATCACCGCGTTGGCGATCGGGGCGTCCGTCCCGGTCGGGCTCCTCGCCACCGCGCTGCTCGTAGTGAACAACGTGCGCGACATCCCGAGTGACACCGCGGCCGGCAAGCGGACGCTGGCCGTCCGCCTCGGCGATCGCGCGACCCGCGTGCTGTACGTCGCGCTGCTCGTCGGCGCGGTCGTGTGCGTGCCGCTCGTCGGTGGTCTCGGCAGTCGACCCGCCGCCGCGCTCGCCCTCATCGCCATCCCGTTCGCCCAGCGCCCGCTGGTCACCGTCCTGGGAGGCAAGACAGGCCGCGACCTCATCCCCGCGCTCGCCGGCACCGGCCGGGTGCAACTCGTCTTCGGCACCCTCTTCGCCCTCGGTCTGTGGCTCGGCGCGTGACGGCCCAGCGGGTTCTGGCGAGATCCACTGGTCACCACGACTAGCCACGCTCGCCAGAAGGAGGCATGGTTCAGAGGCCGTGGGCCGCGAGCCAGGGGCGGAGGATGGCGAGAAAGGCGTCCGGGTCTTCGAGGTGCGCGGCGTGGCCCGTGCCGGGCACCAGCCCGAGCGTGGCGTTCGCGCCGATCGCGGTGACGAGCCGCTCGGCCTCGGCCGAGAACTTGGCGTCGCGGGCGCCCGCCGTCACGAGCATCGGCATCTCGAGCCGCTCGAGCCGCTCCCACAGCGGATCCTGGGCGCCGGTGCCGGCCTGCCGGAGGCTCTCCGCCAAGCCGTCCACCGTGTTCTCCGACCGCTCCTCCACGAACTGCGCGTCCGCGGACAAGCCCGCGAACAACGGCTGCGCCAGCCATGCGTCGAGAAACGGCCCCAAACCCTCACGCTCGAGCCGGGTGGCCATCGCCTCGTCCTGCCTCGCCCGCTCGGCGCGCGCCGCCGGGTCCTCGATGCCCGCGGTCGCTCCCACCAGCACCACGCCGTCGACCAACTCGGGGTTCTGCAGGGCGAGGTGGAGAACGAACCGGCCACCCATCGAGTAACCGAGATACGTGGCGCGGCCGCCCTGGTCCGCGATCAGCCGCGCGCCCGTCCGCAGTCCGGCGTGGAACGCGGCCGACTTGCCGTGGCCGGGGGCGTCGACTCGCACGACCTCGTGGTCGGCGGCCAGATCGGTTGCCACCGGACCCCAGCACCGCCCGGTCTGGGCGAAGCCGTGCACGAGAACGAGTCGCGGGCCTAGCCCGTCGACCTCGGCGTGGAGCCTCGAGAGCTGCGGTTCCTCCACCATCGGCCAGCCTCGCGCGGCTCGCGCCAGACTGAGCGCGTGACCGACGCGCAGGCGACATTCTGCACGACCCTCGTCGACGAGTGGGTGCGCGGCGGAGTCACCGACGCGGTGCTGGCGCCGGGCTCTCGCTCGACTCCGCTCGCGTTGGCACTCGCCTCGGAGCCACGGCTCCGCGTCCACGTCCACCACGACGAGCGCGCCGCCGGCTTCATCGCCCTCGGGCTCGGCCTCGCGTCGGGCCGGCCCGCGGTGGTCCTCACGACGAGCGGCACCGCGGCCGTCGAGCTGCACCCCGCGGTCGTCGAGGCCCACCAGGCCCATGTCCCGCTCATCGCCTGCACGGCTGACCGGCCGGCCGAGCTGCAGAGCGTGGGCGCCCCGCAGACCGTCGAGCAACGCAACCTGTTCGGCTCGTCGGCGCGCTGGTTCGCCGAGCCCGGCGTCGCCGATGTCGCGATGACCGGCGCGTGGCGGAGCATCGCGGCGCGAGCGGTCGTGGAGGCGCTGGGCTGCGGCCAGCCCGCAGGGCCGGTGCATCTCAACCTCGCGTTCCGGGATCCGCTCGTAGGTGACGCCGGTCCCCTCCCGCGGGGCCGCGCTCGCGGCGCGCCGTGGCACCGGGTCGCGCCGACGAGCACGGCGCTCGCCGATCGTGAGCTGTTGCACCTCGTCGGCGTCCTCGCCGGTAAACGGGTGCTGATGGTCGCGGGCGCAGGGGCGGGCGATCCGTCGGCGATCCACGCGTTGGCCCGCGTCGGAGGGTGGCCGGTGATCGCCGATCCGAGAAGCGGCTGCCGCTTGCCTCGGCCCACCACTGTCGCCCATGCCGACGCTCTCCTTCGGGTGGCGACGTTCGCCGCCGAGCATCGACCCGATGTCGTGTTGCGGGTCGGGGCCCCGCCCGCGTCCAAGGTCGTCGCTCAATGGCTCGCCGGCCTCGACGCCGAGCAGCTCACGATCGTCCCCGGCGACTCATGGTTCGACCCGGAGCGCACCGCCGCCGTGATCGTCGCCGCCGATCCCGCCGCGGTGGCGAAGCAGCTCGTGCGGTCGCTCGGCGACCATCCCGCGCCGAAGGACTGGCTGGCGGGCTGGCAGCAGGCCGACGGCGCGGCCGGCGTCGCCATCGCCGGCCGGCTCACGGCCCACCCGGAGCCAACCGAGCCGGGCACGGCCCGCGACGTCGTCGCCGCGCTCCCCGACGGTTCGGCCTTGGTTGTCGGGTCATCGATGCCGATCCGGGACGTCGAGTGGTACGCGTCGCCGCGAGCGGGGCTCGACATGTACGCGAACCGAGGGGCCAACGGCATCGACGGCGTCGTCTCGACTGCGGTGGGAGTGGCACTGGGCCGGCGAGCTCCAACCGCCGTTCTCGTCGGCGACATCGCGTTCCTTCACGACAGCAACGCGCTGATCGGGATCCGCGACCGGGGCGTCGACCTCGTCATCGTCGTGGTCGACAACGACGGCGGCGGCATCTTCTCGTTCCTGCCGCAGGCGACCGCGCTCCCCGCGCCTCGGTTCGAGCAGCTCTTCGGGACACCCCACGGCGTGAAGGCCGAGGAGGTGGCGGCCGCCCACGGGCTTGCGTCGCTCACCATCGAGGACCCGTCGGCGTTGCCGGTGGCGATCCGGTCGCTCGTGGAGACCGGCGGCGTTTGGCTGGTTGTCGTCCGCACCGACCGCGCCGGCAACGTCAAGGTGCACGACGAGCTCAACGACGCGGTCGCCGCCGCCCTCGCCAAGCCTCAACCCGGTCGCTTCCCGCGCTGAGGGTCAGCCACCCAGGGGCGTCAGACCCGGAGCAGCGCGCTCATGAGCGCCTGGAACTTCGCCTGCGTCTCGGCGAGCTCGGTCGCCGGGTCGGAGTCGGCGACGATGCCGTTGCCTGCGTACAGCCGCGCCTCGGTGCCGTCGAGCTCGGCGCCCCGTACGCCAACCGCCCAGGCGCCGTTGCCGCGAGCATCGACCCACCCGACGGGGCCGGCATAGCGGCGCCGGTCGAGCTGCTCGTGCTCGGCGATGTAAGCGAGGGCGAGGTCTCGGGGCCAGCCCGCGACCGCCGGGGTCGGATGCAGGGCGCGGACGAGCTCGAGCACCGACGGGGCCGGCGACGAGAGCCGGCCCTCGACCAACGTGGCCAGATGCTGGACGTTGGCCACGGCCACGACGGACGGCTCGGCCTCGTAGTCGACGTAGGAGCACCACGGCAGGAGCGTGTCGTGGACCATGTCGATGGTGATCTGGTGCTCGTGACGGTCCTTCGCTGACGCCAGCAGGCTGGCCGCGAGCCGGGCGTCGGTGGTCGGGTCGCCGCCCCGCGGCGCGGTACCGGCCATGGGGTGGGCTCGCACGACGTCGCCCGCCCGGGCCACGAGCAATTCGGGGCTGGCGCCGACGAAGCCGTCGACCGAGTAGATGATGCAACCGGGGTAACCGGCCCGGAGCCGGCCCGCGATCACGGTCGGGCGGATCGGCTCGTCGGCGGTGACGATCACCTCGCGGGCCAGGACGACTTTGTGGAGGGGCCCGTCGGCGATCGCTTTCGTTGCCCGGGTGACGAGGTCGCACCACCACGACGCCGGCCGGGCGGGCGCGACCGTGAACTGGGCTGGCGATGCCGTGCCCGCGGCGGAGGGTGTGTCGTCATCGTCGACCCACCCTTCGGCTGGGCCGACCGTGGTGCGCCATCGGGTGCCGTCCTCTGCCCGCCCGAGTACGACGCGGGGGATCACGACCGTGGCCTCCGCCCGCCGCCCGGTGTCGAACGGGAGCGCACCGAAGGCGACCGGCCCGGTCCCGGGGAGGCGGACCTCGTCGACCGTGTCAATCGAGCCGAGCACGGAGTCGACGGCCGCGAGCGGAACGCGCCGCGCTTCTCCCGCGCCGGCCAGGCCGACGCGGCCGCGTTCCCAGAGCCATCCGTGGTCGCCCGCGAGCGCGAGGAGGTCGGCGTCCGCGTCGACCCGGACGGTACGGGCTACCAGCGCGGTCATCGGTCGCGGGTCCCGACGACGAGCTGGGCGATGCCCCGCGACAGCAGCGACCGCTCCGCGTCGCGGAAGCCGGCGTCGGCGAGCATGGCGACGAGCACGGCGGGCGCCGGAAGGTAGGCGACCGAGCGCGGCAGGTACCGGTACGCGTCCCTGTTCGAGAGCAGCCCGCCGATGAGCGGCACGACCCGACCGAAGTAGAAGCGGTGACCCCACCTCAGGACCGGGTTCGGTGGCTCGGAGACCTCCAGGAGCGCGACTCGCCCGCCCGGTCGCACCACCCGGGCCAGTTCGGCGAAGAACGCGGCGAGGTCGACGAGGTTGCGCAGCGCGAAGCCGCACGTGATCCCGTCGACCGTCCCCTCGCCCACGGGGAGACGGAGGGCGTCGGCCTGGGCCAGAGGCGCGTCGGTCCGGGCCGACGCCAACATCCCGGCGGACAGGTCGAAGCCCACGGGATGGTGGCCGCTTGCGGCGAGCTCGCGGCACAGGTCGCCGGTGCCGCACGCGAGGTCAAGGACGCGCGACCGCGGCGCGAGTGCGAGACGGCGGACGGTCGCACGCCGCCAGCCGACGTCCATGCCGAACGTCATCAGCCGGTTCACGAGGTCGTAGCGCGGCGCGATGGCGTCGAACATGGACCGGACGGCACGGACCTTCGCCTCGCCCTGCGGCAGCGACTCCCGGTCAGTGCGCACCATCGCGGCTCAGGCTATGAGGACGGCCCGTTCTCGACGCAATAGCCCGGCGAAGCGACGGGCTATTGCGTCGAGTATCTCATCGATCCGGTGTCAGCTGATCGAGTCGCGGAACTCGATGGCCTCCTGGGCGATCGGCATGCCGTCCATGATGTCCATGACCGGGATGACCTCGAACTCGTTGAGGACACCGAACTTCGATGGCCCATCGGCGAGGAGTGCGGGGTTGTCGGTCTCGACCATGACATAGCCGCCGCGCCCGTCGATACGGCTCACGAACTCGGTCATCTTCAGGCCCTCGGGCGGCACCCACTTGCTGAAGAGCTGCAGGCCTCGTTTGGCGTCCGCCTCCGCGTCGGCTACTGAGCCCGCAGTACGGAACGTCCAGGAAACAAGGAACTTCATGGTGTACTTCCTCCCATTGTCGCTGCGAACGTTGTCGCGCCGTCGGATCAGCCGCGCCAGAGGGGCAAAGGGTGCGTTCCTCGTCCTGCTCACGGCGTGCGCGGGCGGTTCCGCACGCCCGGCGACGACGAGCGTACTTACCGTGACCACCGCGGCCTCCTCCACGACGACATCGACGGTTGGACCGGCGGCGGTCGCCATCTCGTTGCGGGTCGAGCGGCACGTGGCGGACCCCGAGACCGAGGACTTCGAGGCGACCGCGATCGCGACGCTCACAGATCCGCGCGGGTGGAGCCGCGCCGGCTTCTCGTTCACGTTCGACGCCCCGGATGCTCCCTACACGATGGTGCTCGCCGAGGGCGATGAAGTCGACCAGCTGTGCCTGCCGTACGACACATACGGGCTCTACTCGTGCCAGAACGGCCCCGTCGTCGCGCTCAACGCCGACCGCTGGCGCGCCGCGACGCCCGAGTGGACCGGCGATCTGCCCACGTACCGACGGATGCTCGTCAACCACGAAGTGGGCCACCTGCTCGGCATGCACCATCCGGCGAACCAGTGCCCGGTCCCGGACGCACCCGCGCCGGTCATGGCCCAGCAGAGCACCGAGCTGAACGGTTGCTTGCCGAACCCGTGGCCCCTCGACGACGAAGTCGCCTGCGCGGCCCGCCACGATCAGCCGATCGCCCCTCCCTTCGAGCCCGACCCAACTGGCAGTTGCCAGTGAACTGGCGTGACCAAGTACGTCGTTGGCGGCGTCATACGTCGGGGGCTTGCTGGACGAGCCGGTCCCGGGCGTCCTGCCAATCGTGGGTAGCCGACGTTCCGATGTCGCTCGTCGATTGCGACGTCGGCGGCCCCGGGCACCGTCGCGTCGCATCGGGCCGCCGCCATGCTTCACGGCATGGACGGCTTTACGACCAGCCAGTTACGCAGGCGCTGCCAGCTGCTTGGCCCAGCGGTAGTCGGCCTTGCCGGACGGGGAGCGGACCACCTCGTCGACGAACATGAAGGCCTTCGGCAGCTTGTAGCGGGCGATGTGCTTGGCGCATTCGTCGAGCAGCGCCGCCTCCGCGGCGGCCCCGCCGACGACTCCAGGCCGCAGTTGCACGATGGCGACGACCTCCTGGCCCCACTGCTCGCTGGGTCGGCCGCAGACGACGACGTCGTACACGTCCGGGTGATGTCCGAGGCCGGCCTCGACCTCCTCGGCAAAGATCTTCTCGCCGCCCGAGTTGATGCAGACGGAGTCGCGGCCGAGCAGTTCGACGATGCCGTCGGCCCGCTGCCGCGCCCGGTCGCCGGGGACGGCGTACCGGACCCCGTCGATGACCGGGAACGTCCGAGCGGTTTTGTCCTCGTCGCCGTGGTAGCCGAGCGGCACCCGTCCGGACTTGGCCAGCCACCCGAAGCCCTCGTGCCCCGGAGGCAGCACCGTGGTCATCGCCTCGTCGACGATGCAGGTCCCGGGGGAAGGTAGGAACGTGCCCGTCGTCGCCTCGGCGCCCGCGGTCGACACCTGTTGCATCTGGCCGCCGGCCTCCGACGACCCGAGACCGTCGATCAGCAACAGCTCGGGCAGATGTTCGAGGAAGCGGGTCTTGAGCGTCGAGTTGAGCGGCGCCCCGCCCGACAACACCACCTTGAGGGTCGACAGGTCGTAGCCGCCCTTGTCCATCTCGTTGAGGATCGGCCGGGCGAAGGCATCGCCCACGATGAGCAGGAAGCTGACGCGCTCACGCTCGATCGTGCGGAGGATGTCGGCCGGGTCGAGGCGGGTCACCTCGTCCTGGATCACGATCGTGTGGCCGCCGTGGAAGCCCACGAACGCGATCCAGTGCCCGGCACCGTGCATGAACGGCGGCGACGGCAGGAAGCGCATGCCGCCGCCCTTGGCTGCTTTGACGATCGGATCGATCGTCTCCTGCTCCGACCCGCCCAGGGCGCTGACGAAGATGTCGCCTTGCCGCCAGAGCACCCCCTTCGGCATCCCGGTCGTGCCCCCCGTGTAGAGGATGTACAGATCGTCGGGCGACCAATCGTCGGCCCACGGCGGGCGGTCGACCGGCATCGAGGCCAATGCGGCTTCGTACTCGACGGCACCGGGCAGCAGCTCGTTGCCCGACTCGTCCGCGACCTGGAGGAGGACCGTGACCCCGGGCAGGTCGGGAAGGACTTCGGCCAACGTGGGGGCGAAGGCCGCGTGGTACACGACACCGCGGGCGCCCGCGTCCGTCAGCAGGTAGCGCAACTCCTCGGCGACGTACCGGTAGTTGACGTTGAACGGCGCGACCCTGGCCTTGTACGCGCCGAGCATCCCCTCGATGTACTCGTTGCCGTTGTGGAGGTAGAGGGCCAGGTGATCCTGGTGGGACTCGTGGCCCGCCAGACCGGATCGGTCGGACCGCGCCCCCATCCCCCGCGAGCGGAGCCAGTGGGCGAGCTGCCGGCTGCGCTCGGTGACCTCGCGCCACGTCAGCCGCCGATCGCGGAAGACGATGCACTCGCGGTCAGGGATCGCTGCGGCGATGGCCTCGTGTACCTGAGCGAGGTTGAAGTCCACGGTCTCCTCAGTTGCAGACGGTGTCAGGGGCGGGGACGGACAAGTCGACGAGGTACGAGCTCACCGCGCCGTCCACGCAGTCGCTCTTGCCGTAGCTCGTATGCCCCTCACCCTCGAACGTGAGCAGCACGCCCTGCTCGAGGTTGCCGGCCACCTTCATTGCCTGTTCGTACGGTGTGGCCGCGTCGCCGGTATTGCCGACCACCAAGATGGGCGGCGCGCCGTGGGCGGCGATGTCGGCGGGATGACCCACCGGTGGCGCGGGCCAGAAGGCGCACGGCAACAGCTCGTTCGCCACCGATGCGCCGAAGCGGGGCGAGATGGCCTCGAGCTGGTCGGCGAAGGCGATGAACTCCGCGCTGCCCGTGGGATGCGGGCTGTCGATGCACTCGACGGCCGCGTACTGCGTGAAGGAGCCGAAGCCTTCGTATGCCTGGTCGAGCGTGAACATGCCGTCGCCGTCGCCGTTGTCGGCTTGGTCGAGGGCGTTGTAGAAGAAGTCCCACGCGGTGGGGTCGTAGCTCACGAAGATGGCTCCGGTCGCGAGCTCGGACGGCCCGAGGGGCCGACCGGCCGACGTGGGCAGCGGGTCCTGCTCGACTCGAGCGGCCACCCGGTCGTAGGTTGCGGCCGCGTCGTCGACCGGGCAGCCGCTGTCGCAGCCGGCGAAGACGCGATTCAAGGCGGCGTCGATGGCCGCGGTCTGTTCGGCCAGGACCTCGGCGAAGTTCTGCGCCGGGTCGACGACCCCGTCGAGCACGATGGCGCGGACCTTTTCGGGGAAGGCCTCGGCGTACCGCTCGCCGAGCAGAGTGCCGTACGAGAAGCCGATGTACGTCAGCTTCTCTTCGCCGAGCGCAGCTCGGATCTGGTCCATGTCGCGCACCACGTCGTCGGTGCCGACGTGAGGAAGCAGGTCGCCGTCCTCTTGCCCGCATTCGTCGGCGACCGCCTTCGCGGCGGCGTCGAGGTCGGCTTGCTCCGCGGGCGTATCAGGCCCGGGGTCGACCATGCGGAACGCGTCCACCGTGTCGCCGCAACCGATGGCGGTGCTCTCGCCGACGCCGCGGGGATCGAAGCCGACGAGATCGAAGCGGTCACCCGCGTCGCCCGAGAGGCGGAAGCCACCCCGGACGAAGTCGACGCCCGACCCGCCGGGGCCGCCCGGGTTGGTCACCACCGACCCGAGGCGACGCTCGGGATCGCCGGCCCGTACTCGGATCAGCGAGAGATCGATCGTGCCGGCAGCGGGCGCGCGGTAGTCGAGCGGGACGGTGAGGGTGCCGCATTCGACGTTGGTACCGCAGTCGCTCCAGTCGATGGTGCCGGCCGCCACGGGTCCCGAGGTGGTGGTCTCGTCGGCCCTGGTCGTGGACGATTCCTCGGTGGTCGTGGTCGACGACGAGCCTGCGAGGTCGGGCCCGCCACCGCCGCACGCGACGAGCGCGGCCAGCGCGCCGGCGGCGGCAAGGGCGCGCCGGATGCGGCCCGAAATGCGGATCATTGTCGGGGAATCTAGGCGGGTCGCGCCGATAGGGTGCCTCGCATGCCCAACGTGATCTTCGGTGCGTTCGTCCCGCAGGGTTGGAAGATGGAGTTGGTGAGCATCGATGGCGCCGAGGCCAAATGGGCCAAGGCCGTCGAGGTCGCCGAGCTCGCGGAGCAGCTCGGCTACGACTCCGTGTGGGTCTACGACCACTTCCACAACGTGCCTCGGCCCGCCCACGAGGCGATGTTCGAGTGCTGGACCACGATCGCCGCCATCAGCCAGCGAACATCCCGGGTACGCCTCGGCCAGATGGTGGGCTGCTCCCCGTATCGCAACCCCGGGCTCCTGGCCAAGATCACCTCGAACGTCGACGTCATGAGCGGCGGACGGCTCGACTGGGGGATCGGCGCCGGATGGTACGAGCACGAGTTCATCGGCTACGGCTACGAGTTCCGCCCGCCGACGGACCGCATCGGCGTGCTACGCGAGACCGTCGAGATCGTGAAGTCGATGTGGAGCGAGCCCGACACCACCTACGAGGGTCGCTACTTCCAGTTGCGTGGGGCTCAGTGCGACCCGAAGCCGGTGCAGCAGCCGCATCCGCCGATCTGGATCGGCGGCGGGGGAGAGAAGCGCACGCTGCGGGTAGTGGCCCGCCACGCCGACCGGAGCAACTTCGGTGGCAAACCCCACGAGTTCGCCGCGAAGTGCGAGGTGCTCAAAGGCCATTGCAAGGCGGTCGGCCGCGACTACGACGAGATCGTCAAGACCATCTCGGGCGAACTGTTCGTGCGCGAAACGGAGGACGAGCTGACCGCCGCGGGCACGAAGAGCATCTGGGGTGAACCCGTCGACTCGTGGCGGCAGGGCAACCTCGTCGGGACGCCGGAACAGGTCGCCGAGAAGGTGCAGGAGTACATCGATCTCGGCGCGGGCGGCTTCGTGCCGTGGTGTTCGGACTATCCCGACACCCAGAGCCTTCGGTTATTTGCCGAGCGCGTCATGCCCGAGTTCCGGTAAGCAGATCGCCTATGGGCGATCTGGGGGTCGACACTGCGGTCCGAGCCGCGCCGGGCGGAGAGCCGGGACGGTTCCAGGCGACGCTGAACCGGGACTGGGAGATCTGGGGCCCGATGGGCGGCTACGTCGCCGCCGTCGCGTTGCGGGCCGCGGGCGAGGTGGCGTCCTTCTCGCGCCCGGCGAGCTTCGCGTGCCACTACTTGGGCGTGGCGTCGTTCGACGAGCCCGTCGACCTCGAGGTCACGACGTTGCGGTCCGCCCACACGGCCGAGGCGCTGCGGGTGTCGATAACCCAAGACGCCCGGCCGATCCTCGACGCGCTCGTGTGGACGGTCGCCGACGGTATCGCCGGGCTCGAACACGATCTCGCGGAAGCGCCGGACGTCCCAGGGCCCGATGGTCTCTTGTCGGTGCAGGAGCGCCTCGGTCCCGACGCGCCGCCGCCGCCGTTCCCGTTCTGGAGCAACTTCGACGGACGTCCCACCAACTGGCGCGAGCAGTGGCCACCAGAGGGACCGCTCGACCCGGTGTACCGGAACTGGCTGCGCTTCCGCCCGACCGCCACCTTCGCCGATCCGTGGGTGGATGCGGGGCGGGCCCTTGTCGTCGTCGACGTGCAGAGCTGGCCGGCGGCCAGTAGCCATCACGCCTGGCGGCAGCTACCGATGATCGCGCCGAGCCTCGATCTGTACGTCGCGTTCCACCGTCCCGCCCACGACGCGGAGTGGGTGCTGGCCGACGGCCACGCCCCGATCGCGGGCGCGGGTCTCATCGGCTGGACGGGCCGCATGTGGTCCGCCGACCGCCAACTCCTCGCGTCAGGCGGCGGCCAACTCCTTTGCCGCCCCGTGCGGGGCACCTGACCGCTTTCGGCACTTCTGTCGGCAGTTATCGACCTATGGATGCAGTAACTGCCGACAGAACGGGCGGTTGGCGGCACGTGACGGCGCCCGCGCGCGCCGGTCACGTGTAATAGCGGTAGATGACCTGGGCGACGCAGCTGGGCTTGGCGGCGCCTTCCACCTCGAAGGCGAGCGTGATCTTCGCCTGTGCCCCGCCGGCGATGTCGTCGACCTCGTCGATCTGGGCGCCGAGCCGGAGCTTCGAGCCGACCGGCACGGGCGACGGGAACCGGATCTTCTCGGCGCCGTAGTTCACCCCGAACGTCAGTCCTTCCACCTGCAGCAGCGTGGGCAGCAGCATCGGTCCGAGCGACAACGTCAGATAGCCGTGGGCGATCGCCCCACCGAACGGTCCGCTCTTGGCTCGCTCCGGGTCGACGTGGATCCACTGGTGGTCGCCCGTCGCGTCGGCGAACTGGTTGACCCGATCCTGGGTGATCTCGACCCAGTCGCTGTAGCCGAGGTGCTCGCCCGCCTTTGCCTTCAGCCCATCTATGCCGTGCACGATCGTCGTCATCGCCGGATCATGCCAGCGCCGGTACTAGTGGAACCAGATCCTCTGGTAATTGCGCGACTCCGGGTGGACCAGAAGCGCGAACCGGGCGACCGGGAAGATGGCGAACAGCAGGTTGCCGATCTTCAGCAGCTCGAGGATGCCGTCGGAGAGCGCGAGGAACACGAGGGGCAGCAACGCGAGGATCGACAACCCGAGGCCGAGGTTGTAGCCCCACCGCTGCTCGTTGGCGATGCCGAACCCTGACGCGACCGAGCCGGCCACGAGCGCCAGCCCGATGATCGAGAAGATCGCGCCGAACAGCACGCCGAACAGCGCGGAGATGTAGAACAACGCCACCGCGATCTGGAGGGTTTGGGGTTGCGAAGGGTTGAACCAACGACGGTTCTCCATGACTGACAGTCTGGCAGGTGTCGTGCTCGCTGCAGGGGGCGGCACGCGACTCCGACCGCTCACGCTGCTCCGGCCGAAGGCGCTCTGCCCGGTGGCCAACGTTCCGCTCGTCGACCACGCGATCGCACGGGTGCACGCGGTCACCACCTCCGTCGCAGTCAACGTGCACCATGGGCGCGACTTGATGGAGTCCCACCTCGCCGGCCGGGTCCACTTGTCGTGCGAGGACGACCGGCCGCTCGGCACGGCTGGCGCCCTGGGCGCGTTGCGAGACTGGGTGGCCGGTCGGCCAACCGTCGTCGTCAACGGCGACTCGTGGACGGCCGCTGGTCTCGGGGGACTCGATGCGCTCGTCGCCGGTTGGGACGGCGGCTGCATCCGGATCCTGGTGGTCGGTGGCGGCGAGCTGCGGTCGAACAGCAAGGTCGCCGGCGCGTTGATGCCGTGGCCCGACGTCGAGGCGCTGTCGCCCGAGCCGAGCGGCCTGTACGAGCGCGTGTGGCGCGAGGCCGCGGTCGCCGGTCGGCTCGAGACCGTCGCCTTCGACAGACCGTTCTTCGACTGCGGGACCCCGGCGGCCTATCTCGCCGCCAACCTCACCGCCTCCGGCGGCGACTCCGTCGTCGGACCGGGCGCGGTCGTAGAGGGCGAGCTCGACGAGAGCGTCGTGTGGCCGGGCGCCGTCGTCCGGCGGGGCGAGCACCTCCGCCACGCGATCCGCGCCCACGAACGCATGACCGTGCTCGTGCGCTGAGCCGCCGTTGTTCTCGGCGCGACCCTGTGGACAAGGTTCGGCCGCCCGCCTCGCGGGCGCGACTCATCAAGGCGCGTGAGCGGCTGCCGCTTTGGCCGGTGAAGCGCGATCGCGTTCGCGTCTCTGGGACTCAGCTCCGGGCGTCCGGTGGGCCTCCAGCCACGGCTCGTGTAGCTGTCCACTTCAGGCGTGGATAACTACTCGCAATGCGGCGACCACCTCGGCCTGCCGATCAGTTGAGCAGCCAGCCGGCAGTTCCTCACTCGCATCGTGAGCGCGCGGACGCGCGACAGGGTGGGCGGTCACAATCCGCCGAGGCAGCCCGTCGATGCGGTGGGCGCGCTCAGCGAGGAGCGCGGTTCCACGGGCGGCGACCCTATGTGTGCGCCCATCGCCGGCCGCAATGCCTCTTGACCCGCGTTCAGCGGCGGGTCCGAAGCACGACCGGGCGCGCCTCGTGGGCCGCGCGCAGTTGGCCGCAGGCGGCTTCGATGTCGGTGCCCCGGTTGCGCCGGATGGTCGCGTTGACGCCGAGCGCCGTCAGCCGATCGCGGAAGGCGAGGACCCCACGGCGGGGAGTGCCGCGGGTGGGATAGCCCGGCGTCGGGTTGAGCGGGATCAGGTTCACGTGGGCGTGCAGCGGGCGCGCCAACTCGGCGAGTTCGCCGGCGTCGGTCGGCCGGTCGTTGACGTGGTCGATGAGGGCCCACTCGAACGACAGGCGGCGGCGGGTCGCGGCGACGTACTCGGCGCATGCCTGTCGCACGACGGCGAGCGGGTAGCGCCGGTTGATCGGCACGAGCTCGTCCCGCAGGTCGTCGTTGGCGGCGTGGAGCGACACCGCCAGGTTCACGGGCAGGCGCTCGGTGGCCAGCCGGCGAATGCCCGGCACGACCCCGACGGTGGACAGCGTGAGATGGCGGGCGGAGATGCCGATGTCGTCATGGATGCGCTCGACCGCGGCCCACGTCCGGTCGTAGTTGGCGAAGGGTTCGCCCATGCCCATGAACACGACGTTGGAGACCCGGCGCGGCGCGGCCCGGCGGATCGCGTTCACGACCTGCTCGACGATCTCGCCCGTGGTGAGGTTGCGCTCGAAGCCGGCTTGCCCGGTGGCGCAGAAGCCGCACGCCATCGCACAGCCCGCCTGGGTGCTGACGCACACGGTGGCCCGATCGGCATAACGCATGAGGACGGTCTCGACGCTCGCTCCGCCGTCGAGGCGCCAGAGCCACTTCACGGTGTCGCCGTCGGCGCTGGCCGATTCGGCCACCGCGGTGAGGGCGGGCGGCAGGGCGCGGGTGAGTCGTTCGCGCAGAGCCCGCGGGAGGTTGGTGAGCTCTTCAGGCAATGCCGCCTGCCGGTACAAGCCGGCCCAGACCTGACCGACCCGGTACGACGGCTCGCCCACCAGCAACGCCGCGAGCGCGGCTCGATCGACGTCATAGCGGGAAGGCACGAGGCTCCAGGGTAAGGGGCCAGGCCCGGGTAGCCTCGAACACCGTGAGGAGCCGCGCCGCCATGGATACGTCCGCGCTGGCGCCCACGTCAGAGCACCACCACCGCGACATCAAGGGCGGCACGGCTCGGGCCGCGGTGTTCGGGGTGAGCGACGGGCTGGTGTCGAACGTGTCGTTGATCCTCGGTGTGGCGGGAGCCAACCCTGGCGCGGGCGTCGTCCGGCTCGCGGGTCTGGCCGGGCTGATCGCCGGCGCGGTGTCGATGGCCGCCGGCGAGTACGTGTCCATGCGCGCCCAGGCCGAGCTGCTCGAGCGCGAGCTCGACATGGAACGCATCGAGCTGCGCCGCAACCCGCACGTGGAGACCGCCGAGCTCACGCAGATCTACCAGTCACGAGGGATGGACCCCGACCGGGCGCGGGAGCTGGCCGAGGAGATGATGGCGAACCCTGATCTCGCCCTCGAGACCCACGCGCGGGAGGAGCTCGGCATCGACCCGCACGAACTGGGCTCGCCGGTCGGTGCCTCGGTGTCGTCGTTCGTGGCGTTCGCGCTCGGCGCGCTGCTGCCGTTGCTGCCGTGGTTCTTCGCCCGCGGGGGCGGCGCCACCGTCGCGTCGGTGGTGCTCGGCGCCCTCGGCGCCATCGGGGTCGGCATCGCGCTGTCGCGTTTCACCGGACGCTCGGCCGCGGTGTCGGCCGGCCGCCAGCTGCTCATCGCCACGGTGGCCGCGACCGTGACGTTCGCGGTCGGGTCGGCCGTGGGCGTCGGCGTGGGCTAGGGGCGCTGGTTACGAAACGTCGCCGACGAAGGCGCGGTCGATGTGGTCGACCGTGAAACCCATCGTCTCGTACAGATGCCGGGCCGGCTTGTTCTCGGCGTCGACGTAGAGCATCCCGACATCGAGGCCGTGCCGCCGGTGGAGGTTGTCGAGGCCGGCGAGGACCAGGGCTCGGCCAAGACCCCGGCCGTGGAAGTCGGGGTCGACGGCGATGACGTAGATCTCACCGAGGACCGGATCGTGGTCGGCGTGAACCTTGGTCCAGCAGAAGCCGGCGAGGCGACCGTCGATCTCGTGCAGCAGGAAGCCCTCGGGGTCGAACCAGTCCTCGGCTTGGCGGTCCTTTATCATCTCGACCGTCCACCCACCCTGCTCGGGGTGCCAGTCGAAGGCCCGGTTGTTGACCTGGAGCCACGCCTCCTCGTCCCGCCCCGCTTCGAAGGCGCGGGTCGCGATCGAGAAGGGCTCGTCGACCGGAAGCGGCCGCCGCAGCTGGTACAGATCGCGGCCGCGGTGCAATCCGACCTTCACCGCGATCTCGTCGTGGGCCGCGGTCGGTTTGTACACCCAGTGATGGACGTGGCCGCCGCCTTCGGCCCGCACGACGTCGAGCGCCGTGCCGAGCATCTCCGGACCGATGCTGAGCGCCTCGTAACGATGGTGGGGGTCAATCACGAGCTCGACCGCCCAGTTGTGTTCCGCTCGCGTCACCTGCGCGTACGCGACGGGATGATCGTGACCAGGCTCCAACGCCACCAGCGCGGCAAAATCCCGGCGGCCGCCGAGGGCCATGTCCACCCAACGGTGATCACCGAGCGCGTGGTGTCCGTCCGCGGCTTCGGCGGCATGCAGCAGCGCCTCGACGGCGATCACATCTTCCGCGTCGAGCTGGCGTTTGATGACGAGCTGCCGCACCGGCTCACGCTATCGGTAGCGTCCGTGCCCTGTGGGGAAGCCGAGGACCGCGAAGGGTCGAGCCCGAGAGACGATGGCGCGGCTGGCCGACGAGTACCCGGGCCAGGCCCGCGACCTGTGCGCGCTCGACCACTCGAATCCCTTCGAGCTCCTGACGGCGACGATCCTCTCGGCCCAGACCACCGACGAGCGGGTCAACATGGTGACGCCCGGTCTCTTCGCCCGCTACCCGACCCCGGAGGACCTCGCGGCCGCGGATCCTGCCGAGCTGGAGGAGATGATCCGGTCTACCGGATTCTTCCGGAACAAGACGAAGAGCCTCATCGGAATGGCTCAGGCCTTGGTCGACCGGTTCGGCGGAGAGGTCCCCGGCCGGATCGAGGACCTCGTCACCGTCCCTGGCGTCGGGCGGAAGACCGCCAACGTCGTGCGCAGCGTCGCGCTCGACCTGCCCGGGCTGCCGGTCGACACCCACGTCGGTCGGCTCAGCCGGCGGCTCGGCCTGACCGAAGAGGTCGATCCGGTCAAGGTCGAACATGAGTTGAATGCGATGATCCCGGCCCGCGAGCGAGGCAGCTTCAGCCTCCGGCTGATCCTGCATGGCCGGCAAATCTGCCATGCCCGGCGGCCCCGGTGTGACATGTGCATCTTGAGCGACTTCTGCCCCACATCCTGGACCCGCGGTGGTTGAAATCTCGCCGCTCGAGGTGTCAGACCTTGCCCGCCTGAGTTAGTGTTGATCGCAACCAGGTTCCCGCCACCTGGTTCCCGGCGACACTGGGATCCGCCGCCTGGTGTCGCCCTCGACGGCGCCCTTCGGGGCGCCGTCGCCGTTTTCGTTTCGGCTCGCAACCAGAGGTTGCGAGCCGAGCATTTGGTGTCGGCCTAGCGGCCGACTCGAAGACCTGTTGCCGGGTCGACCGGCGAAGCCGGATCGACCGGCGGCCGAGGGGCTCCGGCGGCGAGCCTCTGCCCCTCGGGCTCCCCGCCTCCCTTGGCGGACCCGCGGTCCCCCTCGGGAAATCCTGCGCCGTCGTCTGCGGCGACTCGTCCGCCAGCGCTACAGCTCCCGGACCAGGCGGTCTAGGCGGCGGGTGGCGTTTCTCAGGTCGCGTTCGGTTTCGTAGAGCTCGGTGGCGACGTCGTCTCGGCCGGCCCGTACGTAGACGTCGGCGGCGGCAACGACCCGTTCGGTGAGGGTCCCCAGCGCGGTCGCCACCGACGAGAGCTCCGCAACGTTCATGGCCTGCTGTCTACCCGAATCCGATCCGGCGCCACAGAAGCGCGCCGCTAGCGTGACGCAGGTGCTGACCCGCTTCGACGTCCGCGGCCTGTCCGGCGCCGAGTTGCGGGCTCGCCTACCACGGCCCGACCCCAGTGGCGGCGAGCCCGTGGCGGCGGTCCAAGCCATCCTGGCCGACGTCCGCAGCCGGGGCGACGAGGCCGTGCGCGAGTGCACCGAGCGATTCGACGGGGTGGTCGTCGGCGACCTCGCCGTGCCCCGGTCCGAGTGGGACGCCGCGCTCGCTCGGATCGCCCCGGACCTGCGGGCGGCGCTGGGCGCCGCCCACGAGTCGATCGAGGCGTATCACCGCGCGCAGCTCCCTCCCAACGATCACGTGGTCGAGCGCGATGGGCTGGTCGTGCGAGGCGTGCGCCGGCCCGTCGAGCGGGTCGGCTGCTACGTGCCCGGCGGGCGGGCCGTGTACCCGTCGACCGTGCTGATGACCGCGGTACCCGCACGGGTCGCGGGCGTGGACGAGGTCGTGCTCTGTGTGCCGCCCGACCGCGACGGCAACGTCCCCGGCCCGGTACTCGCCGCCGCGGCCCTCGCGGGCGTCGACGAGGTGTACCGGATCGGTGGAGCACAAGCAATCGGCGCGCTGGCGTACGGCACCGAGTCCGTTCGTCCCGTCGACGTGATCGTCGGACCCGGCAACGTGTACGTGGCAGTGGCCAAGCGGCTCGTGGCGGGCGAGGGACTCGTCGGGGTGCCGTCCTCGTTCACCGGTCCCTCGGAGGTGATCGTCGTCGCCGACGACACGACACCGCCCGCGTACGCGGCGATCGACATCGTCGTCCAGGCCGAGCACGGCCCTGGCGGCCTGGCCTGGCTCGTCACGTGGTCCGAAGACGCGGCGGACGCGATCATCGCCGAGGTCGAGCGCATCGTCGTCGCCGCGCCGCGCCGGGCCGACATCGAGGCGACACTCGCCTCGGGCGGGTACGCCGCGCTGGTCGACGGCCGCGAGCACGCCATCGCGGTGTCGAACCTCATCGCCCCCGAGCACCTCGAGCTGCTCTGCGACGACCCCGACTCGCTCGTGGCGCTCGTACGCCACGCCGGCGCGGTGTTCTGCGGCCCGTGGGCGCCCGCGTCGATCGGCGACTACATCGCGGGACCGAGCCACGTGCTGCCGACGTTCGGCTCGGCGCGATTCGGCGAGGCGCTCACGGTCGACGACTTCGTGAAGCACGTCCACGTGATCACCGTCGACAAGGCCGCCTTCGAGCGCGTCGGCCCGCACGTCGAGGCCATCGCCGAGGCAGAGGGTCTGGCCGAGCACGCGCGGTCGATCGCGATCCGCCGCGACGGGGGCACCCGATGATCGAGCCGCGCGCGGACGTCGCGCTCATGCCGGGCTACCACTCGGCCCAGGTCGAGGTGAAGGTGCGGCTCAACACCAACGAGGCACCCGAGCCGCCGCCGGCGGCGTTCACCGAACGTCTCGCGGAAGAGCTGCACCGGATCGATTGGCACCGCTACCCCGACCGCGCCGCGGGCGAGCTGCGGGCGGCGATCGCCGACCTCCACGGTGTCTCGTCCGCTCAGGTCTTCGTGGCCAACGGGTCCAACGAGGTGCTCCAGACCCTCTGTCTCACCTACGGCGGGGCGGGGCGCACAGCCGCCGTGTTCGAGCCGACGTACGCGCTCCACTCGCACATCGCCCGCATCACCGGCACCGGGGTGATCGTGGGCACCCGCCGCGAGGACTTCACGATCGACCTCGACGAGGTCGGGCGGGTCTTGCGGGACGGCAACCCGGAGATCACGTTCTTGTGTTCACCCAACAACCCGAGCGGCACGGTCGATCCCCCGACGGTCACCGAGACGGTGCTCGCCACCGCCCCCGGGCTCGTCGTGGTCGACGAGGCGTACGGGCAGTTCGCACCGCGCTCGGCGATCGGCGACGTCTCCGACGACGGTCACCGCGACCTCGTCGTCGTCCGCACCTTCTCCAAGACGTGGTCGATGGCCGCGGCCCGCTTGGGTTATTGCGTCGCGCCGCAGCGCATCGTCGCCCAGCTCGAAAAGGTCGTCCTCCCGTACCACCTCGATGCGATGAAGCAAGTAGCCGGTCGCCTCGCGCTCGAGTACCGCGCCGAGATGGACGCTCGCGTTTCGGCGATCGTCGAGGAGCGGGGCCGGCTCGCCGCCGGTCTGGCCGACCTGCCGGTCGACGTCTGGCCGTCGGGTGCCAACTTCATCCTCTTCCGTCCGCGCGCCACGGACGGCGAGGCGGTGTGGCAAGGACTGGTCGACCGGTCCGTGCTGGTGCGCAACTGCGCGAGCTGGCCCCGGCTCGACGGCTGTCTCCGGGTCACCGTCGGGACGCCCGCCGAGAACGATGCCTTCCTGGCCGCGCTGGCGGAGGTGCTGAGTTGAGCCGCGCCGCCGACCGCACCCGCGTCACGAAGGAGACGTCGGTCAACGTGCAGCTCGAGCTCGACGGTGAGGGCGTGGGCTCGACCGACACGGGCCTGCCGTTCTTCGATCACATGCTCGACCAGCTCGGACGCCACGGCGGGTTCGACCTCGACGTCGACGCGACGGGCGACCTCCACGTCGACGGTCACCACACCGTCGAAGACGTCGCCATCACGGTGGGGGAGGCCTTCCGCGAGGCGCTCGGCGACAAGGCCGGCATCCGACGCTTCGCGTCCGGGCTCTTCCCGCTCGACGAGGCGTTGGTGGAGGTGGCGCTCGACGTCTCGGGTCGTCCGTTCGTGGCGTACGACGTGCCCTTCGGGGAGGTGCTCCCGCTCGGCGACCCGCCCTTCAACCCGGAGATGGCCGGTCACTTCTGGCAGTCGTTCGCCTCCGCGGCCGGCATCACGCTGCACGTGCGCCTGAAGGAGGGGCACAACACCCACCACATCGTCGAAGCGGTGTTCAAGGGGGTCGCCCGCTGCCTGCGCGACGCCGTGCGGGTCGAGGGGCGCGGGGTGCCCTCGACGAAGGGGACCTTGTGACCGCGCCGTTGGTGGTCGTGCTCGACTACGGGATCGGCAACCTTCGCTCGGCGGAGAAAGGCCTCCAGCGGGCGGGGGCCGACGCCCGCCTCACCGACGACGTCGGGCTGATCCGCGAGGCAGCCGGCGTCGTGCTGCCGGGCGTGGGGGCGTTCGGCCGGTGCATGGCCGCGCTCCAGACGACTGGCCTCGACGCCGAAGCCCGGGCCGCCGTCGATCGGGGCGTCCCGTTCCTCGCCATCTGCATCGGGCTGCAGTTGCTGTACGAGCGGTCCGACGAGGACCCCGGGGTTGACGGGCTCGGGCTCCTGTCGGGCTCGGTGCAGTTGTTGCCCGCCGGTGTGAAGCGACCGCAGATGCAGTGGAACACGCTCTCGTTCGCCAACGGCGGCCACCCGCTCTTCGCCGGCCTCGACGAGTCGTCGTGGTTCTACTTCGTCCACTCGTACGCGGCCGAACCGACGGCCGACGTGATCGCCACGTGCGATTACGGCGGCGCGGTGGTCGCCGCGGTCGCCCGCGACAACGTGTGGGCCACTCAGTTCCACCCGGAGAAGTCCGGGGCGAACGGCCTCCACCTCCTCGCCAACTTCGTGACCGCCTGCGGCTCACGGGCCGTAGCGAGCGGTGGCTTTGATTCACCCTGACCGACCAGTATGAAGCCCGTGCGCACGGCGCGGGTGATCCCCTGTCTCGACGTGGACGCCGGCCGGGTCGTCAAAGGGGTGAACTTCGTCGACCTCCGCGACGCGGGCGACCCCGTCGAGCTGGCGGCCCGGTACGACGCGGAGGGCGCCGACGAACTCGTCTTCCTCGACATCACGGCGTCGTCCGATGCACGGGACACGATGGTGGACGTCGCCCGCCGCACGGCCGAGGAGGTCTTCATCCCGTTCACGATCGGCGGCGGCGTCCGCAGCAACGACGACGCCCGCCGGCTCCTGCGGGCGGGGGCGGACAAGGTCGCGGTCAACACCGCGGCCGTCTCACGGCCGAACCTCGTCACCGAGCTGTCATCCGAGTTCGGCGCGCAGTGCGTCGTGGTCGCAATCGACGCCCGCCGAGCTGAGGGTGCCTTCGAGGTCTTCACCCACGGTGGCCGCAAGCCGACCGGGCTCGACGCGATCTCGTGGGCGGCCGAGTGCGAGAAGCTCGGCGCGGGCGAGATCCTCCTCACGTCGATGGACCGGGACGGCACCCGCGACGGCTTCGACCTCGAACTGACCCGTGCGGTCGTCGGCGCCTGCAACGTGCCGGTGATCGCGAGCGGTGGCGTCGGAACGCTCGACCACCTCGCCGAGGGGATCCTCGACGGCGGCGCCGACGCGGTGCTGGCCGCGTCGATCTTCCACTTCGGGCAGCACACGGTGCGCGAGGCCAAGGAACATCTGGCCAGCCGTGGGATCGCCATCCGCCGCGCTTGAGAATCCGCGCTCACTCGTTTGCCTCGCTCACTCCGTTCGAGCGAGCTTGAAGGCGCCGGCCCTCGGCCGGCGCTCGAGGCTGGCGGCCGGGGGGTGCCGGCAGGAGCCTCCGCCCCCCGGACCCCCCGCCCCTGTGGTGTTGTCGGCGGTCGACAAGGGGCTACCGTCGGGGGCGATGAGTCGGGGCACTCCGGACGGCGAGAAGCTGCCGATCAAGATGCTCAGCGACCGGGTGCTGGTGAGGATGGGTACGGCCGAAGGCGAGCGGCGCAGCAGCGGCGGCATCGTCATCCCCGCGACCGCGCA